>Ga0163217_1073288_pt1 | contig 11449 bp, 21 predicted proteins | sample SynspAceP_FD_185933 | JGI IMG/M metagenome (GOLD analysis project Ga0163217, IMG submission 185933) | Saline lake microbial communities from Ace Lake in Antarctica - Synechococcus sp. Ace-P (PacBio error correction) | ecosystem: Environmental > Aquatic > Non-marine Saline and Alkaline > Saline ... | reverse complement strand
AGTGATCGAGCCGTAAGTTGACCGCGCCCGTTCTGCACCAAAACTTTGGGCGGCGATGGACAGGCTTCTACACAGGTCTGCAGTTGGGCTGATGCCGCACGCTGAGGACCGAGGCGGCCTCGAAAGGCCGACACGGTTCCTACGGTGGCCACGCTGCGTTACAACTATGACTTCGGTTCGTTTGTACTGGGCGCGAGCTGGACATATGACAAAACAGACATCGATTCTGGACAACGCTGCAGGCACCACAATCGGTACTGTTGGACTCGTGCTCGTGCGAAAATCAAGGCGGCTACGACCTGGGCAACACTCTGGTTTACGCAACCGGTGGTTTACCGCTCGTGCCGACAACCATCCATGGGTGACGAAGACGGTTCCTTCTACGGTTATCGCATGGACTACAAAATCCAACCGATGCAATACAGTGTCGGTGCAGAACTGCTTCGAGCCAAGTTCGATGACGTCAATGGTGATTGTCCGGCGACGATCTTGGAAGCAACCCACATTCAAACGTTCGTGGTCCTACCGTGCTAGCTGATAAGCTGACAACTGGCGGTGTATCTGCCGAGGCGTCGCAACGCGATTTCTTCGGCAGATGATATATAAAAAGTGCAGTCAAAAGGGCCGGAGGAATTATCCTTCCGGCCTTTTTGGATTCTTCTATATTCTATCTTGTCCGGGGTGGCCGGCGTCGGGCCGCAAGCGCTTCGCGAAATCGCACAGGGTGGCCAGTGCTGCGGCAAAGCGCGTGTCCTCGATCGTCATTTGCGACACGGATATGGTCCGCCGCGGCCTCGCCAAAACTTTCGCCAGGCATGACCGCGATGTGGTGTTTCTCGAGCAACGCATAGGCAAATTTCCTCGGCCCGTTCATGCCGGTGGCTGCGAAATATCCAGCATTACGTACATCGCTGCCTTGGGCAGGAAACGAGGCTGACGGCGTTTTGCCGTGCCAGAATATCCTGAGCCAACAACCGGCGACGTTGGAAGGGAGCCGAGATCTCGGTCTCGGAACGCAAACGCCCTGTTCAGCCGCGAACAAGCGGCATACCTGATGTATCCGCACGCCATAGGTCGTGGTTGGGTCGCAAGATTTGGTCAGATGTTTTCAATCGCGTCGACCGCCCGGGACGATCAGCCACAACGGGAACGGATAGCGTGGCTTTCGGACATCGACCCCACGACCAGCGTGTTGATTCTGCCATACCGTCCAGCGCGCGCGGCGACAGATGTTCGCCTTCCCAGACCTGCTGTCGATACACCTTCGTCCGAGATTCAGCCAACATGTTGTGATCCCGGCAGACCTGCGCGATGCCTTAAGCGTCTCGCGAGAATAGACAACGCCCGTTGGTTTGTTGGGGGGATTACCAGCAGCCGATGTTGCCGGCCGGTCTGCTTGGCTGCGCGGCTATTCGCGTCGGGGTCGGGGCTGAAATGCATCATCGGCACTGGGCGAAAAAACGGCATGGGTAGGCGCTGACACCGCGGATCGTGCGGGGTAGGTGGCATAGTACGGATCGATTATAAAGCGCGCGTATCGGCGGGGATTGCAGGTCGCCATATGCGCCGGCAACAGCGCACTTTGCCCACCGTGTGATCAGCCACATTATCGCGCGTTGTGGGGACACCGGTGCGTTCTTGCAGCCGCGCGGCACACAGCATGCGCAGGTCGGGGTGCCGGGAATGCGCATAGCCTGTGTGACCGGCCAGCGCTCCACGGGGCAATTATCTTGCAAGATCGGCGCGTCAGTACGGATGTCGTGTTCGCCAATGGTCAGTTCGGTTACCATCGGTACATCCGCGATCATCTGGCGCGCGCGCAAGAATACGGCCCCAACCGTCTTTGATCCGCGCCAAGCAGTCCTGTTAATACCGCGATGATAGTTTTGCATTGCCGGTCTCTCCCTCGTAACGTAAGACGCAGGGGCGCAGAGCAGGGTGGATTGTCAATGCAGCTTGACCGCCACCGGGCGGGTCGGCTACGCAGACCGCATGAAATTTGATGCCACCCCTTATTTCGCTTGTATTACCTTGATAAGACCTTCCGGCGGGCTTGCTCACATCGTTTTTTCCGAGATTTCAGTGCCATGCCCGCGCAATCCTTGCGTAAGGACGCGCCATGACCACAATCAGCTGCCACAACACGAAAAAACCCGCAAAAACGCGAGGATTTCATTCCCAATCGGATGATTAAAACGTGCGATGTTATGTCTGTGGCGACGGTGTACGACCCGCGCCCACTTGGGGCAAACGGCGCGCCCCGTCATCGTGTTTGACTTGCTCAAACCGCCTGCTGCGCCATGTCTATGGCGAGGATCACGTGAACCTTACTGCGCAACTTCACGGATGTGGTGAAAGATCCAACGCGCGGGCGGGCCGAAGCGGGCGGTCAATCGGCGATATCCACGCTGAAACGGGACGCAGTGGTTTTTCTGGATGATTATGGCCGCCGTTTGGCGCGCTAGAGCCCGATCACATTGCCACGCCGCCACGGCTATATTCTGCAGATGCGTTCGAGAGTGATCGAAGGGCTGATCGCCAAGGGCCCACGCCTATGCCGCCGATGCGGGCATGTGGCTCTTCGCCGTTGAAAGTGATAAGGAATATGGTGCGCTGTCGGGGCGGTCGATCACGACATGATCGCCGCGCGCACGCTCGAAGTAGCCCCTACAAACGCAACCCAATGGATTTTGTTTTGTGGAAAAAACCGTCGGACGACGCCAACGGCCGGGGTGGGACAGTCCTTGGGCGTCGCGGCCGTCCGCGGCTGCATATCGGAATGTTCGGCTTTATGGCGGACGAAACTGCTGTGGAAAGAAACCTGGCGTCAGGACCGTCTGTCTGAGGGGCGAAAAGCCAAGCCCCACGTTTTTGACATTCACGGCGGCGGGCTGACCTGCATTCCGCACCACGAGGACGAAATCGCCCAAAGTGCGCGCCAACGCACCGACGAAATGGCGCGCTTATGGCTGCACAACGAGATGGGTTTTTTGGGGCTGCAGGTCGAGGGCAAGAAGATGTCCAAGTCGCCTTTGGTACTTCTTTACGAGTACGGGGACTTGTTGGAACAGGGCGTGCCGGCGAAGAAAAAAAAATGACCGTTTCGTTTGCTCAGCAACCCACTATCCGCAAGCCGATGGATGGACGAGAAGAAGCTCGACGAAGCGAGAAATTCTGCGCCAATGCGCGATTGGTACTTGAAGAGTGGTCTAAAGGGTAAGATGCAGAAGGGGCTCCAGAAAAGGGAACCACGAACAAGTATTAAACTCGTTGGACTATTTGAAGGATGACTTAAACAGGCTCTTCGGCGCTAACCCATTTAAAATTCTTAGTATCAAAGGTTTGGCTTCTCATTTACTTTTGGAGGGACAGCTTTATAGAGACCTCAAATTCATGGCTTCATGGAGCGGAATTGGTCAGGGTGGTTCGAAACCTTGATCGACGATTATAGGGCGTTGGCAGAAGTGCTTGCGCGAGCTCGTTGGGCGGCCAGTGAAACGAAAAAACTATGCTGAAGTGGACCAATTGATAGGCTAGCTTGGTCGAGGCAGGGCATAGAGTGCGTATGTCCAAGACAGCGTCGAGTCGTCCGAAAAGAACTTGATAGTATAGGAACAGCACTTTCTCGAGCCCAATAGGGCAATAGGCGACTGAAACTATGAGGAAGCCCGACTTTTGGGACGAAAATTGCCAGCAGGATGAAGAAAACGGAACGTTGCCGTGTAAAAGAAAAAATCAAGAACCCACAAGATACAGGCACTCTTTGAAGCGTGGGCCGGATGACCCGCGAAACGCCTTTACCTTTACGGACACCACGCTGCGCGACGGGCAGCAGACGCAAGGGGTGCAGTTTTCTACGCTGAAAGGCATCATCGCCACTGCGCTTCGACACTTTGGGCGTTGATTATATCGAAGGCGCTGGCGGGCGCGAACCCGACGGATAGTTGCTTTTTTCGACGCCGCACCTACCACGCGGGCACGAATGACGGCCTTTGGCATACCCAAGCGCAACGGCATGTCGGCGCCAAAATGATGATGTACTTGCGGCGGGCTGATGATCTACGCTGGGGACGGATACGGTCTGTCTGGTGGGCAAACCCATGATTTCACGTCTTCGGCGCCCTTGCATCACGCTGGAAGAAAACACGACAATATCGCAAAGTCGATCGCGCAGTCTGGTTGGCCCTACAGGCATCGCCGGAGGCGGTTGTTTTGAATGCAGAGCATTTCTTTGAGGCTACGCGCGCCAACCCCGATTACGCCCTGACCGCTATCAAGCGGCTTAGAACGCGCGGCGCGCGGCTGGATTGTTGCTTTGCGACACCCAATGGCGGCGCACCATGCCAGCCGAGGTCGGGGCGCATCCACGGGCCTGAGGTCCATCGCCGCAGGCATTCCCGGCGGATCGTCTGGGCATCCACACCCATAATGACACCGAAATTGCGGTCGCCTGTTCGCTGGCCCGCCGTTTGATGCAGGTCGTGCGCGCCAGCAACAGGGACGTTGAACGGGTCTGGGGGGTGGAACGGCTGCCGCAACGCCAACCTGACCTCACCGCTGCATCCCGATTCCTACTTGCCTGAAAGACCCACTATACCAGCGCTTGACACGGAATCCCCTTGGGCGGCTGGCCAACCTGACGCAGATCAGGCCGCGCGCTGGACGAGATATTGAACCTGCGTGCCGCTAAGCAAAGACGGCCTTTGTCGGGTTCGTCGTCCGGCCTTGCGCATAAAGCGGGGCTGCATGCCAGTGGCAATCCTGAAGGACCCCGTCCACCTACGAGCATTCGATCCCGCTGTAGTCGGCAATACGCGCATCATTCCCATGTCGAACCAGGCTGGCCAGTCCAAACCCTGCAGCCCGCCCGACTTGAAAGCGCTAGGGCGGACATTCACCAAGGAGACCCCGGCCTTGGGGCAGATTCCTCTGGACGAGGTGAAAGGCGCGCGAGGCCGAGGCTATTAGCTATGACACCGCGCAGGCGAGCTTTGCAGCTGCTGGCGCGCAGGCCTTGGGGCCAGATGGCCGGGACCTGTTCGAGGTCAAACGCTACCGCTCACCGTCGAGCGGCGCAAAAACATCAAATACAACTCAGATGCGTCAGCCTGTCCACCGAGTCCCGCGTGTTCGTTGCTAGAAGGTCGACGGCGAAAAAAACGCTCCTGAGTTCTGTGTGAGCGAAAAGCATGGGACACAGGAGGGCTGTGGATCGCGGACCGTCCAATGCGCTGAGCAAGCGTGGTCAAAGATCTGGGCAGTATTCTGCGTTGCTCGAAGACATTGCATCGGTCGATTTCAAGGTGCGGATCACCCAGGCGGGCACCGAAGCGGTCTTTTATCGCGCAACACGCGTTCATCATCGACAGCAAAGACGCGGCAGGGCTACCGCTGGTCCACGACGTGGGGCGTGTCAGGCAAATATCGTTGATGCGTCATTCGCAGGCGCTGTGCTGGGACGCGATCCGCGTGAAGCTGATCCTCGCGGAGGCGCTGTGAAAGGGTAAGGACATGCATGGGAGTTGATTGCCGATCTGAAACGCCTGCGCGGAATCGTCGAGCGTGCCGATTCCGCTGGCGGTTTCGCAGCCAGCATTGGCCGCACCCTGTCGCGGGGCGCGGCGCGTGCCGTTTTCCCGCTTTATGCAGTTAACATCGAAGTGGCGCGGGCGCATCCCGTGGGTGCGCAGGAAACCAATGATTCGCAGAGATGCGTCTGCAACGTGCGTGCGCGACGTCTTGTGCGAGATCCGGCAAAGCGCGGCATCGGCGGGCGGACGAGTGGCGCGACGGCCCCTGGCGTTGGCGCGAGTGCAGCGCGCCGGAGGGATTGCGGTTGCTTGCTGGATACGCTTGGCCTGCGGCGCGGCGGTTGGGATATCTAACACGCCCGCGACGCCTTTGAGGATACCGTGCATTTCGACCGCCCTATATGACCAGACCACTGGCAATCTGATGTGGGTGGCAGCCCGCCGTCTGGGGTTCGGCATGAGGATGTGAGGCGACGGTGCGGATGCGGCCTTATGGCGCGGCGTCGCGCATGGTTAATACGTGACATCTCGCTGCATCCCCGCAGCTGGTCGAAGCTGACAGCGGGCGCCGTGCCGCTGTTGGACTGGACACCGCAAAATGTTGCAGGCGTCGTGGCGCTATACTTCTTGTGACGGGGCTAAAAGGGCGCGGCGCGTTGCAGCGGGCCACGGCGCAACCACATCGTCACAGAATCTCCAATCGGGGCGCTGTCGGCGATGTGCGTATAGCAGGTCGGGGGCTGCCTTTGACAAAGTGCTCAGCGCGTCGATGGAATCTCCGCGCGCGCTTAGCGCGAGGTGAATTGCCAACGCCGATGATGTATACACACATATATATAGACATCAGTCCATGGCGTTGCGCTGTCCGGAGGCGCTGGTAACGCTCTAGACAAACAACCCGCTCGCTCGCGGGCTGCGCCAGCATCAGCCAGATCAATGACCGCGCTTAGAACCAGAAACGGATCCTCCGACTGTTCATCCGTAGGTCGCGCCCAGCCTTCGACAGGGTTTGCCGCCGGAACAGTTCATTCAGCCCGCCGCTGGACAGACGATGCGAAGGTTACCGCGCCAACACAGCAGTCGCTTCAGCCCCTGCATCCGCCACAGTTCATGGGGGCTCGTTGCGCACCGCGCCAACATCGATGTCGCCGCCGATTAAAAACCAAAGGTCCAACCGATGCCAAGCAGGATGCAGAGCGGATAGGTGTAGAAGTTGTTCAGGGTCAACCCCCTGCAGGGCGACCATACCGGCCCCCGCACGAGGATCACGATTCCGATCCAAGAATTTCCTCGACCCCGAATTTCGCGTCAGGTGACCGGGTTGAAAAATGACGGCGCATAACAATGGCAAAGGCACGTGGCCGCGTCACCACGTGCGGATGCATCACGATTGTCAAATAGCCGCCAGCCCACAACCGCAGCGGGGTCGACGTCATCACGAGGTTCATCAGCCGCATAGGACACCATCCCGCTGATCACTTGCGACGGCTATGCGCGGGGTTTTCAAAGCTTCCATCCGGCTGCGGCCCTTGGGGGCATCCCTACGGCAGGCACGGTAGTGGTTTGGGATGTTGAAGAAAGGCCGAAAAAGGCCACCATGCCCACAGCTTCAGCGCAAATCGCGGCCAGATAGACCGGATAAAAGCGCATGACGGTGCGTTCCACCCGTTCGCGCGGCAGGAAAGCCCACCAGCTGCGGCCGATGATGGCCGAGATCAACCCCGCCCGCCATAACATTAGGAAAAATCGCTTTGGCCGGAACGCCGTCAGAGGCAGGTGTCCGTGGTGGCGGCGAAGCGGAAAAAAGCCTTGAGCTCATGTAGCGATGCCGTTCAGATAACTGCCAGCAGGCAGATCATGAAGCTTTGCACCGTCAGCGCATTGCGCAAAGTGCGGCCCCGTCATACCGCCAAAACCGGCGCCCGTAACGAAACCCCGCACGGCGGCCCCAAGCCGCTGCATTCACAGGTTGACAGCCAAGGTTGCCGTGGTCATCGGAACCCGACACGATCATTCGAAGATCGGCAGCGTGGCAAGGCAGACATTGGGGCGACAACTGGCTGCCCCGCCAATTCGCCAACGACAAAAATACATTGGCATCTGGCTGCCCAAGAAAGGGCCTGCGCGGTCACCAGCACGGCAACGTGCGCGTTGGCGCGGGTGTCACAATCACTAGTCATGGTGAATGCGTAGGGACCGGGCTTTGGGGGCTGCAAGGCCTGCGTCGGCGGCGGGCTCGTCGGCAATGCGTCGCGCCATGAAACACAGAGCCCGAATATCCTGCTGATTCGCCAGGGCAGGCCGCTGAGGCGCATGAGATTTGCTGCTTGCCATGGCGGCGGGCGGGCGTTGTCTGCACGGGCGTATTGCGACGGGCGGAGGGAGCTTTGGGCCCGCTGCCCGTACCTTCTGAAATCTGGTCACCGCGCGGATAGTGGAGAGGTTGAGGCCTATCTTCGCGTGCATAAATTTTACCGCCCGTTTCTGGACGCGGGGCAACGGGTTTGACGCTGATATATCCCAGCATCGCTTTCGCCGCAGGCGGCACAGCTGAACCTGCCCTATGTGCGAATAGTGCGGCCCATGTGGGATATCACGCGCCAGCGGAGCGGGCTGCGTCAGTGGCCGAGGCGCGCTTGATGATTCCCGATCCGAGGCGCGGCGTCTTGCCGCGACCGGGCGGTGGACGTTGACCAGTACCACCCTTTCTCAGGTACGCGGCTGTATCTTTGCGTCAAACCAACGCACAGCGCGTAATCCGCGCCCGCTGCCACCCTTTGCCGAAGCCGTCTTTGGTCAGGCCGCCAACGTTTCGGGCAGACCGAAGCAGAATTGTTTCGCCGATTTGCAGATCGACACGCTGGTCTTTGCGCAATGTCGAAGGGCGCGCCAAGCCGCCCTAAACTGGATGCGCGCTTGACCTTGGGGCTTCAGGGTGGATCGCCCCATTGGAATCGCCCGCACCGCCCGCAGGCGCTCAGGTCCTGCATGGGGCAGAGGCGGGGATGACGTGGATCGAAAACATTGCCACGCAAAGGGGCGGGCATATGAGGCATTGGCCCGATCATCACCTGCCGACGCCGATGTCGCCGAAGGCTGCCGCGTGGCTTGGAGCACAGGTGCCGCAATTCAGCGATCGCGCTGGTCGCCACTGCGCGCTCCGCCTTGCGGCTGCGCAGTGGACGCTTTTTGACGCGCTGATTCGGGGGCGATTCATCAGTCAGGCAAGTCTCGCGTCGCGTCGGGCCAAAAAACGCCATGCGGGCCAAGATGATGCGGCGGGGCTGACCATGAGGCGGCGATTATTGCTGCGCGCGAAGACGGTCTAGCGCAATCGCGGGCCTTTGAGCGGCAGAAAATTCGCTATGCGCTGGCGCTTGCAGAAAGCGGGGATCGACTATCCGCGTTTGCACGATGCGCCGGACGCGTGCCGTGATTTGAAACGCCTACGGCTGTGCCCGGGGTCGCTGTGGGACGGGCGCAGATCTATGCGATGTTATTCGCTGGGCCGCGCGATATCCTGCCCCAAGGCGATCTGGCCTTGCAAGGACGCGGGAAAAAATCCTGTTGATCTGCCAGAGCGACAAAGCCAAAACAGCTTGCATCAAATGGCGCAGGATTTGGTCGCCATGGCGATCGGTCTGGCAGCCCGCCATCTTGTTTTCGTTACTACCGGCGTGCAAAACAACGGGAAGGGATTTCATGACACGCAGTACTAAACGCAGAGCGCCGCGACGGTCTCGGGGAAACCGCGGTCTGCCGTCGGTTCCTGCATGGCTATGGCGCGAATGGTGCCGATCTGCTGGGCTTGCCGACCCGTTGGCTGAAACATCTGCCCGATACCACTGCTCGTGGCCCCCGATGCGCCCGAAGCCTGCGCTGGCGCGCCCATGGATTCCAGTGGTTCCGATTTCCCGTGGATCGGACATTCGTCGGAAGAGGAAGGCAGAACGCGGCATGATGGCAAGGCAGTCGATGACCCTGAATGCCTTTTCTCGACGCGCTTGATGGATGGACGAAAGACCTGCTTGCCCGAAACAGGTTGTGCTGTTTGGCTTTTCCCAAGGGACAATGATGCGCGCTTCATGTCGCACCGCGGTGCGCGAGGATGCAGTGGCTGAGCGTCTGTAGCATTCTCGGGTCGCTTTGCTGTCACCGAAAGCCTGAAAGACGGAAATCGTTCGTACGCCCTCCCGGTTGCTGCTGCGTGGCAGCGTTGATGCGGATGATGTCGTCCCACCGCAGGTCCTTGCCCCAAAAGCCCGCAGAGACGCTGCAAAGAAGCCGGCTGGACGGATTCTTTGCCCATATCATGAAGGGTACAGGGCCACGGATTCGCCCCCGATGGGCTGAGCGTGGCGCTTGCCTTTAGCGCGACAAACTGGGTCTTTGACCTGACCCCTGCGGGGCGGCCTTCGGCTGTTGCGCAGGGGGACCCTGCGACGCAAGCCTTTGCCGTCACATGCCTGTTACGGTAATCGCCCTTAATCCTTTCTGCGACATCTTGTAGCCGTTGCGACTGTCCAGACGCAAAACCACGAGATATAGTCGGAAAGCATCAGCGGGGGCTGTCTCGCTTGCCGGACGCGGAACGGCAAGGGGCTATCGAACAATGACGGCGACTTTAGGACTGAATTTACGCGAAAAGCCCGGCAGGGCTTGAAAAAAACAAACCCGGCCTTGTTCTGAATGGCGCGACTATTAGACCCTTTGTCTTCATTACCGGCATGTCGCTTGGCCTTCGGCAAGAAGGCCGTCAAAGCCAAAAGGCTGGGATTCGGTGGATATCGTCGCCGAGTATGACCGATTATGTTCAACAGCCCGTCGATGCCACAAAATTCGCATCCCGTCGGTGGTTGTTTCTCAAAGATTATGTCAACACTCAAAAGCGCGTGCCTTCACGCGCTTTAATTTATTTCTGAGGGATGAATTTTGCTGCCAGTACTGGCGGGCGCGCGCGGGATCTGACGTTTGATCACGTTGGTGCGCCAACGCGCGGCAGGCGGGATCACCAGCTGGCAAAAATTGTCGTCGCGGCCTGTAGCCCTGTAATCTGAAAAAAAGGGTCCAAAGACGGCTGCCACCTGACCGGTTCCAGCTGCGCAAGCCACCGCCGCCAGCCGCGGCCGGAAGACCTTGCGTAACATGGCCGAAATTTCCCGCCTAATTCACCTGCACGAAAGCTGGATGGATTTTCGTGTATTGGACGCTGAGCTCCAAGCCTGAGGCGTAGAAACCTCTGTTCCAGGATCTCGAGATTTGAACGCGGCCCGTAGGGCGCGCGGATGGAACTCTTTGCCAAATGTTCTAATTTAATAAATTAAGAGTGATTTAATTATTGACTTGGCTTGCCGCTTGTTTGGAATTAACTGCGGGTTAAAGCCCTACGCAGATGTCAAAGGGAGGTCGGTTTGCAGGACAATCAATCGCACCGCCGACCGACCGACGCGCGGGTCAAACCAAAGCGGATGCGAGCCTATAACGGAAAGGCTTGTCTGTCCTCTGTTTGCGCCGTAACGGGCCAACACCCAAGGCCGAAGTCGCCCGCGCGACGGGGCCTCTCTGCGCAAACTGTCCTCGGTCATCATGCGCGCGCTCGAAGCCGGACGGCATGCTGAAAAAGGAGTGTGCGGGGTAAAATGCAGGGTAGGGCCAGCCATCTGTTCCAATCGGCTAGACCCCAACGGTGCATTTCTTTCCTTGGACTTGAAGGTCGGGCCGGTCGTAGCGTAGATGATCCTCACCGATTCGCGGGAAGGGTGCTGCGCCACAGCAGCGAGGTTTATGGGCCCATCCGACCCGAGCGCGGGTTTATGGGATTCATGAGCGGGCGTTAGAAAAAATGCGCGCCACTCATATCCGCCACACAGCGCAGGGGACGGCGGGATTTGGGCCGTCGCGCTGCCGTTCAAAACCAT
>Ga0163217_1036481_pt1 | contig 11449 bp, 9 predicted proteins | sample SynspAceP_FD_185933 | JGI IMG/M metagenome (GOLD analysis project Ga0163217, IMG submission 185933) | Saline lake microbial communities from Ace Lake in Antarctica - Synechococcus sp. Ace-P (PacBio error correction) | ecosystem: Environmental > Aquatic > Non-marine Saline and Alkaline > Saline ... | reverse complement strand
AAAAAAAAAAACAGCAAAACTTTGACGACATTCAATGGGGGTTAGTCCATCGCCAGCCTTTTCCTCCGATAAACCTCTGATTCCAGAGATGATTTTATATAAGCGGGAACACGTACGATATTTTATTAGGTTGAAAAATTCCGAACCGGATTTAAAATCGTTATTACTTAAACTGGCCATCACCTTGTCCACCTCGTTTATCCGGTGTTTCCGCAAGAGCTTGCTTGGAGTCTACGGTTCTTACCGCAATAGCTGCAGGCCTCGCCGCTTTGTTAAGGTATGGATTTTTGCGCAAGGCACAAGTGCCTTTAAAATTCTCATTTTTAAGGAAAAAAGAAAGGCCTAACAGACATGAGAATGTAAGAAGAACCAATGCCAACGAAGGCCAAGTGTCTGAGAAATTGTAGAGTTGCCATTAACGATTTTATTGCGCAAAATTTAAACCATTTACTTCGAAAAAACGTCCATACTTCCCGCATAGTTTCATACCCCCATTGGTCAAATTTGGAGTACCCGAACGAGCAAATTTAGCAGTGCTTTTGGACCAAATTAATTGACCATTCATGGATGAGCTGCAGGGAGCTCAGTGTTCATGCGGATAAAAAACAAACACAGAAAGTCTGAGGCACCTAACAATAGAGGAGGACTTTGAGCTTTTCCGAATGCGATATTGGAAGGAAATCCTGAAGAAATCAAAAAAAAGAGCTTGGCGGACCTCATGTTGCACCTTGTGTTTTATGCCAAAATTGGTTCAGAAGAAGGCCAAACTTCGATGTATTAAAAACTATGATCGACTCGCTTGCAAAAATTGATTCGAGAACATCCTCATCTATTGGCGATGGTTTGAAAGCTGACATGAAGAAGCCCGTAAAAGCAAAAATTGGGAAAAGAATCAAGCTCCAAGAAAAAAGGAAACGTATCTGTGTTAGGAGGGAGTACCTCGATCACTTTCCCGCTTTTGATTCAAATCCATGCATTCAGGACGAAAGCCCGAAGGAGTAGGCTTTGATTGGAAGAAAAAAATCAAGTATGGAAGAAAGTTGAAGAAGGAAATTTGCAGGAGTTCAAAAATAATTCAATGCTGGCAAATGATGCTGAAATAGATCGAGAAAAAGCGGCTGGGGAGTTTGGCGATTTGTTGGTTTTCACTGATCAAACTACGCTAGATTTATCGATATCAATCCCGAGAAGCGCTGAGCGAAACCAATTTAAAATTCATTAAAACGGTTCCAATATTTTGAAAACGCCGGGCAAAAAAATAACGGTTAAAGCACTTTCAGAAATGACCCTTGAACGGAATGGATGTGTATTGCGAATGAAGGCAAAGAAAAAGTAGGCAGTTGTCGGTTGTCGGTTGTCGGTTGTCGGTTGTCGGTTGTCGGTTGTCGGTTTGTTCGGTTGTCGGTTGTCGGATAAAAAAACTTTTAAACAGAACTCATAAGATTTCTTTAATTACCTGAAAAAAACTCAAAAAATGGCGAATCAAAATTATATTTTCGAAAGAAAGCACCGCGCAATTGGGCCTTATTCTCAGGCTGTTTTAGCAGAAATTACGCTTTACGTTTCTGGGAATATTTGCACTCGATCCTGAATCGGAGAATTGCTCAATGAAAACATCACATAGGAAACTCATGCCGTAATGAAAACATGAAGCTGTCTTCAGAGCTGCAGACTTTCTCATTCCTTAATGTCGTTAAAATGCTACTATTTTTTCTATCAAAAACATGGATGAGTTTGGAACCATCAACGAGGCTATGGGACAATATTTTCAATCAAACCTCCAGCTAGGCGAAACAGTTTGAGGTAAGTTAGCTTCCCAAAAAATTTAAACGTAGGGAAAATTCTCTGTATCGCAATGTAAATAATCTCATTTGAACCTCCTTCCCTTATCAAGTAAAATCTTGGTAAGTGCCTTTTTCTAAAAAAAAAGGTCTTCACCAGCTAAATAAAGTTACCGTTGAGGTAATTATTTGGACCGAAGATCTCAGCAAGATCGGGATTCCTTTTTTCAATGGAATTAGTTGGGCAGATGATTAGAATTTCCAAAGTGTGAATAGGAGGAGATCTTTCTGCCACTTCTCTTGGGCGAAAGTAGAGGAAAACACCTCGGGGTGTATCCTATTTTGCAGTACAAGCTATTCCCAGGGGCTGTTTTCTTCTTAAGTTTTGGACAGGCCATATTATTTGGCCACAGCAGCCTTCTATATTTGGCCACTCCAAACTACTTCTACGCCAACAGCGGCTGTTGGCATTGACAGCTATAAATTTATTTTATCCGCCCTTGTTTTCTTCAACAGACAAGAAAAAGCTCTCGGGAAAAATATTTCACAAGCATCTTAATTTTCAAATGAAAGATTTAAAAGCTTGACACTTTACAAAGTAAGATATTTAATCCTTCATCTTTTCTGAGATCAGGATTTGACGGTATTTTAGCAGTCAAAATTTTTCATATCAACAAATCACAGCAATGGAGTATTGTATAGAAAAAGATACGCATGGCTTTGTCGAGGTACCGGCAGATAAATATGGGGAGCGCAAACTCAGCGATCCACAACCAAACTTTAAAAATCGGTGGCGAGAAAAAACCGCATGCCGATCGAGGATCATTTCGAGCTTTCGCTATTTGAAAAGGCTGCTAAGCACAGGGTAATCTTTAACGCAGAAGACTTCGGAGTTTTGGAATGTCTGACAAGGGCTGATAATCAATCGGTAAGTCTGTCGACGAGATTTTGCGGGCAATCATGACGACAATTTCCTTTGTGTTGTTTGCAGTACAGTGTTCTGGAACCCAATCTAATATGAATTCGAATTGAGGTAAGTTTGCATACCGAGCTGCATGTACTTTTAGGAGGATCCACTGAGATGCTAAAAGAAGAAATCCCATCCTGAATGATGACGTCAACATAGTCTCAATCTTTCCAATGACACCTACCCGACTGCAATTGCATATTGCAGGTATAAAATGTCGTAGAAACGGGATCTTCCTGAAGGGGCTACAAAAACTTCGAGACACCCTAGACGTCCAAGGCAAAAGGCTTTTCAAGGGACGTGGTGGAAAATCGGACGTTACTCACTTTATGGACCTGGCGACTCCTTGGACACTGGCCAAGATTAGGCGTGAGTACGTAGCCTCATTGGATCATGGTATTCGGCAGCTGAAAAAACACCCTTCGGCATCTTTTCAAATGCTTGCGCGTTGGAGGCACCGAGCAGTCGGATATACTTGGCTTGGATAGTATCTCCAACATAAGGTTATGTCGAGTGTGGCTTAGTGGCGAAAAAATCGTGCAACCTTTCAGGTCTCCCTTTCATAAAACCGGCTCGAATTAATTTGAACAGCAACTTGCAGCCCATGTATGGAATGTTGAATCTCACGCGTTCGCTAAAGCAATTTGGCTAGGTATCCCTAATTGAAAAATAGCCAATATGACATTGCGAATGCTCTCCTCAGGTCCTCGATCTGGGAATCGGGGAATATTAAATCCCTGAAAATGAGCCAGGGTCTTTCTATTCGATGCAGGAAAAGTAAATCCTACTCAAGTGGAAGCCATTTAGACCATGGTCGTCTGCTCAGGTGTATGCCGGCAATTGATGTAGCGATCCTCTGATCGTGGCGTTCAAACGGGACACTTTGAATTGAAACGTGTTCAAACCAGATGATCGCGCGGGAATTCCTTCAGTCAGCAAGATTGATCGGAGATGCCTGGCGTGTCTTTTAATGATTAATTGGTGCGATTGGAATCGCAGCAAATGGACCAATGATCCAGCGACACTTAGAAAACTCCTTAATTGCTAGTGGACCTGCATTGAATCCTCATATCGGCTATGAAAATGCCGCCGCCATCGCAAAGAAAGCACCCACAAAAGAGGGAACGAGTCCTTCGAGAAGCCGCTGTCGCTTCTTGGGCTTCTGACATCAGAGCAGTTGTAGCCGATTGTAAAGGCTGAAGAATATGACTGGAAGTCTGAAATAAAATTCGAAAAAATTAATCAAAAAAAAGGCTGCCTCTAAGTAAATAGAGCAGTCCTTTCAGTATCAGAATTATCTACGTTAAATTTCTCAGGAATCCTGTACACTCTCATTCCGCTGTGAATGATGTTGATTTACGAAGCAAGTGTCCTATCTTGGTAAGTTTCACCTTCCGAGTACTTGCAAACTTACTCTTGTAGTGACACTTATGTCATCCTGGTTACACGTTGGATTACTGTAGAACGGACACATGTCCAAGATTCTGTTCAGGAGCCATGATCAAGCAATTTTCAGCCGCAGTGTACTCCGAATGGATTCCAACACTACCGAATCAGCATAACTCAATCCTGGCTCGCAATGGTACGCCAGCGACCCATATGGCCGCCAAATGGTGAGGGAATCAGCGACAATCATTAATTCGCTGAGGAGAATGACAAGCCCATTCCTCAAAGCTTGCGCAATGAAAAACTGCTGCCACGTAACTTTGTATCAAACTGCGTGCCATTCATATTTGATCGCTTGGCACCTAGCGGAGAAGTACCAAAGAGGGAAATCTCCATACTCAGGAGTTTCCTTTCTGTTCAGCGATTTTTCATCGTTTCTGACTGAAGCGTTGCGGGAGACGTGTGTTGGGTATGAAAGTGTTGTAAAATTGCCAGAAACTGTTGCTTGGCGCAGGTGTTCGGAATACTTTTGAAAAACTGTGTAAGGTTAAAGGTACTCGATGTGAAGCTTTCTGAAGAGCAATGGTTATAAATCCATCAAGATCATAAATAAAAACAAGCCTTCCCAATTACGATCAATACTGATGATTTTGCTATAGGAGTTGCGTTGATGTAGTCATAGATCAAACGTCAGAGTCTGTATTGTTCGACTTCGGCTATCTCCACGGATCAGTGAGGCCCATCAGTAGTGCAAAATACTCACATAAGGAGCAATTCAGCATGATTGTATATGTCACTGATTTGATAATCACTGATTCGTTTGAAACCGTCGATAAAATGCGATTTACTGGATATGCGGCTTTACTGTTTTAGGGATTTGAAGCAAAGCAATCCCTTGCGATGATTGCAAAGAAAACCACTTGCGCATCGCAGCATTGTCTGTGGTTCGGCTAAGTAGAAGAAGTTTTCAGGAACCATATCCACAATAGGTGAAGTGGGCTTTTTGGTCTTTGAATTTGGCAGCGGCATGCTGACTTTTGTACTGACATCCCCTTCATAAAGAGGCCATTAAGGCTTTCTCGTGTTTCCCACTTGGTAAGCTTTTTACCTGTTGAAGACATTTACTAAAGTTCAAGCCTACAGTTAATTGCAAACAACCGATGGTCAGGATAAAGGTAATTTATGGTCCTTTCCACCAATTCGACTTAGTTTGGGGAAATATCTCCCCAAATTAAGAAAACCCGATAATCAAAGATGCCAACACCAAGGGGGCATTGCGATCATTTTTAGACCATGATGGAAAATGGTTCCCGACTGTTTGATGTAGTCGATGGTCCATTGAACTTTTGGAAATATCTGTACGGATACTGTCAAACCAAAAATATCAGCCCTAAAATTAGTCCAAGCAATGATTTTGAGTGTGTAAAGGGGAATCTTTTTTTAACATGGGTAAGGGTTTTTTTTAAATATTCTGCAGTTTATTAGTTTTGGATAACAAAAGATAATCGCAATGACTAAAGCGTTGCCATCGCTTCCACGAATAGGGACTGCTCGAGGTAACGACACAGGGGTCATTGCGGCCTTTCCCGGATACTGTCACCGATTCTCCAGCCTCCACTTTGAGTGAGCCTGATCTTGCCATAATGGTAGCCACGGGGTTGGTGAATGCCCACTCTTTGAAATAAATATCCTCTCCATTTGGAGATCCACCTTGGAATCCGCCAGAATGATTTGTAGTAGTTTTGACTTATCGCCCTCTTTTTACATTGGAATCGTTGTGAGCAGACCCACGCATCGCCAACACCATCAAGCCGCTTTCCATATTCGAATACCTTTTGGACAGCATTTAATACTTAGCATTGCCTTTTGCCCAGTTCTGCATGAAGGACCGTCGAAAAACAGGCCTCGCCAAGTCAGTAGGGGTTATTCTTTATCACGCAGGAAAAACTACTCCTCCGATCGTATCACGGTGCTAACCGAAAAACAGAATCAATCAAGCGATTCATCGCCTTCTGCAGTTTCTGCGATCGGGCAGCGAATGATATTATTTTCGGCTTTCTGCTAAATTTAAAGTTTGTAAATCCTTAGTCAAAACTTCAAGTCTCCGACTTTGTGATACATTTAAGCTTGGATGGTGATTCCTTTTTAGCTGCTAAAAATTGTTTTGCTATTGCCCCTCCTGCCACTCTTGCAGCCGTTTCACGCGGCACTACTTCTACTCCACCACGATAATCACGGATGCCGTATTTTTTCAAAATAGGTGAAATCTGCATGCGAGGGCCGGAATTTGTCTGCGATATGTGAAATAATCTTTACTCTTTTGATCCGCATTTCGAGATTACCGGTAATCTCCTCTATTGGAGATGCGGATACTCTTCCCTCAAGAAGAGGACTCTGATAGAATTTCAATCTCCATCCTCTGTCTTTTCGCTGGTGTGGTGATCTTTGATCTGGCCAGGTTTACGTCGCTGCATTTCAGCGATAATTCTGAGCTCATCGATCACTATCCGGCCGGGGCAGCTTCGATAATTACTCCTAAACTACTCCGTTGAGACTCACCAAAGTGGTGATCTTGAAAGCTTCCCCAATTGAATCCCCATTATTTTTTCTTAAAGATCAAAATTGCCAGTAAAAATCTATTGAAATCATCAAAAAGACATTAATAGTCCATCGTAAAGTAGTGATTTATATTGCTCGTTTAAAAAAACCGATTATCCTCGATTCCGATGCGATCATACAGACCACCTAGCCGCTGAGAGGATATGGCCTCATTAGTTTTCACTCTCTCCTACCACTTTGACTATGGAGGCTGGGCCTTAGTGTATCATATACCGGCCGCGATGGATCGAAATAAATCCATTCGAAAATTTTTCCGAGATCGTATTCTCCTTGCCTCTGTGAAAGTGATGTAATTTTAATTAAAATCTTTAATCCAGAACTCGACCGTACCCCTATTGATCTGTTGTCTTACATTATGGATCTAAAGGTATTGAGCGTTTGCGTCTATGGTAGGGAGGTCCGGTTAGGATGCCGATACGGCATTGATATTATTGCGCCACCCAGAGATCCCAAAAGTTGTATCGAAAAGCCTTGACCCAGTTTCTACCTCAAATTGTTAGAGATAGATATTCTCTCGGGAGTGAAACTCGCCGCACGCAACCTCATTTTTCAAAGGATGCGGAGGTAAGGGAATGCATATTAATTGTTCTTTGGACTGAATAAAAGGTCTTAAGAGAGAGAGAAATCTATCTTGTCTATTTCGCTTCAAGGAAAGTGGGATTTCTTAGCTACTTTATACTTTGATCCATTTCCCAGAGGCATTCTTGGAATCGCAATTATCCCTTCGGAGAAAAGGGAAAGAAAGTCGCCTCGGTATACTTTAAATTTTGTCCATTTCTTACCGTTTATAGTCACTTCTCTGGCTCAATATTGCTGATGTTGAAATTTTCTTCCCAGCATTTGTAGCTTATTTTTTTTCAAAATAGCATCAATTGGCTACCTGGCTTCATAAAATTGTTAGGGAGCTTGATTGGCCTCAGGACATTTGAAAAAGGGCCAAAAACTCACGTTGAATCCTTCCCTTGAGTAGACCTGCTCCTTGTCTTACTGCCACGAGAAGAAATATAATCGTCATTCCAAAACTCCATATCTAAATTCAGGTGTTGCTCGGAAGGGTTCGGCCAAAGAAATTCGCAAACGGATTCAAATCCAGAAACTTCCTCCGAGACACTAGAGGGTCACAGGATCAGTAAACCGCGATTTCGCTTTCCAGCTGAAAGAATAGGCAGTTCCATTATAATGGTGATTCTCAAAAATTCGGCAGCGTAAAATTTCCTTTTTGGACGGCTTATAATATTTGAATGATTACTATTAGAGCTGCTCATTTGGAAATCCATTGATCAGCGTTCATTGAGACGACTGAGAAAAATTCGCTCCTGTTTATATTATGAAAAACCGTGAGCGATCCTCATGCGGACAAACTGAAATCAGTACGATATATCGACTTTTCTACAGATCCAGACAGGGTCGCGTGTGTGTGGACTGTGCCATGGCTCTATAGAAGCGTGGTCCTGTGAATGCAAAGTCACTACAACTCCTATTTCCCCTGGCCCAAGCTTCAATTATCTACAATCTGTGCGCATTAGCGCAATTACCAACATACAGGAAAGGTAAAAACATACGAAAATGAAACGGACGCGATCGTTTTATTCAATTATATTGCAGAAAATAAGTGATTATTCTAGTACTTGAAATTTTCCATAAATAACGTACCATCTATATTTGAAATGGCACTCAATTGGGTATTGAAACTTTAAGAATTAATACACATTAATAAACCGCTAATTGTACTCTTTAAGACTGATTTATAGGATTATGTAGATAGTATCCATTTTGTGTTTAAAAAGTCAGCTGGTTTCGAGTACCTTTTTTTGTTAACGTGCGAGCTCAGATAAAGGACTCCGACTTATTTTACCAACAGAAGTTCCAGGAAATTATAGAGGGGACATGGTGTTACTCGATGTTGGAAAGGTTCTACGACCTGTCCAATCAACCGATACTTTCAAATGTTAGCTATCTAACGCTTTAAAGCTGCTCCGAGTTTATCTCTTAATCGGGGCTTGTGTAGGCACTCAGCTTTTTCACATTTGAATGCTTCTTGCTTAGTGACCAAAGTCAGGATGAAACCCGCCGTCGCTGCTCATAATATCCATCCCTTTCTGATTTCTCTTCTCTTTCATCTACTCGGGAATTCCAATTCGTCTTTTTCATACGTGAAGAAAAATAACCCAATGCGGGTAAGCCCACGGCTATTAATCAGAACCTATCCGAACCAATTCCAATCAGCTGCGGAGCATCCACTTGCTTATCCCTGCAAATCTCCAAAAAGCCCAACAGCTAAGGTTCCCCAGATCCCCCACCAGAATGGACAGGAATCGCCGCGCTACAGGGTCATCGCTATTTAATTAATTATCAAAGAAACACCAGCTCCAAAAAACCTACTAAAGCCTCACCGATAAAACCGATTAGTGCTGGACATCGCCAACTTCCCATTTGATCGGGCACCGGCTGGTAGATTCGCCATCTAGGACCCGGCGTATGAATATACTCATTCAGCACCATAGTGATATCGTAGCGTTTTGTGAAATGTCAATAGAGAGATAAATCCCAATCGCCAAATAAGCATCCTGCGATGCTGCGATGGATAGTAGTCACAGGAATACTTGGACATCTATCCGGGGACAGCCGGCTTGAGCCACTGAACCTCCATTAAATCCAACCAGCCCCAACCAAGAGTAAAAACACGCCAATACTGCAAGCAGGAATGTTGCTCGACCAGGGATTGCTTGTCACTACCCGCTAGCAGATATAGTTCCCAATTCTCAGACCTAATGAAATAGGCTCCAATTAAAGCTCCCCAAAACCGCCAACCCAGATCGTGCACGATGTAGATCCTGACGAAATTGTAAAGATGAGTATATCCAATGTATTCAGAAATAGATAATCCTGCCGCCCCACTTCCATCACCTACAATTGGGTAGCAAATCGCAGCGATATAGATATGGAGAAAGTAATAGAATGCGAATCCAAGTTTTGTGACCCGCTCAAGCTACAGCACCAGACACGATAGTTAGCCGCTGTAGCAAGCGAACATTGGCTTGAAAAGATAAAGTCGTGAAGAAGGTATTACCCTTCATTGTAATACTGTATCTCCAAACCTTCTGTACGGTAGCGGGAAAGGCCTGAAAACCCGAAAAGACCGAAAGAAGGCTCCTTGCATAGGTCAGCTCCTGGAATACATGAGATTGATAACCCAGCAGAAAGACATTAGAGTAAGCAGGTGGCCAATGGCTGGAATTGATGCGGAGTGTATTACTTAAATAAAATATTGACTGTGTGTTTTATCTGTGAGGTCCAGGGCTGTACCAAACTGTGTCTATATCCTAGAGTGTCATGATTTGAGACCAATATGGTTGCTATCGGATCATCCACAGATTGTTTACGTGTGAATAATTCTTGCGTTGATGGGAGGTAAAAATAGGTTACGATAGGTGAATTTATTTTTGTGGAAAAGAGGATTAAAGTGCATATGCTCGTCCAGGTATCGCCATGTTCCGGGAGTTCTGGTAAAGGCATCAGAGGAGCATCGAAGACAAAGATTTTTCCGTCTCCGATTTTCTCAGTTTTCCCCTTCGCTGAGAATTACATTGGATCACTGAAAATCGACTTGGTCATTCTAAGGGTACCACAATCATCTCGAGTTTGGGTAGCGAGGGGGATATAAGGCAGGTTCCGTAGAACCTCACCGCGGGTACGATCTCGTTGTCTTGCGGTGGTATGCTCAAAAAAGCTCCATCCCTGTTGATCTGCATAGAAGGAGAGAAACTTCAACTCCCAATCATGCTGAGAGTGGCATTGTGAGTTTGTGGATCTAGAATGCGCGAGGTTGCGATATGCATTCGCTTCAATTTTTTTCATTCTTAATAAGTTTATGGGTTTTGAGAATTATAGAATGAAAGTAAAATACAGAGTTTTTAAATAAAAATGTATTTGAAAGGTATATTTTTTAAAGCCACTGAGTTGACTTTTTTTTGTAAAAAGAATATATTTCCTAAGGGTCTAATATGCCTAATTGTTCTTATGGGTTGTTATGGGGATAATATTTAATTGATTGTGGCGAGATATTTATAGGAAGCTTCGTACCAGGAGGGTGAGGTAGACGGGCTCAAACTATAATTAAATAAAAACATTCACTTTTGTCCTAAATGGTATTGTAGATATCGCTTTATTTATTTGGTCTGTCGGTTAATAAAAGACCTCATAAGAATTGATAGTTTAGGGCAAAAGGAGATGAAAGAGCAGGGATAAGGTTTGTGGATTGAACTCCAAGAGGCTCGGGTATAGCGAATTAATTAATTTTTACTTATACTTTAATGCCCTTCCATTTTTGCCTTAAAATTCCAAAAATTACTTCATTTATGCCTTTCTCATACAAAAACCTCTTTGGAACTTGGTGGTTAATTAGACTTTTTCAGAAAAAAAAATAACATGACTCAGAAAACCTAACACTTTTAGTACTTTGCCGGCAGGATAATTGGGCAGCCGATTACGGCGGAAATAAAGCAAAATTGGACGGCTTTGGCCCTAATGGGAGAAACTATCTAATGATAGTTCGTATTTTTGATGCGATTCAAGCCGTGATTCGTGGCCCAAAGTGGTTATTTTAATCCGTCAGAGAAGAAATATTAGGAATATAGCAAGAGAATATTCCTTCTCTAAAGCTCGATGGCAAAAATAGAAATCTTCTCTTTCTTTG
>Ga0163217_1031121_pt1 | contig 11449 bp, 10 predicted proteins | sample SynspAceP_FD_185933 | JGI IMG/M metagenome (GOLD analysis project Ga0163217, IMG submission 185933) | Saline lake microbial communities from Ace Lake in Antarctica - Synechococcus sp. Ace-P (PacBio error correction) | ecosystem: Environmental > Aquatic > Non-marine Saline and Alkaline > Saline ... | reverse complement strand
AACCGTATGAACGGCATTCTCGAGGATTTTAGTTCCGATGCCTTCAGGTAAAAATTTTTGGAAAAATCCAGAATAAATATGATGAAAGCTACTATCAATCCCTTGTTTTATGGTTAGATGCGGCAGACATCCACTTATTATCCCAAAGATCTCAAAGCCTTTGGATTAGCAAATTCTTTAGATTTTTCAGACTAAAAAACTTTCCTGGGGGAAAGTTGAGTCCAAGTTTGTTCAAATTTTAGTATCCGGTGGAATTGCAACTGAATGTTTTATAATAATAGATACTTCATGGACAATGGGACATAAATTATTAGAGCTTAAGGCATTTATTTACCCTAGCGTCAGGATTGATGGCAATAAACTCAAGCGCTATGTGAAAGCCTATAAAGCTACGCTTAAAATTCAAATGCTGGTACTTGTGACTAAATTGAATGATCAAAATTGAAAAGCTTAAAATGGAAGAGCTTGATATTCGTCAGGCTTCTTTGAGGCCTATCACCAGGTATGGATTACCTTATACACATATTAATTCCACAGTTTTGAAAGTATCATAAACAATTTGATTGGCAGGGATTGGCTTTGTTTCATACGGAGATCGCTTCGGTCGAAAAAAGATTCAAAAAAATGGCACTCGATAACACTAATTTCTGACGCTTCCAGGTTGCGGCTAAGGTTACCATGACTTTCGGAAATTCCCCAGGATCTCTTTGGATTGCGACCTTGATCGAACTCCTCAATACCACCTATCAAAGCAGATTTTGAAATCCCCAGATTGTAGATCATCGAAGCTTTGAAAAGAAAATTCCAAGAAACTAGCATTATTCATTCCAATCGCAGTCAATTACAGTTTCTATCGAATAATAAACAGACGTCTATCTTAGATTAAGTGGCTGCCGCTTGGTATCGTAAGCATTAGTTTCTACCTCAGGCATCATTACAGAAGAAACTTATTGTAGCGGTAAGACTAATATTATATTAATAGAAAATAGTCACCGGTCGGTGAATCGACTATTTGTTCCAGGGATTAAAATTGGAGCAAAATGTTCCCCAACTCGGTGATTCGAATGAGACTTTCACGGAAACTCAGTTTGATCTGCTCCGGATTACTATACCACCAAATATTCGTGCAAAGGCGTTCTAGTTTTAGGGTCAACTGAGATTTATTCATTTCAAAAATAGGATCGAATTTTAAAGTAAATGAAAGTTATCGAAAGTCATTTATATTTTTGGGTACTATTATTTGGTGCATGCAAGGAGGAGGATCTAGCTCCAATAACTGGAATGATTTTTCCGCTCCTAAGCTTGGATTATAGATGAAAATGGTGCGGAGTTGTGCAGAGATTAAAAGTCTAGGTCCTGATCTGATTTTAGAGTTACGGTTTTGTTTAGGCCGTTTTCGGTCGACTTGACATTAGTTCTGATCCAAAAATTTCTATACAAAGTTCGCCACCCACAATCTTTTTCTTAAAAGCAGAAAAGGGACTTAATCCAAGGAGGAATTTTATGTATCTTCTTTCTCCGAACCAGAAACAGTTTTTTATTCAGAAAGTTAGGGTTTCGAAAGCAAAGGATCCTAAGAATTTTATTCTTCAGAAAAAATAACTTCCAATCCGGAAGTGTATTTCGAGATACGATTACTATTGAAGCTTGCTTTTAATCTTCAAAGAAATTCTACAGGTTTTTTGATGAAAGTGAAATTCGAGACGTTGGAGTTCCATGTTTTGAATTATTCTGAATCTGCGATTTAAATTCATCCATCCTAAAAATTTTTCCTATCGTAATGCCCAGCATTTGAGTGGGCGCTTTTAACTTGAATATTGTATTCAAGACAATTGCCTATGATTTGATTCTTCCATTAAAGTTCCGCGAAAACCCATATTTACTACTTAAAAAAGAAGTTGAATACGCGTCTGACGTGGACGTTTCCGGCGATTTTCTATTTTCCTCGAATGTGGAATATGCTATTGGTCCAAGCAGGAAAAGAGGACGAGACTAAATGTGGCTGGGGGAGTAGATGAATCAAAAATATTATCTTCGACCCGAATTAACTTTTTTCGTTTAGACAAAAATCCACTTTTTTTCGGAATTGAGCTGAGACAGCGTTTTATGAGTTAGACCTTTTGAGATTTGCCGATACGGACCTGCTGCCGGGCCAAGATTTTTTTGAATGATAGAAATATGGGAGGATTTGTTAGCGAAAGTAAAAGAACCTAAAACCCCATTTATTCTTCGATCCCACCATTTTAACTGAGTAGTGAGCCTTCTATTCGTCTTAATTTTGGAAAATATTTCAGATTCTGAAGTTGGAGTTTTCAGTTTCAACCAATGGTGCTTTTCAAGAATAGAGAGTTTCGTGTTTGCTAATTAATTTTGGTAGGAAAACTCAACTAATTCGGCTCCTGTTAAAGTACAGCTTACTAGTGTCCGGCTTATGATTTGCCGTCAATCACTTCGATCGAGTAAACACAAAATATGGAGTGACTTTATCGGGGAAAGGCATATTTTTATTCTGACAATACCCATGATATTGTTAATCCTGCTGTTTGCGGAAGATGTAGTTAATTTGGCTTCCTTAAGTGGTTCTACAGGAAAAGATGGTTTTTTGGTTGGATTTGGTGACAAAATCTTATGTTTCTCTTTTTGATGAAATTTCCCTACCAAAATTTCGAACTTCTTTCTAGAATTCTGATCCTGCATCTAACCAAATTCAAGCCATTAAGCCCAATTCCTATAATGGGGTAGTTTTAGTGTCAGTTCTTTCAAATGGAAAACTTATCCTTAGATGTTTAAAATTGGTAATCCAATTCAGCCTACGATATCGAAGGTTTTTCTAGATTTTGCTACCAATACTTTTGAGTCAAAGTGCTTCAAAAATTCTTCCCCCAATTTTTCTCGAAATATTTCTACTTTTTCAATACCGAGACCCAAACCTTAGCGCTGACAAGGCAAAGTAGATTCTCAGGGATACGATTATGGGATTTTTAAGGGGAATGATCGCGCTTGATTGGGAATTTGCAAGAGGATTGATGACTCACTAGATTTCCTTCTGCAGGCTAATGTCTTGTTAAAAGGCGATTTTGCATATTTTCAATTTGGAACTCAAACTTTTGAGTTTGATATTAAAATGCGGAGTTAACACGGCAACCTACCTTTGGCTTTTTGTTTACAAAAGAGCTTTCTTTTAATCAATGGGCGTATGTACCATCCTCGGTCGCCAGGACTGGCCTTTCGTTTTTGGAATTTGATCCTGAATACCTTTAAAGGAAATCAGATTGGATAAATAAATCCTGCCATTCTGACCCAAATCGCTTATGGCATAGCCCTTGCCATTTTAGGATAACCTTCATTTATGGAAGGTTCTTCTTTATTTTAGTATTCTTTAAAACGACAGCATGTCTGCTCCAACTGTCTATATGAGTCAATTCGAAAAATTCTGTACTTTCAAATTTGATGGTTGGTGAATTTGCCGGAGAGGAGACCTCATTCAGCTAATCACTGACCGGAAGATGGCGTAGATCAGGGCAAAGAGATTTAGAGGAAGAAATTCCCATTTTTATCCGTAAGAAATACAGTGCTTTTATCCTGGAGGGTGATCCCGATACCGTGGAAGACAGCGATCTATCCGTTTGGTAAAAAAGGCTCAGAGGGAAGTTTAAACTAATTGGGTAGTGCGCAGATCAATGGCCAAATAATGATGATCCAGGCTGGGAGGATAATTTACCAAGCGGTACCATGCCAAAAATCATCAAATGATCGTTTTGCCTGATGGAAATACAACCATCATTATCCAAGGTAAGAAGCGATTCAGATCAAGGAGGCAGAGTCAACCGATGACCCGTAGTTTATGGCTAAAGTGGAATATTCTGGAGGAAAATCCGAAGAGTTCAAAAAAGATTCAAGCCTGAAGAGTTCACTAAAAGACTCTGGCTACCGCAATTCTCCACTTGAATCCAGAGATTTTCCTCGTGAGCACAGGTAGCATTAAGAACATTGATTAAACGCTTTCTCACTCATTTTCTTGTCCTTCCAATATTAATGCTCCGTAGAGTCTAGCAGCGCTTGTTGGGAAAATTCAATGATGCGGTGGAAAGAGCTCACACCTATTTGCTTGGAAATTTTTATGATGGAAAGACATCCAGATGCTGGAGTGAAATCTGAGATTCAAAAGAAAGTTTCATACCGATATCGATCAACAACCAACGAGATTATTTCCTTCGTTCAGCAGATGAAAGTTCTTCAGACCGAATTGGGTGAAGAAGGTCCGGAAAAATGAGGTGGAGGATCTTCGCGCTCGTGGTGATTGAAACTTTTGGATCAGAAGTCCATAATCACTTCGAAAGGAGCTGAATAAAATTCTTCGAACAAATCCTGCCGCCTGCAGAATATTCTATTGCGCTCAAACTACGCATGAAACGGATGGTAGATTGCCTTGGAATGAATACACTCAGGATAATTTGATCTGAAGCATGCCAAGAAGATTTTGGATAGTTGATTCACTTTGGCTTAGAAAAAGTCAAAGAACGGATCATCGAATACTTGGCGGGTGTTGAAGTTTGAAAAAATGATCTCAAAGGGGACAATCCTTTTGCCTTTATGGGACCTCCCTCGTCGGTAAAAACATCCCTAGGAGGAAAGTCAATTGCTTCCGCTTTAGGAAGAAAAAATATATTCGAATGTTCTCTCGGTGGACTTCATGATGAAGCGGAGATTCGTGGACATTCGAAAAACCATTGTCGGTGGGCAATGCAGGCAAGATTCAATCCAGAATATGAAAAAGTGAAAAAATCTCAAATCCGGTATTTGTTCTGGATGAGATCGAATAAGCTTTCTTCAGACGTTCCAGAGGTGATCAGTCAGCTTTTCTGGAGGTCTTGACCCAGAGCAGAATTTTGCCATTTCTAGATTAATATTAGAAAGCGTAGAATACGATGGGAGTTAAAGTGCTTCTTCATCGCTACAGCAAATTCCTCTGGTATATTCAACAGCCCTGCGGGGATAGAAATGGAAATCATCGAGGTGGGACAGGCTATACCCAAGAGGAAAAAGTCGAGATTGCTAAAAAAAACACTTCAGTCCAAAACAACGGAAGGAACATGGAGGTGAAAGCCACTCAGATCACTTTTGAGAAAAAAAGCTTTTATAAAATCATTGAAGATTACACCGAGAATTGGAAGTCAGAAGGCCTTGAAAGAGTGATAGGGAAAGTTGGTCCGAACGTGGCCAAGTCACTGGCGATGGAGGAGAGTATGAACGAAAATCACCCCTGAAAAGCTTTTCGGTAGGAGTATTAGGCTCGGAGATTTTTGATAGGAAATCTATCAGGATAATAGTGTAGCGGCGTAGTTACTGGACTGTGCTTGGACAAGTGTTGTGGAGCAGATTCTATTTATCGAATCCAGCTTGAGTAGAGGAAGGGCAAATTGACCCACTTTCCGCCAACTTGGAGATGTGATGAAAGAGTCCGCCATGACCGCACTTTCTTACTTGAAATCAAAAGCTGAAACCTTGGCATCGATCATCGAATATTTTGATCAATATGAACTGCAACATCCACGTGCCGGCGGGAGGGCAGTCCAAAAGATGGCTTCTGCAGGAATTACGATGTTTGACTTTGGGCGATGGCTTCGGTTTTTACGCAAAGAAAAAATCAAAAGCCAAATGCAATGACTGGTGAAATTTCACTGATTGGAAAGGTATGCCAGTGGAGGAATCAAAGAAAAAATTCTGCTGCCAAGCGAGCAGGAATCCAAAAGAGATCATTTCTTTGTAAGAAAATAAGCGAGACATTAGAGGGAGATTTGATGCCATTACATTCAAAGGCATCGATTTTCTTTTGTAGATCGAGTAGAAGAGGTCTTAGATATCGCTTTGTTGAAATTCTAAAGTTGATCGACCGCTGGTATTTCAGCTTTACTCCGGAAACTCACTCAAAGATTAATCACCCTGTTCGCTGGGTGAACAGTTCTAAACCTCTCATAAGAGGATTAAAACATATTAAATAGGATAAATCGTAAGCTAACTCAAGACAAATCGGAGTAGAGTTAGCATAAAATATATCATCGGTCAGAAATGATTGCAAAAGCGGGAATGTGGCGGATTGCACTTTCGAAACGAATTCGCCGACTAATGGGTGAGTCAGAGGTAATCCAGAAGATATAGTGCCTAATAAAACATTCTTCAATGATCGTTTCGGACTGAAGTCGGAAAGACTGAGATTTGCACGCCGCTTAGCCAAGATTAGCTCAAGCACCTTTACTAAAGTAGGAGGCATCTAAGTTCACCGAAGTAGATATGTGGGCGAAAGAGATGTGGGAAGAGCATGGTGCGAGATCTGTCGAGCAATCGGTTAGCGCTGGTGCGTGCACAGAAAAATGAAGAGGTTCAAAGAAAAACCACTAACGCTGTTGAAGAATGATTTTAGACAATTTGATCCCACTGTAAAAAAGTGCTGATTCACTTTCGAAATGCTACCATTGAGGTAAGTGAAGGATTGAGAGCCAGTCAATGATCAGATTTAAAATGAACGGACTTCGTGAGCGTTTCGGGAAAGCTTCGAGATGGCGAGCTGATGATCGCAAGCATTGAAATCAATTGAAGCAGGTTCACCGGTTGTGGTAAGGGATTGAATCGGCAATGGAATGATGGACGACGGCAAGTATGGTGGTCTTCAGGATATGATAATCCAAACATTGTATGTCCAAAAAAGTTAAGAAAAAAAGAAAACTCACGATTCCGAGCAAGAAAAGTTTACTTGAGAGGAGATGTCCAAGTTGATTGATTTTTGACGAAAGTCAAAAGAAGAAGCGATCAGATTGCAGAGAATAATGGCATCATCTTTATCGCATGAAATTCTGATAAAATTGCTTCTAAACAGTAAAGGTGGAGGAGCTTCCAGATTGTCAGCCGTGAAGGAGTTACAGCGAGACTTACTTCCGATCGGGAAGGCTCCGCGGTAAATACCAAGTACGGCGTTGTTAAATAGCTGATCACGTGTATATCATCGGCCGCTGGGATTTCTGTAGCTAAGCCATCTTGATTGTTCAGAACTTCCAAGGTAGATTCCCGAATTCGAGTGGAAACTCAAAGTCTGACTCAGGAGTGATTTTTCAAGAATTCTTCGTGAGCCAAAAGAAGTGGCTTTGACCAAGCAATATCAAGCCTTATTCGAAGCGGAGAAGTTACTTGGAATTCAATGATGAGGCAGTCGAAGGAAAGAAATGCACGATTAGCTTTTTTGATTAATCAAGAAGTGGAAAATATCGGTGCAGAAGACTCCACCGGTGATGAGTCATTTGCTTAATGACTATTTATTTATGTGCCAGATACCATTCAGGCAATTCGAAAAATCATGATCACCGAAAGAAATGGTGGAGATCGACTAACTCACTCGGAAATCGAGAACTTTCTCAATACATAACTTTAAAATCAAAGGCATCTCTCAGATTGCCCTTTTTGCGTTATGAACTAAATCACTCTCATTCCTTTTACAGGGACACAGCCAAGGATAGGCAAGGCATTATTGGAATTTGTTTCTTCAAAAGGAAAAATTTTGAAATCATTTGGGATTTCTAGGAATATTCTAGGCTTCAGTCACAAGGACTGAAGGAGTTAAGTCTAGATGTAGCTGATTTGGATTTGGTGGAGAATCATCTTGATCAATTTTTCCCAATTGGACAGTTCGAAGAAATTATTTTGGTCAATTAATGCTGGCTCTATTGGTGAGATTAAGGCGAGTTGGTCAATGAATTCCGAAACGATGTCAGGCACTTTTAATCTAAATATGCTTGCTCCAGCAATGTTGCGAATGCTTTTATCTCGAGAGTATGATAATGTTCCAATTCGATTAAAATTGTCTGCAATATCAGCCTCAGGTGCTGCGCATTAAACCACGGGCAAGGTTGGTCAGGCTTACTGCAGCTCAAAGGCTGGACTGGGCCATGTTCACTTGGTGTCTGCCAAAAAGAGAATGAAGAAACTGGAAGTCGTTTTTTTAGCTTGGCTCCCGGGATCATTGGATTTACGGCAATGCAAAACTAAAGATTAGGGAATCTGCAGCGGAGGATTTTCCGCAATTGACCGTTTCAAAATGTATAAATTGAGGGGCAAAGCTTCTCTTTCAGGAGCCGATAGTCGCAAAAAAAAATCGGGCTATTATTAGCTAATCCTGACAAGTTGATTCCGTAAATCAGATGTTGGCGGAATAAAAACTATGTTTGCCCGTAGAATTATTTTTTAGGATAATCAATTAAACCAAGTCTGGAGGCATTACTGTATCAAGTTCTTTCCAAGAATCAATAGCAGCTTTGAAATCCATATTGTCCTGAAGTGGAAGATTGTGAATGGGCTTCCACCCAAGTAGTTTCAATGAAATCATTTAATCCAGGATGTGACCCTACCAAAAAACAGTGTCTCCACATGATCACGGTTGCTTTTGATCCATTGAGAATTGTTTGAAGCTGAAGGCGTGATAAAGATTTTCTGTGTGATCATCAAGCGAATCAGCTTAATCCTAGCTCCTTTAGGACATTTCTGCGTTTGCTTCGCCCTCGCGCAGTCGAAGGATAAGATTGCGTTCTGGATATATTGCCTTTGTTTTCAAACGTTTTGCCATTCATCGGCATACTCTCCAACCCCTTGGTCCGAGGGCCTTCATGGTCTTCGTAAATTGTAATCATCCCAGGAAGACTTTGGCATTGTCTAAGCAATTATAATTTTCCTCATACCATCATTTAGCGATGATTATTTTTGTTTTATTTATCCTAATCTTTACTTTTTAGAAGCAGTTATTTATTATTTCAAACAAATTATTATGTCTACCGGACAGTTAAAATTTTACAATGAAGCCAGAAGGATTCGGATTTTATCGTAGACGACGAACTCAAAAGCGAAGTTTTCGTACACGCAACAGGATATTAGACCAAATTGCCAGAAACGACAAAGTTTACAATCGAGTCAAGATGTAATTAAAGGGCCTAATGACTGTCAAACGTCAAAAGAGCTTAATACAGGCATTTTGAAAGTTCTGTTTAATGATCCTCTGAAGGGTTATCCTTCGGAGGATTTTTGGTTTTCAATTGATTTTTTGATGGGGGACTACTTCTGATTTCGAGTTCCTGTTGATTCCAGGCTGCTGGAATGGTCGATTCCTTCCATTGAAACGGAACGATTTTGGAGGTATAAATCGCGTTTTGGAAGGGGATTTCGATCCCCTTTTCTAGAAAGATTCAAAAAATGGCCGTTCATAATTTCTGCCCGTACATCGATCCAAAAATCAATACTTTCTTACCCAAAATAGCACTCTAAATCAACGGAACTATCGCCGAAGTTTCTGCATTAATTACTCTCGAGTTGCGGTTTCAAGAATTTTTTCATGGATTAGAGCCTTCTTCAATTTAAGTTTTTACTTTTTCCATATCCGAGTCCACTTATGCTACCCAATGGTCACGTCTATTCTCGTCGCCTTATCTGATAAGTCCAATTGATCAGCTTTGTGAAAGCAGATCCCATTTAGGTAAAATAATTCTCTGAACCATCATAGGCTTGATTTTTACTCGCTCGAATACCCCACTTCTTTACGTTTCCACTCAGGTTTCCTACTTCAATTTCGTCGCCGATCTGAATGGGTTTTTCAAAAAGCTAGAATTATGCCCAAGATTACAAGTTGTTTATTATCGTTGAAGACAAAGCCTATGCCTACGGAGAGTGCTCCCAAGACCAAGGGGGCGATATGTTCCAAAGGGATTTTAGCGGCTGTCATTGCAAAGCAGAAATTCGACAATAATAATAGCAGACCGAATCAGGAGGAATCGAACTTCCTAACCTTTGGTACTGGCGAATGAGAAGATTCTGGTCCTGAATAGAAGCAAAATAGGCTATGTTATTGGCTAAAAAAATGAAGAGATCACCTAGAATACAAAAAAATAGAGAATAGTTGAAAATCGAAAGTTGCATTTCCCAAGACTCGTTCTTGAAGTAAAAATTCAGAAACCATATCGTAAAGTGGTTAAAGAAGCCCAAATAGAATAGGATACTGTAAGCCCATTATGCCAAAAAAGCAATTAGGATTGAGTAACCTTGAATCCGTTTTTGGATTTCTGTTTGAAAATCAAAAAATGTAGAAATTACATTCAGGACTCTATCTTTCTAGCTTCAATCCAGAGATAAAACAGCCTTGTAAACTTACTTGAGTAAAGAGATAAAGGGCCAAAGACCACGGTAAAAACTTGCAACTTCCAATAAATGCCATAAGATTTTGGCCAAACTAATTCTGCCTAAAATATTCGCTACCTAAAGAAAATAGGAGGACAAAAAAGAAGGAAAAAAACTTAAAAGTATTTAAGCACCAATTGAGCTTTAAATGGTTGCTTACCGAGTTCTTTTAAAGAAAAAAGCCGCGAGAGAAGAAATTCCCTCCAAAGTGGCAAGTAAATAATCGGTCGTCGGAAAAAAGTGACTTGCCATGAAGACCTATGTAGGTGCCTAAAAAAGTATAATGAAAGAAAATGGCTAATCCATAATGTGAAACCCGAAACCCCAAAATTTGGATTTCGCAGGCACTGCACCCGGAAAATAACACTAAAATTTAAAGATAAAATTGAGCTAAAACTAAGAGATTATGTAACAACAAGAAAATAAGGGCAAGACCAATTACTATTAGGGAGATGCAAAAGATTTTTTCTGAGGTATGGCGACCCGCGCTAGATCAAATCGGCAAATTCCTTTTTTCGTGAGATTTGATTTAAAATTGCTGATAAAAAAAATACGGCTGCTATTAAAAGTGCATTATTCCGATCATGATATGCTTTTCCGCGGAGATATCGTTTTAGAATGAAAACTATTTGATTCTGTTGAAAGAGCTGATAAATCTTCTATTAACATTCCGGCCAGCGTGTATCCGAAGATTTCCCCCAAGGAAATGGGACCCTCTTTTTGCCAAAGATTTTTCGTTGAATTGTAATTTTCATTTTTGTTGAAAAAATTGACGGTTGAGATCTAAATAGCTCTATCGTTGATCTCGGATATGTTTTTGCTTGAAAAAGCTGAAGAGATAATTCCGGGATGATTAAAAACTGTCCAAAGAATTTGATGGGATTTTCGTTTTAATGATATTTATTTCTTTTGAAAATCAGGGGAATAACATTGTCGGGGTTCCACGTTGGGGCAATAATTTGGAGTGTTAGGAATCCAGCCCCGAATTTACTTCGGAGGTGTCTTACCGGACTTCCCAAAAGGTTCGTCCATTCCCGTTTGCTAATGAATTTCTTTCAATAAATTCCCCCCCGGTTTTTCCCCCATTAATTTCAAAAGGGAAAAAATGATCATGTTTATTTTCCGGGAACCACCCCTTTTAGATTTTTTTAAACCCCTTCAGGGGGGAAATTAAAAAAAGGGGTTCTTTTTTGGGCCCTAATTTTCTCTAAAGTGGTAAAATTTATTTCTCTCTCTTTTT
>Ga0163217_1018898_pt1 | contig 11449 bp, 7 predicted proteins | sample SynspAceP_FD_185933 | JGI IMG/M metagenome (GOLD analysis project Ga0163217, IMG submission 185933) | Saline lake microbial communities from Ace Lake in Antarctica - Synechococcus sp. Ace-P (PacBio error correction) | ecosystem: Environmental > Aquatic > Non-marine Saline and Alkaline > Saline ... | reverse complement strand
ATTGAGAGCCATTGGTACTTCAACATTGGCTTAAGTTGTTACGCAATACATCCATGTTGTCGTTGCTGTGGTTCTAATCCTGTTTTTTGATAATCCATAATGAACGATTCATTTTTGTTATTCTCTCAATTTTGGCTATTGATAGGCCCGTATATCGTATAAGTTATTGCTAACGCAATCGCTAGGCATTTAAATTAAAGAGTGACTAGCTTATATCCGCGTATATCTCAGGCGCATCCCTGAAGGATAAGTTCCACTTTGTGTCTCACAATCTGATCTGGCTAAGCTAATCATATTCCACCATGGCATCAACCACATGTCACATTGCTGCCTTTCTAGTTTGCACGCCATTGGCATCGCTAACGCTGGCACTCTCGGACTATCTACTGTTGCTGTTGTCTTTTGTGCAAACAAGCCATCTGGGCTTTCTTCGTAATGATATTCGTATCAGGTTAACTGTATTTAATCGTTCCTAAATATATTAGACAGGCCTGTAAATGTAACGTGCGTTGACGGTCGAAATCTTTACCGTCTTTGGCTCATACTAATGGCAAAATCTGGCGCGATACTAATGGGGGCGCCAATCAACCCATACTGGTTTTGGCCGCGACAGCAGGGGTCTCTGCTAGCTTGTACATTTTATTGAGTATCTGTAGTGCGCCATTGCGGGTAATCCCTTCGTGCCAATCTTGCGCATGATGTACCGTTAACCCAGCCGTCGCCTTGCACAAGGCCACATCTAAATCACGACCAGTTGCTATGATAGCGCCAGAATTGAAGTCATGCAACCCAAACGGTATATTGGGGCCAATTTTCAAAAATTTTTTTTGATATATATTTTTTCGCAACCGATAAGCGGCGCTGTTTTGGTAACTTCTCTATCACCACAGTGCACGCCACCGCAAAAGAGCATCCACTAGTGCTCTAAAGCCAGTTGAAGTTGCATTGGCTAAATTGTGTTTGAGTTAGTCGCCTGTGTCTAAGGGAATTTGACATGGGGCCCCTACTTAGCGGTTATTAAATCAGCGGATCCATTGTTGTTCTCTTTTCCTGCTGCTCTTGGTCCATAACGTGATTTCATATTATAACCCTTAGCATTCAATTTATTAACGTAAAGTTTTAACTAAGGTTTTGTAATACACTGATGTCTTGCGTTTTTAATCGTTTGTGGTTGGGCTTGATACACGCGCTGTGCCGTATCCATATTTGACCAGCTCTGCATGTATAAATTGAGTTTGAATCTTCTACTGCAGAAGATTGGCAATGAGCGTCGCCTAAAACCACTGCTAGTTGAGCTGCGCCGAGATCACCGATGGGCATATGTTCAGCACTTTCAGGACCATGCATTTGATATAGCCTTAGTGATTGCAGGGCCATTTGGATTAGTGAAGCTCGCTAATGCGATTGGCTAAAGTTTGGCGATTGACCGATTGGTATAACGGACCGGACAATTTCACCTTTTTAGCAATATTGAAGCCTGCTAATGAGCCGAGGACTATAGCGCCTCTTGGAGTTGGTTGTAGATAGACCACGTAAAGCTTAGAGTCCATTAATTGTTGTACATGTTGGAATTTAATCGAGCAATTACAGATTTCGCGGGCAGTGCGCCTGTTAGTTGGTCGTAAAGCTCTCTGGATAGTGAGCTTGGTTACAGAACTGGGCGCAATACCGTGCCGTAATGTCATCACGATGTTGGCCGACTGTAAATGCAGTGTAGAACACGGCCATCTAAGGTATTAAAATACTTACATTCGCCGGTGCTGTCATTTAACAAATAAGCTTTGCAGAAGCATGCTCAAATTACCTACTAATTCAACAATGTTGATGGCAGTTCGAGTTTAGGATTGATAAGTTGTTGGGGTTCATTCTGGATTGAATGCCAGCGGCTGTCTAATTGGTTTTTTTTTACGTTTGAGATTCTAAAGTTAAAGTTGTGCCGCTACTTCGGTCAGTACGGTTACACCCGGGAGCCGAATCTGCTGTATTATAAAATTCTCAGTTCAGCTGCAGCGCCAGTTGACAAATCGCCATTCGCATCTGCTGTGTAACCTGTTTAAACGGTGTTGGCTGCATTGACAATTAATAGCCCGACTTTATCCATTTGGAAATATGACAATGTAGCGAGAGCTAGGTCACTTCGCCATTGTTTACTCATGCCGGGAAAAAAAACCATTACCGTTGATGGCAATGCTACATGAGTTATTGGTGCTAGAAATGTTACCTTGGGTTAAATTGTGCTGGTGCGAACGGGTCAGTCGCTTAATTTGGTACCAATACCAATGGTTAGATGCCGCCGCCACCAGTGAGTGGTTTGCCACTAAACATCTGCAACTCTGCACGCGATTGTTTAATAAGGCGACGATTCGAGTTAGGCAACGTTTGTACTTCGTCTAATTTTTTGAATGCGGCATTTAATCCCGCTTACCATTGTTGAAAACTCATGGGTGTGCTGCCTAATGATTATGATGTGATCGGGGACAATCTGGCGTTGAAAGTTTTAAAAATTTGTTTTAAAATCCTGCGCCAGTGATGAATCCAGCGTTTAGTTAAGAACTTCAGCTTGATACCAGTGGCTGACTTGCTGTAATTGCCTTTTAATTTCGGGTCAAAACTTAGCCCGTTGCTGTTGCCGCCTTCTCCATTAAATGTATGCTTTGCGTGACAGGCAATTGGCTAATAGTTGCGACTGGGCAGCCTGTGAGCCATTGTCGCCCATAGCACATTCCCAGCTAAGCCGCGGGGATACATGCCTTTCTGCGGGCTGATTGCCAATGTTGATTTTTCTAATGGATTGCCAGCCCGCATCGCTCAATGGTGACAGTCAAATCATCTGTGCTAGCTATGGCATTACTTCAACCCGAAATACACCAGCAGTGCCATCACAGGTCTAATTCGATTGCCTGTCAACACAGTACATCATGACCAATTAAATTAGAACAGTGTTTGTCAATGATCTAGCTGCTTTGCGAGAACTTGCCATTTAAATGTTTCTAAGTCACTTTGTTCATTCTTATCGATACCAGTCCACCACTGAGTAGATAGTTTCGCTAGTTGATAAGTGACTTCGCGCGTTATCAAGCGGAATTCAATGGATCTGATTTTTCATCTGCGTATACAAAGTAGCTCAGAAAGCGGTCTTGGCACGTTACACATTGAATACGTTTCGTTGTCGCGTTTTTGCTACCGTTTGGAACTGCGCTTAGCAAACTAGCTGAAGTTCATTACTTGTATTGTACGGTCGTATATTCTTTCCTTTACCCTTGGTACTGGTTGCATGGTTCAAGTTGTTATGTTTAAAAGTTGTCATGTTTTAATATTGATAATTTTAATTGAGGCTGATTGATCTAAATCATCAACCTGTTGTCCAATCGTACTGTTTTCTCAATAACATCGATTTAGCGTGCATTCAGTGTTTCCACATTTTCTTGATACGCACGTGAAGCAGAAGTTCATCAAGTGTGACCATTTCTTCCCGTTACATTTACATTTCGACATGCTGGACCATAGCCTTTTCATCCGCCAGCAGGATTGTTTCGGGTATAGAATCAGCTTGTGGCTGGGTGGAATTCATATTCACTCACCTCTTTAACTTTTTACCCCTTGCGCCTAGGCGATTTGGGTCAGGAATAAGCGCTGAACACTATCTTTGTTTGGCATCTTTGGAAGGGTTTTGCGTTGGCACTAGGTGCGCTCCTCAGCATTAGCCAATACCGCCACCAACGTGTTTAAGCAGCTTGAGATTTGCGCACTCATAGCAGAACCAGAAAATAATTAAACACCATTAAATAGAGACATATCGTTTCTCCGTCAATTCGGCTTGTTCTTGACCTAGAAATTAGCGGTGAGATTTTTTTAATTGACCATTAATTCAATGAACTCGCTTTTCGTAACGATGGCGTTGGTTTCAGTAACGTCGTTTACGTGCTACTAATCCTATAACTTTTTCTGCCATCTAAATTGCCTGTGGTATGAGAGGGCGGAAACAACGGTTCCGCCAGTTCCAGCGCTACTCGTCCATTATTGGATTAGCAACACATATCTAACATGCGCTCGTCTCCGATGTTTTCAATTGTCGATAATCCACACCTGAAGCTTGTTTTGGGTGGTCTTGCATGCAATTCGTGGCTTTAAAACAACTATCGCGCGTTACCTTTATCAATGCGGCCGTATCGGCACTTGGCGATATTGGCTGCAATACCTCTTGGCGTTAGAGCCCCATTCTGAGGCGCATCTTGATTGAAAGCCTAAAGCACTACTAATTTGTTTAAAATTATCATCGATTTTACCTTTACCATGTCATATTTGCTCATTTTGCTAACGATTAAAGAAATAACACTTTTCTGCCAGTTAAATTGATGAGACCTATTCTAGGACTAATGAAAATAGTGTTCAATCTCGCAGAAGTAAAGGGATAAAAGCTATCCTTTTCATAGATTACTATTGCGTCAATATCTCCTGCGTTAGACATGACAGATTGAGTTTCCAATTTTTTGATTATTTAGGAGCAATCATGCTTTGGTTAAATAGACACAAACAGAACGCCTGCACATCATACGTTCAGGGAAGGTGCAAATCGCTCTTGTTGTTTGATGCCTCTGTATATGATTACCCTTCGATGGTGGGGGGGCCTGCTTTTTTGAATGAAGACACAGGAAAGAATTTTAGTTGCCAAGATTGGTTGTTATTTAAATGCCAAAAAAGTGTGACGAGCTCTCTTTAGAAGTAGCAAAGCGCAGGCTATGGCAGGTGAAGTTGAGGGGTCACCGCAGGTGGTGATTATCGAATTTGACGCTAGCCGCTTGCTTGACTTCCTGAACGGATTTGTCTCCCGGCCAAGCGGCAGCCGTGCTGGGGGCAGACAAGATGTGGTATTCAGTGTGATGCAGCCAGTGAGATGGAAAATTTATGTGCAAGGCGAATGTCAGCTTATTAAATGCTGCAATATTTAGTTGCATTTCCGCATCCTGATTATCGATTCGGGCAAGACAGAATAGCAAGCAAGATCTTTCTTTTGCAGAAGGTGATTTAACGCCAATTGCCAGCCAGGGTGAATGACCTGATGCAAGTCAGATTATCGCCTAAATCGGCACGCGACCTCTCGATTATGTGCTCGGCAAGGGGATGTGCGGCAAGATATGCTCAAGACAAGCAATTGGCGGTTTACAAGCCAAGCGACAAAAACCCCGTAATTCTGTTAACAACTCGCACTGGCGTTGGATTCTTCAATTAATGCAGAACGGAAAGGCACTAAAAAATGCTAGCAAATCAAGGTGTTGAGTAAGGTGCCAGAAAAGTGGCAAAGTGGACAAGAGGTAGTTGCGGACCCCATATTTGCACGGGCAAGATGGCGTATAAAAGATAGATAGTGCTTTTTTTTAATAGCATTTTCATTTTGAATAGATGTCTCTGTAGTAAAGATGAACAATGATTTCAATAAGGGATTTAAATTTTCCTTAACACCGTTGCCGATAGCCAATACATATCAATATCGGTTCTTCAATAGGACAGGACATTAAAGGAAATTAACATGGAAAATTAATGAGGTTCAATCAAACAGTCTTTTAGTCGACTTAATACGGCAATTACAAGCTGGAGGCGGTGGGACGAACGCTGGATAAAAAAGCGGGTAGGCGACGAGTTTGGACGCGCTTTCTGCATTCATCTGCAGATAGTGTTACGGTTATCTACGTTATTCCTCACAAATGAAATCGGCTAGGAGCAAAAGTGCTAGGCCACGCAAGTGTTTGAATGCGGAAAAAGTGATTGCGATTAAGTCCGCGCTATTTCAAAGCGGTCAATTTTTCAAGTTTTTTAGATTTTCAGGCAAGTAGCTGATGGCTTGTTGCTTCTTGTTCGAGATTTACTCACACACACAAAACAACCATTGGTTCTATATCGCCCAATATCCACGTATTACTGCATTTCAAACGCATACTACTGAATAGTTTATGAGCTTTGTGGTGGCTTAAAAAGAGCAATCGTCATTGATTTAAAATGGATTATTAGACGTTATATGGCAGGCCTTGTGGTATGACATAAGTCGGGGTGTTACTGCAAGAAAAAATTACACAGGCGACAAAAGCACCGTCACCGCATATTAGGCGCCAGGCGTAGTTTTAAAGCGACCATCTAAAATGGCATGGACGGTGTTGGGCTCATCGCATGCGCGCAAATGCTAAGATCGCGCCACATTGGGACTTTTTTAACAGCCAATTAGCAAAAGCTAAAGAGGCTCAATCGCACTTAATGGTCAAATCCTCTCACACCACACATTTTTAGACGCAATCAAGAAACCGTAAATTCAGTGGAAAGGCGACTTGCTAATGCAAAACTGGTGTCTATGTTCCAAACGGACAAAACGCTGGACGCATATTTCGCGCGCGAGTTTATCCGTTAGCGGTTTTTGCCAAACAATACACTTTCCTTATTATGAGTTTTAGGCTGGTTGATGGATACAATGGCCCTGCTCTATTGACAAGGAGTGATGGATGATTATTTTAGCCATCTAACTAAGTCTTTGCTGGGCAAAGGTTATTAGACGTTATTAGTAGCACTTTGTATAAAAGGCGCAACCACATGATTTAGCAAGTGCTCCATTTCTTGCGCATGTTACTTCTTCCTTCAGGAGCACATCACAGCTCACAAAACGACTTATGCTTTTTACCCATAGCAGCACTCGCTCTTTACTATCTCGAACATTAACTGGTTCTTATTCATATTCCGACTAAAGCACTTTGCAATCTATCTTTTAGCTTATCAATGGGGAATCTTTATTAAACGGTAACTAAGGTTGGAATAGCCGTATGCGGGAGCTCATCAAGCTCAGCCATAGCTTTTACGTCTAAGTGTGTACTGCGTCTCAACCTGTCTCTCTTAACACGTACACTACAGCGGTTCATAACAACAGGTGTCTCGGTTATTCTTAATATCTAATATGTTCTTGCTTAATCCCAACCCTGGTTAATAATTGATCTATTACATCGTCGACAAAAGCACCAGTTGATAAAACTGCATGGCTGAGATATTTGACAGGAGGGGACTTGACAATATGATTGAAATCCCTGCATTATCAAGCGAACTTGTTGCATGCAGCCTCTCTCAAAATCCCAAATATGCAATAGGGAATGATGAGGGAGTCCTGTTCTCTTCTCGGATGATTCTATAAAGTGAAATAGGCGTTATAGTCGCGATATAGGCGGTCGGTCTGGCCATTAATCAACGCTCTGGATTACCAAACCACTTTCTCCTACGTCTAGTAGTGCTATTTTGCAGGTTGCATAATACAATTGTCCACCACCTTCCATCACGCTCTAACGCTTAAACGCGTTAAATCTGTTTCTAGCGCCATGTGGTCAAAATGAAATATAGGGCATGCCTTGGCTCTGCATACGCTTGGCGGTGAGCGTTGCGTCCGCTGCGTGTTGGCGCTGTGCATTGACATGGCAGCATTCCGCATTTGGACTAAATATTCCTGTACGCTCTTGGTCGTGCATGGGGTAGGTGATAGCAATGTCCGCGTCTAAAGTCAGATCTCGCGCTCCATCTATTTGCTCAAAGAGGCGAAATTTAGCTCGCATGCTTCGAGTTGACGGGTTGGGCAGAGTGCATTTGATTTATGCTCTTTGTTGATTACTCTCAGATATCGTTTCAAGACTATGAGTTGTAAGATTCATCGCCATGATAGTCTTGCAACTGTATCGCTTTCACAGTGCGCAACCTTGTAACATTAAACGATTGGCGGCCGTCAGAGTGCAGAACTTTTATCGCCAGATACTATGGACCCATACGAGTCATTGAAATGTTTAAAATTAATCTAAGTCTATGAACAATAGCCATACTGCGATTCACAGCCGCTTCCCGCGCATTGCGTACGATGGCCATGCTAAACCGATCTAAAACAAGTGCGGATTTGGCAACTTGGTTAGCTGGCTCAAGATATGAGCAAGATGGAAGAGGGGTTGATTTTGTTTGCGTATGGTAATTTTCATTCAATAAATTCAAGGCCCTGCAATACCAACGGTTATTGGTTCTTTTCGAGTAGCAATTAAAGCCATTTACATATGCTGCATTACCAAGCATCAATAATACCTAGCAACATCGTTCAACACGATATTTTTTATCGGACGCATGAGCGGTTTTATATTTCATAAAATCGCAATCTTTCTGTTTACCGGAATAAAGTGCTTTTGTTTATAGGGCTCGCACAAACCAGTATATACAAAAGCTCATTATCGCTTCAAAAATTAAAAACCCCCAAAAAAATTACCTATAGCGTTTGTTGTGTTGCTCAACAGGAATCGCAAAGAGGTTTAAGTTTTTACTGAAATAGTTTCAAAAGCACATGCAAAAAAGTGGTCCACTATCCCTAATTGGAGAAATACTGTTTCTGAGTTAGATTGACAATCGGTTGGGATTGATCCTGGCGCTCATTATTGAAGTGGTCAAAATTAAATGGTGAATTGGGAGTATTTTTATCAAAACTCAGCGCATCTATTTTGTTCAAGATAGTAGAAAATTGGATTGATTCTTATTGTGAGTAGATTTTTTTTAAGTTAGAACAACTTTATTTTTGACTAGTGGTAGACAGTTTAAACAAATTTACGAAAGGTAAATTAGCTTATAACGGTTTTATATTAGATGCATTTATCGTTACTGTAGCAATTATAGATGCGGGCTATGGTGACAGTTCTTTGGGTAGTGCTCAGCGCCTTTTTACTAGTTTGGATTGATTTACAACAACCCTTCACTGTGGATTCAATTTGGTTGGGCTATTGATATAAAACACACAAATTCGAAAAAATATGTGCGATGGGTCATACGACCTTCTGCCCAGTGGCGTTACTTGCTAATGGGTTGGTGAGGGTCCATAAACCGGTGCGCTTTAGTCTTAGGTATTCTCAAGTGCCCAAGCTATCATTATAACTGGCGCGAAGAACTACTACTGGCTACGAACGCCAGAGAAGTGCCGTTAGAAAAGACGCAGCATTTGAATATAGATAGGTGTATCGTCAAGTCGTGTCCTTCACCAAAAATAGGAGTGTAGAGTATTGGCCGAGAGCAATGTGATAATGTGACTTACTGTGGGCTTTTGCGTACCGGTTTTCAAATATTCTCTGCCGAGGCCTCTGGCTTCGTCAAACAAACGCTTCTACTTTCTATCAATAACAGCAAACCGTGATTATTTTGGAATCACGGCGCACATATGCCCGTGTCTTAATCTAGACGACGCTTAGACTTATCTTGCCATTTGTATTGCTAGCTTGGCCATGGCTTATCTACTTCTATTGTTCTTGATTCTGTATTCGCGGTGGATGGGCAGCACGTGGCCACCAGTTGATAAAAATTTTTTTTTTTCCAGTCGTGTTCTATGTTGGATTATTAGCGACAGCTGCGAGGTATTCGTTACTTGACCAACATTTTCTGGGTCTAGCATTTTTATTCCTTTAGTGGGGCATAAAGCTAGATTAATGGACGGAGCTATAAGCTCCTTTGTTTTACTTCGATTTATACAGGAACAAAACTAATTACATGACGACAAATAAAAGCAAACAATAGCGTATGTACAAGTCCAGTTTCATAGAGCATAACGCGATTCTGGTAATTCTCATACCATAATCTTCTATCTATTCTTCTTAATCATATTTGCTCGGCTTATTATTGGGGTTTATTTTAGCTAATGTTATTTAAAGTTAATGTCTAATTAAGGTACGATTCTAATACGCTCTTTCCAACATAACCTTGGTGTGGTCTCCATTCACGATAGAACACCAAGCCATTACCAGTACATTTCTCGACGCATCATTCGGCGGATGGCTGAAGAGGTGGACTGTGTTTAGTTTGTTGGCAATGGGTAAAAATAACAAGATGTGGCTTAATTGCCACACCATAAATCGTGCTGGAACAAAATGCAACAGCGGGTAAATACCGCCAACCCAATTAAAGCAGGTCAGATAAGTTCTCGCATCACATGTATCAAACATCACTGCGCCCAAAATTCCAACGTTGGCGCATAACCGCCTGAGCATCCAAATATTTTTAGTCGCATTTGGGTTGGTGTACTCATAAAAATGCATATCAATGGCGCAGATTCACGGATTTTTTCTGCTTGAAGATGCCGATGCAGATTCTGATGCATCTTGTTAATCCGATTTTTTTTAATAAAAGCGGCTTCATCTCTTTGTTCAGAGAAAACTTTCTAGTCCGAATGTAGCCTTTTTACGGCGATAGCCAGCTCCATGACTGCGGAGCGTTTATTAGCAGTGCATTACTATTCTCACAGGCGGCTTTATGAAAAATTTTTTTGACCCCATGGTTAAACCAATTTTGATAAAATAGCTTTGGGCTTTTGTTATGTAGCAACACAGGCACGACCGTGACCACACGAAAACACACATCCAAAAACAGCCGCAGGGTCTGCTTCAATTTAAAGATTTTGAGCACTCGCCCACCTTCAAAATGATTGCCATAATAAGATCCCAATGTTTAGCGCGAGTGCTATGCCAGCCTAAAGCTGACGGTTCCGGTCCACAGACTTGACTCCTTAAGGGCTTGCACGGACACGAATAAAACGACCAGACGGCCCCTTGTTGCTGTGTAACTGACACACCCTAGATTCTGTAAACATTTCAGTAATGGTGTCCGCCTTATCTCTTTGCAGAGGGTTAGAGGCTCTTGCCTCATCAATATTAGCCCATTAGACTTCTCCGTTTCAGGTAGATCTCAAATGGGCATTCAATCACGCTTCTTTAAATCAGCTCTCAGCAAAGATTGGCATCGGATTGCTTTCATCTTCTTTACCAAAGCGATCAAGAAAAAGTGTCTCACCTTTGCTGTGCTGGCATCATGAAATCTTACGTTAATAAACTAACTCAGACCCAATGACCACTACAATAATTGAGCTTTCTCGTAAAATAATCGATCTAACGCTAAGCGATAATTAAAGTTTTTTTCCTACTTTCAAAATGCTCACTAGAGTGAAAGCGTCCAAGCTTTTGTTTACTAATTGTGAAAATAAGCAGCTTTCTTACTTCTCTCGCAATGTTTTTTTCGAATGCTTTACGCGGTAACCAGATCAGGCACTTCTCAGCTCGATCGAGCATTAGAGACCAGAAGCGGAATGCGTTTGAGAGCTCGGCATAGGTTTGTCAATTGAGAGGCCGCATGGACTTTATATCATATTTAATTTCCGCGGACGGCATCTTTACGTTCAAAACCCATTCATTTTGGGGCCAGAGCATTGAATTAGTCGTCCCAGCATCTATATTAACGCTGGCAGGAGAAGTTTTAGATTGTAAAATGCTGGTTTAGGGCTAGCTTCTTGGCGTACCAATTGATAGGCAATGCTTCTATTCTTTTAGCCAAAGTATACATTTTTTTTCCTTTTGTTGGGATCTTTCCCCTTCTTTTTCTTCATTTTCTTTTTTTTTGTTTTTTTTTTTTTTTTTTTTTT
>Ga0163217_1089368_pt1 | contig 11450 bp, 11 predicted proteins | sample SynspAceP_FD_185933 | JGI IMG/M metagenome (GOLD analysis project Ga0163217, IMG submission 185933) | Saline lake microbial communities from Ace Lake in Antarctica - Synechococcus sp. Ace-P (PacBio error correction) | ecosystem: Environmental > Aquatic > Non-marine Saline and Alkaline > Saline ... | reverse complement strand
CTTATTGATGACGTAACGAAATGGGCCTGCTCCGATGCCGAAGCCAAAACTCAGTAGCCGATCGAGACCTGGACTACCCAGGTGCAAGGAACTTTAGGGCGCCGATGGGTCCCCAGAGAATTCGGTGAGCCTTCTTGGAAAGTTGAGGCTGGTTGACGTTGTTGCACTTCAGGCAGTTGGTGGGATCCCAAGGTGCAATATGCCGCCAAGCCGTAAAAATCGGAAGCGATGCTGGTTTGGCCACCAACAGGAATCGGGTCTGCCCACGGTGATCGGCACGGCCTGGGAAAGCACCAGGTAAAAGTTGCGGCCGATTCCGTGGAATGTCATCAGCTGGATTGATTGTTTCACGCGAAGCAATCGGTGGTCGGGGTAGGTTGAAGGCGGTGCGGGAAAAGCCGATGCTCTGGCCGGAGAACTGGCTGTTCCCGATTGCGGTGGTTGAGGCTCTGAATCTGTGTATTGGAAGCCCAGGCTGGCGTTTACTTCACCTTGAGGGCGTTGAAGTCGAGGTTTAGGCTCGCTGTCGGCGCAGTTCGAATCATCTCCTCCTGCTGGAACGCGGCAGGCGCGGTCGGCTCGTGCCCATGGCTGTGAGTGTGGTGGATTTATTGGTGGAATTCACCTGTCTGGGCAAAAACGTTGGGGCACGTTCAGCCCGTGTCGGAGGTAGGGGTCGCCGTTTGACGGTTGATGCCCGAGGGCCAGGCCCCCGCACCTTGGGCCAGAGCCGAGCTGGCTGCTCGGAAGTAGGCGGGTCCGGCCTGACCTCGCCTTGGCCAGTGCAGCAGAAGGCCGAAACACCTCATCCTCAGAACCAGAACCAGCGCAGGCTTGTTGTCCTGGCCAGCATCTGGCCATCATCTTGAACGTCTGGCTGGCGGGTTGCGCCGGAGAACATCACGGCCAGGCGGTTGTCTTGCGAGGGAACAGCTCCCAGGCCAGGGACCGCCCGGGTGGCGCGATTGCGGGGGCGGCCCGTGGGCTGAGGGAGGTTGAGGGGCTTTGGGGGCTGGCGAACCAATTCCCAGACGAGGTGCTTGTGGAACTGCCGGCTTCAGGCCCAGATTCAGGGCCTGATCAGAACGTGATCTTCAGCAGCTTTAGGCCCGCAACATGGGCTAGGGCGGTGGTGGCAACGGGACAGCCGCCCACTGGTGGACGGGCGCAGAGGACAAGGCCAGCACGGGGGTCGGTGGTTCGGCAGCTCCGAGACAATCTGGGCTTCGACCGCCGAGCCCGCCACACGCCAAGCGACGGTCAGCAGGCTGAGCCAAGGCGTGAAGCTGGACGCAAAAAACCCCCAAAAAAAGGGCGGGGGGCCGAAATGACACGTTTGAGGGAGGCGCGTGGCGATTAAGTTGCGCAATGTATGTCGATGGCCAGCTTGCGCAATGACTGGCCCCATACACCACTTTTTATACACGTTTCATTTTGGCAAAATTCGCCCCATGGCACCAAACCGGCCTCACTGTCAATTGCCTCAATGAGCTTCTTGCGATTCAAACCAGTGGGAAAGCGTTTGGGTCGCGCCGCTGCTCACTTCCTGCGGCCTTCTAGGGCCTCTCCAGCCCCACGGCTTTCCCATTGCGGCGGCCGAGTTGCGGCGTGAAGCGATCGCCCAGGCAGGATCCAAGCTCCACTGGATTTGAACCAACCCTTCAGACGGACGCCTAATCCTGGGCTCGGCGATGGGTTGAGCCTGAGGTTTCTGGCCGTAGGAGGACCTCAGCGGAACCGCTGGGAGATCCTCAATGACGGCACCGCCCTCCCTGCCGACTGCTGGCAGCGTGATGCTCTCGGGCCTGACCTGTCCCAGTTCCAGTCTTGGCGGAAACTCTTACAAAAATCAGCTGCAGCGCCCGGATCTGTGCTGAGCGTGGCTTGCGTCCACGCCCCCTGCGCATCGCATGTGGTTCGGCGAGGTGGAGCGCCCTGGTCTTCTACAACCTCCACACCTCAGAAGCCTCACGCCCAGGGTCGGTTGTCGATCAGGTGGGCCCCCCACGCTGGTGGATGCGATCCAGAAGGCGGTGGCGATCACATCGATTGGCCAACCTTGCAGCGCGGTGGTGTGCAGCGGCGTCTGCCGTGCCGACTCCCGCTTCAAAGCCACCGTGTGGACTGCTGGGCGCTGGTGCGCGACGGTGACCAGTCCAGAATCCATTGCTCTTCGATGGAGACACGATCAAGCTGGAGCGCTGTTTGCCGGAGAATGCCAGCAATGTCGGCAAGTTGGCAGGTCACCACCCTGGCTCGACGAGATCACCGTCAACGTGATTGGCGAGTTGAAATTCACCCGACGGCTGAGGTTCGCCAGCACGCCCTTGATGCAGGCGATCCTTGGCGGCGGAGGGCGTGGGGAACTGGCGCGCAAGACGTCAACAGCTGAACTGAGATGCGGATCAACCGCAACGGCTCGGCCATGCGCCGCCAATTCGCCCTTGATTTAAACCAGGGAGTTTCCCACCGCGCAGCAACCTCCGTGGTGGATGGGCGGACACGGTGATCGTCATCGCAGCCGCCTATGCGATCAGCCGGGATTGCGATCGGGGCCGTCAAGCCAGCCCTGAGCGCGGATGGTCATGTGTTGACCTTGCTTTCCGCCTGCTCGACAGGCAACAATTAAACTGAATGCATACCTTGCTGTTGAGCGATGAATTGGCGTGGGAACGGCACCATGAGCAGCGAGATCTCGATTCAGCTCGAGCAGGAGGCGTTCAAGGCGCTGATCGACCTCTGCGCAGCTGAGGAGATCAAGATTGACGACGGAATCTCGAGCGTTTCGAGTGGGTTCGCTACCGCTGCCAGATCACCACTACGATTGCAGCCCCCGGCCCGGCAGTCTCTGTGGTGCTGGTTGAACTGAGCCGGTTGCGCGGGCTTATGCCCGGGTTTATCTCCATTGCGTGGCCGGCGTGGGGAACTGCTCGCCCCTGGTGGCCGAATGGCTGGTTGATGCAACAGCCGCCGATGGGCTGGCAGGCGGCCTGGAGTATGTTCAGCAAACCCATCCCGGCACGAGCTTCTGCCGAGCAGCTGGCGGTGCTGAGAGGCTTGCCATTGCTGACGGCTTCCATCGCGATTTCCAGCGCCAGCAGTAGCTGAAGCCAGTGTTAGAACGGCAAGGGATCGAGTCGCTGGAGCTCCGCTCGCGACCGCCGCACTTTCGGCGATCGTGTTTGTCTTGATTCAGCCGCACGACGTTTCGATCAGGTGCAAGGGTTCGAAGCTTCTGTTGTGATCCGAATTCTTCGGAAATTCGCACGCGGCACCAGGCGCGTTATTCGGCAGGATGCGCGCAGGATCACCGGCGCGTTGCCGTGCTGGGAGGGTCATCTCAAACAAAGGGCCAGCGAGCTGGGCTGCCCTGGTTTTCCTGGAGGTGGGCGCCCATCGAGGCTGCCCGATCAGGATGCGGGCGCGTTTGGCGTCCCAGTCATAGGAATCTTCGTATGAGAGCAAGAGCTCGGCAGGGCAGGGCCAGGAGCTGCATTGCCGTCGATCTCCACAGCCAGTCCTGCTGCGGGACGGTGCTGGTGGGGCGACGGAAGGCGAGCGGCTCAAATTCAGGCTTTGGCTTGACCAGAAGGCCGAATTGCGTTTGCCTCAATGATCGCCACCGCTGGGCGGCTTTTTTGCTGAGTTGCAGGAAATCCCAGCGCTCCCACTAACCAACCCAGATCACGGGCCGAGTTGTCGGCATCGAGCGACCGTCCGCGGTTGGCGGCCGCTCGGCGTGGGTCATCACTTCTCGATGGTGATATCGGCCTGACCCCAGCCCCACTGCGGGCGATCGCAGCGTGCTTGCGGCACATTGGCGTTGAGCTGAGCTTCAGGTGGGAGAATGCTCCAGGGGGGGTTCTCGGGCGGCACCCATGCAGTGCGCAGGACAGGGCCACCGCCATTTCTGTTGCGTCCGCCAGGTGATGGGCCGGTTAGATCGATGCTGTAGGCGTGCAGGCGCCGCAGACGGGCCATCGCCGCTGATGATGTGTGATACAGGCCGGAGCGCACCAGGTGTAAGGGGTGGCGCCAGCAGGATCAATGGTGGCTGGCATCAGGCGTGGCGAGCCGAAGGAGCGATGGCTGGAATTTGAATTTACAGGCCAAGCATTCACGTTCCAGATAAAGTATTTTAGTATGTACTTAATACTCACAAGTCCATCAAGGAGCGCAGTGCCTGCTGGATTCCATAGCAGTCAGACGTGATTTTGAGGCGTTGCCCCGTTGATCTGCGTTGTGCAGCGGGCTAACCCTGAGGCAGTTGCCCGAGCTCAGCGCCACGGCTGATTGATCTACCAGGACCCCAAGGCGGTTGAAACGGGTACCTGCAACAGCGGGCACTGGTCTTTCAGTCATGGGCTTCCGCAGCCCCTGGATGCTGCATTCAGACTCGCCGGCTACTTTTGGAGCATGAGCCCGGTACGGGCCTGACATGGTTACCAGAGCCAGCCATTCATCATCTTCAGCTGCGATGGACGTCCTGGCGCGCTGCGAGGCCTGATGATTTGCGGTTCACACCTGAACATTTTTGAGCGGATCGCTTCCGCCAACCTGAGTCGGTTGGCTTCGATCAGCGCCGATGGCGAGCTGATTCACGATGACCCGAAGGTGGTGGAACCATGCGTCGTAATTCCGTCATGTTGATGGTTCTTCCTGGTGTGGGCGGATATCAGCAAGGCGGCTGGGACCGTTCTCGACAGTCGGGAGGATTCCGTTTGCCTTGATGAGCCTCCTCAGTCCTGATGCGGGCTTGTGCGCCTGGAGCGCTTGGCAGGCTCTCACTCCGACAGCGCCACGGCTTTCCGCCCTCTGCCCGATTGGTTGGTGGGCTGGCCAGCCCAGTATGAGGGCTCCCGCGGCGGTGGAGTTGCTCTGCGCCGCAAGTTGGCCGCCTATCAAGCCAACGGCGCTGGCCTTGGCTGGTTGTTGCTCCCCGACGAATGCCGCTCGAATCTGGCCCGCCAGCGGCGACCCCCAGCCGCCAGGAACAGGCCACGGCCTCTCGAAAGCAGGGCCTGAGTTTCCCAGGGCCTGCGCTGGACTTGAAGAGATCTGGGCAGCGGCAGCGCATCCCAGGTCAACCGTCCCAGGTGCTGATGGACCAGCTGACCTGTTGGGACATGCGAACAGTGGGCTTGCGGAGGCCAAGGCTCAGCTTTCAAGCGCTGCTGGAGCAGTGGAAAGCAGGTGATGAGGTGGTGATCACACGACGGGTCAGGTGGTGGCCCGGCTTGTGCCGAGAAAGCGCAGCGGTTCTTACCAGGAGCACCATCTCTTGGCCTGAGGCGAATAGACATTTCATGCGGCCGGCCCGCTTGGCTCTCAGTGCGGTGGATCTGGTGGATGAGCTGCGGGAGGAGGGATGGAAAATGAACGACCTATGGTGGATAGCTGTTGGTGTTGTCGCTTGTTCCTCGGCGATGGCGGCTTATGGCGCTGATTGAGACGTGGCTCCTGCTTAGGGCGATTCAACCGCTTTGGGTCAGTCACTGGGTTCTGCTTTAGTTAGACTGTTTCGTCAAGGCCAGGCTGAGGCCTGATCGAGCATCGTGGCGGCGATTTCTTTCAGGCTCGTCATTGGCTTTCAGGAGTTTCAGAGCCGTTCGCGTACGCAGCGCGAATGCTCTGCATCTGGCCCTGGCGAACGGCACAATTCTTTGTCGCCACAGTGATCGAACCTGGTCAGGGCAGCCATGCTAGCTTCCTGGCAATGGAATCGACTGACGGGTGAGCTTGCGTAGCCTTAGATTCGAGGACTACCGGAGCCCTTGCGCAGGGTCTCACGGTGCTTGCCCTGAGCAGAGCTCCTCAGGAGCGAAACGCGTGGTGGAGCAGCTGATGATCGAGATGGTGCATCTGGTTGGCTGTCAGTTCAGCCAGATGTGTGGCGGACGAGCTGGTCGCGCCGTAACTCCCTGGAGCAGTGCCTGAATCAGGTCCTGGGGGTTATTTAAGTGACGTTCGATCGGAGTGGGCAGCTTCCTATTGGCGATTCGCTGCCTTGGCTGCTCCACAGGCAGCACCACCCTGCCTGGCAGATCGATACGCCAGGGCAGCAGAAGTCATCCAGCTGGGCGCCGAGCAGCAGCAGTCGCCCAGCCCCAGGGCCGGGGGCTTCCAGGCACAGGTTTTCATGTCGGGATTCCGCCGGGCAAGGACAGAGATTGGCGACTCTCGATCAGTTTCTGTGGATTGCGCTCAATGTGCTTTGCCTGGTCCTGAGCAGATCCCTCACCACGGCTCCGCACCCGATCCGCGACGCTGAGCCCACTCACATCCTGGTTTCCACAAGGACATCTTTCAACAGCTGCCAGCTAGTTTTGGGGAATTCAAGGCCTGAATCAAACCCTGCTCCTCCAGTCACTGAGGAGCGGCAGTCATTGTCAGCGTTGCAAGCCAGCGCACATTTCGCGCTTTCCGCCATGGCATGCAGAGCCCAACTCCCCCAGTGTGTCTGCTGGGCTTCCGGGCGGTCTTGAGGACAAGCGACTACAAGGCCGGCGCACTAAGAAGCTCCGGCGAGGCCTTCCAGTGGATGCGATTCTCTTCTCTTGTCGAAGGGTCAGTTTGTGATTCCGGCGCGGCTGAGCAGTTGCTGGGGTTGTGTCGCCGAGTACACCGCTCCATCACTCCCCACCCATTGTAGATCCAGACTCCGCGTGATTCTTCGCTTCACCATCACGCTTCTGCAACGGCTGCCTCAGCCGCCGTGGGGCGCGTGGGCGCTTCTTGGGGTGAGCCTTGGGGCGCGGGCCTGCGCGGCGATCAACCGAGGGGGGGGGGGGGCCGCAGTGATCTGTCTTACTCTGGTAAGACGTGCTGGAGTATGAACCCATTGGACGCATCCTCACCTTCCTCGAAGGGGCAGCTGGTGATTCGGCCCGGCTGCGTCAAGGGCTACTGGGCTTGAAGCCGGGGCGATCGCTGGCCTCAGCTATGGGAAACCGGATGGTCTTGCGCTCACACCCCAGGGGGCAGGGCGACACCGGTGCTCTTGCCCGCGCCCTAGATCGGTCGCTGCGGGCTACACGGGACCACCGTTTTCCTGAAGCGATGGATCCAGCTTTGTTCGCCAAAAGCGCCCAGAGCACCAATTGAGTCTGACCGCTTTGGCGCTCGACACCAAAACGTCCTGGTGCGGTTTGCTCCCAACGATGATTCCAGGAGGCAGGCCGAGGCGGGCAGCGATCTTGATCGGATGGCGCTTCCGCCTGCTTTTGTTGCGATCACAGGTTGACGCTTGAGCTGGAATGGGTGCTGCGTGGTGCTATCGCTTGTGCGAGGTGGTATCCGTGCCTTTGAAGTCTGATTGGCATCCGAGGTGCATCTCGGGCATGATGATCAGGTGCTTGATGCCTGGATTGGCATCGCCATGGGCTCGACTTTGCGACTCCTGCATTCTGCCGCAGCGCATGGTGCCGTGCCTGATCAGCTTTGTCGCTCCTTGGCCGCTGTGTGCGGCCTCGGCTCACACCTTGCCGTTGAGGAGCTTTGGCTGGCTGAGTATCTGGGCGGGGCGACCCTCGGCCCCGCGGGTTCGCCCAGGGCAAAGGGAGAAAGAAGGCGTTGATGCGCAATTCTCGGCGATTCAGGCACCCGGCACCAGGCCGGTTCTCGATCACAGACCCGCAGGATCACGGGCGATAGCCGCAGCAGGGCCATTCTTCGAAATCGGACTGGCCGCTGGTGTCTGCAGGACTTCGTCCGCGGTAGGTGGAGGCACATCGCTGCTGCGATCAGAAAGGCGCGCTAACGTGGGTTCCCATTCGTTAGGGAAATTCATGAGGCCGAGCAGGTCCGGCGGCGGGCCCATGAGGGTAGCGTGCGAATCGATTCTTCCACGCCAGGCTTGATCGCCACGGGCCTGATCACGGCGGACGGCTGAAGGCGATGAAGGCGCTGTGGGTTTCGGCCGTGTCCTTGGCCTCTTGCAACAGCTGCTCCGGATGCTGCGGGCAACTCCTCCCGCGATCGTTTTGGCATCCCCAGATCACCGGCCGTAGTTGTCGTTGCATCACCGCTGAATCTTGATGTCGCCGCCTTGCCAGCCCAGCATTGATGGCCCCCGTGGCGTCAGCGCTTTGCGCCGCAAGATGGCCGCCTATCAGCGGCCAACGGAGACCGCAGCGCAAGGAACACAGGCCACGATCTCCGAGCAGGTCCCTGAGTTTCCAGGCTTGCAGCTGATCTTGAAGAGGAATTCCCCGGGCAAAGCTGAAAGCGCCATCCCAGATCAACGGCTGCGGGTCGGGTTGTGGCCCGGCTTGTGCCGAGAACAGCAGTCTTCAGGATGGCACCATGCGATTTTTACTCTGCATCTGGCCTGGCGAAGCGCCATCTCCTATCGCCACAGCTGTCGAACTGGCCAGGGAGCCGATTGCCAGAGGCCGACTGAAAGTCCTCATCCCGTCTCCGCCAGGCGATGGCGACCAGCGAGCATGCGGACTGATGTCATGCGCACGGCCATCAGGCAGCGCGATTCGATCGGAAACGTTTGCAGCGCACAGTTGAGAGCCAGGTCGCGCAGAGCCAGCACCTGAACACCGTTGCCTGGCGTAGCGGTGAGCGTCCTCACCGGTGGCCCCGGGTGTCGCAGGGGCCAGTGCCACTGGTTTTCGGAATTGACCAGCGCTGCCGCACAGTGCAGCTTGCTTTTGGGCTTGGTGCGCAGGGTGTGGATGAACAAGTGGGACGTGGTGAACGGTTGCGTTCGCGCAACCACTGCTCACCACAGCTTCGATTGATTCCAGCTGGCACCCGCCCAGCGTCAACGGATGGTGTTCTGTGGCCATTGCGGTGCTCTGAGCTGCCAGCGCACTGGCGGCCATGGCTTGGCCTCGTCATTTCGCTGACTTCAACAGGGAAATGCGGTGGCCGCGGAACTGGGAGACGATCTGTTGGTAAGGCCGGGCGCTGGTTGTTTTTGACCGTCAGGAGCAAGTCGGCGCATGCTTCGCGGCGAGTTGAAAACATGGCGAGGTGTGGAGCGCACCGCCTGAATCAACACCCTCAAGTTCAGCGTGCTTCAGAGGGCTTCAGATGCAGCGCGGCTCGTGGATTTCACCGGTATCGAAGGAGGTCTGGGCGATCGCCAGCCCAGCTCCCGGGCGTAGAGGCGTGACCCTGGTGGACAAACGAGTGCCCCATCAGCGCAGTCAGGCTGAGCAGCTGAGGACTCGCAGGGTCTTGCCGTCACAGATCGGCTGGTCGAATCCTTGTCTGTCTGCGATCTGAGCGGCATTCCAGTCCCTGAGCAAGCCCAAAGAGCTCCTCCAGCTCTACGCGCTCGAACACGGTAGAGGAAGGTGGCAGTCGCAAGGGCCTTGGGCAACTCCAGTCCAAGCGCCGCGCCGAACGCTGGTGATTTGCCGGCTTGGCAAACGGCTTCCGATTCCTTGGCGCTGCGGCAAGCCGCTGAGGATTGCCCAGGATCGCCATTCAACAGAGAACACTGGGGGTACGGACCCTCGGCGTTACGGCCCTCCGCAGGCCTGCAGGAGGCAGATCAGATCGGGATGGCAGCAGCTGGCAATGGAAAGGCAGTCCCGATAAACCAGGCCCAGCTTGGCCGCACAACGACCTTGTGCCTTGACTTTCAGTCAGCCTGGACGATGCCTGAGGCTTCCTGCAATGGATCGACTGACGGTGTGAGCTGCGGCAAGCTGCAGTTTGAGTAAATTATCTTTAAGTTGCGCTGTCCCAGGCTTGGTTTGCATCTGCTGCAGATCCGGACTTACCGGAGCCTTGATCGTTTGCTGCAGACGTGGGCACGCGAACACAGCGAGCCTCAGCAAACAGGGCCCTTCGCCGATGACGGGTACTCAGCGGTGGCGACGGTCAGCGGAGTGCGGGCCTAGAGCGGATCGAACAGCGGTTGCGCAGCGGATCACCCCTGCAGTTGGTCAGAACTTGGGAGGCCCTTAATCCGCGCCGATTCGAAGAACGTTGGATGGCATCCGCTTTTTTGCTGTGACTCGATGCTTCGGCGGCGTGAGGGTCATCATTTGCGATCAGCGTGTGCTGGGCTGAGGTCCTTGCGGCAGGCGGCTCTGGTGCTTTGCACCAGAGTGATGCTCTCGAATTGGCCACCACTTGGGAAGTTGCATCGGCGGCAACTGACGGGCTCGATCCCCAGTGCTTTCGCTGATGACGCGTTGGTCGATCGGGAGTTGAGCCAGCCGCCATTGAAAGGGGAAAGGCTGGCTCGGTGCCATCTGAATCCCGGTCGTACGACTGCCTCTATTTGGCGCTTAGCCGGCGGGAGGCGGGCCTTTTTGCTGACGGGCTGACGCGGTTACAGAGCCTCGCGGCCAGGTGCTGCCCTGAGCAGAGCTCGGCTGGACATTTACGTTCGGTTCTGACCCAGAAAACTCTCAGCAGCAAGCCAACGCTAATAGCGTGATTACGAATTAGGGAATCTTGGGTTTTTTGGCTTGGTTGGCGCAGTTGCTGGTGGAATCTGGGATGGTATGGGTGGAAGGGGCTGCAACGGCGGCATTGGGGCTCGTGATCTTGATTTTTACCAAATATGATTTCGGCTGTGGATGCAGAGCCAGGTGTAAGGAGGTTGCTGGTTGGATAACCAGTCCAAGCCAGAGTGTGGGGTGCGAGTGTGGGTGTGTTTGAGTTTTGTTGCTTATGGAGTGGCCCACACTGCCAAGCGTCAGCGCCGTTCGCCGCTCCTGGAGGCAAGGCTTTTGAATCCAGTTGCTGAACACTTGGTGCAGGGGATCGAAGTTGCACCCCTTCGATTGCCTTTGGCGGCCAAGAGCTTGCAGTTTTTAGCCGCTGACGCAAAAGGCCAAGGGACGTTTCCGTCGACTGCTGTGACACTTTGATTGCCGGGATTGCCCTGGCCCGTGGGCCAGCTGGCACCCCGCAACACCACGCACTTTCAGGGCGACACCAAGGGCATTCGGGTTGATCAAAACCCTTCCGATTGAGGCAACCTGAATTTGCCCCAACGTTCGAATCAGCCTTCATTTTGATCGCGTAATGTTCCAGCCCTTCCTCGCTTGCTGGCGCCGCTGGCGCGCCCGGGAATCGCGGGCCGCTGCTGCTGCCGTTACGCGGAGGCCAGCCAGGGCGGGGGGCGGGCGGTGCTTTTGCGCAGCGGGCCCGCAACAAGTTGGAAGCTTGCTTGCGCTGAAACCTGGGCTCCAGCCTGGTGGAGGCTTTCAGCGGAGGGGGCGATCCTTTGGCGTTGATTTTTCCTGCGGCTGGTAGCTGCTCTTCCCGCCCCCTCCGGCGGAGCAGTTGCTTTTTCAAACCTGGGGGCCGTTACCCAGCATCGGGCTTTTCCCGGGGCAGCTGCAGGAGGGCGGTTCGCCAGGGCGCCGCGCCGGGCACTGGTTTTTCTTGGGGGCTTGCTGGGGCTCTAGGGCCGGTTTTTGCTTTTGCTTTTTTGCAAGGGATTCTTTTTTTTTCTCCTTTTTTTCCCTTTT
>Ga0163217_1084734_pt1 | contig 11450 bp, 13 predicted proteins | sample SynspAceP_FD_185933 | JGI IMG/M metagenome (GOLD analysis project Ga0163217, IMG submission 185933) | Saline lake microbial communities from Ace Lake in Antarctica - Synechococcus sp. Ace-P (PacBio error correction) | ecosystem: Environmental > Aquatic > Non-marine Saline and Alkaline > Saline ... | reverse complement strand
TGAACGAGGCGCGGGAGGTGCCGACAGCCTTGACGCGGCGCCTGCCAAGGAACTGAGCAACAGAGCCTGCTCTTCGACACTGACGCAGGAACCAGGATCCGGCGGGCACACAAAACGCGAATGTCACGACGCTTCATTCAGGCCTCGTGCTCGAAGAGCAGGAGCGGCGCCGCAAAACAATCGCGGCTGGGGGCCGTGGCCAGTTGAATCGATTGTCCAGGAACCTTTCTGGAACTGGCGCGGCTGCGGCTGCTCGGGTCTCCCCTCACAGACATAGTCGCATTCCCTGCATCCCAGGAAAACACTCGCGCCTGCGATATGAAAAGCAGCCTGAAAAAACCGAGCCTTGGCCCCAGCAGCGACCGATCGTCAGCAAATCGCAGCAGAGCAGAGGCCGCGGCGAGGCCAGCCCCCGCCAGCCCGGCTGATCCCCGCCCCAGCCCGCCACAGTTGCAGGGGAGCTGCCCCGTCCGGCCTCCTTACCGGTGGTCCCTCAGCCCCGGAACCCCTCCCCGTCGTCACCAACGGCTGACGTCAGTTCGACTGGAACGGATTGGCCGGCATCCGCACGGGCAGGGCGATCGCCTGGCGATCGAGAGCTCCCACCTCGGCTCGGCTTCGAGCCGCCAGCCCACGGCTTGCCGCGGCTGTCTCTGCCTGGGACACCGTTGCGCAGGCGGGGTTTGCCGGGCCCCGTGGGCCCGCCACCAGTTTGAGCGCACTTCAGCCATCGAGGGCGCCCGTGGGCGGCAGCGATGGCTCGCATCTCACCAGCAGCGGTTCGATCCTCGGCAGCAGGCCGGCGGTAGAGCCAACCCCGCGGCCGACAGGCCAGGGCCGGCCGCTGCGGCCGGGATCGCTGCAGCAGCCCCCAGGGCCAGGGCTGTAGGCAATCAACTCGACGCCCGGCGTGGCGCAGACCTCGGCCACCCCACGGGGGCGAGGCGCGTCTGGACGAGCAGGGAAAGCTGACCTTGCAGGCCTGGCCAGTCGGATGCACGGGCGGCCAGGCTGCGAGGATCAGTCCAGGGCGCCCGGCCCCAGGTTCGAGAGCCCCAGGGCTTTGGCCACCTCCTGGCGCGTCCACCAGATCCGGCCAGACCCTCCAGCAAGGGCCCCTCCTGCCAGGCGGGCGTTAGCGGGCCGTGCTCCAGTGAGCTGCACCCGGTCGAGCTTTCCTCCCAGGCGCTGCCGCGAAGCCTCGAAAGGCTCTTGGGCATAGCCGCTTCGACCAGCCGCCAGGGGAACGCGCCAGGCATTGGTGGCCACGCAGAGGCCGGCAAGCCTGGCGCGCAGGGTGGGCGAGAAAAGCGCCGAGCAAACCTCACTGGGGCCCTGGAAGCGCCCGTTCCAAGGAATCGGCCGTGTCGAAGAAGGTCAGGCCAGGTCCACGGCCCCGCTGAAATGTTGGCTGCCAGGGCCGCGGTCGTGCCGTTCCGGTTCGTACCCCCAGAGGAACTGTTCCCCAGGCCCAGGTATGCCGACGCCGATCGATTGGCAGGTCGCTATCGGGGCCAAGGAACCGCCGAGGGGGAGAGCCGTCGCCATCACGCCGCACCGCCAAGGGCTTCGGACGCCATGATCTCCCAGCTGCGACGACCGCTGAATCCAAGCCGTCTTTCCCCGGGGCCGACGCCCCGGCCCCATTCGTCTCCGCCGCGACGGAGAGGATCTGGCGGTAATCGCCAAAGCCAGCTCGCAGCGCCAACGCAAAGACCAGTCTCAGAACCCATTCCTCTGCGGCCACCTGTGGTCGTACGGCCAGCAATGCATCCGCTGCCAGGGTTTCTCGTAGCTGGACGGCGGACAGCTGAACTCCAAGCCCGGCCTTTGGGCCTCTTGCCCCGGCCTTGGCTCCAGAATGAATGGCTGAGAAAGGTCCTCCCGTGCCCAGCTCCCTCACCGATTGGTTCATCACCTTCCGCCCTACTACTGAGCTGGCCGTGGGCGGCGCTGGCGGCGACCGGGAGCACCAGGCGGCCACGGCCTTCATTCGCGCCCAGCGACAACTTTTGGCCGGCTGCAGAGCAGGGCCCAGACCTGCCAGAACAATCTGGCGGACGCGCCTCGACCGCCTGTCGAGTGTCTGTTCGAGAACCCTCCCAGGGTGGCTGAACATTCGCTTCCTTCTCCCGGGCCAGCGAGCCGCCAGCGCCCAGCTCAATTTTGTTGGGTGTTTGGCACCGGCCAGCACGCCGATGGCGTTGCGACCAGGGCCGTTGCGGCTGATGGGGCCCGCTCACGACAACGTGTTCGAGCAGACGCGACGGAGCTTCAATGACCGCGGCCTGGCCAACGCGGCTGCCCGTTAAGCTGGCCGGCCGAAAGGGCGCTGCAGCGTTGAAACAGCGCCAGGTGCGTTGCAGCGCCCAAGGCCCCGAGTCAGGAGTCCTGAGTTGCCGTCGCCGAGTTCTGAAACGCCAGCGCTTGGGCTGCGCTTGAGCCCAACGAAAGGACAGGTCCTGGTGGAAACCTGGAAGAGAGAGGGCGCCACCCAGATTCGTATACTGGGGATAAAAAGGATTTGCAATCCTTCTGCCTTACCACTTGGCCATGCGCGCCAGCCGGAGCAGGACTCCCTTGAACCGGATTCGTATCAGCCGTGGGCATGCCCTTCCCGTCTGCTGGTCCTGAGCAACGGCACGGGCGAGGAACAGATCGCCCTGCGCCTGATCCGGGCACCTACGGCGGCGCCGCCCGACCTCCAGGTGCTGTTTTTGCCGTTGGTGGGAGAGGGATCGCCTTCAATAGGCCGACTGAGCCGGCGGCGAGCTCCAAAACGCATCGGACCCCGTTTGGCGCTGCCCAGCGCCGGGATTCAGCAACCAGGAGCCTGCGGGTTTGCTGGGGTGATCTCAGCTCGGCCCTGACCCCTGCTGAAGTTGGCGGGCAGCTACAGATCCTGCGCCGCTGGGGGCGGTCGCGGCCAGCCCGTCGTCGGTCGCTTCTGCTGCCCTCTGCTGCTTGGCCTTTTTGCCAGCGTGTGCGCCCTACGGCCATTGTGAGCAAGAGCGGACTACACCTTGGCGCAGCGGCCTGGCCACAACTGGCCTGCCGACCGCTACACCGCCTGCCAGGGGAGCGAATGGGACCCCATGGGAATGGGCCCCTGATGGCGCCAGCGTCGCTGCCGGGTTGTGGCTGTCAGGGAGGACTGACGGCCGGGGGCTTCGCGCCATGCGTGCGGGCCTTTGGCACCGGGGCAATCAATGATGGGAAGTGGCTTCCTCTGCCAGCCCGACCAGCCCGCCCTGGCCAACCAACGGGCGCCTGGGTTGCTGGCGGGCAGTCGCCTGCGGAAGGGCCCTGGGCACCTTTGCAGCGCCTGCCTCCCTGGGGGCCATGGAGTGGGCTTCGGGCCAGGCGCGGCTGGAAGGGCCAGGCAGGCTGAACGAGCCGATCGCGGTGCTCTTGCGCCACGGCCCAGGCCCCAGCGATGCCGAACTGGCACCGCTGTGCGCGCGCCGGTTACGTCCCCGTGATCCCACCCGAGCAGCGTGAGCCCAGGCGGCCTGGGCAGCGGGGCAGGAGGTGTTGCTGCTGGTGGCCAGCGGCGCCTTTCGAGGTTGGGCCAGCTGGGGGGGAAGGTGGGGCTGGCCATGGCCGGCCACCGCCACCGAACAACTCGTCGGACTTAGGGGTCCGGCCCTGTCGCTGCCAGGGCCGGGGCCCCAGTTCAAGACCACTTTGCCAGCCGCCAGAGGGCCGCTTGCTGGAGGGACGGCCGGCTCGCGCGCGGGGGCGCCGCGGGGGCTGCGGGTCTGCCCCACACCGCAAGCCCTGGCCAAGGAGGCCTGGCCCGGCTGCTGGGTCGACCGCGCCACAGGGACGCCCTTGCAGGGATTCGGCAGGCGGCGCAATGGGAGGGGCTGGCGGCAGTGAGCGCCCGCCGCCGTGCTGGAGGAGGGGAAGCTGCTGGATCAGAACCTGCCGCGAGGGGCCGGCCGACGACTGGCGATATGGGGGTGATATCGCCCCTGCAGGTTTCTGATGCCCGCCCCCACCGAATCGGGCCTTACGCCACCAATCACCCGGCAACCTGGGCTCCTCCCTGCCTTGGCATCAGCATCGCCTCGGCGCGGCTCCGGGTTCGACCCAGCGGGCCGCCAAGGCGGAGATTCCGGACTTCGGCCCGGCGGGGGTGGCCATGGCCGAGCCAGATGGTTGAGGAAGCTCAGCGGAGCAGCCGCCAGGGGCCAGTGTGCGCCTGCTCGATTCCCTGTGATCGCCGAATCTGGACGAAGCCAATTACCTCGACGAAGGACTGAGGGACTGGCGGCTGAGGGACTGGCTGGCGATCTTGCCTCAAGTGCTCGAAGACCGAAACCGAAACGGCGGCGATCGAGTTCAGAGCAAACCCGGGAGCAGGCGAAGCAACGGCGCGCAGCTCCAGCGTTCCTCCCGCTCCAGGATTCTCCTTGATGGGCGCCGCACAGGCAGGGACAGGGAAGCCCGCACGTCGTTGGCGGCATAGGCCAGGCTGGGCCTTCGCCGAGCTCCTCGACCCGGCCCCAGTCACTGCTCTGGGCCTGCTTGTCGGCTCCACACCACCAGCTCCTGAACCACCTCCTGAGTTCCGTGGCGGGAGCTGGTAGGTGCGGGCCCATGCGGCTTGGCACCTTTGGTTGCAGAAACAGGGGGTTCACGCGATAGTTCCAGGGCGGCCACATCCCGAGCGGCAAAGTGAACACCTTCTGCGATGCCGGGTTCTCCATCAGCTGCTGCAGCCGGGGGGCCGAGCGCTGGACCGCGCGCAATTCCGGATGCAGCAGACGTTGTCCACGGGCATCGGCGTTTCTGAGACCAGCAAATACGATCGCGGGCCATGGACCAGGCCCCATCGCCTCGGTATCGTACGGCAGGGCGACGCCTCCGAGAGCAGGGCCAGCACGCGCCCGGATCAAGATCGTCGTCGAAGACGGCCAAAAGCTGGCTGGAAGAGGCTGAGGATTGACGGAAATGGGCAGAGGGGAGAGGCCATCGGGGCAATGCGCAACCCCCGCATCCGGTCGGCGTCAGCGCCCGACCGCTGCCCGCTCTCCCATCCGACTCGTTCGGGGGATGGGGTGATTGTCAGCTCTTCGCATTGCCCCCCGCCTGAGCTCCACCCTTCTGCTCACCCTGCTGAGACCCGTGGGGCTTTGTGTTCTTCCTCCGCGGGCGCCAGCAAGGACCCGCCACCCACTGTTGTGGGATGTCCACTCACCTAGGCCGGCGCTGGAGGTGCCTCGACGGTCTCAGTCGGTGGCTGCAACAAACGGGGCTGGCAGGCTGAGACCGGCCCCGATCCTGAACGGCGGCCTGCTGCGGCTTCTCCGACCGGGTCGCCGCCGCCTGCCCCTGGCCTTGCTGCTTGTCGGTTGCTCGGAGGCGTCGGGGCGGCCTGGGCCTCGGGGTTGGTTGGTGCGCCAGCTCCCTCCCAGCCTGGCGTTGGTCGCCGCTGCTGCTCACCCGTGCTCGGCCCCTGGCGGGATTGTTGTACGGGCCGAAAGCGGCTCGACAAGAGCAAGTTGAGCTGCGGCTGATTCAAGCGACGACACGGCCCCGGGCAGACCCTGCGGCTGCGCGCCCCACCGCGATGAACTGATTTGCCCTTGAACAGGAGATAGGCCGCCTCTCTCGGAGCTCGCCAGTTACGGCTCCTGCTTCGTTCCCGATCTGATTGACCGTTGGTCACGGCGTTCACATTCCCAGAACGGCGCCCAGCGCGGTTGTTCCCCCGGGCCTCTCGGATTCGATGGGCGGCGCCTGCGGGGTGTTCAGCCTGATTCCTGGCTTGGCAGCGGCGGCCGGGCGGCCGGCGCGGCCCCAGCTCTTCCGGCCATCGATTCCGCTTACACCGGTTCCCCGAGCGCCGCTGAACAAGGAAACTGGACTCGGACGCCGCAGTCTGGCTGCGCGGGCAACCGCCGATCCTGTGGTGCTGGCTGGGCCACGCCGACTCCAGGCCAGGCGGGAGGCTGGCAACCCCCGGCGAGGCGTCGAATCCACCGGCGCCGCGCCGATGAATCCCGCCATCCGCGACGAGCTCCACTGGAACCTACTGAACCGCTGAGCGGATCGTGGACCTCGGGCAGCAGCGGTGGGCTCAAAGCATTCAGCTTTACCTGCCTCCGCTGAGAACCATTCGCCGATGGAGACGATCCCCGCACCAAACTGGAGTGTGGGCAAGGATCACGTGCTCGGTGCTACGCCCTGGAGATCCACTTCGATGCCTACGGCCCTGACGTATCGGCTCGGGGCCTGATTCACCGCTGATGGGGCCCTTCAGCCAAACTCGATTGAACCTCGCCGCCGCCTTCGGCGCCCTTCCCCCTGACTTCCGCGGTGGGCTTGGCTTGCCCCGCGGCGGGGTATTGCCATGGCTGGAGATCGGCAAGCTGCTGGAGGGCAACCCTCGAAGCTCAACTGCGCAACCCGGCAGGCCGCGATTCAGCCCTCGACGCGATTGCCCTGCGGTGGTTGAGGCGATCGAAGCGCTGGCTGACAGGCCAGGCCCCCGTTTCAGGGCCACTGCTCAGCCAACAGCCCTGATGGGCCGTTGCGCGATCCTTCAGTGATTCGTCCGTCTGCAACCAGTCCTGGGGGCAGGTTGAACAGATCGCGTGAGCAAGGGCCTCGCGGCTGCCTGGCTCCGGCGATTGTAGCCGTACTCCCAGCGCACCAGAGGCGGCAGCGACATCAGGATCGACTCGGGATCCGCCCGTTGGGTCTGCAGACCGAAGATCGTGCCCGATCGAACGAGATTGAATTCCACATAACGGCGCGGCGGTAGAGCTGGAACTGGCGTTCGCGCTCGCCGTAGGCCAGCGGTGTTGCGGCTTCTCGGCGATCGGCGCGTAGGCTCGGCAGAAAACGTGGCCGCAGGCGCTGGCCCAACTGGAAACAACTGCTCCCAGCTCTGAGTCTGCGGCCCGCAGCGCCGGAGAGAGCTGCGGCCGCAAGACTGGGATCCCTGGACCCTTGTAGAGGATTCCTGAAGGCCTGTAGTCGAAGAAAATGCCCCCAACGCCACGGGTTTCGCCGCTGGTTGCGTGAGCAGGAAGTACTCGTCACCACCAGGGGCCTTGAACACCGGGTAATAGGCCGGTGTGATGCCGTCACAGGGCTCCCTTCAAGGTGCTGTTGAAGTGGAGGATGGCATCGTTCGAGAAGGGAAGAAGGGCGTCAGGGTCGCCCCGGGCCGCCCGAACACCAGACCGGCCCCGCTTCGAAGTAGCGGTAATTCAGGTGCACCGTTGGCACATAGGGGTTGGCTGGGTGCAAACAACATCGAGGTGCGGGTGGCGAACCAGCGCTGCCCTTCCGCCTCGGACGCTGGTTGAGGGATCGCCGGAGGCAGGCCGTCCCCCTCCACCTCGGAGGAAATTGACGCGCCCGCTCGAAGATTGCCGGCCGGCGTCACACCCTGGACGCGGCCACCGCCTCCCTCGGCCCTCCCAGCTCTCCTCTTGAAAAGCGGCCTTCACCATCGAGCTTCGAGGCCGCGCAAATGCCTGTCTTGCAGGCCATCAGTACGCCCTGCTGGCCCCGCTGGCGGGGAATGCGGGGCGGCGGAGCTGGAGCGGCGGTCGATTCCTCCGGAGCCGTGTTGGCGGGTTCCAATCCGTGGTTGTTTCGGCACGCGAGCTGAGCCCCTAACGGGCAACTGGAATCCTTGTTCACTTTCAGCCTGCCTTACCCGCTCACAAACCTTTCGAGAGGCTCTGTCATGGCGCCGACCCGTAGATGATCACCTCATTGGGCTGCTCAAGGAGGCCAGGCGCTGATCCGGGCCCTCGATGCCTTTGAAATCCCTGTGTGATGCCCGGCAGTGGCGTCGCTGGAGCTGGCTGGATCAGCCAGGTTCGGGTACAGGGGCGATCGGGGCCCCGTGTTCCGCTCGCTCTTACCGGGGCCTATGCCACCAGGCCAGCGGGAGAAAATCGCCCGCCGGATGCCCGCAGCGCCCTGCTGGCCGTCGATGGTATCGTCGAGGTGCAGGTTCGAGCTGCGCCCAGCCCGAGCAAGGCCGGATGCCGGGCCACAGCCACGGACCGGCGGCGTCGCGCCAACTGCCCGAGCGCAAGGGAATCCCCGGCGTCGGCGGGTGATCGCCGTGAGCAGCGGCTAAGGGCGGGTGGGGCAAAGAGCACCGTGGCCGTGAACCTGGCCTGTGCCCTGGCCGGCAGGGCCTGAGGGTGGGGACTTCTGGATTGCTGATTATCTACTGGGCCCAACGTTCCGACCATGCTCGGGTGGCCGGAATCGAACCCCTGAGATGTGCGCGCGCGGGCGAACCAGCAGGTTCTGACCCGATTTGAGGCTGCGGTTGTGGCGATGGTGGCGATGGGCTGTTGATTTTCAGGAAACCCAACCGGTTGGTCTGGCGCGGGCCGATGCCTGAATGGGATCATGTCGCCAGTTTCTCTTATCAGTGGGAGTGGGGGGGAGCGCGATGTGCTCGTCGTCGGACCTGCCGCCGCCCGGCACCCGGTGATGCCCAGCTCAACCTGGCCCAGGCCGTTCCAATGGGCCGGGGTTCGTTGATTGTTCACCAACCCCCAAGAAGGTGTCGCTGCAGGATGCCCGCCGCGCGTGGGCGATGTTCCTGCAGGATGGGGTGTCGTCTGGGAGTGATCCCGAGACATGAGCGTGTTATCCCACCGGATCGGCCGAAGCCCGGTCTTACTCGATTTTTTGGCTCCGGCGGTTGGAGCGCTGCTTGGCCCTGAGGCCAACGTGCCCCTGCTTGCCCCTGCCCCTGGGAGATGGGCGCCTGGTGGAAGGCGGAGAACAGGGGCCTTCCCCTTGTGGGTGTCCAGCCTGATTCGCCGACGGCACACGCCTTCATGGACGCTGGCTGCAAAACCTTCAGGTGCCACGCTCAAAACCCAGCCTGAGCGGCATGGCCATGCTCAGCGGTCGGCGCCAGGGTGTTTCTCCAGCAGCCCCGAGAAAACTCTCACGTTTTCGTGGTTCGAGAGAGGAGATCCGGAATTCTGGTCTCTGGCGGCATTCCCTGGCCCTTGTCGCTGTTGGCGGGGATTCTGATCGCACAGCACCCAAGCGGCAGTCTATTATCGGCTGATTGGTACCCAGCACTGGCTCTCGGCGGCGGTTTGGGGCTGGGCCTCGCCCTTTGCTGTTGGCCCGCCTGCCGCTGGACGGCTCAAGAAGAGAAAACTTTATTGCTGCCGACCTATTCGGCCTCACCTTGGTCAGCCCTTGATCGCGTTTGAGGAACTGGGTGGGCACCTCTGCCCTTGGCGCCCAGCGCTGGATCAGCATCGGCGGTTCCATTGTGCAACCTTCGGAATTCGCCAAATCTCGCCGGCAATCCTGTTGCTGGCCGGGGTGCTCAAAGCCGCTTTCCGATCGAACGACCGATCGACCTGCTGCGGCCTTTCCGGGTGATCCTGATCCCCTGGTTTCTGGTGTTTCATCCAGGCCTGACCTGGGCACATCGGCTGGTCTTCGGGGTCGTGTGCTCGTGATTGTTGTTCTGGGCCCGGCATGTCGCTCCAGTGGTGCGTGCTGCTGGCTCTCGCCGCTGGGCGGCGGCCCTGCTGGCCGGCACGCTGCCGCTGGCCCTGCTTGGGCTGGATTCGCTTGATGGGTTGGGCTGGCTACCGCTCCCTGCCCTGCGCTGGCCCGGTGTGGCCCTGGCGGTCTCCTCCAGGCCTGTTCCGCCCTGCTCACCCCCTATCTTCTGGGGCCCATGCCTCAAGGACTACCAACGCGACCGCCTGGTGCTGTTCCTCGATCCGTCCAAAGTCCCTCGGCGGGGGGTTACCACCTGGCTGCAGGAGCAAGGTAAGGCAATCGGCTTCCGGCGGGTTCTGGGGAACGGGCTGATGCATGGCCAACTCACCAAAGCTTCAGTTTCATCCCGGAACAGCACACGACTTCATCTTAGTTGCTGGGCGAGGGAAAACCGGGCTATGTGGCTCCATTGCTGGTGGTGGGTCGGGTTTTTCATCTGCCCTGATGGGGCGCCTGCTGCAGATCCGCCCGAATGGCCCGCACCGACTTCGAGTCACTGGTGGTGTCGGCATCGCGCCATGGTTGATGTTCCAGCGGTTGGTGGTCCATATCTTCATGACGATCGGCCTCGGCCCGTGACCGGCATCCCCCTGCCCTGGATGATTTTTGCCGTTCGGCGATGTTGGTCAACTTTCATCGCCCTCGGGCTCGCGCCTCGGTGCTGCGTCGCAGCCGCTTCCAGCCAGGGGGCTGGTGAACGGCCCGACCCTGCCAGCAGTTACGGCAACGTCTGGCCCAGGGCGTTTCCGCCAGGCCGCAGCGATGGAGGGACGGCGTACGCCGGCAGTGGGGGCAAGCCTTGGCCACCCTGCAGGAAGATTTTTCTGCTGCCGCTCCAACCCCTCCAAAGGGGGTCTGGCTGGCGTCCCCGCTTGCCAGCGCTGCACGAGGCCCGCCCTTGCTGCGGGAACTGCAGGGGTGGTCTGGACGCCCAAGCGGTCGGAACCCTGCTGGAGCCCCTCGGCCCCCTGCTTGCCGGGGCGTATTGGGCGGCGCCAATCCGCTGACCCTCACCCAGGGCCAACAACAGATTTTCGAGCGCCTGAACCCCTCGAGGCGACGACGGCACCGATCCAGCCTGTTTGTTGCTGTTCACCCCCCAGCTGAAGATGGCGGATGGCCCTGGAGGGGGAGCCTCAACGGCGAGAACGCTTGATCCTTGCGCGTTCGACCCCGCCCACGTTGGCGGCGGCCCTGCCAACTGGTGGATGAACGCCTGCAGTGCCGCAGCCCCAGCGCAGCCCGCCAGTCTGCGCAGCGCCATTTGCAAGGACTCGCGAGGCCCCTGCGCAGCGAGGAGAAGGCGGCGGCAGGCCCTTTCTGGCCGCGACTGGGCGAAAAACGGCTCGCCCGCTTATGGGCGCCGAGCGGTATCCCCCTGCAACCCGTTGGTCCAGGCCGCCCCCCGCAGGGACAAGCAGACGGCCGCATCCAAAAGCCCAACGGCGGAGCTGGGCCCTGCTTGAGGGCCCCTCACCCACGAGGTGCGCACGCCGTTGGCCCACGATCCGGAACCCTGATTCCCTCCCTGCTTTGCGGCCCGGCACCGACCTGCCTGCCCCGTTGGGGTGCCGCCAACCTGGCTCGAGGCAGATTTTCGGACAGCGAATTGCAGTGAAACCAGATCGACCGCTTTCGGGGCCTTTTTGATCTTCCATTTGCCGCCGGGAAAACTGCAAAAGCGCCGCCCCGCCCAGGCCAGTCCCTTGGCGCGAAACCGAATCTGGGCGACCCTTGCTGCAAAAGCTGCTTGGCCCCGCTGTTGGGAGCGGCAGGGCTGGGGCGGCGGGGATTAGCCATGAAGCTTGGAAGATCGAGGATCAGGCTTTCCGGGCCAGTTTGATGAGTGGACCCCCAACCTTGCTCGAAACATGCTTCGGGGGGGGGGAAAAAATCTCTTCCTTTTTTTTTTTTCCCCTTTTTGT
>Ga0163217_1028334_pt1 | contig 11450 bp, 5 predicted proteins | sample SynspAceP_FD_185933 | JGI IMG/M metagenome (GOLD analysis project Ga0163217, IMG submission 185933) | Saline lake microbial communities from Ace Lake in Antarctica - Synechococcus sp. Ace-P (PacBio error correction) | ecosystem: Environmental > Aquatic > Non-marine Saline and Alkaline > Saline ... | reverse complement strand
TAATTATGATATCGCTACCCCAATTCTTAAACAGCACAAGTCCAAACCATATTCTTGTAGGTAGACATCCTTGATAGGAACCAGAATGAATGGCTGCGGCATGATAAACTTAGGCTGTTCGGTAGCACATAATTCCGTTTAGAAAGGAAGTTTAAGTTGCTTTAAGAAAAATAACAAAGGATAGCATTACCGGATGAATTATAGTCATTAAACAATATGAACAATATCGGTTCATAGGGACTTTTGATGATGAATTGGATCGAAGGTTTAAAAAGAGATTACAAGCCAAGGATTAAATTATGGGCCACATAGCGGCAAAATCATGCTATATTAAGCTCTTAATAAGAGACAAGAGCAGAAATTATGGTTCCATAAAACAGAATTGATTCTGAGTTGCATCAGAAATTCAGATTATTTGGCATATTCTAATGGCTTATACGCATTCAAGAACAATTGAAGTTTTAAATCCAGTGACATCAAATACGGATTTTACCACTATTCCAGGACCAATACGAAAAGGAAGAAACGACTTGGAGCTAAAGCGGAATGCGAATAATGCATCCGATAGTGTATCTCTTCACTTTTAAAAATTATTTATGGCCGCTATAGAAAATGAAGATCAACTATTTTATATGGTCACCAGCATTAAAAGTCTAAACAAAAACTTATAAGCCATAATTAGTTCTTTTATGTTATGAGTAGACATATATTTGCTGTTAACAATAGTCGTACGGTAATATTTGCATTGAATGGATAAAATTTACTGAAATTGAAGCAGATAGAATTCTTCGTTCATGATCCCTATGTACTGTACAAGGTTATGGTATAATGGCGTGATTATTTATAGAATAGAGATGTTAAGATAAATAAGGGCTACATTATACTATATTATATTAAAAAAGATAACAATAACCTTGTTCAGATTTAATTGACAATGGCAAATTAAAAACATCATGAAAAAACTATCTTACCTAATTTCAGCATACACATGCAATCCATATGGATGCTGTCAGAATCTCTAGCAGCCTTTAACTCGTGAAAAAATATTATTGAAAAAAAATTTCTGTAATATTGATTAAAACACACAAAGAGAGAATGAAGCTTTTTTAAATGATATTTTAAAACACGATTCAAAATCACATTTAAAAATTATTTCTTTTAAAGAACCTATCCTGGAAAAAAAAAGTGCCATCAATAAGGATTCTTATAAATTAGGGGTATTTTATTTTTAACTATTAAATACGGAGTTTTTAAAACCAAAATACGGAGATTATCGTCAAAAGTCTGAATTCTTACCACAATCGCCTTCAGTTCAGTATTTTTCGAAATTTATTCAAAAATTCATAAAACGTTATTTTTGGCCCTGACTGCGTGGTGGATTACAGACCCACCAAATAAAAAAAAGTTTTTCCGAAATGAAAATTAAAATATTAAACTTAGAAAATTGATCAGTTTTTATTAAACACATCATTTTACAAGGAAACATTATTAGACGTGCCGATATCATATTAATTACAACTTCCCTATGTTTAAGCATTTTAGGAGATGAATTTTGAAGATAAAGTATGTTGAGTTATCGACAATGGAATTTGATACTAATTTACATACAAACAATTCTATTTTCTCGGATGATAATAGAATATGTTTTGTAGAGACTTACACACTTATAAAAGGTGCTGAGTTATTAATAAAAGCAATCACTTAATTCATAATTAAATACCAGAATCGAAAAAAGTTGAAATAGTCGGAAGATGGTGAAGAAAGGGAAAAAACTATGGTCTATGCAAAAATTAAGTAATTCACAAAAGCAACTTTCCAACGTCATTGCCCCATCAAGAAGTAAAGGATATATATAACAAATTCATCTATTTTCTGTTTTCCAATCTCTACTGAAGCAGTGGTAATTCATTACTTGAAGCAATGAGCTATAGCTTACAATTGTACTATTACAATGGTGGCCCAATAATTATGTGTCCTGTATGGAAGGGTCTTTAAAGTTGTTATTGATGCACCTGAAAAATGATTAAAGCAATAGAACTCAATAGGACATATTACTAAAAAACCAAAGAGTTAAGAATTAAATGGGTGGATTAATAGAAGCGCTTGTATAAAAATTCATGAATGGAAGGTGTTGGACTTTAAAGTACGTAGAGGTTTTTTACAACAAAAATCAGACATTAGTGATTAAATTCTGGTAATTGACCATTTAAAGGGGCCATAGGTGGAGTAAAACGTTCATATTATCGTTAATTGAGTTATTAGTGGGTCTAAGAATGTAACTAGTTGGCTAAATGATGGGAAAGGCCACTCGTCACGCTTTCCGAATTGAGAAGTTTTATTGAATTTTTCGAAATTTTAAATCTTTTATAAAAATGATATTAATCCATATTCACTATCATTTGGTGGGTGAATGTATATTATATATAATATTCAGGAAAATATTCAGTAAAAAAATTGATTGTCACCTTACACTGGGCTATAGTCGTAAATCAAAAAAATTCATGTTAATATTGCTTGAGGGGTGTAATAACAATTTAATGTCAGTAAAATCCGTCTAAAAAGATGAATTAAATATTAGAGGAAAGGTATGTGCCAGTATGCTTCTTCCACCAAACAAAATGATTGTTCACCATATACCACAGGAGAATAATATTTTAAGCTCTCTGACAAAGAAAGAGTGGCAAAGGATTTATTGTGGAAACGCTGGTCAATATTTATTATAACTCCAAGATTTATATGGTTTAGACCCTAGTTGTTATACATTGTTTGCGAGAAGTTTAAAATGAATAATGACCCTTTTTTCATATTTCACAGTAAAGCCAATCATAATGAATGGCAGAAAAAAATACCTAAATATTCATAGATCAGAAAATTGAAGACTATATAATCTTATATGTAGGTTTAGTTCCTTCCTATTTAATTATTTCTGATTTAGTTGTATAGCCTACCAACAAAGACGGAGACTGCAATTACTGTTAGAGGAAGCATTGTTTTATAACAAACGTTTTCTTTGCGTTCTAACATTACCAACGGTCCTCTGGCGTATACCTATTTAAAAACCGTGATTGGAGGACTTCTACAAGACAGATCAAAAATGTATTTAATAATTACAGAATCATCCCCAGTAGCTGGATCTCCAAAATTAAATTTCAAATTAATCTATGAACAGATTTATCTAAACACCTGGAATTAAAAATAGCAGGGAGAACCTTTTCTTAAATTAAATCCTACTGTAAGCAGAAAATTTGCTGGTTGGGATCCATGATGGATTAAATTCAAAATATTCAGTGTACACATTCAAAATTGGGATTTAGCAAGATTTAGCTTGATTCCAAGTTTTAGGTAGTCAATTAAGCTTTAGGAAGATGCTCATGTTCCCAAGCACATAATCCAGGGAATCGATTGATTTTAAATGGTTATTGTAATCTGTCCACAAACTCGCAGAGAGAAAGGTTTGAACTAGCTTGGTACAATAGAAACATACGCAGTTCGTATTGAAATGAATTGGCGAATTACTTTTAAAAAATGCAAAAAACAACATTTCCAGGGCCTTTGGGGTACATTTTGATTGGCAAGCCCGTCGTTTGTTTTTATTCCTGCAATACCCTACCGTTGTGGCTACTCATCTTGGTTCAAGCATTTAATTGAACTACCTATTGAACATAACCAAGAAACCAAAATACCTTCAAAACAGCTTAAGTGCGCCCAACTTTCATTATGCAGGACCCTAATAGATCGGAATTCTTAATTCAGGATTCCTGTTTCCTATTCTCCCTCAAGGGAACATGAACGTAATTAATGCCCAGTTTACTAGGGAGTAAAACCTTACCACTCAGTCAGTATAGACTATTCCAATATCCAGAGCATCTGGAAATTGGCCATACCTCAAATAAAAGCCTCTGTTGTGAAGCCAGCAAAGATGGTTCCTGGGTATATTGCATGTTGCCGGTCAGAATTTGGATTGGAAGCTTTCCATAACCGGTTATAATTTTGGATGCTATTCAGGATCTTATCAAAAGTACTGGAAATAAGGAGCTTAACAATATCTAAGCAATTTAGGGTTTCAAATTTTACATCCAGAAGATTTTATTCTGGAAGATGAGGACCTCCAAAATATTATTCACAAACAAGACATTACCCATAGTATCCACTGCCCAGGACAGGCTATGGTAAATCTTTCTCACAAAAAACAAGTTCCAGAAGAACAAAGCAACTTGGCGGGACAAGAGTTCTTCATCAATGAACCCTAAACCATATGCGGACAAAAAAGGTTATTTTTATTAGCCAACTTAAAAAAGGTCAGTTCCAAAAATTTCTTATATGCGATGAGCAATGCTTATGTTTAATGCAATGAGTTATTCATTATATTGAAAGTCAAACAGAACAATGAAATAATAGGCTTAAACGGACGTGAAGGACCTACGCCCCCCAATCACCGAGTGAATTTGAATGGATTATCTAATGAGGCAAAAAAAGCATTTTGTCGGCCGTTAATGGACGGAAAAAAATATTGCACGTGCCACGGAATGTTACCCGGCCCATTATAAATAGAAATGTAGCTATCCGGAATGGCACTAGTGCGTTTGGGCATTACAAAGAAAGGGACATTACAATACCGTTAAAATTCCCGGTTGTGAGCTCTGTTGGTTATTGTCACCGTGCTTACTATAGACCAAAAAGCTTTATTTGGTGAGTGGCAACAGCAGTAATCCTGCCACGTGACTAAGAATTACAAACCGGATTTTCAGGCATTGTACGAGATTGTAAACTATAGAAACGGCTATATTAAAACAGCCATGAACAAAATGCCCTTGATACAGGATCTTGTTCTTAAAACACACTGATATATGGTTTTGTGGCCATGGATCTGCCAAAGCAAGATTGTTATGGAGGAATTCAAACGACAACACGAGCGCCCATATCAAGGTTTGGGCGGTTAGGTTTTGACGTCTACATTGGCACAGTTAAACGTGCCCGATTGGTGAGCGTAAAGAATAATTTGGAATGGACCTACCGCTGGTGATCAATCGCCCCGACGCGTAATTAAAAGGCAAATACTTTGGTAGGTTTTTTGTACGCCTCCAATTGGGACCAACTATTTAATTATTTAAACTATTAAGCAAGTTATTAGAAAACAAAGAATGATAAAAATATAACCCTTATTTCCGGAGCTCGACCCATTTCAATGAAATTTGCCGCCCATTATCCATTGCCATTAATGCGCAGCGAAGGGGAAACGGAGAAAATCATAACAGTACGCGCTTGGTAAACACCGGGCAACATTATGACAAAAAAGATGTCTGGCGTTTTTTGAACACTGGAACTTCCAGAGCCCGATGTCAATTTGCGAGGCGGTGCGGCTCACAAGCAGCACAAACGGCCAATATTCATGGTCCGCTGTTGAAAAGACTTTTGGACCCAATCCCGCAAGATTAGTTCTGGTGGTAGGCGATGTTCCTCTACCTGGCTTGGCTCATACCGCCCAAAAACTACTAACAAAAGTCGGCGGCAATCGTGGAGAAGGTGGCATTAGATCTAAAGACTGGGTCCATGCCCGAGGAAGAATAAATCGCTTGTGGTAAACGATCGCATTGACAATTACTTTTTTCCAACCTCCGAAATCGGCCAATAGCAACCTAAGACTAGCGGGGAAAGGAAGAAAGTTATCTATGTGGGCAATTACCCATGACGGGACACCCCGTATTAAAAACAGCGTCCACGTTTATTAAACCCCCATCTGGAAGAGAGTTTGGATTACAGGACAGAACTATTGTGATGACCTGCACCGTCCTTGCCAATGAGATCAGGTAAGCCCATTAAAGCCCTAATAGACGAAATAATAGCCAATACCCAAGACCTGCCACTTAGTCGTTTTCCCAGTACATCGCGTATGCCAAAATTTGACGAAAACATGGATTTTCCATCCTAGGCTACACATGGTGGAACCTTAAGATATGGAATTTTCAATTATTTTGGTGAAAGGGCCAAAGTCGGTCTTACGGATTCTTGAGGGCATTACGGAAGAGACAACGGTTATGGAGTGCGCTGTATGACCACTTAGGGAACACACGGAATGTCCCAGAGACCATCACGAAGGGACTAACGGAACTTATAGGCACTGGATCAAAGCTATAGCCCGGATGAAAAAATGTTATCTCCGGGATGGAAAAAACGGGAGAGGCATACCCACTTATGTGGAATGTTAAACAGCCGAAAGGCTTGTGGAGGCAATATATTAAAATTATTAGTAGTTGGTTATCACATTTAAGTTTTGCCAAAAAAGCGTAGTTTGCGCTTTAAGCACAACTTAAGAGTTTTGACTTAGGGATGAAAAAAGGCTTTGTTTAATTGGTCCATATCTGGCACGATTACCTTACTACAAGTACAATAATATAAAAAGATAGCTGTTAGATAGTTTTATAGGTACTTTTTAGGAAAAGGTCTAAAAAAATCAAATAATAAGATGAAGGAAGCACCCTATTAGTATAGAACATTTTTGAGGAAGAGGAAATCCCTTCAAATTAAAGGAAAATCCTTCAAAAAATATTTCGGTATTGGCCCCTGGTCGTTTTGCAATTTCTATGTTATAGGACTTATAGTTATTACCTATTTGCGCTATGCCCCTATCATCTACAAATCACAGGCCAAAAATTTAAGATCGTGGAACGAATCCAGGAGCGGGGCGGCGGGGGGGGGGGGGGGGGGAGGGCGGCGGGGGGGGAGGGAGATATGCTTCGAGTGCGCGTTCATTTTTAGTGGCAAAGTCCACATCATTCTGGAAAATGAGATGCGGAAATTTATAAAATTCTTACCGGCATCCTATCCCAAGCGTTTCAACGAATGTGCACCTGAGATATATCCTTATATGAAGTAGAAATGTAAAAACTTAGAACGGATCTGGGCCCCTCCCTTTCGACGATTACCAACATGTTGACTGCGATAGTTTAGGGAGGGCAAGGCTCATCTAATATCATTGACATAGGTGCAAAAGGCATTACGAGTACCGTACTAATGAAAAAACCTATTTACGCCAAATCTAAACGAACGGGAACAACAAACGGAAGGTCTTCTTTTAGATATCCGTATGGTGAAGGGTATTGACCCCGGCCGTTGTACGACGGTATTAATAACCTATGAAAGGTAATCTTAGCCCCCTTAAAAAAGTACTGTATTGAGCACTGGCGACAAGTTTACAAGTACAGCCTACAAAATAAAAAGAGTGAAATATCTGTCCACTCACTCTTGCAAAGTGAAAGTATAGACCCTTAACGAGAAGGCATTCCTAACATACTCGTTGAATTCGAAAATTGTAACCAAGGAACGGCCGGTCTTGGAGCCGCCAATTGGTGAGCCAGCGTACCCCTGAACTTTAAGACGGAAACGCTTTCTATATTTGAAGTGAAGAGCTGATGGATTCCATGAAGAGCCAGGAAAGTTTTAACGCGTATCCAAAACCTGTCCTAATAATTGAGGCCGATTGGCCGGGGAGGAACAGCCTCCAACCGGAATCGGAGACCGAAGGACGAGGGATCAAATTGGGGAAAACCAGATATCCATCCCTTCACAGATCCTGAGGGAGAAACTGTATACAATCAAAGCGATTAGGTCCTAATTGCCGCCAATATCTGGATAGAAACTCGCAGCGCTTACAATTTGGTGGTGGGTTTATAATCAAAATTTGTCCCTAGAACGGGGAAAAATTATTGCCCACTGTAGGCAAGGAACAACCAACACTACCAAAACTCTAACCGGCCCACATCTGGAACGCGCCAAAAGGTCAACCATCTATAAAAATCTGTAAAACAATCATACGAAACCCAATTAAAACAATTCGCACTCCTTCAGCTTAAACAGGAGGAAAGCCGGGCCGAGTCCGTAATTTTTCCAGACTGCCGGAAAAGGAAAAAATTGCTCCGCTACCATAGAGGCCACACAAAAAGACATAAGAACACCTCACTTGTTTCAATTGCATGTTGCAACAAAACGGGAAGAAGCCGCCATTAAGCTAAATGCGGTTACCGCCCCCAACAGTCAAGTAGCTAGACTACGGCCTAACCAAACAACATCATATCCCGGCTACGCCCACAAAAGCTACATGTTTATATGCGCTCCTCGCTCCTTGCTGAGATGTCTGCACACGTTGACCGTGCCTTACATTCCGCTTTACCCTGGATACCAAATCACGCGACCGCAAACGACATAGAATTGGAAAGGTCCAACGTACGTATCCGCCGTGCTAGGAGAAATTCCCTATCTTTAACGGAGCGTTAAAAAAGAATGTGAATGACACGAGTGTTCTGTAGTCACTTCAGGATTTTGAGTACCAATTGGTGACTACTCCTCACACAAAAGAAAAAACGGGACTTGCGTCAACATTGGTCATGAGGTTACCTCTTATGCTAAAGGAGACCGGGGCAAGACCCGAATGGCCTATAACCTTTCCATTAGGCTTTGCCAGTTAAACCAAAAAGTCACTTGTTATCCGTGCGATCTAGCGAACATCCACAGATTGCCATGGCTTTTACCGGCTCTAAGGTTAACACCATAATGAGGTATCTTTCGGATACCTTAAACGAATCCTTGGGAATTGAATTGGAGGAACTGTGTAAGTAAAGAGTGGAGATGACAATCCCTAAAAATCACCATAATCTGTTTTGGGTGTCCATACCTCTAACACGGCCCAGTGCTGTTATCATTCCGCCTTTGAAAAAATTTGTAAAACAAGCGCCAAAAGGAAGTTTACGGGAAAATATTGTCTGTAGATCACCGCGACCTACAATGTTGGTTACCGATTACCCTGCTGATCTACCAACATTCGACAGATTGCCACGGTATCTTGTCACTCGCTCCGGCTATAACGAAGACCAAGCGCCTCACGAGTTCTACCCAAAATTCAGTGCACCAAAAACCAAAAAAGCTTAAAATATCGGCCTATGAATGTAAACGGTCGTGGGCAATGGGCAAAGGGCCAACGAGCTATAAATTATGGCTACAGGTTCATTGGGTATGGGAGCGACACACAACTAAACAGTGACAGCTGGTCCAGTAAGTCAGTGAACGATCATTCCAGTGGACTCAAACCAGTTTAAAGATTTCCAAAGTTTTAAGAGTTTACAAGGTGAAAGCCCCGTCACTGTCGAGTAATCCTCAATAGAAGAGAGATAGATAATCGAGAAAGAGTTTTCAGTGGTCAGTTTTCAATGCAACAGGAATTCTTCAAAGAACTTGTGGGCTTGACTACGACGCAGACCCCGTTGCTAACAGTTTTCGCGATTGAAGGCGTCAGTCGAAATCCGGAAGTAAGCCGGAGTGAGTAGAACAGTAATAAGTTATCAAGCTAACAGCAGTGCTCTCTTCAGAGTAAAAAGCCATTAAGCCACTAAGTTCAATGTCCAATGTTAAAAGTTACAAAGTCGTCAACGTCCGAGTTGATCTTTATGTAAGCGCAAGCGCATGTAACAATATATGTTGAGACAGAACCAGGTTCGCATACTAAATGCTATCGAGCATTCACTCGAACTGACGCGAAAGGACATAAAAACCGTCATGCACCAGATCAATTTCGAACGAATAGAGAGAAATCACAACAAGTAAGCTACAAGCTCAAACACGAAATGAACACTTAACCTCTAAAAAAACCATAGATTCACAGATTACCTCTAAAATATTGCCCATGAGCCTAATCACAGTAGCTCAATCCTAGTATGTGTTGATTCTCTCCCGGTAGTTATGGAGAGTACAGAAAAAGGCGACTCTGACTCGAAGTTGACTAAAGTCCCCCAAAACTCACCCTCACAGCATAGGCTGGAACGCAGGCATTTCGAAGATCGAAGGGCACAATAATGTTGCATAAAATACATTATTGGTACCTGACCATATTCCCCTCTTGGGAAGCCCCTGTCCCGCTTTTTAGCGGCAGGTTAGGGGCTGGGGTTTTTGACAGGAGATTCCGCAGATGTGTTTTCCCGCATATCCACAGAAAAATCTCGACATGTAGACTATTCCCCAAGGACCTGGGCTTTCAATCCCTTCCGTCTTCCGCTTGAAAACAGTCGATGACACCTTCCCATTAGCCAGAGAGAAGCAGCTCAAAACTCTGTTTACTTAAACAGGACCTTTATTTTATTCAAAAAAGTTTCAAATCGAAAATCACTACTTCTGCTATCAGTGAAAAAATACACAATTAGCCATACTCATTCAACTTATTACAAATACTTCATTCTTGTCAAAATCTTACAAATTAGGTATACTTACCCAAATCAACCACATTGTTCACATTACCCAATTCGGTAGCATTTTGCAAACTTACAACTTCATTTACTGGACTTTCGGCTTGTGCCATCTTGCAGCCAGTCAATTGCGAGCATTAGCCTAGGCCTCAGGCAAAGCGCAGGCAGCAATCTGCTATTTCCCTATGAGAGATGGTTCGTCGCTATCAACTCCCTTGCCCTGCCAGTCAGGCCTGCTCGCAATACGAAACCTCTACTAGAGTCCTACCCCTTATATGGCTCCTAACTCAAAAAAAACTAACTATTATGAGGCCTAGTAGCAATTTTAACCAACCCACTACCCTATGGCTTTCATGGAAAAAATTTACCAAAACAAAAATCCTCTTAGCTGGCCCTGCTCACGGCCCTGTGGCTCAAAAGAAATAAAATGGATTTCCAAACAGCGGATCTGGCTATAGCATCATGCCGGAACTGGGTCAATAACTGCTTTGCGAATCTTCCCAAGCGGTTTATAAAACTCCTCCCGATAAAATCAAAAAAAGGCGGTTACCCGGCACGTCTAATAAAGAAAGAATTGGATTATCCATTCCATTTTGGGCGACTTCATAGATCTTAGATTTTAACAGTTTTGATACGGTCCTTCCTATTTGGAAACACGGTTTAAAGGGACCAAGAAAATACCACGTTTTGCTGGGGCCAAATCCATGATTTTATTTTGGCGATCCCTTAAAGCCATTGGTTTGCATGACAAAATTGGAACCCTTGGAAGCAACGCTACTATAGCCTGATCGAAAAAAACAAAAACTGGCGAATTCATTTAACTGGATGAAATTGATCTACAAGCTATTCACGGTGCCATTTTCACTCCCCGAAAACACAACTAGGCGCAGGGACCCGCGACTCCCCCTAATTTTACCCTACTATTTTTCCATCATCTGACCTTCCCCACACGCCTACCCCAAACCTGGAAACGGCAGGGTTCTTAAGACCCGATCGCACACAATTTGCCGAATTTGGGTAGGAGCGAAAAGTTTGGGAACTTTTAAAAACAAAAAAAAAAAACTGGCTTTTTACTTGGAGGGGGAATTAGCAAAACGGCAAAAAAGTTGAAGGTCTTTCTATTGTTATCAGTTTTTTCCCCCAAAACCAGTAATTTGGCGAGAGGGGGGAATAGGCTGCCACCGTATATGGAACAGCACCAGCTCATCATCTCTCTCGGTG
>Ga0163217_1020874_pt1 | contig 11450 bp, 12 predicted proteins | sample SynspAceP_FD_185933 | JGI IMG/M metagenome (GOLD analysis project Ga0163217, IMG submission 185933) | Saline lake microbial communities from Ace Lake in Antarctica - Synechococcus sp. Ace-P (PacBio error correction) | ecosystem: Environmental > Aquatic > Non-marine Saline and Alkaline > Saline ... | reverse complement strand
GGGTGGTGGGGTTGCGTGGCGGCTTCGGCACCGGGGCGTGGGACTGCAAATGTACCCAATCCAGAGCCCCGATCCGGCTGGGCGCGGCGAGCAGCAGGTTCCGTTCCTTGGGCTCTTGGCCTGCGGGATGCAGTGCGCCGTGACTCCGCACAATGCCCGCCACGAGGTGGTCTCAGTGGCCGCCAGCAGCGCCGACTCGGATGCGGCGACTCCCCTGATCCAGATGTAGGTCCACACTCGCCTGGCCCTGAAGCAGCAGAACGTGGTCGCCTGCGTGCCGGCACCATGCGCGGCCCAGGGCGTGGTTCCGGCTACCCCTGTCGCCATGTCCCCGGGCAGCTGGGCCCTCCCAGCCCTCTACCCTGTGCGAGGAACGTCCGCTACATAGCGAGCGGCCAATCGCGCCCATCGCCTACGAATTCAAATAACGGGCCTACCGCCCAAGCTCGTTCCTCGACTCGGGCTATCGGATCTAGCGGCAGCTCGCCGGATGGCCGCCTTTGGTCGAACTGATCGAACTCGAACGCGGCATCCGTTCTTCACAGCCTGCCCAGTTCCATCCGCCGAAATTCCTCTCCAGGCCCGCGCCCGCCCCCACCACTGTTCCGGGGTCTGATCGAAGCCGCCCCAGCGCGGCGGGGCCTGCCCGCCAAACGGTTCTCCCGAGGTTCGGCGTTTTCTCCTGCGGATCTATATCGGCCAGCGAGAGCAACGCCAGCGAAAGTCCTGTCAGCGAAGTTTTAAGGGCCAACACAGCCGCTGAGTCACAGATTTGCCACTCGCGGGGTCTTCCAGCTGAGGGGCCGACTGCCATGGCACAGCCGTAAGGGCGCTATGTTGAGACCCCCCGGCTTCTGCCCAGTATTCGGTGGAACCTTCCATCCCTCCGCTGCAGCCCGGGGAGAGGGGCCCCCTATTGCCCGGCCCGCCCAGCGCCTTTTCATCCGGACTGGGCGCGTTGCGCGGTGGGCTGCCCCTGCGTTGCGACACCCAGCACTCCCTGGTGCAGGCCAGGCCACCCACTCAGAGGCTCCCCTCGGAACTCTCTCGAGCGCCCCGCGGGCCGGTGGTGGGAGGCCGGGCGCTGGATTGTAGTGATCACCGGCGGAGAAACCGCCCTGCCATCACAAAGCGCTTTGATGGCTGCTTTTCCAAGGCTTGGCCGCGTACTGCCCAGCGCAACCCGGCGCCCACTGTGGCCCTCCAAGGCCTTCCAAGCCCCTGCCGCGGGTCACACCTTTCTTAAACCAAGCTTTTTGGGCGTGACCCGATCTCCCTCCTCACGGGGCCAGTTCGCCCTGAAGATCACCCCTCTCTTCACTCCCCGCGGGACCTCATCGCCCCACTCCACGGCCGCAGACCGCGCCCCTACGGGGCCGTTGCACACGAAATTTCTACCACGTAGTGCCGTTGGTGCCCATGAAGCCCTCCGCATCTCCGGCAGTTTCAGCCCGAGGCAGATACGGCCGCTGCGGTCGCTCAGCGAACCGGCAGAGCCCGCAGCAACAACAGTACGGGACCCACCTGCGGCCCGGACAGTGGCCCCCTACCGGTGCTGCTGCTTCACAACCCTTGTACTGGGACAGCGCGAAGGGGCCAGGCGCTGCGGCCGGGTCGACTTCGTTTGCGTCAAACACCCCAGTTTGGCGGCTCAGCCTGCAGGACCCTATAGAGTGGCGCTGGGGGTGCGACTGAGCGGCCAGGCCAGCGCGTGGAGTTTTCTGAAAGGCGCTCATACCGGTTCCAAATTCTTGTGCTTCGACCACATTTACTAAGTGCCCGACCCACCTGCTCGAAGACATTCAGTGCACGGTAAGCCGCCACCGAAGAGCGTCGCAGCCACGCCCAACGCCTGCCCGCCGTTTCGCCCGCTGCCGTCTCCGGCCATGGTGTCAGAAACCCGTCTCGAGGCTGGATGCTCACCGCGACCATGACCCTGGCCGGCGCTTTTTGAAATTAAGTGCGCGAAACTGTATTACAAGGAGGAAGATGTTCGGCTTCGTGCATCTTGCTGTATAAACGGCAGGAAGCCCGGTCCGGCCCACGGGACGGTCTGGGTGATCAAGGCGATGAAGGCCCCCAGCTACCGACGGTTCTGCCAGGCACCTAAACCGCCGACCATTCGTCCATGCCCCCTCTATGTTGCGGGTGCGGGCCATGAAAACCGCGCAATGACGGCCACCATAACTTTTCACCCACGCCGAACCGTCGTCGTCAATATCCCTGCATGATAGCTTCGCTCTGATCTCGCTCCGGGTGGCATGATCAACGTTCAAGCGAATCTTCTTCAATGGCCGTAAGGCCCACCCGTTGTGCAGCAAGGCCGATGGCGGCTCCCATTGCCACCTGTTTCTACATCGCCGTCCTGTGAGCAACATTCTCTTGCTGGGGGCTGGGTATGCTCATTCGGGCCTTCCAGCGATACCTTGCGGCGCATTCCGAGATCTGTCGTCTCTCCGGATGAGCCGCCCTTCACCCAGCACGTCTACGCGGCTTCCCATTCGCGAGCCGATGAGACGAATTGTTCAGATCGGGCCGACGATCCCGCTGCGAAAGCCATATCCGAAGACGATTGTACAATGTGACCGTCGCCGCCCGCAAGGCCCAAGGCGTGCTCGAAGAAGGCTCCCGTTTCGATAATCGGAACCGGACGTCATGCCGCGGCGATCGACTCGCCGAAAATTAGAGCAGCGACGAACCGCTTGTGCAGCTCGCCGCGGACGCGACCCAACTCGAACAACTGACGCGTCGCCGAAGCAATAAAGTCAAAAGCAAGATCGATGTCTACGTCTGACGGACAAAAGAGTCGGCAGCCGTCTCTGGCGAACCAATGAACACTCGCGAGCACTCGACGCAAACGCCCAATCTGTTCCCCCCACTCTATTTTACTCGTCTCGACACGGAGATGATCGCGACTTACAACTCGTTCCACGAGCGTACCCAATTGGAGTTGTCTGCGAGCGAGGAACAGGCCGTGGCTCAGCCCCTCTTCTTGTGCCCTTGCATACGCAACTTCGCCCAAAACGAGTCGCCGAGAGATCGAAACCACGCTGCGCAAGCCACACCATTACAGCCCCGAACGTAGAGGCGTCCCTTGTCTCGTCGAACATCATGCCGGTAATGCGTTGAACCCGGGAACCCCCGATCCAAACCATTGTGAATCTGGTATCAGTTTGGGCGAATCGAAAGGTTTCGCTCCCAGGCAACCTCTGCCCAGCGGCGTGAAAATCGTCCGATCGTGCTTTGCGTGAACGTTCCAAGACGTGACGAACATCAAACGCTCTTAGAAGGTTCAGCCGTATTCTTCCCAGGTCCGATCTGTGAACCCTGTCAGTGATCCGCGTAGCGAGTTCTTTGTCGGATGGGAACAATCGCCTGAGAGGAGAATGTCACGGACCGGCCTGCGGACGACCGTTTTCGCATCCACGGCGGAAAGGAAAACTGACCGCCAGCCGCGATTTCATCACCCCGCACGAACGCCAGTCTGGACCTCGCGATCACTTTGTTCTGCAGTGCGGATTGTAGAATGGTCATCCCGGACATCAAAAAGCGGTCCACTCGGTGGCCTGGCACGCGACTTCCCATCTCGCCTCAAATTCTATGTTTGGAGATCCGAGTCATCGCGTTTACCTGCAATGGTTTCCAAGGACAAAAACGGACGCCGCGCAATATCCGATCCGCATGGAAACAACGCCCACGCGTTTGAATCCGCCTCGGACGAGCTTGAATTGCGAACACCTGTCCTTCGGCGGGAGTCTATCAAGCGTGGTGTCGTCTTGCGGTTTTTCCGGAAGTCGGGTCCGCCCAGAGAACCCAAGCAGGCGTCTTGCAACGAAAACCGTCCTCGCGAGGCTCTATCCCGAGTGGTAGCCTTGCCGATTCGGAGTACCGCTCTTCGATCCGACTGCGTTGGCTCAAACGATGGATGGATTCGCGCCCGGCGTACTGTTTTTCGTCCCCGCGCTCTTGCTGGGGTTTGCAAACATTCATCCTCGTTTTGGTAATCCGTGGAGTGTACTGATGCACTGCCGTGATTGTCGACGCGACTGGCCAGTGGCACTCAAAAACACTTTCGTCTCCGTAGCAGACCTATTGGTGGCGCATGTACCTCGTCATATTGAAAGTCTGGTGCATGAGTTTGTACCACGCCTTGACCTGTCGCTTTCGGCGGGTGAAATGTCAGAGATCGGCGTCATGTTTTTGGTCTCGGTGCTCTATTCCTTTATTGTGATGTTTCGGATGCATGGAAGCAAAATCGATGTGGCCCGAATCATGATCCCGCGTGCAGAATCTTGGAGAACCGAACTATATATCTACGTCGAGCATTTCGCGTGGCGATCGTCTGGGATGAAGCACTCACCATCGCCGATCAACAAGCGTCGCATTTCGATGATGCTCGTCGCTCGCAGGTTCCGTGGTTCGTCCAATGCGAAATCCTCTGCCTGCCGATACGATGGTTATTACATCCTGAGTGATTTAGGGCATCCCCAACCTAGCCCCAAGCAGAGTCAAGAGCGCCTGCATTCGATGTTCCGGCGAGTTGTTCTTCCGCCAATCAATCGAGGTCGACAACCATCTGCGAGTGCCAACGCGGAATTGGTGCGTTTATGGCATATGCCCGCTTGGTTATCGCAGATTTTGTTCGTCGTGATATTTTTAGCACTCAATCCACTGGCTTGCAAACCCACTCGGCTTGCAGATGGTTGCTGTTGCCGTTGGCTGCCGGGATATTGCTAGCCAGTTATTTCGCGTTCGGCAGATCTGTCTCAATTCGTGCGGCGGGAGTCCCAGGTGACATGCGTCGGTTAGTAAACTGCATTCAGCGACCGGTTCGTGTGGATGTTGCCGGCGATTTTTCCTTTTTTCGTCCGCTCCCTTCTCGGATTCATCGTCGCGGCTGGCATTACGATCACCACGGAGGCGGTCTACGGCGAGCCCGTCGATGCCGGTACTCAGGTACACCAACTGCCCCGATGCCGTCGGTATACGCCATGAGGGAGACACAAGCTCGTGCGACTTGAGTCGCTTGCTATTGCGTCTCCCAGCGGCTCCGATGGCGGGCCGAGCATTGGATTGCGCTGCGGTCAAACGCAAATCGGATGAGGCCTAGCAGCGCGGGACAAGGTGCACACCAATCGGTCAGCCGCGATCAACTTTCGACCGCGATCCCGACATCTTTATAAAGCTCCGCCGCAAAGTCGACAAACTCAACGCACGCGGAGGATAGGTCCGATGCTGACCCGTCTCGTCGCCCCCGCGAGTCAGGGCATCCCGTACTTGCCTGAGCGATGCGAACCGATGAACCCGACACGTTCCCGCGGACACCGTCCGACTTAGCGGTCAAGATGGGGGAAGGCGGTGTTAAATCCGTGAATATCGAGGTGCCGTTTTCAGCCGGGAAACGCAGTTGGCAATGATTCCGCGTCGGACGCGATCAATGGAACGCGGAGGTGTCGTTGGACGGAACCCTCTCCGTTGCGGTGCCGTCAAAGTTCGGGGGCCGGGCGGCGCGGTTTGCGTCTGGATCGTGCGCACCCGATGCGAAGCCGCGAGGCTGGCACGGTTCTGAAAAACATCTTCTCTGCGTCCCTCGATCTCAAGGCGGACTCCGAACAGCTACAGCTCGACATGTCTACCGTTTCCCCAGGTCGGTGGCCAGGGCCCGACGGGCCCTCCTTGCAACCCGCCGACCCCACACTACTCTGTCACGATTCGCGGTTGACGCATCCGAGTGGCCTTACCGAGTCGTCATTGTCCCGAAGTCATGCTGCAGTCTTTCGCAAGTATTCGACCACGCAAGCACCGACGTCCTGGCGTTCGGTTTTATGAGTCCGTTGCTCCGGCTACTGCGGGACAATTGGCATGCGAGTGTTCTCGGACCGGACTTTAGCAGGCTAGTGGAAAACGCATTCGGTTACCTATGGACAGTTCGGTCGAATTTTAACTGACCAAACCTGCGTCTAGCTGGTCCAACGCCACGTTTTCATTAGCCGTTTTGGCGTCGCAGCCACAGTTTTTCCGTGAGCGAGGAAGCGCTGGCTAACGCCAAGTATACGGCTAACTCAACGGCAAACCAAGCGAATTACGGTGTTGCGAGAACCCATAGCGAAAGCTGGCGCCTGTCCAGTGAGGACCGTACGGTCACAATGACTGTCGTAACGAACTCGCCGGAGTTTGGCATTTCGTGGGACATATCCAAAGTTCGGACGACTCTCGGCTACGAATTGATCCCGCCACTTATTAATTCCGCTTTCGGCATTTGAGCTCACTTCGGATTGGCCCGCCACAGAGATCTCAGGGCGGCCAAGATGGGGCCCCGACCTCCATGACGCCCGCACCGACCGCCATGACCATGATCGGTCATACATTGATGCGGGAGTAGCAAATCCCCGGGGCGATAATTCACTGAAACTTGTACTCCTTCGACGTTCGCGGGACACTGATCTGCCCATTTTTGCTACGTACAAAGAATCGGGACTCGTTGTGAAAAAGTGAGCGCCTGAGAAGCGCCGGTTTAGCAGGACCGGGTGACGCCTGGGTCCCACTGAGCGTTCGAATTCACCTTGCTCGAAGAACAGCTGCCCGGTGATACGTGTGCCCTGGGTGTCATCCAGCTGTGTAGTTTTTCGGTAACAATCGCCTAACTCGTCCGAGACCTGGCGGTTTCCAGTTTCCCTGCGTGTCCCTGCGCACCGTCCCAAATAGCTGTCGGCGGCTGCCCCCGTCCATTTCGCCAGAGTGCCTAACCGACAGTTTGTAAAAGTGTGCCGTTTGCTCGCCGACAGCGCCGCCGAGGATTCTCAACGGCCTTGCTCAAAATTAAAAAAAAATTTTTTTTTTTTTCCGGGGGGGGGCGCGGGGCCGAGTTGGCGTACGATCGCCCGTTTTCTTGGCCCGAACGCACGATTGAGGCCGGGCATTGCCCGCGGTGATAGTCACCAAAACAGCGTGGATTGCTGCCATCATGGGCGAACGAACGCGTCCCCAGCCGTCTCATTGCCTTGATGAGCATCCCCACGCATCGACTTGCATCCTCCATTTTGCAGACAACCCTCCGGGCGATTAGCTCGGCGAGTCAGAGTCTTGATCCCCCTCTAATAGGTTGGACTTTCGGCTAAAGCACCGATTAAGCTAATTGGAGTCGAGAATTTGTGCGGCGCTGCGAATTTCGTGCAGTCCGTTTCGAGTCCCAGATAACCGTTTGAGCGTTTGAAATGCGTGCATTGCGTACAAAAAAAATTTTTCTGAGACGCACGTGAACCGTTCCGAGCCGACGTTGACCGGGCAATCGCCCGACGCATTGCGAACGCCAGTTCCGTCGGGGCCCGTCGCTCTCCCCCCTGGCGTTTCGAAAGTGGTGCTGGAGCCCCCGTCGGCCGTGCGTCAATCCCGCGCATTTTGAAGGCTGGCCCAGTGGGGGCAGTGGGATCCTGTTTATCTCCTGTCTGATTTTGACAATGCGCCCAGATATTGTTGACATCACCGAGTCCAGGGAGAATCCGCCCTCTCCTCTCACGTTCACGCGCGTCCGACAGCGGCACACATTGCCGTGCGGCTATCGACGGCGACACAACCGTTATTCGAGGGCAGCGGGTAACGGAACACCCTCTCATTGCGCTGCCTCACTACCGCCATCTCAAGTGCTCAATCTTGATCGCACGACGCTGGGATTCGGTAAATTGATTCTGCACGTTCACATCATGGACCTCGAAATTTCCACTGGCAGTTCGATTGGAAGTCGGGGTGCGAAGTATCAAACTTTTCTCGGAGCCAGTTTGATAAATCTGAAATGTTGCGAAGGGGGATTTTTACGCAGCGATGATTAAAAACGCTCAGGGTGTACGAATTCTGGCCTCACCTTATCGATCGGTCTTCCAAGCCATGCGGTGCATTTGGAAATACTGAGGCCGCCCCTGATTACGTTGCTGCTCTTCCGGGCACCGCATCGATGTCTACAGTGGCCGGATGACGGCATCGGCGGCCACGGTCCACTTGCTGGTGGTCACTCTCTCACCTTGCGCGATCGTGTCGCGATCTGCGTCAGGACGCGCACGGTTGAGTGCCATCGGTGAAAAACCGGCGGCGATCCCGCCCCGAAGTCCTTAATCAGGCCCTGGACCAGATTACCAAGGAGCCAAATGACTCCCGATCACCTGAACGCCTCGCAATCACCTTACCTCGCGGTTTCGGACAACATCGCATCCCCGACGCGGTCGCGGCGGATCCAGCGACGCGGATGGCGGACGAGTGAGTGTCTGGGCCGATGAGTCCCCGTCTCAACCGTTGAGGCATGGTTTCCCATCAAGGAACAGCAACTGGTGGAGCCGAATCGGGCGATGGCGCTTTCGTGTGAGACATCAAAGAGCCAAATTTGGAATTTACAGTATAAAAGACCGGAACACGCGCGACCACGGTCTTGTACCGCGAGTGCAAAACGCAAACCACCGGCCGATTGGGCTGAATCGAATCGAAACAACATCGAAATCGTTGCGGACAATGCAGCACAGAGGATCACTTGTGCATAGTCCTTTCTTGTCGGACCAATTGATGGCCCCACCAACGTGGGCGCGTTGACCTTAAGCACCGCAGCGCTGTGGTACCGCGCAGGGACGGTAACCCTCACCATCAAAACCACGGGCAGCGTGGGAAAAGACCAACGCTGAGGCTGGAGAACATCACAGCCGTCCAGCGCCTGGCGTAGGCGCCTGGACCTATGACACGATAGGCCACCCACCGAGTACACCCCCTTCCAAAGCCCTTCATCGCGCACAAATAACATTAGTCATCCATTGCCACGCTCTCAAGTGACAGCGATCTCGCTTACGGCCGATGCCTCTGGAACCTGACGCTGAGCTCCCGACAGCGACGAAATTCAGCGCGGTGGTCTCAAGTTGATAATCAATGCGGCGTATTTATCGGACGACGGCCGACCTTGATCATGGTCTGCCGAGCACGGGTGTCGGCTTCAACCAATGTCGGTCGCTGGATCGATTTACAAGCAGTGCCTGGTCAAATGTCGAGTGATCAATCAAACAGGCGACGTCGTGACGATCACCCGCATCAGAGGTCACCGAACGTGGCCGGCACCGCGGTTCATGTCGACGGAAGCCATTGAGCGCATCTACGCGCGGACGACCGGGGGATCTATCGTCGTCAACGGCGGGCACGATCTCCCACCGCGTCGACGGAGCGCGCGGTACCAGGCGGGCGGGGGCCCCGCGTGACACTCACGCTGCAAGTGTCTCAGCTGCCTTGTGCGACACGGTTGTTACCCGATCCCGGGACGGAAAAGGAAACGGTGTAGCGCCAATCGTTCAAATACTGTCCCTGTTAGTTTTCGCACATCACCGCGGACAGCAACTAAGCCAACGCTCAACGAATCGGCCCCCCCGATTCAGAACCGACGGGGCCAGACAACGCTCCGATCTCGTGTCCAATTGGTGATAGCTACGGTCGAGATGACCTTCGGAAACAGGCCAACGTCCGTTCGTGCAACGAACTCCGATTACTGGAGAATAGTCCTTTGAGGCAATTCGTTGCTGTGACGACCATTGACACGCGGATGCGGAGGACCCCGAATGTGACTTGCGCGGCGGACATCTGCCGTTATTCTATGTCAGCGTGATGCCGAAGCCATCTGGTTTCCGCGCATGCCAGCCTTAGCGATCTCAATAAATCCGTATATTAACGAGACCCTCCTGTGCTGGACCGCGCTCTCCGCGATGCTATGCTCCAGGGTTCGGCAACGCGTGCAAATCCTCAGCACGACCGGTGACCGGGCCAACCGCGTGATTATCTTGCCGCCTCACCGCCCGTACGACCGCCGCGGTAACTCGATCTCCCGATAGCAGTATTTCCCGGTCGTCGGAGCCGAGACCCGGCAGAGATTTCACTGACGCGGCCCAGAAACCGGTTGCGCCAGATCAACCAGCACGTCACCTTGATGCGCGGACCACAACGACCTTTCATGGAACGCTGGACTCGTTTCAACATCCAGCGGAGCGCCCCACCAAGCGAATCACGGCAACAACGGCCGTCTCAACGGACGCAACGTTCCCGGCCCGTCCAATGGCTCCATCCGGCCAATCTCACCCATGCCTCAGTGGGTGAAGATTCGGCTCTTGCCAATGGTTCAAGCAATTGAAAACAACAGGTTGCAAGCCTAATTTCCCCGGTGGACGTCACTCCGTGAACTGGCAACGTCCAGCTTGACACGGACAACGGCGGATCTGTCGAGGCGGCGACGTCACGATTGCCGGTGGCTCTCACGCCTGACGATGCAAGGCGAACAATCGCACGCTTCTCTGTGACCGCACTCGCCGACGCGAGGTAGACGGCGTGGCTCTGTTCCAGAGAGACGTGGTGCTGGACCGAGCGCCTGCGAGTCGCTGGACGATCACCAAACGCTCGCAACGTTGATTTCCAATCGACCGTCGCAGCGCAGCCCGCGCCCTTGGTGCAAAACCGCTCGGGCCCAGCGGAACCCACGACACCAACGGCTGTAACCCATTCCCCGCGATCTGCGAGTAGCTTATGTGGGCAACGAACTAAAGGCCACGCTCTTCGTCTTCTGCGTTGGGAAACCATGGCCGTCACAGGCGACGCCTAGGCGTCACCCGGCAACCGGAGCAATACCAGCCTTATCGACGATGCCGTGGCCTGACTTAACCGCAACGTCATCAATTTGTCCTCGGGGTGGTGACGCTCGGCCAGCATCGCACGTCTGGAGAGACGTCGACTGGATGTGTTCGTGCGCGTCGATCAACTCAATGCTTTCTTCGACCGCGCCGCGCTGATCTTCGTCATCGACGCGAATGCGTAACCTGAATTCTCGGTCAAGCTCAACGCTTGAACTGGCCGCCGCTGCTTCTGTCAGCAACGCGCACGATCGTCAACAGTCGGCATAGCCCTCCGACGAATGTGATCGCCACCGAGGTGGCATTGCTGTGGCGCCTTCCTTCCACCGGTGGATCGGATCGACATCCGCCGTTCTGACAAACGCAGGGTCAGTGTGCTGCCGCGCCACGCGCAACCTACGACCAGCGGGCTATGTCGGCAATCGACACCACACGCTTTGGGTGGCCCCGTCTGGCCGCTCGGAACCCTCGCCCCTGGACATCGTTGCTATTGCCCAACTTGGGTTCCGGTGCAATCGCGATCACGAACACAGGTTGCTGACTCGCGGCGAGCGAATGCGTGAGTGGCGCGTGGCCGACGTCCGACCCACTGCACTGAGTACCGATTCGTCCAGCAGCGTGAGATCTGACCGTGAACAGCGGCTATGGATCACGGTTTTGCAATCGAGGTGCCAGTGGCAACCGTCCAACCTTCGTTTGCCGGCCGACGATGTCACCACTGCTTTAGCCTGGTCTACCGCTTTCAGCAGGCGATACCGTACGGTTTCCGGCGACTCAGGTGATCGCGGACTATACCTCGCGTCTCCACCATGT
>Ga0163217_1095114_pt1 | contig 11451 bp, 16 predicted proteins | sample SynspAceP_FD_185933 | JGI IMG/M metagenome (GOLD analysis project Ga0163217, IMG submission 185933) | Saline lake microbial communities from Ace Lake in Antarctica - Synechococcus sp. Ace-P (PacBio error correction) | ecosystem: Environmental > Aquatic > Non-marine Saline and Alkaline > Saline ... | reverse complement strand
CGCAGACGTGCGCCAGGCGCACTGCGAGACCAGACCATACACCGCATGTGTGTGTGGCGATTGCCACTCACCGACGGCTCCGGCCGTGGCGGTCGCACCGCATGGTCGGCCGCAGATCGGCCACAGCCTCGCACACCTGTTGTGGGCGATCGCCGCTCAGCGGACATCACCCTGCTCAGTGGCGATCTGCGCGGCATCGCGCACCGCCATCGAGTACTCTGAGCCGGCGCGGCAGAGAGGCTCCGTCATGAAACTCCTACTTCCTACTTTCGCCTTGCCGATGCTCACACGACTTCCGAATACCCTGCAGCTGTTTGCCCCTTACACCGGCGGCTTTGGGAGCCCGCAGTGAGTGCCGGCAGCCGCGCGATGGCCCTCGACTCTGTCCTTCTGGTAGGTGAGCATGAACGTTAGATCGCCAGTTTCCGCCCATCGCCCGGGCGTTGGTCTTGACACACTCACTGCGGAGGTAGCTAGCCATGATATCACTGGATCCTGCTGGCTGCTGCTTTGCCGTCTCGGTAGCAGTGGCTTGCCGGTGGCGATGGCCTCCCGAAACCGGCCTCGCTCCCATCCTCCAGACAGCTGCTGGCCAAGGATCACCGATATCGGCTCAGAGCGCTTGAATGCCAGCGGTACACAGGCCGATGGCCATGGAGGCCTGTCATGCAGACCGGGCCGTGCGGTCGCACCGCCCAAGCCCCTGGGCCTGCAGGCCTTGTGGCCAGCGGACATGGCGGCTGGGCCTGATTCCTGCTGGAAGCTGTGTGGTTTTTGCGAGCAAACCGGGCGACGCTGGCGGCCTTCACAGGGGAGATGGGATCCAGACCACATTACATCACCGTCGATGGCGGCGACGGAGCCAGAGGCCGCGAATTCAGTATGTGCGAGCCCAGCTCCCGGCGCCTTCAATCCAGCCGCGCGTGCGAGCACTCCAGCGTTTGCGTGCGGCCAGGTGTCTTGCCCCGACTTGTTTTCAGCGCTTCTCCGATCACTCCCGTTCACGCGAGCGAGCACGTGTGGAGCTGCTTGCCGGAGAAGAGCGGGCGCGTACCCTTCCACTGCGCATGACATGGTGCGCGGCGAGCTTGGAAGTGGCTGGAGCCGAGGACGCGCCGCCAGGGAGAATGAGGCCTCCGCTCCATAAGGGCAAAGACAATTTCAAAAAAAAAAAACATCTGGCAGCTACCTAGAGATCTAAGTGCGTGGTGAGGCCCATCTGTAGGCGTAATCCTTCCACCGCCAGCATCCGCCGCAGCGCGATGATCCTCGGCCGCTGCGGCCACGATCCACCTGCCGGCGCAAAGCGACGAAAAATCGTGGGGTTGGAGGTCTTGCCGAGGGGCCATCCGGGTGGGCCATGCATTAAACGCCCCGCCCCCGTGATTGCTTCAAAGATCCCCTCGGAAGGAACCAGGGACCACCCGGTTCCTTCCCTGGGGGGGCCCTCGCCCATCCATGGCGCATGCCCTCGATCTGGGCCTGGCTCATGCGGATGAGGCCCGAGAGGCTGTCTGGATCGCACCGGGAGCCAGGGCTACGGGTAGGCGGGGCCTCGCGATTACCAGGCCTTTCGCCACAGCCCCCATCGCCGATTCAGCGGCTTGCTCGCGCCAGATCGAAATTGGCCAGGGCGCCAACGCCCCGGCTCGCCAATTCCCGAACACAAATTCGTCATCCGGCAACGCCCCGGGTGATGGTGCTGCACCACCCGTCGAGGAAAGCGCGGTCGGAAGAGTGGCTCCGCCGCGGCCAACGTCACATGGGCGTGGGCACCCGTGATCCACGGTGCCGCATGCGTCCATCGGTGCCGTTGTGGCTCCATCGGTGCCGTGTGGTGATGGTGAGGAGTCCATTCTGGGCCACGGGCTTCCGCACGGAAGCGGCGAAAACCACTTGAGGCCGATCCATACACCAAGGAGAAAGAAAGACGCATGCCAGGGGATTCAGGAGTCCACTCACCGTATGGGCTCCCCTCAACTGGAGAGTCAAGGACTAGGGGAACAGTGCCATCGGGCGCAAAGCCGGGCATTAACAAGTCCATCGGTCGACGAGCTTCGCTGATTCAGAACTCTTCCAACCTTGCCTCAATTCAATCGGATGGGGAGCTATGCTGCGATTTCCTGGGGAATTGAGGATGTGTCTGGTTTGTCCCGCCGATCCAGCCAGCCTCACTGCTGCCTGGGGAAAAAGGCAAGCGGTTCTTTGCCGGCCCCGCCTTGAAGCAGAAGGCTGCGCACTGGTCGCATGCATGCAGGCGCCCGCACGCCTTCAAGCCTTACAGCTTCGGTGGCCGAAAAGAGGCGATTTACCCTCGAGCTCGATGCCGCAATCAGGCATGCAACCACAATTGCCAGAGAAGTGCAATGGCCGCACTCCTGCGAAGAAGGGGCGCCCCCTTGGCAAAGGCTGCAAATGCTGCAGGGCCACTTGAAAAGCAAGAGGCGAAAAAAACCGCGGCAGGCCAAATAGCCGAAAGAAGGGTGACACAGTTGCTTCCATAGGCTGTTTCACTTCTTGCCCCAGTTTAACCCCCACCAGCCCATGGTGACCCACCTCCCCCGCTGTTTTTTGGCCTTTTCCGTGATTTTCGCCTTGAACCCTGGATATGGCCGGAATGGCCATGCCTCGGCTTCGTGAATCGGCTTGGGGGCAACCGAGCTTGCTTCACGGCCGGGAATCTCTCCCAGGATCGCCTCGGCTGATTCAAGGAGCGCAGGTCGTTCTCTGGGAAAAATCTGAAAACCCAGAACGTCCGAAATCCCCCGGGTCTTTTCGGATTTAGGTTTTTTACCCGGATGCGACCACCAATCCGGTTTTTGTTTTTGGCTCTTCTCCATCAGATCTGGAATGGCTTTTGCAATCCATTTTTTCCGGTGCTTGCCCCGCCGAAGCGGACCTGGGCCTGGTGAGAATCCCCCCGACTTTGGACGCCTTGCCTGAACAGCGCAGCAACAAGGAATCAGCGTGGGCGGTTGCCCTGCGGATCTTCAAGTCCCAAAGGAGAGACCAAAACCCCCTGGATGAACTGGGGTTGTCTGAAGGCTTTGGGCCCCCGTTTCCTGGCTGGGAAGCCCGATCCGTTGCCAGGTGTTGCCCCCCGGGGAGGAACCGGGAGTGACCGGATTCTGGATGCGGAACGGTGCCCCATCTCGAAACCCCGTTCCCCTGGCTCGCGGTTTACGAACTTGAGCGGAGCGGCCTGTGGCTGGTCTCAGCCATCCAGCCCTTCCAGATGGAGATCCGAGGGTTCTTGCCGGCTGGCCCTCGACCGGTTTCCCCCCTGCGCCGAAGCCGCAAACGAAACCTGTTGGTTCTAATCCACGAGAAACGGCCGCTATTTTTCCTTGCGGGAAAAACCCAAACGCCAGCTGCCCCCAAAGGCCCTGCCGGGGGGCTCCCTGCCCCCCGACCAACCCCGGTCCGAAAGCAAACCCCGGGGGGATGAGGCTACGACCGTTCAGGACGTGCCATTGTCTTGGGTCAATGGATGGGCCGACGACCAGGCCCCTCAACCCGTGGATCGACTATCGAGGGGCGACAGATTGAGTGGGGAGCACCACGGGCCGACAAAAGGTTCCCGGAAAACTGGGCCACCCTGGGAACGTCCATTCGAGGTGGACACAAAATGGCCGACGAGCCTACAAAGAAATCCACCCACCCTTGGACGGTCGTTCTGAACCCCCTGGCAGCACACCACCCCCTCCATCAGATCCAGCAGACCGATTCGTGAGGGCTTCACCCAAAGCCCCAGGAACCAGCCAGGCCGTGGCAGCGAGAAAGGGGAATCCCAAAGGGGTTGCCCATGGAAGGAAGCCCTGCAAGCCGCCAAATCAAAGCAATCCTTAAAAGCCCACCAAAGGGCTGCGGCGGAGGGAGCGGGGCGGCAATCCGTAATGCTGAGCCAGTAAGCCAGCCGTCAAGAAGGCAACTTCCCCAAAAGCAAAAAGGGTTTGCATGATCAGCGTTTAAGGTGCCAAGGGAGAAGTCAACGCTTCATTTGGAACGCCTCGTCAATCTAATGCTTTCCACGATCCATTTCCAGGTGGGCCCTCAACTCGCGGATAGTTCCTATGCTTAATAGTCCAAAAAAAACAGAAAACATGACTCCAAAAAAAAAACGACCTGTTGGCCACCGTTCAATCAGAACGATGTGCGCAGGTCATCGATTGAACCGGTAGCGGGCTTGTCTCGAGCACCCGAATTGACATAGAAATCTTATTCAACAACCTCAGATCAGACATGACTGAATCGTACTGATCAGGACCAAACAAGGCCTGTCAAAACAGAATCTAATCACAGTGCCAATCAATCTGTTAGAAGAAGCCCCCGTCGCTGGATTGCGTGTTCACGTAGCCTTGCACTGACGGCCAATTCTCCAGGAGAGCCAATTGAATTCCCCCGGTGTGGTCGAGCGGAAAACAAATCTGCGTGAGGAATTGCTTCGGCGGTATCAATTCAAGTGCACGCCAGGCGTGTAGTGTAGTTGGGAATGCGTAGCTGAGGGTTGTGGAGCCACGTGGTGGAAAGCCGATACCGTGGGCAGAAAATTCAACAACGTCCATAGGGACGTCAAAACCGGTTCGGCAGGGCTTCCCCCTTTCGACCAAGTTCAACTCGTCAGCCGTGAAATGGGGAATTCGTGTCGGTGTGCGCCAGCCAGTGGTAGCAAAACACCAAGCATTTTGATCAACCAAGTAAAGCAACCCCATTAACACCCCAAAAAAGCACCCCGCAGCAGCGGACTTTTTTGCATGCCCAGAAAGACCCATGGAGCGAAAAAACCACCACAACCAAGCCCCCGATGTTGGACATCTGCACCAGCCTTTCCCCAAGCACCTTGGAAACAAAAACTTCCACGGCTTTCCGGGCTGACCCTGGGGATGGGGGAATGGAAAATGGGAGGTGGGAAAAACCCTTGCGCTTGGGCCCACCGGTTGATGCCAGAAACATCAAAAATTTAGAGCCGCCCAAAAAGGCCGGACTAGCCAGTGGGAACAACCCAAACCAGAAAACCCGATCCATAGGCCGATTTCGGGCCCCAAACCCAACACCTTTTGGAACCAAAGAGCTGAAACCGATCCCACCGCCGAATTTCGACAGGGGGAAGAACCATGGGTTTCCCGCCAGCTTCGAGGGATGGTTTGCATATTGGCGTTTGGGTGAACCGCATGGGCCTGGCCGCAGCCAGGGAGAAATAAGGGCACAAAAGCAGGGCAAGCTGTGGCCAGCACCAGCCCGGACAGCGTTCTCCACCGTGCGGGTGGGATGGAAGCGTGTATGGCCGCATCATGGGCAGCACCAGCAGCCGCCTGCCAAGGTTCAGTGATCACGGCATTAGAGAACCAACCCCCGGAGCAAACACCCACTGCAGTTTGATGAATCAGGCAGCCCAAACCGCCATAAGGGCCCAGAAAGAGCGTGCGACAACGAAAAAAGGCAAGCATCTCCAGCCCTTTTCCCGGTGTCTATTTTCACTGATCTCCTCAGGGAGCAAAGCCCAGCAATGGGTTGGTTTTGTGGGGCCGGAACCCGGCCCGGAAATGTTCCAGAAAATGGGAAGCTGGAACCTTGGGTCTGAGGCGAAAAGAAGAAAAAAACCAGCTTTGGCTCAATAAACAACAAACCACCAAAGCACACTCTCGAACGAATCATGGATTGCAGGCGAAATCTAACCGCGACTGGCCACCTTGTGGCACCCTCGAGTCACGATTCACTCGATAGGTAGCAAACTCCGCACACCTCAGGAGTCGTCCGGCCGTGCTTTGACAGCATGGCAGATGCATGAGACCACACGCCGGTCATTGCCGCCAGATTGAACCGCCGATTGAAGCGGTAGCTGAAGGGGGCGCCCAAGTAGCGGATTCAGCGTACTTTTCGAAGCGAAGGGCAGGAAGCTGCCGCTGAAGCTTGGTATTTCAATGCTGAGCACCCGTGTTAATCCAACCGGAATTCTGGTAATTCATGATGACGACCCTTTGACGACCACAGGATGATGAAGCAACGACTTCTGCAACCGGCGCCGAAAAGCAAGCCAGCCAGCCGGAGATCACTTCCAGCCTATCGCCAGTGAATCTTGGGCCCCATCAGGCAATAGCGGCAAAAAGAGAACGTGGGCACGGTGCGCAAAGTTTTATATACGGCGGGTGGGACCCGCCTCATCGACAGAGACGGCTGCCACGACCGGCACCTTGTTCTCCGATCACGACCAGGCTTGCCACAACAGCGTTCTCCGCCAAGTTAGGGCATCATCCACCTGCACCTTCCTTCTTGGACATAGGCGCCATCACGTTCTTTTCATGCCTGCATGAATCTTGTTCTGAAGCAAACCCCATGCCCGCTCCGTAGTTCACCGAGATGACCGCCTTCAGAGCTAGTGAGGAGATTCCTGTCTTGGCTTGGGCCGACGAAAGGTAGAAGCAAGGAAACCGGGGTCAGAGGTACTTTTGTTCCTCCAAGATTGGTACCCGCCGTGGAGGGCTTGATGACGACAGCTCCGCCACTGATAGCGCTTGGGGCGGCCTGCCAATGATGAGCCCTAATCCTGCCCTCAACCAAACCCGTGGCAACCGGAAACCATCAGCCAGCGCGCCTTGTTCCAGGCAACTCACATTTTGCTCCCGTTCCGGTTATGAGCTCAATTAAAAACTGCGGGCAGCGCACAGGCTTTGGCCTGGAACTGGATCCGATTCATAGCCATGGCAGTGACGACTGATATGCGTACCAGGCCTAGGTCCAAAAGGGCTGCCTGCGGAAGGCTTCTGCCTAATCCAAGTCCGATTCAAGCCAAAACTCGTAGGCCACCCACGACAGGCTCCTGGGTTTTCATATTCGCAGCGGGATCGGAAATTGCAACAAGTTCAACCCCTGACCCAGGAAGAAACCTTGCAGCCCGCTTTGAAACCAAGGGCTGCCGAATTCAACTCCGAAATGCCGAAGGTTGTTAAAAGCGCCGGGCGAACTGCCCCCCCCAGAAACGTGCGGGCGGCCCAAAGGCAGAACGCCGCACCGCGAGGGAGGCCGAGCAGGCCAGGAGCCCCGAGCCACCGGCCGAGAAAATCGCCCCTCAGGCCGGCCACGGTTGGTTGAGGAAAAGCACCGGCAGGGACAAGTGGTGTGAAAAAACGTGCGCAAAGCCACGGGATAGCGCTGACCGGGTAGCGGCCTGCCACAGGGCGGCGCGCAGGCACCTCGGTGGCGTTCCAGCACCTTTCACGAACCCAGATGCTGGTGGCGCCAGCACGAACCAGAGGCCTGTAAAGGATCCAAGGTGCTGCTGAGCAAAGGCACCAGGCCGCGACGGGACGCTTGCGCCATCGGGCCTGGCGCCCAGCCTGGGGCGGCGGCCACCACGATCAGAGCAAGACGGCAGCCACCCCCTGGCATGCCCCCAGGGGAGAAGGTGCGCGCCGAGAGCCAGAATGGCTGTCGACCGGCTTTGAGCAGCACGAAATCGAGGGTGCCCTCCCGCAACGTGCGTGACGATCGTTGCTGAGGTCGGCTGCGAGCACCGTGCTGGTGATGCCGTTCAAGCAGGCTGTAGAGGCGAGAACCAGCCAGGGCCTGCCTCCCAGCTCCAGCCGCCCAAGCTGCCGCCTTGGCCGAACCCAAGCGAGAGCAACGAACAGGTGCGCCCAGGTTGCCCCGAACCCACGGGCCCAGCCAACCTTCCCCGATCAGCACGGTTCACCTGGTTATTCCAGGTCAGCCCGGGCCAGGAAGATTGGCCCCAGAACCCCCCGCCCAACAGCCTGCAAGGGGTTTTCGCATCCCCTCCCCAGGCCCCCCATTCGGCCGAATAGGCGGCCGCAGGGCCCCGCCCTTGCCAAAAAGCCCAGAGGGCGAGGCAGAGCAGAGCGCCCCAGACGCCCGATTGTTGATCAGGCCACCGCCAGAATCGCACCGCCTCACGCGGCGAGCAACTGGCCCGGAAACGACAGCATCGCCGGGGAGAAAGGGGTGAGCAAGGCGAAGCCACGCCACCCCCCTCCGGAAAGCCTCCCAGGGCGCCCCAGAACCAGAGAGAAAACAGGTACGGAGATCCAGCAAGAGCCGCTCCAGTGCAGCGGCGCGCTCGTCCAGAAAGCAGAAAGCATGGTGATCACGTTCCTGAAACAGGAAGCGCGAGCAGGAAAAGGCCAGGTGGATGGCGACACGCCAGCAGGAAGCCGCCCGGTGGCCAGCCAGAAGGCGGCGGGCTGAAAACAGAAAGAAGATCGCCAATGATCAAGCAGCCACGAACGGCTAAGCGGTGTGCGCTTGCTCGGATCCGAGGTGGAGGCCGAGATCAGCGCCAGAGGGGGTGCAAGCGGGCTGCGAGCAAATAGGGAGACCGCCCTGGAGGCGGTCTTGCTTCGTAAGAACAGCACCAACCAGACACATCGTGAATTGGCGCGCACCACAAAGCCGACAGGAAGTAGCGGCTTGAGGCGGCTCCGGGGCTCAGCCCCAGGCCACCGGCCGCCTCGAACCACTCCAGACCCCGAAGCGCATGATTCAAGGGCAGCACGCCCGAGAGCGCCCAGAGGGCGATTTCAGCCCTGTACTCGAGCATGTAGGCGTACTGGTTGGAAGAGCAGCACCCGGGCATGCGGCCACTCGCGAGCCGAAACGAAGCCTGCGGCTGCCCCTCATGACACGGCCCCCTTGACGAAACAAGCGGCCGATGATTCTCGATCGGCGGATCGCTCACCTCCAGAGCCGAGCACGTCCGAAATCGGGCCAGCCAAGGACGAGCCGACCGTGGCCCGTGAGCTAGAGCGCGGCCACCAACAAGCCGCAGCTGTGACCATCCTGGATTTCAAAGGGTGCCATAGGAGGCAAAGGCCGCCCGCCGGTGGGCGGATCGCGCAGCTCAAAACGGCACTTCGCGATGGGGGCAAGCCGTTCCGGTGAGGCCGTCCAGGCTGGCCGTCATAGAAGAGGACGCCCCTGGGGATCAGCAACACCCGGCGGCAGAGGCGGTGATGTCGGCATGTAGTGGCTGTGAGCAGCACGGTGCGCCATGGCGCCGGTTGTAATCGGCGAGAAATCACGCAGCCCGCTGCTGGGCGTGACATCGAGACCCCAGTGTGCTTCATCGAGAAAAGAGAACGGTCCGGACCGATTGCAGCAGGGCCGCCAGCAACTCCGCTTCATCCGCTCGGCCGAGCGGAGAGCTTGGCGCACCGGCGGGTGAGCTCCTCGCCCAGATCGAGCATTGCCGGCCAGCTCCGTCGATGGGCTTTGTGCGTTTGGCTTCGCTGTCGGTCTATCCGTAGACCGGCAGCATTTAGCCCGCAGCGAATCGCAGCGGCGGCAGATTCCCCAGACATTGCTGCTTCTGGACCCATCACCAGGGTGATCTGGCGCAGGAAGCCGGCCTGGCGCGGAAGGGCGAACGCAAGCCGCACCTCCACCTCTCGCGGCGCATGGACGTGATCAGGGCCGGTGAGCATCTTGAGTTTGGTGGTTCTTGCCGGCGCCGTTGCGGGCGGAGAAAGCCAAACGATTCTCTCCGGCGGCTCGATCGTGAAGTTGACATTCTGCTGAAGCCGCTGGCAACAATCACGCTGCGGCGCCGGCGAAGGAAATGGCGCGGTGCGCCGCCCAGGCCCGGCTGCTTGTCGGCCACCCGGTAGGTCTATGGGAGAGGCCGCGGGCGGAGATGATCTGGCATCGAGCCCTGGCGGAACCAGCAGCTCCTAGGATTCCACTGGTCAGAAGCTGCGGCAGTGGCGCACATGGATGAGGGTACGATACCGCACCCCTGCTACGCGCTTCTTTGCCTGCTGCTGGGCCCTGCGTTGCTGGGTGTGCTGCCCGCCAGGCGGTGGGAGACTCTGAAGCCGGTTATGCGCCACCATGCGCACGACGGGCCTAGTTCGGTGCCCAGCTCAGATACAAGAACCACAGTCGCAGTTGGTCTGGGCTGAGCCGTGCGGACACGAATGCGCCTCAACGAGCGCATCACCGGCCCCTTGCGCCAGAGGTCCGGTCCGCGGCCTCTCGGACAGGGGCTCCGTGTGGCGAGCTGAGCCGCCCCTCTAAATCTTGTCGCAAACAATCCACTGCGTCACTACGCCGCCAGACTCGGATCTGGATATCAGGCTGCGCACCGAGCCTTATCACCGAGCCCACGCGAGCGACATCACCCTAGCTCGAGTGGATCCGCAAGGCGGAGTCGCAAATGATTCAGCGCCGTTTTCGGTTCAAAGGTGGCCTCTCTAGAGTCGCGCACACTATCACTCGATGTATATCAAGGGAGATTCGGCAATGCCGCGCGCGGGGGCCCGCTGGTGATTCCCGCTGGTTATAGAGTCGCATTCAATTTGGCGCGGCACATTTCTCACTATGAAGCGTGCAGCCGATCAACATCATCTTCTTCGCCTTACGATCCTTACAACGGCACGAGCATTCCCCGAGCGACGCGGACTGGCCTCTCGTGTGGCGCCAGGAGAGACCCTCCCTCGGGTGCTCACACGCATGATCGCCTCGAGCGCTCTCGTGGCTGCAACTCGTGTCTCGGCACTCGGGAGTGATGAACGCCTGCTGACGTGTGCGGCACGAGTCTACTCTCGATCACCGCGCATCTCTTGCTGTGCGCGTGAGAGCGTTGGCTGTATTAACGACAGACTAGACTGACACGACGCAGACAACATGAGTGCCATCACTCACATTGTCTCGGGAGCTTTGAGCCGAGTAGCAATTGCGTGCGCGTGTGCGCGAATGGTGCTCTCAGTATACGCACGAGCCTCGCCCCTAACCACACGCACAGTCTGGCGCCTGCTCCCCACAACACAAGAAGGACCAAAAAAGCCCCCAACCAGCCAAAACCCAGAAAGACCCCGGTTGGGTTGAAGTGCGTGCCGACAAGTCACCGGCCTATGACCAGATAAACAAAGGCAGTGAAAGCTGGCCAAAACCGAAGGCGCATTATTTCGGTTTCCCCCCAACTACTACGGACTTTGCCTACAAACTCCAGCTTCCAGGATTGGCTTGATGGATGCGGCGCGGCATTGCTGGGACGAGGTGAATCGTGCCAGCTCTTACCGGGCCCGATTCTTGCCCCAGCGTCGGGCCGCCGAAGCTTTAATCGCCCTGAAACTTACAGGAAAGGCAAAAGCAGAAGAATTCCCAACGGGCGTGGGGAATTTCATGAGCGGCCAAGGCGCACCAGCACAGTCCGAATCCAGCGGGCATCACAGGACCAGGTGAGCGCCACGCATCAAGGGCGTGGGCCTGGGCGTGGGCCGTCTTTCTAATTTCGAAAAGCCTCTGGGGAGCCACAAACCGGACGAGGGGCCCGTTGGAGGTGCCCCGGGGGGGGGGGGGGGGGCCCAGCCACGCCTTGGCAGGAGACCCTCTTTCCCGGGTTCCGGCACGGGCCGATGGCCCGGGGGCCGGGGCTCATTGGGAGGGTGCCGTTTTTGTTTTTTTTTTTCCTGAATCCCCTTTCTTTCCCCTTTTTGG
>Ga0163217_1016966_pt1 | contig 11451 bp, 8 predicted proteins | sample SynspAceP_FD_185933 | JGI IMG/M metagenome (GOLD analysis project Ga0163217, IMG submission 185933) | Saline lake microbial communities from Ace Lake in Antarctica - Synechococcus sp. Ace-P (PacBio error correction) | ecosystem: Environmental > Aquatic > Non-marine Saline and Alkaline > Saline ... | reverse complement strand
CCCGTACCCAGTTTCGCTGAATCAATAAAAGGCACCACGTTAGTCGATGCTCCCGAATTCATGGAAGCAGATTCCCGTGGCAGTAAAAAGTCCTGAGGAGGCTGAAGAAAATTTTCCGGGTTGAGCTGGGCCTTTGGGATTGAAAAATTCATTCGGTGTATCTGTAAAGGCGGGGAAGATAAATAATAAGGTGTATCCGCAATTGACACAATAGCGCTTATTTTTTCTTTGGCTTTTTTGGGATGGGAAGACCGAAGACGTTGAGATGTGAGACATGAAGACGGGAGACTCACTGGTTAATTGGAATTTTACGATGTGTTTTATAAGAGTAGTTAAAAATTTACTGGTGTCACGTGAAACAACAATTCCTGAAAAAAATACTCTAGTTGATTTAAATGGAATATTTCAATTCTTTCTGAAAAACCACCTCTGGTTTTGAGTTATCAGGGTTAAATTCATTTGGGTAGAATTTTGGAATTCTTCCAAATACTTCATTCAAGCCTTGTGATCTCTGCAGGGACGCAAATTTTTGTTGGGGAAGCAGTTAGTTTCAAATTATTAAAAATTAAGGACACTAAGGGCAGGGATTGTTGATCTATTAATCATTGTGTGAGCCCTGTCAAGAGCTGAATTAAGCTAAGCGTTGGGTGAAAGCCCATCGATGGTGATCATGCATGTTTTGTTACTCAGCCTGAAAGGGCAAATCAATATTTTTTGTTCTCATCCCCAAAACATATCGCTACTCGTCATACTCCACTTTATATTTTTCAAAAAAGCCAGTATTCATCTGGAAAGTTTTTGTTGGAATGATGCTTACGCTTGGTTTTGGGATATATTCAAGTGACATATCGACTCCCTTGGATTTACCGAAAATTGCGCACTCGTATCCATTCTTGCCAATAAGAAATTTTTCAGTTCAAAAACTGCAGCGCTTTTTCATCCATTGTGGAGAATCTGTTTTTAACTTCCTCCAAACAAATCTGCAATTAGTTCATTCTTTGGATAAGGAGGCAGAGATATGCACATGATCAAGATGGCCTCCGATTTGAAATTGGAGTACAACATGAGGCTTTGCAAAACTCCACCTAGTATTTATAGAAGTTCTACCTCGTGTTTCCTGTCGGATGAGATGCGCTGTCTATTTTCGCTGCTATAGATAATATGAAATTAATTTTTTACGAGCGATTGTCCATGACGTTATTTGCCCGTTCAGGGCTTTTAAAATTAAATTATCTGTTGTTATGACAACGGCCTAGCGACCCGTTGCTTCGCATTTCAACCCTTTCAGGGCTACGTTTAATATACTTTTTTAAAACCTTTCATGAATGTTTTCAAATTACTTTCTCGGTCCAACATAAAAACATAACTAAAAAAAAAACATGATTAGTTGGTTTAATGGTATATTTCAACTTTTTCCTGAAAGCTTACCTCTGTTTTGAAGTTATCAGGGGTTTAAATCATTGGTGTAGATTTGAGAAAATTTCCAAAATTACTCATTTCTAAGCCTTTTGATCTCTGAGGACGAAATGATTGTCGAAGGCCAGTATGTTAAAATATTATGCCCTTATGATCTTTGTCAGGATATTCTCGAGGAGGAATTCTCTACTTTGTACTCGGGGATAAGCTGCTTTTCTTCCCAATTACTACATTCTTTTATACCTTATGACCACGCTATTTACCTGACACACGGAGCCTTACTCTTGGAAAATCCTATCTTGCTCTGGACTGATGAATCTTTTGGCCCACAAGGACAGAGAAGCTAGCCACCTTTAAAAACCAATTGTTTCTGGGGGATTGGAAAGACAAAGATCGAAGGCTTGAAACTCATTCAAAGAGGCATTTCAGCTGCACAGTCCTTATGAGGAGATGTTTGTTATTTTCTAGAAAAAAAAAGCATCAAAGAGTATCAATAGCGGAAAACGGAATCAATTTTTGATAGACTCTGTGATCGATCATTTTAAAAAACTTTCAGAGAAGCAGATTTTCACGCGTAGTAGAGGGTACAGATTTTTTGGTGTTCATTACCAACGTGGAGTTGGGACGGGATATATCAATTTTGCCAAAAAACCTGGAAATTCCTGCTGCTATCATTCTAAATTGGAGCTAAAAAGGTCGGCTCGTCAGAAATCGATGGATCTGGCTCAAAGCCACGACGAAGCGATTTTGAATAGGGGATTAGGTCTTGTTTTTGGTAGCAAACATAGTAACTCCTGGGCAAGAAAAAGAAATCACTGATTGTCTTGTAGGCAGTATGCCGAAGAGATCTTGGTGACATCCATTTCCCATGAGGGAGAGTTTGAGTATCCAACATGGAAGAATCCGACGAGTCGTTGGGTGCTAAAAAGTTGCTCTTGGGAGGAATCTCTTTTCCACTCGTCGAGTCCAGCAGATCATCGTTGGAAACCATGCAGCTGCGAAATTATCCTAGATCGACTTGAAACCAAATACGTTTGGTGGGACTCCGGGAGATAGAGGCAGATTGAATCTGTGGGAGCGTCAGGGCAAATGTTCCGGAATGTGAAAAATCGCAGGAGGAATGCGTTCTTCGGGAGGGATCTTGCCGGAGGGGCATCCAATTTATTTAAACCCTCGAAGGCTTGGAAACGTCTTGCCTGTTTTGCAGGTAGATGAGGGGACATTCAATTGTAGTCACGAGAGTCAAGAAATCTATGCACGAATTTTCTTCGGATGATTAAGAAGAAAAATAAGCATTGGCAATGCGCTTTTTTGAAGGATGCAGTAGGATGAAGACGCTTTGAGTGAGCGGTTGGTTTCATTTCATTCTCAAACACTTACCCCGAGGATTTGTTTCAATATCAATTGGGTCAAGACGTGCCAAAGAACATAAAAAACACAATCGTATTGCCTGAGGCGAGGATGATTCGAATTTTTGATTTGCAGCAGATCGGCTGATTCAGCAATCCGTAGCAAGCCTGACAATTTCTGGGCAATCGGGAATCTATTGAGACAGCTGGTAAAGCGGTCACTTAACCGTTCTTTTGGATTTGGGAAAAGTGGAATTGACAAACCCGCAAGCATTCCCCCCGTTTTGAGAAGTATGCTCAGAAAACATCATGAGCTTAGGAAAAGCAAGGATTGACTTTGGAAATGGGCGCGTTGATCTTTGATGCTTGATGTATCCTATTTTGGGACGATGATGGTTTTTTCTGGGGGAGGCTGATGCGGATTGGTGTCAGGGGGCAATTCATACTACTTAAGCAGCATACGATCGACCTGCTTTACAATTTTGTAAAAACAAGCCGGTGTGTTTCGACGGTCTCTTCTGTGTTTTTATGTGGTCTTCCCAATCGTGGTTTTCAGTTTTTGGAAATTGTGCTGGGTGCCAAATCCTAGTTTTCTGAGCAATTAGCAGCATCGCTATTTCGCTGCTGAGTCAGCACTTAATGTTTGGAATTTGAGTGCTAAAATTCGCCATGCTTTCCTATTCTTCGGGTGGTCATCAGATCAGTGAGAAGATGTAGAAAAAGTCCGCAGAGCAACAGAACTTGTGAAATCTAGAAGGGCCGGATTTGAAAATTGAAGGCCAATCCAGTACGACCCGCTGCCCCGTAGATCCAGTGTCGTCGGAAAACAGAAACTTCCAACATCCGAAGTAGCTGGCCAAGCTAGGTTCTGATTTTCCTGATCTCAATACCGGTAACAATACGTACAAAGCTGTGCAACGTGAGAACAGGTGCTTTGGCAATTGGCCTATTGCTCCAAGGCCTTCAATTAAACCTGTCAATGATCTTCAGCAGAAGGTTGTACAGTAGCTGTATATTTAATACACGTAGTAATCACAGCCATTCAAGCCAAACAATCTCTAAGCAGGAAAATATTGGTTCATCAACTCAGGAGTAGCTCGATCAAATATCAATTGATAGCAAATGCCAGGAACCAGAGTAATCTGTTCTGGGATGGTCGATTCGAATTTGGTTTGGAAGGTTTTACTTAGGCTAGTATGTATCGAGCTTCTTGAGTACTGAAAGAATAATAAATCCGAAAATGCTCATCTTCGGATCATACCGCTGGACTTCTTGGCGAGTTAGCAGCTTGGCTCACTTCATCCTGATTTCGGAAGTATGGCTTGATCCCCGAGAAGTGGAGGTTTGTGGGGCACGAGTAGTACATGGCGGGGGAAGAAGATTTTTCAAAAACCCAACTGATCACCGAAGAAAGCAAGCTTGGAATCGCAGCATTTTTTTCCTTTGGCTCCTTTGCACAAATCCTGCTAATTATTAGGAATAGAAGTTGGCAGAGCAGATTTTTAAAGCTGCAAGGCAAGACTGTTTTGAACGTGCATTTCACCAATTCCTGAAGCCAATCGCTTTTACCCGTATGGCTATTCCCAATGAATATTTATGAAAAGCAGGGGATTCGGAGGATACGGCTATTCATGGAACGAGTCACAAATTTAGTCTCTCTAGAAATCGCCGACGTGAAACTAGTGCAAAAGCCAGACTTCGAAAGTCATCACGATTCATCTGCGGAAAATGGGCTGTAGTTGTAGCATGGCGGCTATTCGGGGGAAAATGCATCGTACCAGCATGGGATTTGGGCGGATGAATGGCCTGGTCATGGGGGACGCGGAAGCGCGGGAATCCGATCAATCTGTGATTTTTTATCTGGTTAATGATGCTTGGTTATAGTTTTGGATGAGGTGAATTCGATCTTGCAACAAAAAAAGCGGAATGCTAGGCCTGACAGGATCAGCGATATGCGAGATATTCGAAAGGAATATATTCATGGAGAACCAAAAAGCCATTTTTTGGCTATCAAACTTTACGCATATCGAATCAAAAATACATGGGTCGTTTGCTGCAAACTCTCAATGGATTAGACTGCAATTGTATTTACAGCAGGTGTTGGGGGAGAGAATGAATTATTTGACCCGAAAATTGGTCATGTGAGGAATTATGGGATTCATTTTGTGGAATCAGGCTTGGGCATTGAGTCAAAAAACGAAGCTCTCACGAAAAAAGGGATCAGGGACATTCAGAAATCGAAATGGCCAAGTGAAATTTTGATTATCCCAACCATGAGGAGTTGGATATCGCAGGCAGTGTTTGGAATTGCTTTGGGCTAATCAGGTTGAGGAAAGTGGAACAAAAAAGGGCTCCACATGAATCAAAACATGCCCCTAATTCAGAAATCTCATCACGAAGCCGATCTTTTAGTTGATGCCGAAATATCGTGACATCTTTTACGGAAAATATCTCCATCCACAATCGAAAACATGAAGATCGACATGGTTTTCAGCCTGACTTCCGGATTAAAGCATTTTTCAGTGTCTTTGACTCCTTTTGACAATCCAAACAGAAATCAGCTTTTTCGCGTTTTTCAGTCAGGATCGCTGTAAATATCTTCATCCATAACCTCTCCTTAAGCTGGCGCCTTGAAGATTTGTAAGCGGTATAGAAGAAAAGCCACGGCAACTAAAGGCGGCATAGTCATCAGCTATTTTCATATTCTTTTTCCGCCATAGATTTGGCCAATTGAGATCCCTACAAAAGCAGCAATTGAAGTGATCGCATCCGATCGATAGATGCCAAGCTTCAGCTTTCAGGCTGGGAGCTTTTCAGTTTTTTTTGCTTCGTTTATCACAAATTGAAATGAGATTCCTTTCCAAATAATATTGCCCCAAGTACAATTAGGGTGAATGGTTTGGGGAGTTCATGGAGGTGTCTGAATTTACTTATAGCCTGCAGCAATTGTGTGCCGCCGAAATCACCCAAGAAAACGACTACCAAAAATGTTGATTAGCGGCTGCGGCTTTTACCATTGACCGTAGGGATCTGATTTTCATCAGACTGGACGTTCTGCGGGTACTTCAACCCGACCAAAACCAAATGGAAGAAAACACCATCTACGACAGATTCGATACCATTCGGCAATCAAAAAGCGTAAGAATTACCGAAATCCCAGGTCAAAAACTTGATCCCAGCCAAAACACCACTGCTGCACCATTACTGAAAATTTACTGTCGGATCGCTAAAGAGGGTCGAGACATGGCCTCCGCAAATAGGAATAAAAGCAAAGGAGGGCTTACTTTTTGGGATTTTCCCCGCCAATACAATGCAGTTCCCACGCCGATCTCAAAAAACTGCAGGTCAGCCAAATGAAGCCAACTCACCTGAAGCATCAGCCAAAGGACAAAGCTAAAATCCCCAAAACAGGAATCAAATAACCGCCCTTAAGAATGAAAATAGCCTTGATTTCTAAATTTTGGTCTCAAAACCGGATCCGCTGCGCAAGGTCATGATGAAAGAGGATAGTCGGGGACAAGCACCGTTCATCCGCTGCTAGAAAGTCGGTTGAAAGAAACCCATCGCTGCTAAATGCGAAAGCAAGCTATTCCGAAGAATATAAAACTGAATTTGCGGGCGTGAGGAATTTGGGACTTTACTTCACCAAACCATGCCGTGGAAGGGATTTTTTTCTAACGCCACGCGATAGGTGATTCTTGAGCAGAAAACATTGAACTGATTCAGCATTAGCTAATACTGAAGTGGCAACTTGCCGATCCCATTAGAATTACTGCTCCTGTATTTTCCAAAAGTGCAGAGGATTGCATCCAATAGTGGCGACTACTACTTTCTGCCCAAGTTCGGTTACAGCGGCTTGAGGAGACTAATTGAATCAACATGTAAGATTATTGCTTACGATTCCTATTCCAAGCAATAAGGCTAAAGGCATGTCACGTTCAGTCGTTTGGCTTCTCCGCTGGGTTGGTACAACTGCACCTTCAAACCTACCAAAGGCATTAAATCAAAAAGTAATGCAAGCGCTCCCCAAAATCGGATCCCGAAGGCAAAGCGGACTATCAAATCTTGTGGAATTACATTCCGGACCGATCAGTAAAAATCCCCCGAAAATCAACCCGATTAAAACAGAAATTTTGATAATTCGTAAATAGGGTCATAGATTTTATCGACTCAGGATCGACCCGGAGTATATTTATAAGGGGACTGAGCAATCCAACAAGTTAAGTCCTAACGAAATCCAATCTTCCAAAGCCCTCACCCATTAATTTGGGAAGAAAATAGGCGATGCTATCGGTTGAGGCAAAACAGTATTTGCAGCAAAAGAAATCGAGTCGAGCCAGGATATAGTAGAGCCAACCCCTTTTGAAAAGCCCACGAATGACCCAAAGGCCATTTTGCCGTAAACGCAATCGACACCGGTAGCCCTCGGATAACGTGTGTTCCAAACCTCGGCAAACTCAAAATCACCGGCAGAATTAAAAGGGCACAAAATGCCATAAATCAATACGCTGTAATTACCAGCTAGCTTGCTGCTCCGGATGGAAGCCCAAGATTCCTGCACCAATCAAACCATTCACGACTTAGACATCCATTACGCCCAAAGGCCTAAGATTTTCTTGGTAGTTTGTCCTGAATTTCCTCAGTTGGGTTTTTCTTGCCGATGCGGATGGTTAAGTAAAAAGATTTTCCGGGGAAGATTAATTCAAAAAAAGAATTTGGCAGTTGTGGAATTTTCAATTGGCTAACGGCCTACCTGCAACAAATTACTAAGTTTCGTCAGCCCCCATTGAAAGGGTTTTAAAATCCTTTTAATGGTTTTGACTTCGATCCATGACTGAAACTTTAGCTAAATCGCCTATTTTTAGTTTTTTAAATCACCCAAAGGGGAAACTGTTTAGGGGCAAATTTTTTTTTGGGTTTTAACCTATAAATCAACCTTATAAAATCCGCTCTGAGTGGTGAAAGGATCAAGGCTATAAAATTACTTTAGGAGTAAGTAATTGTTTTTTTTGATTTTGCATCGGTATGTGTTTACTACTGGATAGCCACAAAGCTGGACCTTATCTTATTTATTTTTTTTACAGGCTGTGCAATCTCATTTCAAGGGTCAAAAAGCTCAGAGGATTCTCTGTTTCAATGATTATTTTTTCTGCAGTGACAATGGCAATGTACTGATCCTGCATACTTTTTGTAGAGTTTGGATGAGGTTAAGCTATCCAATCTACATTATTCTTGAGTCCAACTGATTATGTTTGGAAATGGGGACAATCGTATTTGAGGTTGGGGATTTTATCGGAGTGGTCAAAACTCCAAAAAGGAGTATTAATAGGGGGCTTCTGCTCAGGTATTGATTTTATGCCTATTATGGGTTTTTGTTGCGAGCGTAAAGTGGTTTTTCAAGCCAGAGATTGCCGCTAGGAATTATTTTAGTAAGGATGCTCTCCAAGGGCGGGCCTAGCTTCTAATGTGATGAGCTATTGGCAAAGCAATCTGGCACTTTCATTACCCTCACTGCTGTTTCTACGCTTTTAGCTCCCTTATTTACTCCAATACTGATTGAAATTATTGGCGGCTGTGAATTTATAAGATATCCGACGTGCTCAAGATGATGTGGGTTTCATTGTCAAAATGGTGAAATTTTTTCGATCGCGAGCAGGTTTTGGTTGTTTAATAAGCTATTGAAAGGGCAAGCAAATGGGCTGATTGTAGCTATGCCACTTGGTAATCATGTTTGGAATAGCAATGCATCATTCGTAATTTCATCACTGCGCCGGTCGGGATAGCCTGTTGGATTTGGAGCATTGTTGGCTTGTGATTGTCTTGTTGGTTCACAATTGTCGGGATATTACATTGGTTATTGGTAGCTAGGACTCTTCCAAAATGACATGAAAAGATTGCGACCAATTGCTTTGGGAGTGGCGGTATGCAGAATTCTGATTGGCTTTCAGAATTGCAAAGGAAATGGGAAAATAGCGGACGCTAGGGCGCTTGGGCTATTCTGCTGTTTTTTGGCCCCTGATGAATATTTCAGGATTCTATTTTAGCATCTGTTTGGCAGAAGAAAGAGATCATCGATACCTAATCTTCAAAAGGACAGGCCTTGTTTAGTCGCTTATTTTTTTCTCCAGCTCCACCCAAAATGGGAATATCGCTTAATCCACCTGATCATAAAAAGGGAAGCAGTTGTGAAATCCCTGCTTCTAGTTTTAACGCCTTTCATTCAAGGATATCGATTCCGCTGTGGATTGGTCTTATGGATTCAATAGATTGATACCCAATCTCCAATCAATCTTCCTTTTGTTCTACTGGCTTTACAAATTTGAATCGAAGATCATAAGTGCCAGGACTCGTTTTAACATTTCCAATAACAAACATATCTTCCTGAGCCAAGATTCCTCGTTCGCCTGAAGCATTCCGTTTTTCGATATTAAATTAAACTGGTATATCGTTTTCTGCTGGATTTTCCTATTTCTATCAGGAGGCTGGTTTAATAGTTTCTCTCCTGATTAAATTTCTATGAAAATCCCATCTAATTCGGATTTTTACATTTCCAAAAAGCCTTGAGAGTTTCACTAGCATGCAAGATTCGAAAGCTCATAGGGATCCTCCTCCAGATTGTAAAGTTCAAAATCCTCAATATCAGAATCGAACTTGGTCTTCCAATGAGGTTTCCATCCTGATCTTCTTGGATGAAATATTTTCATATCGCTCCAGGATATTTCCGAGTTCCAATAGGAAGAAAAAGCTTCGATCTGGTTCTTGGAAATCCTCATTTCCGCTGAATCAGTGGAAGGCATGCTAAGGGGCCATTTTCATTTTTCGATCTTTTGGTACTTCAAATCCGCCAAGCTCTGCGAGAGTAAGGCATTTTCACATCAATGTGTGCAGTAAAGCGTTTTGTTTCTCTATTTCCTTTGAAAGCTGCAGGGAATTTATGAAAAGGGTGCTCTGACCTCCACCTTGCGACACATTCCCCCTTGAGTTCCCTTTGAGTCCAGCTACATAAGCGTCCTTTGTGGACCATTATCGGTCATAAAAGATCACGATTGGTATGTTCTGAGATGCCAAGCTCTTCCAGTTTTGAAACAGGACGCTCAAATTACATCAATGGTTTTCGACCATGCGCATAGACCTTTTCGAGGCATCTTCTTTGTTGGCCTCAGACATTCGTGTTAAAAAGGCTTTCCGTCTTGGCCCCCAAATCCTAAGCTTGGATCAATATTCTTGTATTTCTGGTAGTACTCGTCGGCAACCCTGGAGTGGGTGTGAGGGTTGCGTTTTAAAAGATAAATTAGGTGAAAAAGGGCTTGTCCTTATTTTTTCGATGAATTGATCGCTTCGTTTGCAAAGATATCGGCAGCAGTAGCCTGAATATTTCTTGCTGTTCATTATTGTGCCATAGACGGAATCAAAATAGCTCCGATCTCCTTGGAAAGAAAGTCGTTAAAATCTCCGACTTTGTCCCATTCCTCCTGAGAGAGTTGTGAATTAACGATCATCAAAGCTTGATCGCTTGACGCATTGGATAATTATCACCTTAGATGCCACTTCCCAAAAATTCTGTAGTATAGTTTTTCGGACTTCAAATAGTTTCAGCAATCGTTGATTCAGATGGGCCATCATCGGCCTCCACCATTGTGAGTGTCTCGAACGCCTGTTCGAAAGAATATCGGCCTGTCATCAAGCTTTGGAGCGGGTCGCTGAGCGCAAACCGCCGAGACATAAAAATTGGTAAATTCCGGACACTCTCGTCAGCAAATTAGCATCGAGCGTCGGCGTATTGAATGTGGATTGTCGTGAAAATCCTAGATCCCAAATCCTTGGTCATCGGTAATGATCAGCGATGACATTTGGGAGGAGTTGCACTTTGCGTGGGCAACAAGCTTTCAAGTCATAGAAATAAAAAATGCGCATAAGAAGGGAAAAATGCGAATAACTTGATTCATACGAATTAGAGATACATTCCTCAATTAGAAAATATCTCAAGGAAAATTTATCCTTTGGACCAATCAAGCATACTTCTTTAGAACTCGAAAAACTTCATCCGTCTTCTCAGCTGTACCATTGCTTGCCATTTCTTTGGGGATGAATTGTGAAGTGAATTGAAGATCGTCCTCTGTGATCAAGAAATTTGCTTCACCAGTTGCGCCAGCTCGACCGGTTCGAGCCGATTCGATGTACATAATCTTTTGGAGACCGAAGGCAATTCGTAATTTGATCACCAAGGGTGAAATTTTGATGTCAATTCCTCGTCCTGCAAGGTTCGGTGCTACTAAGATTCAGTGTTTTTCCGGACTGAATTTTGCTTAAGCTTCGGTACGTGGCCCCTTGGCTTTCTTCCCATAGGAAAGCAATCGCATTCAACACCGTTTTTATTCAATTGTGGTCACGACATTATCGCGGTTCGGATCGAAAGACACGAAAATCAAAAATCTGTGACCAGTCACCAGAATTCACCAAATAGCGTAAAAAGGGCCTTTTTTCTCGGCTTCTATTCGATAGCATATTTGCTCGAATTTAGGTCCTGTTAGCAAACCATTTCTGCTTCACTTCGATTTTTTGCGGGATCTTTCAAAAGTGCAGCGATGATCTCTTCAAGCGTCTCGTTTCCATCGTGGCAGAGAAAGGGATATTTTGGCTAAACGTTTCGAAGGATAGCTCGGCTAAAATCTGATCATCTCTCCTC
>Ga0163217_1097629_pt1 | contig 11452 bp, 18 predicted proteins | sample SynspAceP_FD_185933 | JGI IMG/M metagenome (GOLD analysis project Ga0163217, IMG submission 185933) | Saline lake microbial communities from Ace Lake in Antarctica - Synechococcus sp. Ace-P (PacBio error correction) | ecosystem: Environmental > Aquatic > Non-marine Saline and Alkaline > Saline ... | reverse complement strand
CATCGCCCAGCTCTGGTTGAATCACCCACAAGCATAGCCCGCAGCGGGGGGCGGGCTGTCCAGCGGCTACGGCTGCGTATTTTGCTCAGGCGCCTCTTGCAGGCGGGCGATGCAGGCGCAGTTGCGCGGTTTATCAGGGCGTATCATCCAGCGGATGGGTGGCCAGCAGCACTTCCCAGATGGAGGGTTTGGAGGGGTCGAAATGCGCCGCGCGGTGGACCAACAGGCCCAGCGGTGTGCTCTCCGTCACGGCCGGGAAAACAGCGAACGCAGCAGGGCGTCTTCCTTTAATGCCGCACACAGGCATCGCCGCAGCTGGGCCACACCTTCGCCACGGTGGGCGGTGGCAATGCCCAGACGCCACGGCATCGCCTTGCCGTGTCGGCAGGCCTACGTGAATGGAGTAGGCCCGACAGCCTGAAGGATTGCGCGGGATGCGGGTCTGGCGTCAAAGGCCGCCGATTATAGAGAAAGCCCGCCGGTTCTTCTCGAACGGCGGCGATTACAGAGTGAAGTTTCTGGAACCAAGGCCCATTGCGTTAGCCGCCGGACCCGAGCGAGGTCAGACCTGCAGGCAGATGTGGTTGCTTGCCTGTCACAGCAGTTCCAGAATTTTTGTCCACTGTGTGAACGGTGCCTCGGTGACATAGAGGTATCGCCATCACGGGATACAAAATCGCGCGCCATAAACATGCCCATTGGGGGACTCGTCAGATCAAAGACATAGACCAGCGCTGTGCGCCTTCCAGATCGTTGCGCCCAGCACTTGCTCAGGCCCACTTCTTCAGGCTCGTTGCCAGGACAAATACACGGTCGGATCCGCGGCAGAGGCAGCAGGGCCCGCCCACTTGCGCTATGGCTTCGATCGCGGAAAAGATTTTGCGTGTGAAGGGCACGCGCGCCTGCGAGCCTGTGGCCCCAATGCCGGTAAACGAACGGGTGTCTTCTTCGACTAGAAATTTTATCACCGCCACGGCAGGGCGATATCAAGCTTCGGGGTGTTTGTAGAGGTCTTCGAACCAGATTTTGCCACGCGACTGGACCCACGGATGATCGTAATCTGTGCAATCTCGGGCGCGATTGTGGATTACCGCCGGAGCGGGCCAGGATGGTGGCCACGTGCGGGTAGGACGTCGATCGGGAAGAACACCCTGACGCCGACCGAACCTACCAGCGACACAGTCGAGCCGTACGCCGCGCGCGGCGCACTTCAGCCTGGGGATCGGGGGTCTGTGCAGCCAGTTTTGAGTGATGATGCGGCGGATCGCTCGGCGAAATGCCTATGCCCTTGATCCGGCCCGCATATGAATTAAAGATAAAGCCGTCACCGTCGACCTGGGCACTCCTTTCAAGTCTGGCAGCGCGCCTTCAGTGCCCAGCAGCTGTCGTTCGAACGTTTCATAAGACGTAATGCCCAGCACGTCGCCGCGCGGGAATCGTGTCCGAGCCGATCTGGCCTGCGGTCTGGAACGCGGCAGAGAATCCGAGGGCCGGCACCAACAGCGGAGCGCGCGTCACACGGTCATGACCGCCACAATAAAGGCTCGCCTTCGCGTTAACCAGAGCCCGCGTAGATCTGGCGTTATTGGGCCTACCTGCGGCAGACCGCCGATGCCACGGAACAAGCCGCAACTATTGCGATGAGGATGCGCCCACCGGACTGTTAAGGTTTTCACTGCCCGGTCTCCTCGCGTTTTGGCTGCCTCAAAATCGCCGATTATTTCGACGTATTACGTCCCGAGGCGTAGCGGAGTTATCCGGTTAAATCTACCAAGGCTTGGGAGTTTAGGCGGGTGACAGGGGAATGTGTGGCTTTGCTGCCGCGATTTGTAAGGGTTTTTAGACCGGCGGCACAAGGGGTTGTAGTGCCCTAGTTCACCAGACGCAACTGAGCTGCGCGGCGATGCGGTGCCGGTGTCCAGCGCCTGGATAAAGGGATCATCGCGGCCCAACATAGCATATCAACAAACCTGACGCATCAGCTGGGTGCGGCCGCGCGCGGAATAGAGGCCGGCCGGGGCAGCTGGCTGGTTTCCTAGCAGGTAGCGGCGAAAATCTTTGTAGCACGTTGTCGGGGCGCGAGGCGTTTCAAGAACTCGGGCAGCGGCTGGTCCGAGACAAAATTTCTGGGTTTCGCATTAAAACCGCACGGCGAACACCTTCAGCGGGATGCGCGCCACAGCACCTGCTGGCCTGCGGTGGAATTGACTGTCACAGCGTTGCGCGGTCATTCGCAGCTGCGCAGCTTGCGCCGCGCACCAAAATGGCACGCGCTTTGCTACCACCATGCGCTTTTGCCAGCCGCTTGATCGCGTGGCGCACAGGGCACGCGGCCATCCTCCCAGCGGGTGTGCCTTGATCAACCAGGTGAGGGCTGCGGCGCGCGCTTGGTGGTGCAAAGCGTCAATCCACCAGTGCCAGAAAATCACTCATGTGTCGAGAGCGAGTGCTGCTGGAAGAGCTGTCCATGCTCCAGCTGCAAACAGCCGCCAGATGATAGGGAAAACCGCCAAAGCCGGATGCGCAGGGTTGGGATCTGCCCGCTCGCCGCTTGCACGGCATCAGCAGCAGACGTTTGAGGAGAAAGCTGGAATTCCTTGGTGGACAGGTAAATCCACGGTGCGGCGAAATTGCGGTACGGCCGTTCCGGAACATCAACAAAAACCAATGATTAGAGCGCGCGTCGAACACATGTTGGCGCATGTCGCCCCCAATGACCGGGGCAGGGGGTGCCTCCATGTTCGGATTTCTCCAGCGCCTTTGCATCTGTTCGATAGTCATGTCCATCAGGCGGGGAATTGCGTAGTGCCGCCGCGCTCGTACGTCAACCCAGTAGGGGCGATATAGCCTTCCTCGAAGACATGCACCCGCAGTCCGCGCGCGCGCGGCCTGTCCACAGCTGTCGCGTGGTGGTCGCGTATCGCCATAGAGCACGCGATATCCGGGGAACAGATTTTTCGTTCGCAGGGGGGCCGTAAAGGGTCTGCACCCATTCATCCGCCGATCTCGAAGGGAATATAACTGCGAGGATGGAACCAGATTGCACGGTCGCCCGCGTTAAAGGCCTACACGCCACACAGTCGACCCCCGCCGCGCGCAGCATCTTGCCAAGGCGCGTTGAAGAAGGGTCCATGCGGCCTTGCAGAAACAGAAATACCGGACCATCGGGTGTGTTGCGGTGCCCATTCAGGCTTTCTTTAGGTGCTCTGGCTCTAAGTAGCCACAAAACATTGTCCCGGGGGTTTAATTAAGGGGGGGGCCCGAAAAAATTTCAAAGGGGGGAGGGGGGGGGGGGGGGGAAATGGGAGGGGTGGCCGAAAACTTTGGCGATGCATACGTTAGAAATACAGGAAACCAAGGAAAATCAATGTCACGGGATTATCACTTGGACTCGGGCACCCATATCGCGCCACGCAACGAGGGCGATCTGCGCGCGGCGCATTCACCACGGGCTATTGATACGCAGCGGGCATGTGACATGGGGGCCTCCATTGCAAGCGATGGCGTTTGCCTGAGCGGTCGTGGATCTTGGGGCCGGACTGTACGAATGCAGGTCAGCCGCGGAGACGGTGGATAGACAATCTGGCGAACTGGCGCACGGCCACCGCGTGAATCTGAGACGCGCGTTGGAAAGTGGGCGACGAGTTGGGCAGGGCATATTGTCTCCGGCCATGTGCGGACGGTGTGGCCGAAGGAGCGCGATGCGCGACCGAGGGCGACGCGGGTGACGCCTGCGCGCGCACTGGCCTGGCGAGGCTCGGGTCTCGCTCACGGTACGTCACTACGGTAAAACGAAGTGACGCTGCGATTCGGCATCAATTTATCCCGCATACACAGCTGGCCACCCATTGGGCGTGATGTGGCCGTGCGGCGACCGCGTGGGAATTTTTTTTTTTTTGGGGGAAAAATCGACCGCTCGGCGCGCTATGTCGCGCGGCTGGCCAGATGTCCTGAGCGCACGGGTTGTTCTATAGGTGGCGTGGTCGCGCTTACGGTTCCTGTGATTATAAATTTAGAAGGAGGCCCCAGATGAATGCTTTGAACCACCCAGGTCCGCCTCGATAGCGGAACTTTGTCCGCGCTACTTTTTCCCCCATCGAGACCTCGCGCCTGTGCGGCGGCGCGAGATTGTATAATGCGGTGGACCATGAAGGACCGCGAGAACGAACGGCGTTTCTCTTTGCCGCCGGAATCTTGCAGATGCAAGGCGATCAACTTCATGGCGACCGCATGGGCGCGAGGGTGATCGTAGCGCGATGACGCTGAAGAGCGGGTGGACACACATTGATCTGCCGACTGCATTCCGGACCAACAACTTCCCTCTCGCCATGAGCGGCCTTACGGTGAGTATCGAGGCACGCGGGGTCAGACCGGCATTCTCCGCGCCGACCGTGCGCTGACCGTGGCGGTTGCGATTTCCGGGCCAGGCGTGCTGCCGGATATTGCCACACCGGGCCATGTGTTCCCGCTGGCGCGCGTGATGGCGGTGTGCTGGTGCGGGCAGGGCATAACGAGGCCTCGGTGGATATCAAGCGCTCGCGGGGCTGAACCCCTGCAGGTGTGATTCTGTGAAGATATGTTGCCGGACGGAACCATGGGCGCGGCTGCCTGATCTGATCAGAGTTCGGCCGAGCACCAGAGAAAGGATCGGGCACGATCAGCGACCTGATTCGCCTTACCGCAACAAGCATGACAATATTTGGTTGACGCAGCGCGACGACCGGATGCGTTGTCTCGGTGCCTATGGCGGCGACTGGCGCATGCGGTGTCGTCGAAGACCAGATTCCGGCACCGACCATTGGTACTGAGCAAGGGCGAAAATCGGCGATGGTACTCCGGTGCTGACCCGCACCCATGCGCTGAACGCGGCTGCGAGGATGTGCTGGGCCTTGGCAGCGGGCGCACCGACGAGCTGCCGCACGCGCGATGAGGATTCATTGCAGAAGAAGGGGCGCGGTTGCTGTGCTGCTTGTTCGCGATGCGAACCCGCGCGTTGCGGACTGGACGCGGACTTGACGATGGCCGCCCCGCGTACGATTCAAACCACCGGTCGGGCGCGGCAGGATCCTCGCGAAGCCTCGGCGGGTGAGCGAGCTTGTCTTGCTCACGGATTAACCCGCGCACGAAATACACGGGGCTTTGAGGCCTATAACCTGAAAATCGTGGGCCAGACGCGACATAGCCGTCGAAAATTGGCTCTGCCTGTCGCTTGATCGAGGCGAGTGGGAATTTCCAGCGCGCGGCATTCCACCACGTCATAGGGGCGGCCTGCATTCGTCCGCGCGCTTTTGCACCTGCAGCAGGCCCGCCGCGATGTCGCTGTAATAGGGCGACACGACAATCAGCACTTAACCGGTTGTCAACTCGGGGGCGGCAGAACGGTATGTGGTTCGAAGGCCTATCTACACTTCCTCGGTGATGGAGACGGTGGCCCACGATTTTTCAGGTTATAGGCCTCAAGCCCCGTGTATTTCGTGGCGCGGGTATCCAGTGAGGCAAGACAAGCTCGCTCACGCCGAGGCTCGCGAGGATCTGCGCGCCCAGACCTGTGCGTTTTGATTCGTACGCGGGGCGGCACTGCGTCATCGCCGTCCACCCGCAAGCGCGGGTTCGGCTCGCGGAACAGCAGCACAGCACCGCGCCTTCTTCTGCAATGATCCTTCATCGCGCGCGGCAAGCTCGTCCGGTGCGCGCTGCCAAGGCCAGCACATCCTCCCAGCGCGTTAGCGATGGGTGCGGAGTCAGCCCGGAAGTACCATCGCCGATTCGCCCTCTGCTCAGTCTACCACATGGTCCGGTGCCGGAAATTCTGGTCTTCGATGCTCGCCGCATAGGCCGAGCACACACCCATCCATTCGTCGCGCTGCGTAACATACTCTGTCATGCTTGTCGGTTAGGCGTCAGTGGGCGCTGATCGTGCGATCTTCATCTTGTGCCCGGTCGCGATCTGGATCAGATCAGGCAAGCCGCGCCATGTTCCGTCCGGCAACATAATCTCACAGATCACACCTGCCAGGGGTCCAGCCCCGCGAGGCGGCTGATATCCACCGAAGGCTCCGTATGCCCTGCCGCGGGCACCAGCACACCGCCATCCACCCGCGCAGCGGAAAAACACGATGGCCCGGTGATGCGCAATATCGGCAGCAACCGCCGGCCGGAATCGCAACCGCCAACGGTCAGCGCACCGGTCGGCGGCGGAGATAGCATGCCGGTCGTGACCCCTTCGCGTGGCCTCGATACTCACCGTAAAGGCCGTCTTCCATTGGCGAGAGGAGTGTTGTCGGCCATCATCGGCAGATCAAGTGTGTCCACCGCTCTTGCGTCATGGCAGGACAAGATTCAACCCGCGCCCATGCCGTCGCCATTGAAGTTGATCGCCTTTGCATCTGCAAAAGTCGGCCGGGCAATGACAAAATCGGCCTTCGTTCTCGCGGTCTTCATGGATCCACCAGAATATTACATCTCGCCCGCGCACAGCCGGCAATATATGTCCTCGATGGGGAAAGTAGCGCGTTGACAGTTCCGCTTCGACGGGACCGGGTGTTTCAAAGCTCATCTGGGGCTCCCTAATTTAGATCCAGGACGTAGCGCACACGCCCCCGATGACCAGAAACAACGCTCGTCAGACATCTCGGCCAGCCGCGCGGACATACGCGCGAGCGTGTCGATTTCCAAATTCACGGCGCGCCCCCACGGCCCAACATCACCCCAAGTGGGTGGCCAGCTTGGTATGCGGGATAAAATTGATGCCGAAAATCGCAGCCGGCTCCACTTCGTTTACCGTCAGTGGGACCGTTACCGCTTTGAGCGAGACCGAGCCTTTGGCGACGCAGATAAACCTCGCCAAGGCGCCGAGTGGCGCGCGCAAGTGTCGTCACCCGCGCTGCTGTCGCCCTCCGTCGACGCATCGCGGTCACGTCGGCCCACCGTGCCACATTGCCGGAGACAATAGCCCGCGCCAACTCGTTCCGCCCACTTTTCAAACGCGCGCTCAAGATTCACGCGGCGGGGACCCGATGCAGCCTAGTTTCGCCCGCAGACTTGGTCATATCCACGTCTCGCGTGCCTTGACCGTGTGCACTTCCGTACCATCCGGCCAAGATCCACGCCGTCAGTGAAACGCCATCGCATTGCAATGGGAGGCCCCATGTCAATGCGCTGCCGTATCATAGCCCGTGGTATGCGCGCGCGGCAGATCCCCTTCTTGGGTGAGCGCGGTATGGTGCCGAGTCAGTGATAAATCCCGACTCTGGAACATATTTGATTGTTCCTTGGATTACTGTATTCTAATCGTATGCATCGCCATATTCGGCACCATCTGTGATTTCGGGCCTTATATCGACCATGTTTCTTGAGGCTAAATTAGAGCCAAGAGCAAACCAAAAGAAAGCCTGACATGGCACCGCAACCCCCGATGGACGGGATATATCTCGTGTTCTGCAAGTGAGCCGCATGGACCCCCTTCTTCAACCGCTTCGGGCAAGATGCGCCGTCGCGGCGGGGGCGGCTGTTGTGGCGTGTAGGGCATATCTAACGCCGGGCGACCGTGCATTCTGGTCCAGTCCTCGCAGTTATATTCCCTTCCCGAGGCGCGGCGGCATGAAGGGTGCAGACCATGTTTACGGCCCGTGCTGAACGAAAAATCTGTCACCGATATCGTGCTCTATGGCGATACGCGAACCCATCCACGCGACACGTGGCACGGCGCGCGGCGCGGGACTTGACGGGCATTTGTCTTCGAGGAAGGCCTATAGCGCCCTACTGGGTGACGTATACGAGCGCGGCGGCACCAACGGCAATTCGCACCTGTAATGGACAATAGGCTATGCGAACAGATGCCAAAATGCAGGCGCTGGAGAAGGAAGAGAAAATCGACATGGGAGGCACCCCTGCCCCCCGGTTCATTGGGCGACATGCGCGCAACATGTGCTTCTCTACGGCGCGCGTCTATCATGGTTTGTGATGTTCCGGACGGCCAGTACCGCAATTTCCGCCCGCAACCGTTCGATTACCTTCACCAAGGAATTCCGCTTTTATCTCAAACGTCTGGCTGCCTGGATGCCCGTGCAAGCGGTCGGCGGCAGATCGCAAACCCTCGCATTCGCTTTGGCGTTTTCCACAAGCATCTGGCGCTGGTTGCAAGGCTGTGGGAGATGACAGCTCGTATCCGAGCAGGCATCGCCCTTCGACACCATGAGTATTCTGGAACTGGTGATTGACGGCTTGCCAAAAAGGCGCGCCCCTAAGCACCATCACCTGGTGATTCAAGGCACACCCGGCTGGAGGGAGGATGCCGCGTGCTGTGCGCCACCAGCGATCAGCGCATGGCAAAAAGCGCATGGTGTAGCAAAGCGCGTGGCATATTTTGTGCGCGGCGGCAGGGCTGGCGCAGCTGGCCTGAATGACGCGCGGTCACGGCCCTTGACAGTCAAATCCACGGCAGGCCAGCAGGTTGCCCTGTGGCGCCGGCCGGGCATCCCGCCTGAAGGGTTGTTCGGCCGTGCTGGTTCTATAGCGAAACCGGACGAATTGTCTGGACCAGCCGCTGCCGCGGAAGTTCTTGAAAACGCCTCATGCGCCCCGACAACCGTGCCTACCAAAGATTTTCGCGCTACCTGCTGGAAACCAGCCAGCTGCCCGGACGGGCCTTCTATCTTCCGCGCGCCCGGCGGTCTCCAGCACACAAAGGTGAATGCAGACAGAACGTCAGCTCGGTGTTGTCCATGAATTATGATGTTAGGGGTCATACTTCCCCTCATGATCCTTATCAGGCGCTGGACACCGGCACCGCACCGCCGCGCCAGCAGTTGCGTGCTGGTGTGAACTAGGCACTACCAAAACCCCTTGTGCCGGACCGGTGCGGCTAAACCCTTTACGAATCGGCAGAGGGCAGCAAGCCACACAACAATTCCCGCTGTCACCCGCCCTAAATCCAAGGCCCTTGGTAGATTTTTATCCGAGGAATAACTCCCGCCTAACGCTGGAAAGTAATACCGTCGAAATAATCTCGGACGATTTTTGAGGCAGCAAATAGTCGAGGAAGACCCGGGCCAGTGAAAAACCCTTAACATCCGGTGGGGTATCTCTGACATAGCGAATAGTGCCGGCTGTTTCCAGGTAGAGTCTGGCATCGTGCGGTCTGCCCCAGGTAGGCCCCAATAAACCGCCAGATCTACGCGGGCCTGTTCAACGCGAGGCCCGACGCCTTCAGATTTGTGGCGTCAATGGACCGTAGTCGACGCGCGTGCTACAGCCTGTTTGGTGCCGGCCCTCGGGATCTCTTGCCGGCTGAATATTATTGCCGCTGATGAAAACGGTGAATGGGTCCGTTCAGGGAACGCAGGCCAGTCGGCTCGGACACGATGCCGCGCGGGCGACGTGCTGGGCTACCGTCTATGAAACAACGTCGACGACAGGCTTGCTGGGCATGAAGGCGCGCCTGCCAGACTTGAATAGTGGAGGTCGACGCAGGGCACGTGCTATTATCTTTACTTATTTCCATTTGTTGCGGGCACTCTGGATCAAAGGCATCAGGCAGATTGCGCCCCGGAAGCACATTCCGCCGCGCATAATCACCTCAAATACTGCGCTGATCAGTGTCCCGATTACACAGGGGGTCAAGTGCGCCGCGCCCGCCGGTGACGGCATCGACTTGTGTCGCTGTAGGGTCCGTCGGCGGTCAGGGTGTCTACCCGATCCAGTCTACCCGCACGCTGGCCACCATGCTGGCCCGCTCCGGCGGGTTTTATCACAATCGCTGCCACCGAGATTCCACCATGATTACCCGAGCATTCCGGCCCAGTCCGCGTGGCAAAATCTGGTTCGCGAAGACCTTCTACCAAACACCCCCGAGCTTGATATCGCCCCTGCGTCGGCGGTGATAAAATTTTTCGTAGTCGAGAGACACCCGTTCGCTTTACCGCATGGGAGGCCACAGGCTCGCAGGGACGCCGTGCCCTTCGGAAATATCGCAAAATCTTTTCCAGCGATCGAAAGCCATAGCGCAAGTGGGCGGGCCTCTGGCCTCTGCGCGGGGATCGACCGGTGTATGTCCTCGCAACGAGCCTGAAGAAGTGACCGAGCAGAGTGCTGGGCCGCAACGATCTGGAAGGCGCACAGCGTACTGGTCTATGGATTCGTGATTTCTGACAAGAGCCAACTGAGCTGTGTGTATGGCGCGGCGACTTTTGTGATCCGTGATGGCGATTACCCTCTATGTCACCGAGGCCACACGTCACTACAGTGACCAAAATTTCTGACTGTGCCATGCGCAGGCATCAACCCACATCTGCCCGCAGGTCTGACCTCAGCGCGGGTCCGCGGCTAACGGCAATGGGCCTTCGGTCCATGAACTTCCTCTGTAATCCGCTCCTGCCGCGTTCCGAGAAGGAAACCGGCGAGACTTTTCGTCTATAATGGCGGCCTTTCTGACCCAGACCCGCAGTCCCGCGCATCCTTCAGCATGTCGTGGCATCCATTCACGTCAGGCCTGCCGACACAAGCAAGGCGATGCCGTGGGCCGTCTGGGGCAATTCGCCACCCCCCACCGGGGCGAGGTGTGGCCCAGGCCTGCGCGATTGCCCCTGTCGTGCGCGTAGAAGACGCCCTGCTGCGTTCGACTGTTCCCCGGCCGTGACGGAGAGCCACCTGCTGGGGTGCTGTGGGACCACCCGCGCGGCGCATTTCGGACCCTCCAAAACCCCTCCGATCTGGAGTGCTGCTTGCCACCCATCCGCTGGCTGAGTACGCCCTTGTTTAAACACCGCGCCACAGGCGCCTGCATCGCCCCGCCTGCAAAGAGGGCGGCATCTGAGCAAATACGCAGCCGTACCGCTGGACACCCCGCCCCGCTGCGGGGGACGTATGTGTGTTGGTGATCAACCAGACGCTGGGCGATGCCTTCTTGTCACCGGCCATTCTTGGCGCGGACCGCACGCGATTTTCTGGGAGATGCTGTATTAGACGCGCAAGAGAAGAAATCACCCCGTCAATTGCCCGCGCACCGCCCTTCGATTCAAGACGCCCATCGCCGGAGACCGCCGCGGGCCACCTGCGCGAAGGATGCGTAGTTCCGCGGAGACAGGGCGCACGGAAGGTGCATGCCGTGGTATCACGCCTTGTTCACACCGAACCCGCATTAGTCTCCGTGCTTTCTCGCTCTTACGAGGGAGCGCCGCTCTCGGTGGTTCGTGATCTCTGGTACTTTGTGTGGGGTGGGATTCCAAGTCCTTCGTGATTGTCCCCCCGTTGACGGTCTGGATGTGTTCTCAGAGTGTCGATACTATCCAGGCGCCACAATGCTCGCAGCGTTTTTGGCCAGCCCTTTCATATGCGGGCTAGGGGTCTGACGCAGTGGGGACGCCTCCTGATGGTCCCAGCGCCGACAGCGCACGCTGGAACTCCTAGTGCGCAGAACAATGGTTTGCCGCTCGCGATGATCCTTATCCGCGCT
>Ga0163217_1107878_pt1 | contig 11454 bp, 13 predicted proteins | sample SynspAceP_FD_185933 | JGI IMG/M metagenome (GOLD analysis project Ga0163217, IMG submission 185933) | Saline lake microbial communities from Ace Lake in Antarctica - Synechococcus sp. Ace-P (PacBio error correction) | ecosystem: Environmental > Aquatic > Non-marine Saline and Alkaline > Saline ... | reverse complement strand
CGTTTGCAGACATGGGCTTAGCTTTGAGGTGCTGAGTGGGCGTCAATTCAGAGGAGTGCCGTTCAACGCTTAGTTGGTATACTGGGTTTTCGGCCAGCTTCAGGTCAAGAACACCTGTCTTGCGTCAAGCCGGTCGACGTCCAAGATCGGTACTACAATCAATTACTGTCTTAGGGGTGTAGTCCCTGCGCCACATGCGCTCACCTCGCTGGAAACGAAAAGCCGAGCACGCACTGAGAGTTCCTGCGGAACGCCAGGACAGATTCCTTGATTCCGCCACTGATCGCGATTTGCAGCAGCGGGGCAACCAACAGTCCGTGCGATCGCGCACGGAATTGGCGGGACCCTGAAGTCCTTCCTCGATTACCCTGCCGCCCAGGCCGTGCAGAGCGTGAAGACGGCGCGGCGGCTTTGCCAGACATACAGCAAGGAAGCGGAACGCGATGATCGGCGGATCTGTATTGATGCGCATCCTGCTGAGCTATACCAGCAGCAGGAGCCCATGCTTAAGCTTCGTCAGCTTCTTTACCAGACGTGCCGCAAAGTGATCACTCCCGATCTGCATCGCCGAGTGCTTTGTGCTGGGAATAGGTATCCCGAGCTGGCGGTCGAACCACATGCTGGGCCGTCAAGCCTTTGCATTCGAGAATTCACCTGCTTCGGGGAGGATTCGCCGCATTGCGAACTTCAATCACCGCTATGCCGAATTCTACCGGCGATTTTGCGATCTCAACCTTGGTGACGTCTCGGAACGGCTGGTGTGCGAATTACCTCAGCCTGGGACAGCGATTCGATATCTACCGGCGTTTCCGGGTAACCATTCTCGCGTTCCGATCAGCTGACTCTTGATCAGCAGAGATCCAGGCCTCAGGCAGGCCTGCAAAGCATCTTCCAGAAAGCTGGAATACCGCATTGAGTGCTGTGCGCGTGAATTACGAAGTGAGAACGTTTTGCCTTGCATGGGACGCTGAGCATCAGCCATCTGATTGGCCCAGGATACACAAACGGAACGATCGATCGATGGCGGATCAAGCAAACAGTCACGGTTGAGGAGCGGCAGTATCAGCGTTGCCGAGTGTGCCACCTTCCGGTGGGCAGAAAAGCCAAAAGCAAGGCGCTGAAACAAGAAGGGGTGACGACCCACCTTCAATATAAAACTCAGATTTAATCGTTAAGAGTTGCTTAACCAAGGCATTCCTGTCAATCAAAGTGTCGATGTCTATCAGAACAGCTATCTCAGGGTCATTTGCTCATTTTAATGAAAACTCTCCGGCCCATCTCATGCTGGCCCAGCAGTGCATTGATGCGCTGTGCGCCTTGCCCGAAAATCTTATTCACAGACGAGACAACCTGGGCCGGACACACTGTGGCGCTCTGCACAAACCATCACAGTGATAACGTTGGTTCAGTCGTCCGTCTATCTGATGACCAGCTCACGATCTGCGGTGCGGCTGCTGTGCAGCAGGAAAGCAGAGCGCAGTCGCGCCCTAGCGCCGCCGAAAATGGACCTTTCTGTGTGGCAGGGCACCGCGCCTTTGTTGGTTGCCTGGCTCTCCGAAGGCCATGAGATAGGCCCAGAGGCGAGCGTCTGGCGACAATGGGCAGGCAATGGTTGGTTTGCCGATCGATGCGTTTGCGGACTGCTCAGGTGGTAGAGTTCGATCGAAATCCTCTGCCAGCGCCTCAGAGGAAAACTCCCACCATCCGTTGGAAGAAAGGAGAGGGTGGAGCCGATTCCTGTCTGGATTCTGCCTGATCGCTGAAAGACTCTGCGCAATGCCATGATGAAACGAAGGAAATAGGCTCTGGTCTTGAAGAGCCGCCAAATTGTCCGGATTGTCAGCGTTTTTATCGGAACGATGACCGATAATCGCGGAACATGCACCACGCTGCGCAGCAGCAGGAGTCAAATGGCTGCGTTTGCAGTCGTTTCGACACCCTGGCAGCGGACGTGTGTGAGGAGTGCAGAAGAGACACGGGAGGATGAAATGTGGAGGCCACCGCGCCGCGCATCGATCCCAATTTGCCAGCGGATGTCCGGCCGGTCCGCGTGTGCCGCTTGCCTGGCGAAGCACCCCTCTTCCCAGGCAAGCACAAGCCGCTGACGACGAGAGGATTCAAGCAGGCGATTGCGATCTCCGAAAACATCAAAAGCCCATCTTTCTCCGATCGAAAAGCGTGATGGAAGCGCATTTCGATGTGGCGGTACCGAGGAAGTGGAGAGAAATTCGCGAGGGGCGCGAACTGGCACCCGATCGCTCAAATGCTGAACGCTTGCGCTAATCGCCTGCTGCATCAGCCCCTTGACTTGCCGATGTAGTTAGACGCCGGCAGAGTCGATTGAATCATCCTTCTCGTCGGCGGAAACACCACCAAGCAAAATGGCTCCAGAGGCCAGCGGTCGGCCAGTTCGGTACTGAATCATAGGTGTCGTTTTCGCCGATACCACCCGTCAGGGCTATCAATCAAACCGCCAGGATTTTGCGCCAAATCGCGCGATGCCTCTGCAGGCAGCCTGTGAGGAAAAACTCAGGGCAGCGCGGCCCAGCTGTTTGTTGCTCGGCTTCGCGCAGCTGGCGCATGTACCGTGAGACCGAGAGGCCCCGCAGCCCACTCTCTTCTGCAAGCTGTCCGCTCCCAATCGCGACCCGTCAGCGGACGCGGAGCTGGGTGCGCAGGAACCCGGGTGATTCCACTGAGCCTGCTGCGACGAGCATAACAGCTTCTAAGGGTGTAAGCCCATCGTGTTGGTCGATGCTGCCCATCGCGGATCGCCGCCAGCGAGCAGCCGGCGCCAAAGGTGCAGCTGCATAGTCCAGGCCGACGGATGGTGTATGCGTGCTGGGCCATTCACCACTCGTGATTGTTGCTGGTGGTTGAGGCCATGGAAACCGAAGCGGCGCAGGCGCCCAGCCAGGATCCGGCTCCGCATAAGGTGAATGGCAGCCGGCTCAATGGTGCTGTGAAAAACCGGTGTCGAAGCAGGCCCAACTGGGGCAGGACCGGGACGCACTGCCGCAGCCAGCGGGATTTGCCGCCAGGGGCCGCGTTGTGGAGCGCGCCAGGGGATAGGGCGCTGAGCTTCCTCTCCACGCCGGTTTGATCAACGTCGGGGTTTCGTGACCAGTCGCCCGCCACCATGCACCACCGGGGGCGCCCAGACCGATCCGCTCAAACAGGGCGCCAGTCTCAGAGCAGCATTCAGCCAAAGCAGCGGCCCGTACTCTTGCCCGGATTTCGAAGCTGGCTCTGCTGCAGAGAGGTCGCCGCGCATCGATCAGTACGGACATTGAGTTGGAGCCCCAGATTGAAAGACGAAGCACCAAATCACGCGGATCAGCTTCTCAATGCTTGTCGCTGTTCCATTGCTTCGCCATCCCCATCGATGGCACAAACTGATAGTGACGGGGAAGGCATCGGGCCTGCCAATGAGCGTGGGTACTCGCGGATCGAGCGGTCAGAGGAGAATTAGCCTGCGGCGAATTCAGCAAGCGAACATCCGATACATTGATCGCTGTCCGCCAGGCGGCAGCTGACCGTGTCTGGGCGCCCGAAGATCGCGAATCGGGAACAGAGAAGGGATCGCGGCGGTGAGGTTGTCCAGCAAGGCTTGAACATATCCTACCGCCATGCCTGAAAGTCACGAGCTTGATCAATGTGGCAGCACTCCGGTGCATTACCGGTCGATCATCACCGTTCAGAGGTGCCCAGGGCGGTAAGCGCCACCCGAGGCTGTTCGGATTCTTCCTCGGTGGTCCTTCGGCCGAAACAACGCGAAGGAAGTTCTCCGACCACTTGCTCGCGAATTTCCACATTCGCCCGCAGAGCAGAGGTGCACGATCGGAGGGGGCGACCAATTCATTGGCAAATTTCATATTTCGGTGCCGGAGAGCTCAGGCGGTCTGTCGAAAAAGATCTTGCTCGGACAGAATCGTGCGGATAGACCGCTCGCCAGCTGACATGTAAATCAGTAGAAAAACAACCCGCAGAGCCCTTCCATAATCAGATCGGAGATTCACGATTTCGCGACGCGTGAGAGCGAATGAATCCAATTGGCCAGGAAATAAGCCAGTGCTGCTCCTTGCAATCCGAATTCACGTGCGGGCGGGGCTTGCCATCGGCCGATGCTTCTTGATGGCAGTACTGAAACGATACCTGCAGGGATATGAGGTGGCTGGCGCTTGTATTCGTGGAATTCTTGACTTGCACATCGAAGCGAGGAGGGAATCCACAACAGGCTCTGGCGGTGAGATGTAATCGAAACCGCGTTTTAACAAGCAGTTTGGTTGTCCCAGGCGCCTTTCCAAAAAGCTGGATCAGCAGGAAGGGCTCCAGCTTCTTCAGTTCGACAGATGGGATCAGTTGGTGCGATCGAGCATCCAGCAGCTCGCGCAGCACGTGATTGCCAGCGGGCGATCCAGCGCTGGGCGTTGACCATTTGGGCGTGGATTGTCAGCCAGAGGGTGGGCTAATCAGGAAATCGTGGAGTGCGCGACAGATTCTCGCTCGGCAAGGCGCGCACCCGCTTGACGTGTGTGAGATAATGCGTGGCCAAGTTAGGCCATCGCACCGCCTTGTGTTGCGCCCTTCTGGTGCAGATGATCACACATTGGAGGAGCCGAATCATTGCCGGCTGGTACTGAGGCGCTCCTAGTTTGCAGGAGTCGTCGGTGCATCTCAAAGATCATCCAGGTGGCGGGAGCAGGCTGCAAACAGATCAAGGCCCCATTTTCTCCAGGCTCCGAGGCTCTAAGCATGGTCAGATTGGATTGTTGTAAGCCAGCGAAGCGGTTTGGTGATCGACAGCCTTTCCCAGCAGGTGTCTTTCTCATTCGAGAGCGCAGTCCGACCATCAGCTCGCGACGGCGATCGAGGGATGGGTTCTTGTCTCAGTCACGCTTTGTAGCTGGCCCACCCGCCCCTCAAGGTAGATCGGGATAAATTTCTGACGGACAACAACTGCCAGATCAGGACGGTTGATCTGCCGCCCAGAATCAGTGGTCCGTAGGCTTGCATAGTATCTGTGAGTAAGTGCTGCTCTTAGCATATACCTTCCAGCACGCTCATTGGTAGGCATAGGGCCACCTTCTGACGAGGTTTTCTCCGCATTGCTTTATCACCTTCTCTCGTGCACGGGGCGACGCTAGAATCTAAGACGTCGCCGATGTTGGAAGCGTAAGAAAAAATCGAATTGGCTCGTGTTCAGCCGCACAAGCGCACCGTGCAGTGTGACCTGGCTCTAGCCAGCACCGACATCGCGTGTGGCGAGCGATCGAATGATTGCGCCGGAATCCAAGCGCACCGCTCGTTGCCCCGTTCATTCGCGGATCATAGACTCGTGTTTAGCCGCGGCTACGAAAGCCACATAGCAGGCCTTGAATAGGGTGCGGCAGTTTCACAGGCCAGGGCGGCCTTGAGCAATTTGTCGGGACCTCACATGCCAGCCATCACGGATTCAGCTGAACGGAAATGATGGCCGAACCGTAGCGGTGCCTAGCCCGTGGCGGGATCTCCAGTGGAAGAGGATTCGATGCCGCGATAAACTCAGGCGCAGACCGGCGAGTCCACGCGTTCCTCCAGCCTCGTCTCTTTCCACTATCCAGGTATCGACTACATAATCGTGATTGCCGAACGTTGCACGAACGCTTCGGAAAGCGCTCGGTGCGGATCAGCAGGTTATGTGCCAGCTGCGGACGATCAGACTCGGCGAGAGATAGCACACCGGGTGGATGGCGCTGATCGCCAGTTCCCGCGAGTAGGTAGCGGGTCATCAGCCTTGTCGCAACCCGCTGTTAGCTGAGCGCCGGTAGGAAGTCAAGTGATGGTGGCGCGTCGAGGCGCGGAATTGAGAACGGGGAGGAAAAGCCGTCTCTCGCGTGAGCCGCTTCGAAACCGTCAGCGCTGAGCCCGATCGTCGTCCTTTTGTACATTTGAGCAGCCCGGCGTGGGCAGGATTTCAGGTTGACGGGTGCAGCGACTATCATAGTTGGTCATGGAGGAAACGGGGCGCAGGCGCTGGCAAAGGGAAGGGAGGAAAACGGAGGCGGGTAAAATTTTAGCGGGGCGCCTCTCGCGATCGTGCTGCAGAGTTCCGGCCCAGCGCCAACCCTGAGTCTTCTGGCAGGAGTCCTTATGCATTGTGACGTGAGGCTTCCGAGGCATTGGCACGTGCCGAAGGATTCTCTCCTTCATTGGCTCCTTACTATTGCACAGGCAAACGCCCTGGGAGCCGCAGCGATTGCACACGGTCGATCACGGCGATTGCACCAGGTGTGAAGCGTCGAGTGCTGCGTATCGCTCTCATCGCCCAATACTCCAGTGGGTGTGTACAATTCAGGTTTTGTCGCTTGATGTTCTGCTCTTTTCCTGTTACCGCGCAAATCTGCTATAGGTTACTGAAGTTTGGTGCGCCGTGCCAACGTGGTAATTAACGAATAGCGTGCAAGTTGAAGTCACGGCTCAGTCGGTGCCTGTTGAATCAGGTGTCACGAATAATCGCGCGATCCGACAGCCGTTGGGATCGCACTCGCTCGGCTGCACGAGGCGAACAGCGTTGGGACCACGGTTCAGCACCGGAGTCCTCAGGGTCGGAATCTCGCGGTGAAGGACTCCAGGGCCTGCAGCACCCTCTTGTGGAATTGTCGCCGGCGCAAGGGCCATCACCATCGGGTTCAATCGGCTCTTCCGGCGCGGTCATCGTTGCTGGCCAGCTCCAGGAGGCCGATTGCCTTGGCAATGATGGCGGGCCTGCTCGATGTGAGTATTGAGGTGCTTGTGATGTCAAAACAAATTGTTGCACACTTCGTTTCCAGAAAACGCCTCTTTCGGCCACCGCTAGAGGCTGTTGGCATCGGGCCGCAGTACACCGCACACCTCCGCGCTCTTGTGCGGCCAGGTCGATGAGCCGGTCTTGGTGGGTGACGTTTGATCTGCGCCAGACCGTGGAGGAGACAGGCAGTTCAGGCAGACGATCGGTGCCGCAAGTGCGTGGGATGCAGGATTTTCCAGCCATTTGGCGTGTGGTTGGAACATCGAGGCGATCACGGGCGAAGGCCTCGTAGGTGTGAAGAAGCCCCGTGTGCGGACGTAGCAGTAGCCTCATTCATTCACGGTGTGCTCCGAGAGCACTCACCACCCGCGTTGCGGGCAGCTCGCTACCGCCGCATCTTGCCGGCAGCAGTCTCATCCACACCTACTGCTCAACTCATAAATCGCCTGTAGGCGATTGGAGCGTTTCATCGGGGCGAAACACCCCATCCCGTCGGGATGTGGACGATGTGTTGCGCAGCGCTTACCGAGCGGTAGGTTTCTCGTGCTCGCTCTGCGGGTGCTCCACCGCACCGATTAGGCCTCGATCGTGGCAGGCGCAGTGGCGCGCAGGCAGGCCCCAATGGATGCGGGTCGATCCCATTCGCCTGGAAGCCCATTGGGCGAAAGGCCTGGCGAGCTCGGCCCATCAAGAGTGCGCGGCAATCGAACAGTTGTGGGTCGGTAGTCCGCAGCCAGGTCTCGAGATCTGCAAACTGTCGATCCTGGTTGGGCGCCGGCAGCGACTTGTGCGAGCGCAGAAGCCTCAGTTTATTGCCATTGCAGTTCGTGGGCCCGTAGCCCTTGGGAGGCACAACGATCATCGGCCAGGCCGGCCGCACCGCCTACGCTTCGGCGTGCTGTTGGCGGACCCAGGATTCTGCTGACCGCCGTATCCATCGCGCGGCAATCGCATGGGCATGCCCGGCTCATGCCCTACTACGAAGCGGATTCCAGCGGTAGCCCGCATCGAGCTCAGTCCTGGTGGCCGATACGGGCAGAGCTGAGGTTGCGATCTTGTAGCCGTTAGGTGCAAGCACCGCAGCACGCGCCGTCGTTGATCGGTGGGAGACTTGTTGATGGCCAGGAGGTGGCCAAATGGGACCGGTTTCGCTGCATCACCACGAGGCCAGGGCGGATCAGGTCGGGTTGTCGAAGACCGGCGCACAGGGCGTGGAGAGCACTTAACCGAGGTTCACGCCTCATTGTGGATCGAGCGAGGCGTTCCGGGTGCATGGGCTGCGATGTGGCCGGGGAAGGAGAATGCTTGGAAAAAAGTGCGCATCCCTTCCGCGTCTCTGGGAGTTGGTCGAGAGTAGATCTCGCTGTAAGCTTTGCCGTCGAGATAGGTGGGTACGAGCACGCGGGAACATGGCCAGCCGACAGGTAGATCATGTCGAGATCGTTGACCTGGATAGCGGTTGGGTGGCCAGATGAACGCTTGACCAGACTTCGATGGCCATTGCCGAGCAGGGTTGATGTGCTCCGGGACAAGCGGTTCGCGCAGCAGGGGTGTCCTGGAGGTAGATCATGCCCACAGCCAGGTAGTTGGCCGCGGCCACCAGGATCGACCCAGGCGATTTCCTCTGTGTCCAGGGGACGTTTTCGGGAAATCCGTGTGGGCTTTTTTCAGGAATGCGGCCAGGGGGAGACAGTTGATGGTTGGCTGGTTCAAGCCTATTAAAACTTGGCCAAACGGATGTGAAGCTTCAGCATCCCTGATGGTCTTGCTGCATGAACATCGCTTTTTTCGGACTGGGCAGCCCGATCACGGGCGATCATCGCGGCGGCGTCCGTTGCACTGCGCCCTGCAGGGCAGCCCATCAAACCAATCGCCATGGCTTGTTCGCAGGGTGGCTGTCAGCTCGGGGCAAACACCCTAAAGGTCGCCGCATTTTCAACTCCCCAGGTGTTTAGCTGGGAATGATCTTTCCTTCCCTATTTGCTCGACTGGGCAACACCAAATAGAAGTGCCAAACCTGATCGGGAGGGTCGTTCGCTTTCTGGTGATCGTGTGGCGCCGGCCTCGCTGAAATGTGGTGCGCTTCAGTGCACCATCTTGGCGAACTGGGCGGTGTGTTGGATCCGGAGTCGGCTACATCTGTCGTACCACCGGAACCGACGCGGAACCTGGAACGGGTCTGATACCGGCTGGTGCACCTTCGCCAATCCGCCTGACTCGTCAGCCGATCTACGACGTGACCTTCCCGATCTGCAGGGGGTTCGACCCTCCGGCCTCTACGCCTGCTCTTTGTCACCGGCCTCCGAAGGCCGATGAAGTGGTCGCCGTCGGCTCCAGGCTCGAACGTGGCCTGCGTGTGTGTTGCCGTGTCCCGGGGCACCTTCGGCTGATGCATCTTCCCCAGTGGATCTGATCCGGCGGTGTTCGCGGCGCGCCTCCGATGGACAGGCGACGAGCATCGGCATTCACTCAGCGTCTTCGGCGAACTTCAAATTCCTGAAACCGCGAGGGGTCAGATCGTGATCGCGCGCCGTTGCTCATGACATTCTCGGCCATCGTCATCTGCGGTGTGGTGTGATGGCGGTGGCGGCAAGCTGGAAATCGGTCCGATTCGTCAAGCTCTGCATCGCAGCGGCGTGTTGCGTGGTGGGCCTGCCCTGAGCCCACCGCGACGGCTCTTCGACTGGTTGTGGTCGAGTTGTGCTTTCAGGTAGAAGTTTCCTTTCAAAAAAGGTGCGTCCTTCTTAGACCGGGGAAGTGATCGTGGCCTCCTTCCTGTGCTGCTGTCTGTGTGTTCGCCCGCCACACGGCGATCGGCCTGTGAGGCGCCTGGGGCCTTGCCGCTGGATTGATTCCTGAGTGAGGCTCGAAGCGCACCACGCATTCAGTACCGCCGTGTTCGTGGATGCTTCGCTATGTACGCGACGATTTTCTTCGTGGTGATCGCACCAGCATGGATCTATTCGGTTGATCAAACCGGTCCGACCCGCCAACGCTCCGGCTTGGTGATTTGCGCTTCCTAGTTCGTGGTGGCGTTTCTCTGTGGCATTTGGAGTCTGAGGGTTTAGATTCGTGTAGGAACAAGCCCACATCCCTGTGTGGGCTGGGCATATGCCCGCGCGAGTGGGATGATCTTATTGGCCTGGTGGCTACAGACTGATATGCTCACGTCGCTGAGGCGCCGTTTGCTCGATGAGTAGATCCACGCACACTATTCCTGGCGCCGTTCTGCTTCAGATCGTCTTTGAGACCGCAAGGACGACGTATGCCTCCGAACAACCTGTGACACATTTGAACTCTCGAAAGGTGGGCCTGAGGCAGGCCTGGGACAACGCCGGGCGGAATGTGTGGGACGCAGGGGTGGCTATCCTTTCAACCTCATGCGGACTGCGCCGTTTACGCTGGGCCATTGTTGAGTTGCCCTCCCTGGCGTGGTGGTGGAGCTGGCTGGCGATCGCCTGTGCTGGCACACGAGCCTCCTGAGCATGGGGTCGGCTCAGCGTGCTGACGCGAAACGTGGTGGCCTGGTCCCAGGGCGCCTACGGCCGCTGGCCACCGCTTGTATCAGGCGGTGCTGATCTGCGCTCGGGTTGAGGCTGGGGTCGAACTGGGCTAGTTGCGCACCTGGCCTGTGATATTGTTTTCACCTTCATTGCGGTGCTCGGCCGGCAATAGTCACAGGCCCAGCGAGGAGGGTGTCTGAGTCCCGATCCGCTACGCCAGCTACCAGAGCCGAAACTCACGCTCGTACGATCATCGACTCCCTCGGCTCGCTCGCCATTGAGCCGGATTCATCTCTCCTGTGGCTGCCGGCGGCCAGGCTCCAGAAAGCCACCAGCCCAGCACACCTTAGTCCGAGGTGGCGCCCCAGTGGGAAAAGCAGCACGCTCAGGGCCAGCTGGTGGACGCACCACCGCCAGGCAGCCAGCTTGCTGAGCAGCAGGCGAATCTGCCAGACTTCGTCTGAGTCGTGCCCACATCCCCCTCAGTGGGCCGCTCAGCGCCTCAATTTGGCACGGAAAGCGGGGGCAGGGTCTAGAGCGCCAAGCCAGAGGAGCCGTTCCTGCCAACGGGCTGGACCAATCGAGCAAGGAACGCACCCGAGGAATGATCTTAGCATCGACCACCCGATGCCCGTGTTGTCCCCATCGATCTGTTGTCCATCGATCGGTTGTCATCGATCGATCGGGAGCTGGACTTTCACGGCCATTTCCCGTCCAACGGCAGTTGCCAGCACCGACGAGCCCGGAAGTCGGGCCGTACTGGGTCATGGATCGGGCCTCCAGCCGACCCACTGGCGCTTCAACATCCCCGTGGCGAGCAGCCACGGGTGCATCATCGACGTCTGAATGCGGCTTCCACGGCCGCCCCCCCATTGCCAAGTATGTGGGTCGTGCTACCCGGCGCGGCTTCTGTGTGACCAGTGGTGGCTATTGATAACAGAAGCTGATCACGGCGCGTCACCACGTTGAGCAGTTGTAATTCCTGGGCGGCTTTCGCTGTGGCTGCCCGCCGCGTTTGCCCGCCTGCCCAAGCCGCCGGGTGGTGTGATCAAGCAGACGGACGTTTCCATGTGATTGAAAAAGCACGAACCGGGGCGTGGGGCCTATCGACGCCGCACGATCGCGCAGCCCTGCTACGCACGGTTCTGGCACGGTGCTGTTCGAAAAACCTTGCGGCGACCC
>Ga0163217_1120184_pt1 | contig 11455 bp, 9 predicted proteins | sample SynspAceP_FD_185933 | JGI IMG/M metagenome (GOLD analysis project Ga0163217, IMG submission 185933) | Saline lake microbial communities from Ace Lake in Antarctica - Synechococcus sp. Ace-P (PacBio error correction) | ecosystem: Environmental > Aquatic > Non-marine Saline and Alkaline > Saline ... | reverse complement strand
CTTATCACCGGAAAGGCTTCGAGCAATGGCTCCAGAAAGTCCGTCACCGCGCTCATGAATCCGCATTTGATTGGAAGCCTTGTCTTTCCGCCCTGTGATTCTAGTCGCGTACCACGTTGTTCTACGTCGGCGAGCGACTCAATGGCATGGATTTTTACGTTACAGCGGATTTGGCTGGTGGCCGAAGTGACGTTGCGAAGTGATCGCCGCGGAGGATCATTGGTTCGCTATGTCGGTCGAGGAAATCTCATACGGTTTCCTCGGCAAGCATCTGGCCAAGGACGAAGTTACGCTTTGAATGTGATTCCAGGTCACTCGGGACAACACGGCCGGTTTGCGGTCCGATCGGCGACTTCTATTTCTACCAAGCAAACCGCCCACCCCCCCCCCCCCCATCACGGCACTTCCCTGTTCTTCTCTTTGCGTTTTGGGTTTTGGTTATCCGCTTTGTCGGACGATCGGCCCCCGCCGCCGAGCTGGGAATTGCGAGCCAGTGGAAGAACAACTTACCTCGTCTTTTCTTCATTGCCTTGGGATTCGAGGTGCTCGCATTCATTCTTCCCCTTTGGGTCTTTCCATCCGTGAGGAATGTTCGCGTCCAGAAAACAAACAACATGCGATCCCGGGCCCGATGAACCTCAGTGCCACGCTGTCCAAAGCTGCAAGCGGGACATCACCAGCCAAAGGCGTTGCGGATACGGCTGAAGAAGCGAACGCAACATGGTCGAACAATTGCCTTGCTGGAAAAACCCTACCGACCTGCGGCACTGGTTTGCACCGGATGTCCGTCAAAACGGTTGCGTGGGGGAAAAAACCTCGCCTGCCTGTTCTTCCCTTCGAGCCCTGCAGCTTTCCAGACGATTTCTTGACGCGGTGTCGAAAGGGACCAGCAGAGACGGCTTAGCATCGACCAAAAGTATGAGTGTCGCATTGGGTAGTGGACGACGGCAACGAGTCCCGGCTACTGGGACTCGTTGCCTCGTCCCCACTGTCGTTTCGACAACCGCTTGTCGCGCAAGTCCGGTTCAGGGAGTGGTGACTCATTGATCGATTTGAGGACGCAACCGATCAAAGAATCTAGCTTATCGGCTTGTCCGGCCTGCAGCTGGAAAATTCCATGGCCATCGCCATCGGGATAGTTTGCAATGCGTTTGACAAGGCTGTCGGTCACCGAGTTCGATGTCCGTGTACTTCTCCGAGCCTTTTCCGACGACTCCCCTGCGACCGCATTCCGGTTCCCCGTTAAAAGTCCCATATCGCAGTCGAATGTTAACGTCCATTCGTTGGCGAATTTTTTGGGGTTTAAAACTTTTTTTTCGGGGGGGGGGGCAATTTTTTTTTTTCTTCGTCCAAGGATCACTCTTCCAGTCAGTTGTGCGAATCCGAGTTGACGCTTTCGCTAAAGTGTCGACTTGCATCAGTCCCCTGTTGCTCCGCGACGCTGAACTCCGGAGTCGGTTCTGCGAAACGCCGCAGGAACATCATCAGGATCGCGAGAAAACCCGCATCGCCATGAGCTTTGGGACCCGCCAATTCACCTTTTCCGTAATCGCAACTCGAATCTTGGAAGGACACTCTTTTCTCGTGACTCTCCGCGATGTTGCCGTGGGCGACTGGTCCAACTAATCTGAGCATCTCAATCTGGAATCGATGGACAATCTCGGTGAAATCTGGTGACAATCTGGGACAATCTGGGCACAGAGCCATCTTTCTGGTGTTTTTCATTGACTCTTAAAGGGAGGCAGCAGAGAGTTCTGATTCTGTCAGTTGCTCTTGATTTTCCCTCTGTGTCTGGGAGGTGTGTGATGCGCTCGTTTGGCTCGCAGTGAAGTGTTTGATCCTGATGAAAGTGCGCGATCGTCACTTTTATAAATCGCACCACCCGGCGTGCTTCTTGATGGCCCGGTTGGGTTTGGATGCGGCGTGCTGGTGCAAAACTCCGTGAGCAATTCGGGCGGTTGTTTTGCAGTGGGCCGGTCGTCCGGAGTGCGTCGATTCGATTGCGGGTCATCGAACGCAGCGGCGATACCAATCTATCGCCGGCCGCGCCACGGGAAAACTTCTCACGCGGGCGACTAACCCGTCGGTTCGGCTCCCTTTGATCGAGAAGCGAATGAAACAAGCCGATCAAGATCGCGACGCGCCCGTTCGGCACGAAACGTGAAATTGACGCATTTCGTGAGCTTCGGCGGTTCCAAGTTCGTCTCCGGAGAGCGACGCAAATCGGTGAACTTCCCACCCTAGCCTCAAAAATACGGGTGAAGCCTCGCCCACCCGGAAAAGTGCTCGTTCCCTCTGTTTGCTCTCTGTTTGCTCTCTGTTTGCTCTGTTCCTCTGTTTGCTGAAACGTTGGACCAAGAGTATTTGCAGCACTTCGCTACAAATTCCGGAATTAGTTTGTCTGCGCACAGAATTGCTTTCAAACCACTTTTCATCTGATTCTCCGGTTTGCGGCCGGATGTGGTTGCGACTTGGGACGATGAAGAAGTGGCGCGTCGCTGGATTGATGCTCTGCCCGAATCGCCGCCAGGCCGACGGGTCCGGCGATGGCACCCACGCAGCCGGAATCAACTCGATCGCCGGTTGTCGATCAAAACGTGAGGAGATCGTTGGCGGCTGGCGGTGATTGAGCTGGGGATGCGGTTGCATAGTGTCTACGGGTGGCGATGCGAGCGAAACCGCGAGGGACCGAGGAAGCACGGTCGCTTTGTCAAGACAGATACAAAGCCACTCGGTTGAGCGACGAGGCTCGTTGTTGGCCTTGTGCGGTCCGTGTGCCAAGTGACGGGAAGACCGTTTGCAGTGACCAAGAGTTTTCAAAGCATGTCGCTGGCAAGCAACCTGGAGCCTTTTTAGACTGGACGGCCCGCAGAACTCCTCCCGGCAAACGCGGTAAGACACCGGCGAGGACGTACCGCCGATTCGGCAGCGTATGGGTTTGGACAAGGCGTCGTGGTGTGAATTGCGTGAGCGACTTGTTGGGAAGCTGTTCGGACGGTCGCTGGAAGTCCAGGACAGCGTTGACGGCGATGCGGAGTCACGAACGCAACCGCCGCTATCATTCTGCGTCTCGAGCGAGAGAACTTTTTCGCCGGTCCGCGGAGGGGTGTGACCGGCGTTTCCGGCCGGTCACTTCTGAAGCGATTGGCAACGTAGGTAACGAAAAGCGGCCAAACCTGCGATGCATCTGGGTTCCTCAACATCCCGAAATCACCACTTGGCAAAGGCCGCTAAGAAGAGTGTCGAACATTCAAAACCCAAATGGCGACCCACTTCCACAACAAATACTCCGCACCAAAGCCCCTTAGCGATCTTGACAGAGCAATGAAGCGGACTGGGGAATCAAACCCGGAATGGGTGTTCGTGAAGGCTGCCAAGCAAAGCAGTTCTGATTTCAAATGCAGGGAAACGGCGATCTGGGTGACGAAGTCGCGACGGGCAACGGGTCAGTTTGAAAACGACAGCGAGCATGACCCGCCCACCACCCACATTCGTCGACACCATGGAGGCCGATCAATCTCAGCATGGCCGTCGGACGCTTGACGTGAGTTTCTTGGATCAAGCTTCCAATTCAGGTCGACGCATCGACAGTTCCAAACGGCTCGGACCCGATTCCACAGTTGCAAACACCACGACGGCTCATTTCCAACCGTTGCGATATCGACGGGGAAGACGATGAGTACCTTCGCAAATGGCTACCCCATTTACTCCGGCGTGATGAAGGCGTGTGTCGGGCACTTAGTGAAATGATCAATGGACGCAGTGGCGATGCGTTGGTCTCTTGAGGGTGCTCGAAATCATGCTCCATGTTCGAGCTACGTATCAGAGCGATTATCGGGAACCAATTTCAAGACCGGAACGCAAAGCAAAGATCATGATCCGTACACACACCAACCGATCTCTGTCGCCACCCTTACAAAGCCCATTTCGACACTCGCGTGTTGACCGTCGGAACCGCCGTCACCACCCCTTCTGTTTGGCAAGGTTGAGGCGAAATCGAAGGCGCGAGAAAATCGTGACAAAGCAGGTACGCATTCAGCGATATTCGGCGATGAAGTGGATTTGACCGCGGGAACAATGGCACCGTCGTTGCGGGAAAACTCGTTAGATTTCGTCTACTCCTGAAGACGGAAGCTACTATGCATGACTTCCGCTACAAATGCTCCTGATACTGATTGTTCCGGCGCGTCCCTACGAAGGTTAGCCAAGCGATTGATTCGGATCTGGCCAAGCCCTGGTTGCTTGGGCCAAGCGTTTCGGTGTCTACAGACCGCCTCCGGGAAACCGATGTCGTTGTCACCGCTGTTTGCATCATTCTTTCGTTTTCAATCAGTGACTTTTCTCGGCGATGCGTTTCGGCGAGATCGGTATAGGGTTCTCGTTAGGATCGTTGCGAGGTTGAATAATTCGACTTGGAAACCAGCCGCCTTTTTTTGCATGTAAGGGAATCAGTTTCCAGTCCCGCGTCGCGAAACGCCCAAAGCGATTTGCCAACCCGCGCCTGCGATGTGGATCGTTCGTTGGGCGAGCGGAGTTTGATCAATCAATGCGGACGACAAGATTCACTTCCGATCCCACTTCCAATTGATCTGGATCGGCTTTGGGCGCCCTCGAGGCGCGAAAGTGCGGCATCCAATCAAACGATTACAAACGGGTGCTTTTCCAATCGGGTGCCTGGATCTAGCTTTCCCGGCCAGCGGGCGATCGTCGGGAACGCGAATGCCACCTTCGTAAGAGCGTTGCCTTTTCCCCTCGAAGCGCGTCTGTTGTTTCCAGGCAGGTCTTCCGTTGCGGGCAATCGTCGTGGGGTACTTGGTGGTCGTTATTTGTGCTGTGGAGCCTCCGTTATCACTGCTGTGAAAACGATAAGTGTGTTTTCTTTTTGGCCCGCGTTGTCAATTGCCTCGACGATCCGACCGACCGCAGCATCGAGATTGAAACGAATACACCGGGAGTTTACTTGACGCGAACGTCGCCTTGGATCTGAAGCAGGGACTTTTGCCAATCCAATCATTCCGGCTCACGAATCGCAGATGCACGGGCAGTGAAGGGAAACGCTACAAAAGAACGCTCGATCGATTCGTCTGACGTCATCTCATCGACCATTTTGACGCTTCGTCCGGTCAAAGATCGTGACGTGACCTTCCTCGGTAATCAATTCCTTCGCTTCCGGTGCCAAGGTCGTGCTGTAAGTGCCTTTCTTGTACTTGTGCGTTCAAGGGGCGACCGCCCGCCAGCCAGAGAGCCATAGCTGTGTTGGAAACCAAAGGATTGGGACCCCATTCGGGTTTCGAGCCGAGATTGCCATTTTGCCGATCAGTGCAGTCCGATAGCGCCCAACGTCGCCCGAAGTGCTTGTGGCAAGCGTGACCGTCTCGAAGGGCAAACCTGGTTGTTGACGGGTTCGTTGAATACCAAAACCGGCTCCAGTATCGTCCGGTCAACAAGCCTGCCGTGTAGGACTGCAAACCGGAGCAACATAATGTTTGCGTTCAACTCCACGCCTTCGGTCACCAAAACGATTCAAGTTGGAGTCGGGTGTTTTCCACATGAAATTTCAACGCCGCCCAACCTTAGATCGTCCGCAATGATAAAACCAAGGTTGGGTTTTTCTGCAGGCAATCGCAAGCGTTGGACAGAAAAGCCAGAAAACAAACAGGTGTTAAAGTTACTTTGAGCATGTTGGAACGATGAGTGATTGTCGTGTTGTGCTAAGCGAAAGCGGCAAAAAGCCTTTCGGTGGAAAAAACGCTTGGTCGAGTCGAAAACTCTTGGCGAGGTTTCGCTACACCTAAGTTATACCGCCTGTGAGAGGCGACAGCGGAACAATAATGAGCGTTAGTGGATCTAATAAAAGATCCATCTAGGCCCGGTCTTTAACAAGACCTACTACCATTGCGGCACAGTTGTAATGCTCGCGTCGCTTTAAGGTTGAGAGTTGATTGTTTTCGAGGTTAGCGGCGACTTGGACTTCGTTCTTTTGAGTGGCCCTGGAGTGCGCGGCCTTGGTTGATCAAGTTTTCAAACATGGCCTGCATCTGCGAGAGGGCGTGAGGTCCGCGGCAGCCCAATTCTTGGAGTTCGCCCAATCAGCATTTAAGTCGTAAAACTGGACGGGCTGGGCAGATCACCGTCCTTTTCCCCAAGCCGCCAGAGCCGGACGCTGCGATGTATTTCCAATCTCATTTCGGAAACTGGGCGGCCGTTGATGGAACAACTTGACTGAGGTTATCGCGGACCAGGGTTGATCTCCACCCTTGAAGAGCGGAAAGAAGACGTTGAAGGCTATTCCTCTCCCGCTGTTTCGGTAGTCCGCACAAGTAATGTTGGCGAACCGTTTGCGCCCAGCAGGTCGGCTTGATGGACGAGCTGTCGTTGACGCGGCCGGGTTCCACGACTCCGCGGCCAGGCGGACGATGAAGGAACGCGGTGGCCGCCTCCCACGCGTCGGCTTTGTAACCCCGCAACGGGCCGCTGGAGATATATTGCCTTCTCTTCGAGTTCAGGCACACCGATATACGGTGCGCAACCATTGTCCACTGGTGAAGACGATCGCAGAGTGTCCTGCCGCTGCCGCCGCTCTGCTTCCAATGCGCCAACACTTGACCCGACCAATCGAATCGGTTTCCATGACGAAATCGGCGTAGAGGTTCAAGCCACTTTTTCCGTTTCCATTGCTCGTTCACGGACAATGGTTGTGTGGGGTGAAGTGAAGGGCATTGTAAAGCAGGAAACGGTTCAAAGGAGTTTCCGCTTTCCACGTTGTGGATGAACGGCAGACGCGCGATCACCAGCGGCTGGCGGATGGGTTCCAGCGTCCAGTCCTTTGAGAGCTGGTCCCTGTTGGCTGGATTTTGATCTTTTGCGAAAAGGACGGACCGTCGGCGAATCGGATGGAATGCGGACCGTGCGATCGTTCTCGATGAAGAATCAAGGAGCCAATTAGGCACGTCGGTTACCGAAATACTCGTCAAACCCTACATCTGGTAGGCCACCGGGAATCGGTTGGGCGAAAAAACGTACTCGCCACGCCGGCACGATTGTTCATCGGTCGCTGAAGATTCTTTTTCCCTCCATAACCGGTGGTGCGAAAAACTTTCTTTTTGTCCGGAGGATCGGCCAATTCCAACCGAAGATGCCAACTTGCCGACGGCAGGCGTCCGGTATTCATGCTGCTTTGCCAACGAGGCAAGCGTCATCCGTTCGGACTGAATCAGCGGCGCGCCCCAAAGACCCACAATTCCACTCTGCAATCGAGACCGCCCAAATGATACCGCCCGGTGAGAAATCGTATCGCGAAGGCGAGCAGACACCCGACGAAGAATGTCCCGTTCCATCAATCGCATTGCCCTCTTGTGCCAGTCGGTCGATTATGGGGCGTGGGAATTGCACCCCGTTCCGGGTTGTAAACAGTTGAACGTCGCCATAACCGAGATTTCATCGACATAGAGCACGACAATGTTTAGGCTTCTCGACCGCACACGCTGTATCAGCGAGGAGTGGGAAAATAAGAGGCATCATTAAGAACGCCATCGTTGCAATTTCTGCCATTCGTTTTTATCTTTGTTCGCCCTTGAATGAAACGACCACGGTAAACGACGGTAATGACGGGTTCGAGAATCTGCGCTGTTGTATCGTAACCGATCGGCTCGCCACTCGTACCAGCTCAGGCTATCGACACTCAGGCCATGGCAACGCGTTACAACGCGACTGGTATCCGTTCGTCCTACCCGCGAAATTGAGTTGCCCGATCGCTTTCAACCTCATTTCACCTCGCCATGAAGATTCTTCTCGTCAGCATTTTGGTCGCGTGGCCTGCGTGTCCACTCCTCTCTGTGGCACAGACGCCTCACCGCGCTGCGGCGTCAAGAATCGACCATTCCTTTGGCCGCATCGAGCGGATTGTGCCGGGTTATTCGATCGTCATCGTCTTTCGCCGAAGGACGTCTGTTCTGTCGAGCGAGCGCAGTGTTGCCGCGATGGCGATTTCAAAAAAACATTGCGTCCATTCTGCGCAGGACAAGCGCTCCCATCGGTTCATGGGAAAACATGCCAGAGTTCATTTACGGCAGATTTCAAGTACTCGAAAACATCGCCGATACTTGATTTGGACGCTATCTCGAAACCTTGACTTAAAAGGTCCTGGAAAAACATGGCTTTGATGAGTTCGTCAATCGTGAACTCCGTTTGGAAACACACCTTCGACGAAGAAGCTCTGACCTTCGATGCCGACCGCACTCCGTGCGGCACACATGGGCTCCGGTAAGGTAAAGGTAAAAGGTAAACACTGGTACGGCGTTAACCTCCCCAGTCTGAAACTCGATCTGCCATGCTGCCGGCGGACATCTTCACATCGACGCAGAACATGGGGCGTTATCTTACAGATTCAACTGGGAAGCGATTCATCGCAGCCAATAAAATTTCATGGCATGCCACTGCATCGCGACATCGCAATCGTTTCAGGCCCACCCACCGACGTCCTGTAAAACTACCGAACTATAAAAAAAACTTGCCGTGAGTTGGAGATGCGTTAGTTTGGCATCTTGCGGACTACAAGGCAATCCGCTTTACATTGCATGGTGGTGGCTTTGCGGTGCGTCCGAACGCAAATTGTGCGTTTTACGCCCGATTTCTCGAAATTGGGATTGCCGCTTGCCATTCAACTCCGATGTTTGCGATCGGATGGCTGACGGGAGGGTGGTATTCCAGTTGCTTGCAGTTACTGCTCGACGATCCCTCAATCTAATGCGATGGCCGGTCAACGAGTAAGGACGTTTTCTGCAGAGAGTCGACGGAGCAGCTAATCGATCGCCGCCAGAGACGGAGACCAAACGGTTGCTAAACTTCGAGCCTAGTCGCTGCTTTCGAGTTCCGGTCATTCTTCTCATCGGTAAGGTTAGTTCGAGTTCTTTTTTTGACCACCAGTGGAACTCCACTGCTTCTTATTTACCAAAAAGCGTGGCGGAGTTCATCCACCGCGGGATTTCAGATTCTGGTAAAGGCGTTTTCGGCGATCGTGAGTATCGCATCGGTGCCCATTGCTCGAGTCGTTGGGCAATTTCATAAAGCCGCGTCGGCTGGCGAACACGAGAGTGCTCCCCTGAAGAATGGGGCCGCTTTTTTGAGTGGGCCTCGTTATCCTGATCTGAGGATTGGCGGCCGGGGATACTTTCCAAAGCCTGCGGGTATTCCAAAGAGAAAGCCCCGACTAGTTTCATGAAGAGTTCGCAATCGCCGGCCCACCCTGCCGAGTGCCAAGGAGCGATCGAACACTGTTCCCCCGACTCGATCGACTGGGGTAAATCGTCTTGAAGAGGTGACCCGTTGGCGATTCGTTGTACCCTGGCGAGCGATCCACCTCGTCACCACAACTCAGGGCGTCAAGGGGTTTGGAAAGATAGCCATCCATGCCCCGGCTTTCTAGCATCGCTTGGCGATACCTTTCGATGGCGTGGGCAGTCATCGCGAGTAAATAGGAATGTGCTCCCCGGTTCATCTTCTCCCGGCCCACGGATCGCTCGGTTGCTTCCAATCCACATCTTCTGGCATTTGAACATTCCATCAATAACCACATCAAATCGATCCGCGGCAGTATCTTCCGTCGCCAGTTTTACCGTTGGCAGCCACGACGACCGTTGTGAACCTCCGTTTTTCGAACAGGCGCTTTTGGCAAGTTTTTGATTGCATGGGATTGTCTTCTGCGAGCAAAACGTGCCAATTTTACGTTGGGGGATTGTCGATCTTTCCCGTAGCAGGATTTTTCCTTCTGATCAACTTGGGTTGGGATTGGCGCACGTTTGGCAGCGAATGATCGCGCGCGAGCAATTTCCGTTTTCTCCGAACAGGCTTGGTCAGATACGCATCGGACATCCGAGTTGCTGGCACCGCAGGGCGTCTTTCACGTCGATCGGCAGACGACAACATCATGAGCGTCGAATCGACCAACTCGGGCCGCTGTCGGATCTTGATTTTCAACGAGTGAGAAAACCATCATGCCCGGCATTTCATGTTGTCGGTAAGCACCAGGGAATATTCGGAGGTCCCTCCTGGAAGGGCGGTCTCCATCGACACCATGCCGGTCTGAGCCTGCGTGGGACGGTGATGGATTCATGTTTCCAATGTGTTTCAAGGAGATCTTGCAAAAGTCGCGCAGTCGTCAAGTTATCATCCACCACCGAGAATTTTTCAATCCACGGCAATTGGTTCGATATCCGATAGGAGCCTTGTCCGGAGATGAATTCTTCGAGAAATCCGAATTCGGAGGTGAAATTGAAAGATGCTTCCTTGGTTCTGGCATGACTTTCCACCCACACCTTGCCACGCAATTCAGCTTGATAATCTGGGAAGAGATCGCCAGCCCTTAATCCGTTTCGCGCGTTACTTACGCGTTGTTGAGTATGTCGACCTTGCGGAAAATGCTTTGAACAACCGATCGAGTTTCTCTGGGGGAATCCCGATCCCGGTGTCTCTGTAATCGAAAAAATGGCAAAAACACGTCTTTCGTCGGTACGTTGATTGGACATCCACTCGCCACGATCACCTCGCCGACGCTAGTGAATTTCATCGCATTTTTCCGAGCAGGTTCACGAACCACCTGTCGGAACTCGACCGCGTCCAACCGAGGATCGTCTCTGGAACGGTGCCGAGCACGTGGCAGGCCAATTCGATGCCTTTTTTCGTGCCGCCTCAATTTGCGAAGAGCTGAGGGCGGTCATCGAGACAGGTCGCGAAGGTCAAATTCGAGCGGACAAAGTTTTCCAGCTTGCCAGCTTCGAAGGTTTCGAAAAGTCGAGGATGTCGTTTGATAACATCCAAAAACCAGTTGATTCCGCCGAGTCCTTTTGGGCCCCATTTCAAGTATTCGCGTTGTTCGCTGGTGAGTTCCGTATCCAGAGCGAGTCCTGTCATTCCCGAATGACGCCGTTCATGGGGGTTACGGATTTCGTGGCTCATGTTGGCCCAAAAATTCGCTCTTGGCGCGATTGGAAGATCAAGCCCGCATCCTTGGCGGACCAGAAGTTCATTCAAACGGTTCTTCCTAGTTTCGGCGGTCCTTTGCTTTGACGCCGCTTTGCTCCAGTTCGATTTGAGTTTCCTGGACTTGGCTTCGATTGGACGCTGTTTGTTTATCATGAGCTTGGAATCGCGGAAGCCATTTGCTTTTCCATAAAATCCCCTTGCCCAATTCAACCCCAGTTTTCCGTCATTCGAATGGAACTTCGATCGGGACGTGACGGGTTGCCGCTGGGCATTTTGCAAGTTGCCGCCGATTTGAGGAAGCCAAAGATGGCTGGATGGATTTACTGCGGGACTGGCAAAACCCAAAAAGCCGGACCGCGGCCGGAACAAATCAAAAAGTCATCAGGGCCCCAATTCCACAAAGCGCAGGGAGGGGACCCCCCAAAAAAAAATCCGTTTCATCCTTTCTTTTTTTCCCCTTTTCTTTGTTTTTAAT
>Ga0163217_1093115_pt1 | contig 11457 bp, 14 predicted proteins | sample SynspAceP_FD_185933 | JGI IMG/M metagenome (GOLD analysis project Ga0163217, IMG submission 185933) | Saline lake microbial communities from Ace Lake in Antarctica - Synechococcus sp. Ace-P (PacBio error correction) | ecosystem: Environmental > Aquatic > Non-marine Saline and Alkaline > Saline ... | reverse complement strand
CCGGCTCGTACTCATCGGTGATTGATTCTTGGAGAACTGGAGAAGCTGGCGCTTCAAGGATTGCGCAGATCGCGCTCCAGGGTTTGTTGGTCTTGCGGCGCTCGCGCCTTGAGGCCTCGCTGATCTAGCGCGCCGCGGAGCAGGCTCGGGCTCGGCTCATTCGCCAGCAATGTCATCGAGGGTTCCTCCGTCGTCCTGGTCCTCGTCGAGCGACTCATCCTCCAGGTCAGAGGTATCGGCTGCATGTCATGCGTCGTGTCGCGGCACCTGGTTGGCTGTGCTGCTGCTGCTCAAAGGTGACGAGCGTAGCGCTGCTGAGTGCAGCGAGTTGATCAAAGAAAGGCTGAGGCAATGGTCCACCCATCGCGGCTGTGGTGATGGGAGCAGCCCGTCCCGGGCTCTGCTCCTGCCATGCTTATTAGCCAGTGCCTCAGAGATTGATAGAAGAGAAAACCAAGCCAGCGGCGAAGTGGGATCGGATCGGAGCATCGCGCGGTGGGCTGCCTTCCAGTGTCGGGTCCACATCCCAGAGGTCATCGGGTCACCGAGGCACCGCGCAGTTCGGGAGACGGATTCCATCCGCCAGCGGGAAGCATGGGCGTCGAGGGCGGCATCGCTGGAAGATCCTGGCAGGCCTCCGAGCTTCACTGCTGGGCCTTGATCGCCGGCACGTTCACCACCAGCCCACGGCAGCTGCTTCAGCGCCGGGGTAGCGATCGAGTCGGGAGGTTGTTACTCGCGCAGGGTGGGTTTCTGGTGGTGTCGTAAAGCTCAGCCGAGCACGGCCAATGTGTCGCCCTCCAGCACCAGGTGGCATCAAGCGCGAAAAGCAGTTGCGGGTTTGAGGTTGCGCAGGGTGTCCACCGTGGTGCCGATGACGACCAGCCAGGCAGCGTTGAGCGTGCGCCCACCACGGTGACAATCGGTTTCGTAGTCGCCCAGTTCAGGGTTTCCTTGCGCCCAAGGTCGGCAGGTTGGGTGCCGTAGGCGCTCCGCAATCACGCTAATGTGTCACCGGGACTTTGATGACCAGCACCCGGTTGGGCTGAGCGGCCAGCACCCACCTTCTCGCCCGAGCTGTGCTGCCACCAGGGACGCCTGCCAACCGGGAGCCATAGGCTGGCCCACAGCAGCTGAGAGAGGACAAGCAGCTCAGCTCGCGGCTGTGGGGCAGCAGGCGGGCGACTGGAGGCCGGAAGATCACCCAGCCAGCAGAGGCCATTCACAGGGGGCAAAGCAGGTGGTGCGGGGCGTCGTGGTGATGCCGTGTCGGGGTCGGTGAGATCAGGCGGCTGGTAGATGCCGCGCACACCGATGCCCTGCCAGGCTGGCTGGCATCAAGGATAGTCCCAGGCGTAGGGGCGCTTGGGCATCGAGCACCGGCCGCCCGGGCAGGATGTAAGCCCTCGCAGAGGATGTCGCGGTATCGACACCCAGGGCCGTGGTTGTTTGTTGGAGAATAGGCGCTTGCTGCGGCAATGAGACATCGAGCACATGCGCGCCAAAGGATCACCGGCCTTCCCCTGGGAACCGGCCTCCGGTTCTTGGGGTTGAAGAACAGCAACCGGGGCATTGGCGACAACCTGCAACCGGCGAGGCGAATGGTCATTCAGCCGCGCAGGATCCAGGCCCTTGGTAACTACTGGGCTGGGGGCTGGCCTGCCAGCTACGCAGGCTCGGCAGGGATCAGGAGAATCGTCTGCGCCGTGAAGACTGCGCTGCTGGGCCGGCGCCAGCGCGGAAGGCGGCAAAGCCGCCTGGGTCTGCGCTGGGGAATCTCGTATTCGGTGACCCACTCTTCCATGAGCAGATCGGTGGCGTACTCGATCACATCCAGCTTTTGTCGGCAGTTGTCGGGGATCGGAATGGCAGCGCCCTGCGCGACACTTCGTCACCACCGCGTTCTGCGTGGCGGCATCAGGGTCAAGCGGGGGAGGTGACGAGCAGGGCGGGCATCGATCAAGGGCGATGGCCATCGAGGCTGGCCTTGGCGCTGGGGATCGGGATCGGGGTAGCTGGCCTCCAGCTGCGCCCATTGGCGTCATCTGATTGGCACGCACGGCTTGGTGCCGTTGCGGGCATTCTGCAGGGCACGGGCGGAGATCGCCTTCGAGATCAGTGGGGACGCCAGTCGTAGGGTGGGATGGGAATCGCTCATGGCTTGGTGGCTGGGTACGGCGATTTCGGATCAGCCGTTGCTGCCATGGGTTCACCACGTCCTGGGGCGCGGAGAGCGCGAGCTGGTGGCGTAGCTCACGCTGCTGATCACGCCGCGCTCGTGCAGCTGAGCATTCATCAACGAGGGCAGGCGCCGAAGCTGGCGGGTGAGCGGCCCACGTCACGGTCAGCGACACCCGGCCTCCTCCTCAGCGGATCACCGGTGAGAGCCGCACCAGTGGCCCAAGCAGGGGGAGAACCACCGAAGTCTTGTGCGTCGCCAGCGACTGGAGGAGCGCAAAGGATTGCCCGTCTGTGAGGCTGATTCTCTGTTCACTGCGGCCGGCGCCCATGTTTCGGCAGGGGCACGAGCGGCCATCGCGGCGCATGTTCTTGATCCAGCTCTGCAGTAGGCGCGGTGCTCGGCCAGGAGCGAGCGCGGATTCTCCTCCACTCAAAGTCCGCCGGCAGCAGTTCCATTGAAGGTGGGTTGTGGAGAGCACCAGCGGTTCCGCCGGGGGCGCTTCATCGCCATTGGCATCAGGGCACGTTGCCGAACTGATCGACCAGGCCGCTGGCGCACCGCCCACCGGCGGGCACAGCGCGAAAGCAAGGTCCTCGTACTCGCTTTTTGAGCGGTAGGTGGGTGAGGTACTGGTGCGCCACGCCAAGGTGCGGGAGGTCACCCTGCCAAAGCCCGCCGCCATCGGCGGCGTACCAGACCGCAGAAGCGATGCAAACCTGGGGCTAAGGCAAGGCGGTGGCCAAGGGGCTGGGCCTGAAAACCACCGGTTCACGGGGCTGCGGCACCGCGGCGAAACGACGCCTGGGTTCATGCCATTCTGGTGTGAGGCAGCATGCGGTGGTAAAGGTCCAGCGGAAAGCTGAGCCGGACTGACAGCTTGATTGCCGTCAAGCGCCGATGAAGTGGACAGGGGATGGCACCGTGCTGCCGCTCGGCGTCACCGGCCCGGCGGCCCGATCCTGGCCGCGCAACACCCGAGGCCATGGGGCGCCGACCTGCGGGATTCGGGCTGTGCCCAGTCCAGCAGGTTCCGTGACGGGGCCACAGCAGCAGCCGGGGCAGGGAAGCGCGATCACCAAGCGGGATGGCATCGAGGCGATGGACCCTCGAGGGCCAGCGGTGCTCGGGGCGGCAGCACCATCAACAGACAGCCGCCACGCGCAGCACGAGCAGTCGGCGACCAAAACAGGAACACCGACAGGTCAGTGCCGTGGCCATCGACATTCACCGAGCACCCGCAGCAGGCTGCTCGCAGGCGCGGGGGTGAAGGGAAAGGAGAGCATGCCGGCATAGTGCGGCAGGGCACGGGAAAAGCCGGTCGGCCGGGCCGGCTTCGATGCGGCTCCCATTAGGAGAAGAGAAGGCTCCTTTGTAGCTGCTGGGGCAGGTAGACGCTGCGGGCGGCAGGGCGGCCTTCGGTGACTTTGCAGGCAGGTTCAGCAGTCGTAGGCGAAGCTGAAAGGCCGATTCACGCACGGCCACCAGGGAGGATGCTCGCCAGGGCTCCAGCGGCGGACGCCACTTGGCGGCCAACGCCTGCGTGCTGCTCTTTCGGAGAGAGCGGCAGCCACTTGTTGCGGGATCGGCTGCGACTTCCTGCGAGGCAAAGGGCTTGGTGCTGCTGTGGGCTATTGCCAGGAGGGGGCTGGTGTTCTTTCAAATCGCCCTTAGAGTCATCCCATTCAAGGATTCAAATCCCCTGGAGGATGGGCCATGGCATGCCGTCAGGCGTCAGCGGCCTCAAGAACAATCGGCCGAGGCCCTGCGCCAGTCCAAGCAGGGCATGTCGTCGTGCTCAACAGGGACCATCCCGATGCCCCGGTCGATGAATGGGCCTCGATCAGGGCGGCCTGTTGCAGGCACCGGGCGTGCGGACCGCACTGGCCACCGCCCTGTTCCGCGATGGTGAGCTCTCCCTGGCTCGCGCCGCCCGCGGTCGCCGAGATGGACACGGCGCCTTCATCTCCCATCTCTCCCCGCGGCTGGCGATTCCCGGTGATCCGTCTGACGGAAGCCGAAAACCAACGCCGACCTTTGACACCCTGGACGCAATGGTGCAGTCGTCATCAGTGACGCCAGCCCTCTGATCGGCCTCGCCCGTGTGAACGGGATCGGTTGGCTGAAGGAGCTTGTTCGTGGAGGTCTCATCCCAGCGGTGGTGGGCCGATGAAGTGATCACCGGAGGGCTTCCCCTTGCAGAAGAAGCGCGCATTCACCGCAGGCACTTTGCGAGGCTGGCTGGCTCCAGATTGCGGTCCAATCCCAGCGGGGGCCTGTGACCTTGCCGGATCTCGATGAGGGAGAAGCGGGCCAGCATTCGCCTGGCCCTTGCACATCCGTGGCCCGGCCTGTTTGCTGATCGACGAAGCGCAGGCGGGCCCGTGGCCCAGGGGCCTGGGGCTGTCAATGCAGGTACAGCCCAGCGGGTCATCCGGCATGGCCGAGCGCGCCATTTGATTTCCCGCAGCTCGGGCCCGTGCTCGACACATGCATGACAGCGATTTCCCAGGATCGCTCCGGCAGTGAATTCATTGCCGTTCTGCGGGTGCCGCTGCGGAGAGAGGCAGGCCCTGAAACTCCACAGGATCCCTGAGAAAGGTCTGGGCTACGACGCTCAAGCCCGAGCAAAGGGAGATGGACTGACCAACGCCACGGGTTGCCTATCAAGGCTGTTCTCCAACAACCGAAGTGGCGCGAACCCGCTTTTTGCAGCCTTCCACTGCCAGAGCAGCCAGGGACATCCGCACGATCAAGGAACTACTGAGCACCGGGGAAAACGTTGATCACGACCAGGATCTATAACCCATGTTCTCAATCGTAATCAGCTTGGGGTCGCAGCCCGGCAGAGATTGTTGTAGCGTCGTACTGAAAACAAGTGGTTCTCGGACCTGGGAACCAACGGCCAGCTATGGAGATAAATCTGGAAACCATGATGCAAACTGAGTCGTGCGCTTGCGCCCGATGTCCTGAGCTTGTGGTTCTCGCGAAAGGGGTGAGCTTTCGGCGGTGGTTCACGGAAACCATCCAATAACAAGTTCTGCCCACAGTTGATTTTTGTATTTTGAAGTAGGCATATGAATGACCTAGCATCTGTCAACGAGTTGGGTCAACGGGAATTTATTCGTGACTTCAGATCACACCTTAATAGGATAAACTATCCATTGGTATTTGAGTATTTGAATCTGAAATCAAGGGGACTTACAAAGCGAGATAGGGGTCATTGATCTGCGGGCATTTTGCGATCCTGTATTACCCCCAATTCCAAGATCCGCCCTGATTTGATGCTGATTTCGGTGACAATCCCTTTCATGGTTCGATCGTGTATGTGATATGCCTTGGCCAGTTAAATATTGTTAGGGAGATCGAAAAAGGCGCTCCCCCAGAAGTCCTCATAATTCTTACAACAATCTACACCTTGGGGCAGGCTTAAAACGATCTCAAACTGCAACTTAAAGCGTGAGGATTTGTTCGGCAATGTGTGGGTCTAAAATCGATTTTGGGTGCAACCGGCTCAGATGGGATCAAGGATTCATCAAGCAGCCCGAGCTGAAGAATAACCGACGACTTCAAAAGCGAATCTGTGATATGGCACCCAAAAAGAATGTGAGCTGCTTGGAAGCCCCGTGTTGTTAATTCTCTTGGGTTGCCAATGCGCAGAAGCTTCTCGCATGCGTTTTCGGGCCGCGAACACCTCCCATCTATCGCTATTGACAGCATTGCTCGGCATCAGGAAGGGGCGGAGTTAAACCAGTTGCACCGAGAGCATCAGGCCATCATTGGAATAAGCACCGCCTTAGGTATGGCATGGGCCAGAAACAAACGGATGCAGGCGAGCGGGCGAGCAAAGAGTAGCTATGTTGGGCGAGTTTCCTCTAGCCGCCGCTGTCCTTTCCGTTAGGAGCCTGGCACAGCGATATGAGCCCAACCATGATCTATACACATGTCTTCCAATCGGGGCCGGTTGGGGTTAGAAAGCCCGGCGATCTGCTCGCTTCAGAGACAGAGTCCGATGCCAAGGAAACCAGGAGAAGCAAGAGCCTAGAATCAGGATGCTATACGGATCAAGCCCAAGTTGTTGGGCCGCAACCACCTCACCCCTGAGAACCTATGCGGAGCCATCGGTCTGAGCCATTATGGGAAGCTGACCTCGTCGTGATATCGGAAGAGACAGTGCTGGGTAGGGGTGTTATGCGGGACCGTCGAAACGCATGTTGCAACAAAGCCGCTACGCGGCAAGATTTAAAAATTCAGCATAATATTAACGACTTCGAGGTCGGAAGCTTCGTCTTGTCTTTTGAGGCCATCCCACGTGGTTGATGCTGCGGACCAAGGCTGAACAATTTCCTGTGATGTTCTGACTGCGGAGGTTCTTCCGAGAAACACACTGGAGGGAAGCGCATCTATTGATGCGCCCAACTCCCTTCGTCTTTTCCAACGGGAAGGCTACCGCAATGGATCCTGCTGAAAACAGGAAGGCGCTTTGATGGCCTGTTTTTGATGCGAAAACCTGCAAGCGATGAGGCTGCATGGGCCTACGCAGCAAGACGATCGAAGCACAGCCGAAACGCTACGTCGAGTGACCGGTCATTTCGACCGATGCCCTGATGATCGGTCAGCCCCTTCTGAACTCAAAGGACTACTTGCGACTTTGCTGAGCAGTATTCGTGGAAGCACGATCAAGGGTCGATCTCTGCAGTCTGCAGTTTTTCCATCGCTACTCGCGTTGCTCGATCGCGAGATTGGAGTGATCAAGATCATCCGTCCACCTCGAGTTCAATAGCCTGCCGGATATTCCAAACTCGCGAGGAAGTGCACAGGCTGATCAATACGGTGCGCAAGTTTGCGCCTACCGGATTGTTCTGCTGGTGATCTACAAGCCTGGGCCGCGGCAGCAGTGAAAGTCTGGCCTTGGAAGTGTCGACATCGACGGTTCACAGCGACGCCGTGCATATTTCGCGATGGCAAGGGCGCAAAGACGCTACAGTTCGATGCCGCGGTTGACGCTGAAGCATTGCGTCGCTTCTGGACGATCACGCCCATCCCCGGTGCTGTTCCCCAGTCCGGGCGGCAGCCCAATTCATCAGTGCGGATCGCCCAGTGCACCGATGGATTGCCAGCGGCGTGCAGGCCGCACTGAAAGCAGCTCGCCTGGAATGCGGAATTGAGAAGAGGCTCACGTTTTCACTCGCTGCGCACGCCCTACGGCACGACACCTGCTGGAGCAGAATTTGAACCTGCGCCTCATCCAGTCCCTGCTCGCGGCACAGCCATAGCAAACACCACAGCCCGCTACGCCCACATCACCAAGGTGGTCCGCGATCACACGGCGATCGCATGAAACGCTGACTGAGCGGCTTTCCAGCTGCGCTGGGTGGAGGAGTTTCATGATCTTCTCTCCCAATTGGTGTGGGAAGGCGTACCAGGGCGACCTTGGAACGCCCGCCATGGCCCTCAACTGCTGCGAGTTTCATCGCCCAGGCTCTGCAGCGATGCGGCGCTGCCGCCGTCCAAGCAGCGTACCTGATGGTGCTGAATGTTTCTGGACTGTGAAACACACCATCAAGATCCCCCATTCTTGCGGGCCATCGCAGTTGCCCGCACTGCAGCACCATGGAAAGCCAACAGTGGATTGAACGGGCAACGAGCCAAGTGCACCTGTGCAGTATTTCCTTGATCACTTCACGGTACCCGGCAGAACTACGGCCATTGATCTGCAGGCATTCAGCGCACCGCCTACGAATCTAGTGCTGAAAACAGGCCTGGCAAACAATGATTCATTCGCTCGGCGTGACCCGAAACTCGAAGGGGCAGATCGGTGCCCATGCTGTACTGCATACCATAACCGCAAACTCTATTTCCATCCACACGTGCATCTGTTGTGCCTTGCAGGTGCTGTGAATCAAGCAGCGTCAAGGAATGGAGGACTAAGCGACACAGTACCTGTTTCAGGCTGCCCAACCTGGCCAAGGTCTTTTCCGTGCCAAGTGGTATGAGGCAATGCGGTCGACTTGGCTTGCAAATTAGGGACAGCCTGCCGCAGGAATGGGTGGTGAACTGCGAAGCATGTGGACGTGGCGACAAGGTCTTGGCTCTACCTTGTCGCTTATTTGTATCGAGCGCTACCTGAGAAGAACATCCTTTCTGACGCGGGATGGCAAGGGTAACGTTTCGAACGACCGGACAACCAGGGACACGAGGACAATCCCAGACTGTGCCCGGGGGTGACTTCCTCTTGGCCTGCTTCTGCGGCATGTACTGCCTAAACGGTTCCGTTCGTGTCGCGATTTCGGCCATCCGGCTGGCCCATTTGCAGCGGACTGTTGGATTCAAGCTGGTGCAACTCCTTCTCAGGGTGTCAGCTACCAGATCAGCCAGCAAGCGAGCAAAAAGCCCCCCAGTCGTCTGCCCACGGGCAGAGGGGTGATGAAACATCATCGCCTGTGGCGCGTGCGCAATATGGCACCACGATGTGTGGTTGAGCCGATCAAGAAAAGCCTAGAAGATCAATCGAGAGTAGACCCTATTAGCCTGATCCGAGGCCGAATCCCTATGCAGAGAACTTGGCGGCTGGCAGTGACGGTGGCGCCCTTATACTAACCAGTGGACGCAACGCCAGAGTCATGTGGGTCATGCGACAGGCCATTGCCCCCACAGTGAATCTGGAGCAACTGTGAAATTTCAGGGCTGGAGTTTCTGCGTAGGCCTTGGATTCTGAGTGCGGGCTTGTTCAAACTTCGGAATAAGAATCGTGGCTGGCCGCACGAATCTTATTCCATATTCGTTATAAGGGCAATCCGCGCGAATCGAGCGTTTTATGAAAATACGGAAGATTTTAAAATATTTTGGTGGTTTGGTGGCCTTGTGATCGTCATAGGCCTCTTTCTGTACAGCAGGGACAGGACGACCTATAAGTGGAAAACCCTACTTTTACTCTTTGATTCTAATAGTATTTATTATATGGAAATTGGCATTCTTGCCTTGCTCCTATCTTTTCAAGAACATTGGATCTATCTCGAAATCAAGCTTAAGCAAGATATCAAGAGCTGAAGAAAGATTTGAACTCTCAATTAGCAAATCACCTCAAAACCGAATTAATTTCCTTCTATTGAAGTTTCTTCCGCTAACAATAATCAAATATTATGTACTCACCAAATCCCCGAACCTCTCCAAAGGATTCGGAAATCCCAGATTTATCAGCCCTCACAATCTTCAAGCCCAAGATTGCCACTAGCCAAGCCTTAGGTATTAAGGCAGAAGAAAACAGAAAATCTACGCGGAAAAATATGCTGGTTCGATTGAAACAGAGAGGTTCGAGTTTTAGGTTGGCTTTTTGAAAAAGCTTTCTTCGCCGGCACTTATAGCATTTCGGGCTTGATAGCCAAAAGAGTCTTCTGGTGGGAAATTGTTTGTATCAACTTAAGACAGTCAGATTACATGCCATAAGAGATTGTCCATGGCACATAACAAGAGGTCATATCAATTTGTAAACTATGCAGTACATGGCGAGAATATAACTAATGACCAGGTCTATTCGTTAGGCAGTCTGCGCCTAGTCTTCTAAAAGCATTGGAGGATAGTCTTTGGTTAAAAGCTATAACAAAATTTCTTAAAATATCGTGCACGTGCGCAAAAGCTGCCGCCTCCACTGGACTCGCTAACGCTGCCTGGGGTTCCCTTGATTGCTGGTGGACAGGTCGCTTAAGGGTCACGCCCATAACTCCAGAACTTCTCCATCAATGACCAATCCCACCAGACAAGGCGTAGGTTCACGGGCGCAGCAGAAAACAGGAAGCTGTCGCGTTCTGCTCCAAGGAGGACCCTCTCTTGCTCTGCCGTCGCCCAGCGGCTGGGCCTTCCCTCAGCAGGCCTCGCCAACTGGGTTCGCCAGGCCCGGATTGCGACCGTGGTGATAGCGGCCCCAAGGACCAGGGCCTGTTCCAACAAGCGAGGAACCTCTGAAGTTGAATCGACTCCGCCAGGAGAACCGTGAGCTCAGGAGGTAGTGAGGATTTTTTCAGGCTGGGCGGCAGGCGCACTTTGCCAAGGAGCAGCTGCCGCAAGAGGTTTTGCCCTGATTCACGACCTGGAGGCCGCTTCTCGTCTCGCTGGCTGTGCGGCAGCTGGGGCTGGCCCGACAGTGGCTACTACGCCTGGGCGACAGCGGCAGGGAGAACCAGGGTCAAGGGCCCGGGAGGATGCAGTGACACCGCTGAGATTCCAAGGAGGTGTTCCAGCAGGCACCGTGGCTTCTACGGATCACGTGCCCGTGTTGCACCAGGAAAAATAGGCTGCTGCCGGCCGCAACAGGTCCGTGGCGCAACACCGCGTGGCCCAAGGCTAGGCGTCGTGCCCCAGCTGCAGGCCCAAAAACCCGCAAGGCATCCGGCCCCTTGCCGCAAGGCCCAGCAAAGCAAGCTGTTCGCGGGGCAAACGGGGAAAACCTGCTGCAAGCAGGACTTCCAGCCCTCGGCTTCCCAATCGCAGCTGGGCCGGGCGAGCATCACGTTATTCCGCCCCAAGGGCCGGCTGGCGGGTACCTGCCGTCTGGATCGATTCTGTTCAGTCGCCGCGGTCGGTCGGATGGAAACTCGACAGCCGGATCGATTTTACCGCTTTGGTGATTCGGAGGCGGCTCAACCGAGCCCTCGGTCATTCGCCAGGGTCGAACCGAGAAGCTGCTGAATCCATACGGGACCAGGGCAGCCGAATACCGGGCTAACTGACTTACGCGATCTCTGGAGAAAAACACGAGAATTCGTGTTTGGCGCAGCATGTTCCCGCCAAGGGCTGCGCTGGGGACAACCGCGGGTGGTGGGGGAGAGCTTCTTCTCCACTCTCAAATTCGAGGCTGGATCTTGATGGACGGACCGTGAAAGGAATCTGACTCACCCCAAAGCAACGTGCCCAAAAACGATCTGAGCCTTCTGATCGAGGGAGCTACTTAAACAAAACCGTTTGAGCGCCGCCATTTTTCAACGGATCAAGTTACCTCGCTCCGATCGATTACGAAAGCAACAGGTTCATCAACTGCCCCCTACCATCGTAATCTGTGAAACTTCCTGAAAAGCGGTGGTCCCACGGAAAAATCGGGGCAAACTCCATTGTATTTTTTACGAAGCAATTTTTTTTTTTTGAAAAAAACTTCCCGTTGGCAAAGGGAAAAAACTTCCAGCTTGTTAATTGCCTTAAAGGGGGCCGGCCGGGCAAAAAAAACTTTTTTACCTTCTCTTGTAAAAAAAAAAAAAAAAAGAAAATTTTCTTTTTTTCCTCCTTTC
>Ga0163217_1080056_pt1 | contig 11457 bp, 13 predicted proteins | sample SynspAceP_FD_185933 | JGI IMG/M metagenome (GOLD analysis project Ga0163217, IMG submission 185933) | Saline lake microbial communities from Ace Lake in Antarctica - Synechococcus sp. Ace-P (PacBio error correction) | ecosystem: Environmental > Aquatic > Non-marine Saline and Alkaline > Saline ... | reverse complement strand
TGTTGCTGATGCCACCTGTTCTGAATACATATTCAGCATAAATAATCTAATTCAGCTTCGAAGTTGTGGCCCAATATTTGAACCGATAAATATGGATTGCGCTTAATCCGTAATCCCTCAACCGAGGCTGTGACCTCGAGCTGCCGAAAGGCAAGAAAATGACTGAAGAAAACTTACGCGCAGAATGACTTTCGGAGATAGGAGCCCTGAGGGGAACCGTGCTCGTTTGCGGTAGAGCTTCAGAAGCACCGGCCAGCACGCCACATCATTTTCCAAAGGGCTGAATCTGTGGCATTCAATCTACCTTTCCTAGCCATTAGGAATCGGTCAATGGACGCAATTCTTCCTGTGGACCGTAGTTTGCTCAATAGCGCATGCGCAACTTGTGATGCGCCCATTCCTCCACGGTGAATAGGAAATCGGCTTGGCTGCTGTAAGCCATTGCCCCTGAACGGCCTGTTGCAACAACCTCGTTTCGCTGGCTGTGAGTGAGCGATTCTCCACACGGCCGTTGCGTTGGATGATGTCGCTATCAAGCCAGCGAAAGAAGGCCTCTCCTGATTTCGCTGTTCCATTGCCATTAGGCCTGCGAGGCGTTAGCGGCAAACAGAGAGCGAATTCTTTCTCCCCATTCATTGGCAGCCATGGCCGCCATCAAGGAGTCAACAACCACTCTTGGATTGTTGGCCGGAGCTGGTAGGCGGGAGGCTTGGGCCAGCTCAGATGCCGCCACTGGCCTTGGATTCTCGCAAGGTGCCTGAGAGGTTGCGCATTGCGGCAGGATGGCAAAAAAACCATGACAGCGGCAAACGGCGACGGCCCAATTTCACGCGGGTGTTTTTCAACCTGAGCCACTGCAGGGAGAACGGTTTCGTCTACTTCTGATGATACAGTAAGCATTTCCAGCTTGAATGTATGGCCCCAAAAAGGCCCCTGTTCACGAAGTTCTGCATGCTTCTGCACGGGATGGTTTAGGGAATCGATCAACAGGGGAGTAGTGAAGGGTATTTCTGCTCCTGGCTTTAGTCTGCTACTCGCTTTGCAGTGCCAGAACTGCAATTTAACGTGTTGTGTAGCCACCATTGCGAAAATCGTCTGCCCGGTAATCCTCAGCCCTCGGTTGCCAGAAAATCTCACAATCGAACGAATTACTTCATCTTGGGTGAGTTGGTTGCCCATCCCCTGGGATTTGTGAGGCCACCCCGCTCAGGTGTTCCGACCATTAGAAGAAGGGTATCATCGGGCCTGGTCCGATGGCTGTCACCGAGAGGCCCACGGGATGAAAATTCCTTTGGGCGCCCGCGCGGGTGAAGTTTGCTCCACCGGGGCCTTGCCGCCCGCATAGGTGCGAGTAACCATCGGTAAAGGCCGCCGGAGAGACGTCCCACCAGCGAGATGAATTTTTCCATTGTCGGTGGAATTGCTGCCCGCTTCTTTATAAAGAAATAGGCTGTCTTTGCATGATATCAAACATCGAGCTCAAACTTCGTCTCGCTTGTTTCCAGGATTGGCTTGCCGCAACACTTGCCCTACGGTGTTAATGGCGATATCAATGCGACCAAAGCGCTCTTTGCCTCTCGAAGAGCATGGCTTGCACATTCTCTGGCTTTGTCAGATCGCCTTGGACGGCTATTCGCCTCCCGGCCGAGTTCTCCAATGGCCTGCACGGTTTGTGCTCAGCTTCTTTCTTTTTTTTTTTTTTCCCTTTTGTTTTTTTTTTTTTTTTTTTTTTTTTTTTTTTATTTTTTTTTTTTTCTCTTTTTTTTATTGTTCGGCCGATGGGCTGTGGTAGTGAAACAACAAGATTGGCCCTTGCGGGCAAGATCGCGACTGATCAGTCCGCCCAAGATTCTGGCGCCACCGGAACAAGCACCACTTTTTGATTCAAGTTATCGCTGGGCATGGCTGACTCCTGGAAGATTGAGGATCGCCCGCCAAAATTGATCGCCCCTGTGGAATGCGGTTGGGGAGGTCTGCAGGACTACAGAACCCTACGAGTTGACGAAAACTATGGGTAGTGGGTAAAATTGCCAATTATATATTGCCGATGAGGAGCAATAAAGCATGCCGAGCCTTCAGCAGCTGTTTGATCCAGGTGTTGAAGCAGGAAGTTTCAAGCAGGCAGCAGGCAGATTGCAGATGGAGCCTCCTCGCTCAGTCGCAAGATAGCGGCCCTGGAGCACGCATCTCAAACCGTTGCGATTGCTGCATCGTTCACCCGCCATACCCATTCCAACCGAACTTGGCCAAAACCGTTATATGCTGGCCTGTTTCGGCTCGTCGTTTTCAGGGGTGTTCCAGTACGAAGCGCGAGGAGGCCGCATAGTTCCAGGACAAAGACACCAGGATCCGGGCTAGCTGGCCCAGAGGCCGGTCTGCTGAACGTTGGCGTAAAAGGCGGGAAGCCACACCCACGTTCGCCAGGACCGGCAAAGGAGGCCCACCAAGAGAACTTCAGCAGGGCCCCGCAGCAGGGCCGCTCCCTTCTGCCGTGAAAGCGGAAGGTTGAGGGCATTGTTGATCAGGTAAGTTTGGTGGTGGCCGCTGTTGAGCACCGCCCACGGCAGGGCCTTGCGTCAAAAACGCACGAACCAGGCCCATCAGGGGCCTGTTACGAACTAGAAGTTGAATGACCACGCCTGTGGCGCCCACCAGCGCAAAGCTGATGGCACGGCCGGGAATGGCCCGCACAACAGGGTGTGCATGATCGAGATGCCGAGTCCCAGACGATGGCCAGATCCAGCTTCGAAATCTCGGTGATCCGGGCCTGGAAATTCAAGGAATCTTCGCTCACGTTCGCTGCCCGTCGCTGATAGCCAGCAACTCGTAGAGGAACTGAAACCATCACATCCACCCGCCGCACCAAAGGAATCGTGAACGCCTCCGGGCCTGAGGGCGAAAAAGCCACTTCAGTAATCGCTCCAAACGGGCCATAGCGGGGCAAGGCTGAAGCGGGCCATGCCATTGGCCCAGGTGGAATGGAGGGTTCCGTTGGCTGCTGAGGCCACGATGGCGGCCTCGCCGATTGGAAACGACTGCCGATCACCAGATCCGCAGCCACTGTCGATTCAGTTGGCGCACAGCCGTTTCGATTGCAGTGGGGCTCATGCTGGCCGTCGCTGTCCATGGACGACCAACCACATCACCGGTGGAGTCGAGAGAATGCCTCTTTTGATCGCGCTGGCCAGCCCCCCGCGTCCCACCCTGCGGGATCAGGCGAACGCAGCCTGCTGATTGGGGGGGGCGGGGGGGCAAGCTCCTGACGCGATCCGCCGTGCCATCGCTGAATCATCCATTCAACAACAACGATCTCGAGGATGAACCGTTGCTGGAGCGGCAATAGCTGATGGAGGATCCGCTCAACGTTGTCGAGTTTCGTTGTATGGGGAGGCACGATGGACAGTCGCCTTCCACCGCTCAGATTCCCGTTGACGCCTTTTGCGTTTCCCGCACGGGACGCCGGGAAGAATCCTGAGGATTCCGCCCCGGGGACGCCTTTTTGCTCCAACGACGGCCACATTCAAGCCGTTGACCCTCAACGAGTTGGACACTCCATGGATTGACAATCAACGACTCAACGCTCAAAGGGCCTTGGGCCGTGGCGACCACGTTGGCAACGTGAAGCGAACTTCTCGCAGGCAAGACAGCGCCAGGGGGCCGAGGCACGAAGCGATCGATCGAGACGGGCGCACCGTCGAAAAGCCGCTGTACTTGTGCCAGCCGAAGGAGCCGGAAGTTCCACCACCACGCGTTGTACGCCACGGCGGCCGGCAGCACCGACTCGCGATAGAGGGCGTCCTTGCTCCTTCAAACCAGCTCGACGCAGGGATCGAGAACCACCCGCACTTTCCTGGCCCCTCGCGCTCAGCTGCTGGGGGCCGCCTGACGCAGAGATCCAGTTTCGGTGCTGAGCCGATTCAGGTCAGCTCCGGGTGTGCCCTCGCAGTCTTCGAGGACGTAAGCCCCTTTGGCCACCTGGGCCGCTGAAGCTGTTGCGCTGGTTAAGCCATGGCCTGGCGGCTGAGGGGCCAGCACGGTGGGGCGCTTGCGGTTTGTGATCGCCACTCGTAAGCACCACTGGTTTCATTGCCGTCGCCGGGGCGATCACCAGCAGGTTGCGGATCCGAGGCGCAGCGAGGCGAGCGTCTCAACCGGCTGGTGGGTGGGGCGTCTTCGCCGAGGCCGATCGAATCGGGGGTGGCGCGCCGGGGGCGGGCGGGGCCGGCCCGGCGGGCTTGAGCACGTAGATTCCCCGAGTTCGGAGAGGCGAGAGGCGCATGGCGCCCACCATGTTAAAACCGGCGAAGACCCAGGAGGTGCGCCATGGGGATCAAGCCACTGCCGTGGTAACGCGATGCCGTGAGGTATCGGCCGCCATGGCGTGCTCGCGCCACACCGAAGTGCAGATAGCGGTTGGCTTCACCGCCCTTCTGGAAGCTGGCCTCTCCTTGATGCGGTCAATTGGAGTGGGTGAGGTCGGCGGAGCCGCCGATCAGCTCGCAGGCTGGGGCGATCGCATTCAGGCAGTTGTAGAGTCACTGGCGGCGTGGCCAGGCCCTTGTCAGCTGGGGTGAAGGACGGCAGCGTCGCTTTCCCAGCCCTGGGCAAGCTCACGCGCAGCATTCCTCTCGAACTCGGCCGCTTCAGCTGGGTACTGGCTTGCGTAGGGTGGCCAGGGTGGCGGTCCACTCGGGCTTCGGCGGCCTGCCCGCGGCTGATTGCATTCGCGCCCAGTGCGTCGGTAGGCCGGCTGGGGCACCTCGAAAGTTGCCGTAGCTCCACTCCAGCCGCCGTGCGGAGTGAGCTCGGCCTCCATGGCCCCGAGTGCGGGCGCCGTCACGCGGCGGTGTTGGCCTTGTTGGGTGGCCGTTAAGCCGATTCGTGTGTGGTCACCTTTGATCAGGCTGGGCTGTCGGTGACGGCCTTGGCGCTTCGATCGCCTGGGTGATGGCGGCCACGGTCGTCAGCGTTGCCATCGGCCACGTGCCTGCACGTGCCAGCCGTAGGCTTCGTAGCGCCTTGAGGCACGTCCTCGGTGAAGGACACACCCGGTGTCGCCATCGATGGTTTATGTGGTGTCGTCGTAGAGGGCGATCAGCTTGCCCAGGCCCAGGTGGCCGGCCAGGGAGCGGCCTCACTGGAGATGCCCTCCTGATGGCAGCCGTCACCCATGATCACGTAGGGTGAAGTGGTCGACCAAGACGACCCCAGCCGGTTGAACTTGGCGGCATGTGGCCTTCGGCGATCGCCAGGGCCCACCCGCGTGGCGCATGCCCTGACGAGCGGGGCCCGGTGGTGACCTCAACGCCCGGGGTCTCGAAGGTTTCCGGTGCCCGGGCGTCTTGGAGCCCCCCACTGCCGGGAATTGGCTGAGGTCTCGAGGCCGGACCGCTTTGTAGCCGGTCAGATGGAGAAGGGAATAGAGCAACATGCAGCCGTGGCCGGCTGAGAGCACGAAGCGATCACGGTTTGAACCATTTCGGTTCTCCGGGTTGTGGCCTGAGCACCTTGTCCCAGAGGGCATAGGGCCACGGTGCGGCGCCATGGGCAGCCTGGGTGGCCGGAATTGGCCTTGTTGACCGCATCAATCGCCCAGAAAGCGGATGCTGTTGATGGCAGAGAGTGTTCGATGGACTAGGGTGTTCCACGGAGGGTGGCGCCGACCCCCCCCCCCCCCCCCCCCCCCCCCCCCCCCCCCCCCCCTCCCCCCCACCCTTGGCCGCACATGCTAGACAATGCCATACGCCTTATAAGGTGCAGATACCCAAGTGGTCCGGCCGCCCCCTCCTGGGACACCCTGTCATCGGACACTCTCTGCGTTCAAACAGCATTCCGCTTTTCTGGCGATTGATGCGGTCAACAAGGGCCAATTCCGGCCACCCAGGGCGCCCTGGGCGCCGCACCGGATGGCCGATCCTCTACAAGGCTCAGCCACAACCCCGAACAGCCCACACAGAGGTGGGGAGGGGTTCCTCTGGGGAGCGGAACGAGGGTTCAGCTCATCCGGCGGGAAGCGCGGGGGCAAAACATTGGGGACCGCGAACCCAAAGGAGTTGGAGAGCACAGACATTCAATTGAGTTCCCGTGCCTTGTTTGGGAACGACATTTCCAGATCACCAGCCGGATCGGGATTGTGGGTTAATTGATCGTAGGAGGCACCCAGGTTGTGCTCGATCGCCATCACGGCGCAACGGCTTCAATGCCGCCGCTGCCGCCCAGGCCGAATGGCCGGTCATCGATTTGGTGGAACTCACTGAAATGGTTCTGGCGTGCTCCCGAGTGCCGACTGATTGGCTGAGGTTTCGTTTGCTGTCGTTGGCCTGCGGTGCTGTGCCTGGCATTCACGTAATCCACCTGTTCCGCTTCCAGACAGGGCATCGGCCAGGGCCAGCCGCATGGCTTCGGCGCCGCCGACGCCACCCGGTGAGGCGGCGAAGTGATTGTGATGGGCATTCGCAGGTTCTGCCGTAGCGACGACCTTCCGCGAGGATGGTGCGCCGCTGGGAAGCGGGCGTGCTCGAGGCTTTCAAGCACCACCACCCGGCCCCTCGCCGATCCACGAAGGCCATTGCGCTCCGCATCAAAACGGGCGGCTGGCCGTGCGGGATCTATTGCGGCAGGAGAGGGCCTTGGCACTGGCGAAACCGGCCACCCCCAGGGGGGTGATCGCCGATTGCGGGCTTCCGCCGCAAAAACCATGGGCATCGGCCCAGGCGAGCTGGATTCAGGGCGATAGGCATCGCCCGCATTGGCGTTGGAGCCGGCGGCACAGGCGGGTGGAACTGCCGTGCTCGGTCCCTGGCGCCGATTGGCGCATGGCGGTCAGACCAAGCCGGCCATGTTGGGAATCATCATCGGCACGCAAGACGGGCTGAACCCGATCGGGCCCCCGATCTCCAGGCACATGGGCTGGGTTTCCATCATCAGCAGCCCACCCACGCCGGAGCGATGGGCCACGCCCACCCGCTCGGCCGCGCCTCTTTTGATCGCCAGACCCGGCCTTGGGGCACCGGAACCTGCTTGGCAGCCACACGGCGAACTGGCAGAATGAAATCCCAGCGCTTGGCCTCTTTGCGCTCGATTACTGCCGCTTGGGATCAAAGTCCTTTGACCTCGGGCCCGCCAGCCGGCAGGCATTGGCGGACGCATTCAAACAGTGTGATCGGGCCCGACGCCGTTACGACCGTGCTCAACCCTTCCCAATATTGGAAATGGTGGTTGCCGCATTCGGTTGTGACCGCGCCCCAGCCCTGTGACGACGACGCGCGGAGACCCTCACCATCAAACCAAACCTCAGCCTGCTTGTCCTGGATTGTACGTCACGCATCACCAACTGTGGTGATGCCTTCGGCGGATTCATCGGGAATCTCGATGTTCAAAGGCCTTCTTCCAAGGCCATGACCAGCTCGACGGTGTCGAGAGAGTCCGGCGCCGAGATCGTTCTTGGAAAAATTCGATTCGCGGCTTCACTTCAGCGGCGTCGACGCTGAGATTGCTCGCAAACGATCGAGCGCCACTTTCTCGAAGATCGCTTCCTGTGACATGACCGATGAGTGAGAGGCCGCATCCTACGGGTCGCCCTGTCTCAGGCCTTGGCCGATATGAAAAAGGGTGACGGCCCGGCGACGGCTGCCCAGCGGCACCCGTTCGCTTGTGCGTACTTGACCCCACGACGTTTTCGCTACCAGGGCAGGGCATGTCCCATTCCGTTCAAAGAATCTACGACACCTGCATCGGTTCACCAGTGCGTCCGGGCCTGCCCTTCTCGATGTTCCTTGAGATGGTCCCCTGGGATGGGCTGCCAAGCGTCCCAGATCCTTCGTCCGCGCACCGAAGACTGCATCGGTTGCAAGAGCGCTGTGAGAACAGCGTTGCCCCACTGACTTCCTCAGTTGTTTTCGCGTCTATCTCGGTGACGAGACCAGCCGCAGCATGGGCCTCTCCTACTGAGTCCCGGCTCCGTCCTGCAGACCACCCGGTTCGCGCCGGGTTTTTTTTTGGTTGTGAAGTCTGCCCTTCTGCGTGTCCGATTGGCGTCAGGCGGCCGGTCAATCCTTTAGAAACCAGCCCAATTCCGGCCCATCGGCCATGTGTGGCATCCGTCGCGGTGAATCGTTCCAAGGGAGGCTGCCCCCCTGTTGCTTTCGAAGGCCTTCGTCAACTCGCATGATCGCGGGCATATGGGACTCCGCCGGGCTCGCCACGGTCGGAGGCCCTCGCGGCCAGGAGCCTCGCAGTCCGCCGGCGCGCTCACTGTCTTGCGGGCCGGCGGCAAGTGGTCAACCTGCAGCTCGGCTCGACCAGCTCGGCGCTGGTCGGGCAGTGCGGCATCGGCCATACGCGCTGGGCCACCCATGGCAAGCCTGAGAACGCAATGCCCACCCCATCTCGATGGGGCCAAGCGGCTGGGCCGTGTTCCAAGAACGATCATCGAGAATCACCGCCAGGCGCGTGAGCAGCTTGCAGGCCCGCGGGTGTTCCGTTTTTCCGCTCCGAGACCGATACGGAGTCATTCCTCACCTGATCGCCAGCGCCTTGGGGAGCTTGGGACGCCGCCGGTGGAACTGCCAGCGCCGCCGGGCCTGTGCTCGAAGCGGGCAGCACGTTTTACCCCTCCTGCAGGGGCCTTACGCCCTGGCTGTGGTCTGGGCCGAATGCCCCTGGTGTCCTGCTGGTGGCACGCGTCAGGCACCGTTCTGATCGGTTCTGGGTGAAGGGGAGTTCCTCGTGCGCCAGTGACACTCCCCGCCCTGGCCGGCTTCACACCGCCACGATCCTGCCGATGGAGGACGGCGAAGTGGCCTGCTTTGACGCCGCTGGGCATCGAGCTCTACAACCAGGCGGTGAGCGGGTTGCAGCGCAGCCCCAGCCTTGCTGACGGGCACGAACACGTGGCGGACAAGCGCAGCTTCGCCACTTCATGCACAGGAGATCACGAGCAGGCCGAAACGGCGCGCTCTGGTGCCCGTCACCGCCGGAATCTGGCGGCGTCGGCCGGGCTCCCGTCCCTGGTGGCCCTGCCCCCTGGCGATTCAGGTGTTCGATCGGTCGGAGCGGATCCAGATCCTGGCCTGCGGCACCAGCGCCATGCCGCCCTGGTGGCGCCTACCTGCGCTCGAGCAGCTGGCCAGGCATTCCCCACCAGCGTGCTTCCACGCCAAGCGAGATTCCGCTATGCCCCCCACTCCCTGATGGCCCACACGCTCACATCGGGGTCACCCAGTCAGGAAGAAACGGGCCGACAACGACTTGCCGCTTGCTGATGGGAAGCGCGATCGACGCGCCTGATCGCTGACCCCGCTTCGCCTCAACCAGCTGGGCATCACCAACCGGGTCGAAGCACTCCCTGGTCGGCTGGTGCCGCACAATCCTTGATATCGGCTGCGGCATCGAGGTGGGGGTGGCCGCACCAAGACCTTTCCTGGGACCAAGCTGTTGGCTTTCTACGGCCTGTTGCCCTCTCGTTCGCCGAGCGGGCGCAGCAGCCGCAGTTCTGACGACCTGCCGCCCTTGCGTGTGGGCTTGCGGGGGCCCTGCCCGCCCAGATCAAGGCGCTGGTGGCCGAATCACGGACCGGCCGGCTGCGCCGAGCTGGCCCATTTGTTTGCCGATACCAGGATGTGATTTTCCTGGGCCGTGGATCAACTACCCCATTGCCCTGGAGGGGGCCCTCAAACTAAGGAGAATCAGCTACATCCATGCGGAGGGGTACCCAGCCGGCGAAATGAAACACGGACCGATCGCCCCTGCTCGATTCCCGGGTTGCCAGGTGTGCGATCGCGATGCCCGGCAGCGTCTTCGACAAAGGTGCTCTCCAATTGCCAGGAGGCCAAGGCCCCGCGATGCCAGCTGATCGGTGTGGCGCCCGCCCGGACCTGACACCGAGCTGTTCGATGTCTTGCTGCCGGTCGGTGTGCCTTGCTGGTTGACGGCTGCTCTTCGCCTCTGCTGACGCGTGATTCCGATGCAATTGTTGAGCTATCAAACATCGCGGCCCATCGCGGTCTTGAGTTCGATCAGCCGCGCAAAACCTGGCAAGAGCGTCACCGGGAGTGACCGTCTTCCCCTGTCCCCGCAGCTTTGGGATGCGTCTGTTTCGCGCTTCTCGCGCGGTTGATCGCCCTGCTGGCCTTCTTCGCCGCCGCTGAGGTTCGCCATGATCGGCTGCGCCCGAGCCGGGTTCAGGTTGCTGGCCTGCTGAAGGGCCATCCCGGGGTTTTGCCGCCGCGGGTCGACCGGCTGAGAAGCGTCCATCTTGCAGGCGGGGCCTTGCTCTCCACCCAGCTGGGGCCGCCCTGGCCCTGGTGGGCCCTGGGCTGGGGCCGGCGTGGGCTGGCGTCGCCTGGATCCCCAGACCGGCGGCCCTGGGTCGATGTATTGGTGTTTCTGGGTCTGTCTGCCTGGCCCACCCTGCTTGGGCGGCTTGTTACCCAAAGCCTTGGGTGATTGCACCAACCCGGAGGTGTCGGGCCCGCGCCTGGCACCGCGTGCTGGAGTCGGCGAAACCGCACCCTCTCCGCCCCTGCTCTCGCTGCTTGAAACGCCTGGCCGATGGCCTGCTGAAGCTGCTGGGGCTTGCCGCGCCACTGGGGACGCCCTGGTGCGGGCCTCTGCAGCCGGGGAGGCCTCGAAACCCTGATCGAATCCAAAGACGTGGACCGTCTTGATGCCCGATGAACGCAAAACATTCTTGAAGGGGTGTTCTCCCTCGCGGACACACCGGTTGCGCCGAGGTGAAATTGGGTGCCCCGTTCCGCATTGGGGTCACCCTGGCCGCTCGATGCCTGCTTCGCCGAGATGAATGGATGCCGGTTCCATGCCACCCATTCACGCCCCCGGCTTCAGTGATCGGTGAACTCCCTCGGACGATGTCCGCGGCCTGCTCCGATCTGCGCCGGTGCCGAACCCCAATCGGCCCGGGTGCTGCAGGGGAACCCCACCCGGCTGGCCCCCCTTCATCTCCACCGTGACGGAAGCGTGCAGGGGGAAACGGGACCTCCTTGGCTGAGCTGCTGCCCCCTGATTCCGCAGCGGTTCAGCCGCTGCTGCTGGTGGTGGATGAACATTGGAGGGCACCGAGGCCTGGTCACGGGTTGGCCCGATCTCACCGGTGAGCATCGGTCCGGCGATGAGGGACAAACAGTCCAGTCAGCGTGGGGCGATCTCCAGGCAAGATTCGATTGCCGGGACCAAGCTGGGCTGGTTGGCTGGGGGGATCCTTCGAGGGGTCGTTCGGGAGCTCAACGTCAAAAACTGGGGGGATTGCGCCTGCCCGAAGCCGAAAGGGCACCACCAACCCCTGGCTGGCTTCCTGCTGGAGCGGCTTTGCCAGGCCCCCACATTCCCAGCCGGGCGGAGAAGCATTGCGCTGGAAGGGCGATTTTTTTCCCCCCACTTTTCGAGAATTTCAAGGGCTCCATGGGGTTTATGCTTCCCCTTCCCCCTTTTTTCTTCCAT
>Ga0163217_1023945_pt1 | contig 11457 bp, 16 predicted proteins | sample SynspAceP_FD_185933 | JGI IMG/M metagenome (GOLD analysis project Ga0163217, IMG submission 185933) | Saline lake microbial communities from Ace Lake in Antarctica - Synechococcus sp. Ace-P (PacBio error correction) | ecosystem: Environmental > Aquatic > Non-marine Saline and Alkaline > Saline ... | reverse complement strand
AGGCCAATTCTGCAGATAGCTCATCACCAGCCATGCCCCTCGCTTCACCTCACGGGTGATCAGAAACAGCAGGTTTCGATTTGCGAGCTGCTGGCCGCTGGGCCATCGACTAGGCCGAAAATACTCCTGGCCTTCGTCTTCACCAGAGAGACAAATCAGTCCTGCAATGTGGAGGATTTGGCCCAGCTGTTGGGGCTCGCCTTTACTGCCAGCTCGTATTACTGGTGATTCAAGGCATGGTAGCGCCAAAACCATCGGTCGGCCACTGGCCGGTGTCCACGAAACACATGCACGCTCGCGAGCTATCGAGCGGGTCGTAATCTGCCAGCAGGCCGAACCAAGACATTCAAAAACGGTCTCTGCCGGCGTAAGGGCACGACACAACGGCCCGCCCGGCGCCACATCATGGCGCACAAAGCGCTGTGTCTTGCTCTCGATCTGCAGCGTCAGCCGCACCAAAGCCGCGTCATCTCGCCGGCCATGCAGCCACCGTTGATCTGTTGCTGCGGGTAGCGCCCGTTCACCAGCGCCAGCCAGGCCTCAGGCTGCGCAGCAGCGCGGCGGCCAGATCGGGGCCAGTCGGCGTTCGCCGCCAAGCCGGGGGAGGTAGTTAAAAGGGTGCGGCCACTCAATCGGTGAGCACACGGGCCTCGATGGCCAGCACGGGGAGTTGAGCGAACGCCTCTCCTCGATCCGCGCGCGCCGGACGCGCCTCTGCAGGCGGCATGCTCGGTACGTTGGAGTAACTTTTTTGCCTGGGCGCCAGCAGCAACTGCAACCACCGCCAGCGACGGGAAAGCGCAGTCGGCCACCACTCCAGCAACCAGGGCTCTTGGAATGCTGGTAAGAAGCCGCAGCACGGTTCCGCCTGGAAGGCCGCCTCAGAGTTGTAGAGCGTGATCCAGCTGGCCAGATTTCACTGTTCACGCCGCGGAACAAAGGGCATTCAGAGCCCCAGACCATCCGAAGCAAACCGTCGTGTCGGCTTGGGCCGACCAGCAGCGGCACGATCACGATCCTGCAGCTCACGCCGGGGCGTGTCCGATCGGGCGATTCCAGCCGTGGGCATCAGGGATACACGCATCTTGCGGTCGCCCGCGTCTGTGGGCAAAGGGTTTTGCGTGCTGAAACCAGTTTGGGCCGTAGTACCAGTCCGCAGAATCACTCTGTTGCTGAACTCTGCGTCGAGGTATTCATCTGCTCCATCGAAGAAGCCTTCAGCCACCGCCTTAGCCGAAAGAATGAAAGCCTGGCCGCCGGGTGAAATGTTGGAATCGTTCGTCGCGGCACGCATAAGCATTGGGTGCCGAACGAATCATTGTTTGCCTTCATCCCACTGGTACGGCTTTGAAACGCCGATAGAGAATCTCCGCTCATAGAAGAGCCGGCACATAACCAATCGTCAAATCCTTGCGATCGTTCCAGTCCCCGCGCCCATTCGTTTGGTCGGATGACTCGCATCCTTGGCCGCCTCGCTGTGGCAAAGCCACGAAGCTGTTGTCGGGCTCCGCTTGCTCGCGGCTTGTTTCGGGTCTTGGTCTGCTGGCTTGCTCAATCCCCGCCGCCTTTGGCGCAATGATCACGCATGGGTGGCCACGCGTTGGCGCTCTGGGGAGATTCAGGCCGCCGTAATAGCCACCCTGATAGAGAGCCAAATCGAGGGAAGATCACCTATAGGAACACCCGCAGGGCCAGCACCAAGCTGATTTACACCTCGCCCGTGAGGTGTCGAAGATACGAATCACCAGGGATCGGAAGCGCCGCAATTTGAGGCCAGCGCGGGCCTCGTGCCCACCAAAACCAGCCCGTGCCGCAGGCTGCCAGCGCATGCCCAGCGGCGCCATGGGCCACTCCCGCACGCCCGGATTTGCCCTTGCTGCAGGCAGCGCAGCTGGGCCAACGACCGGCACAACCCACCCTCAGGCCCGTCGGGCGGCAGCGGCCTTGCGAGCAGCAGGCCTGCGGCCCCTGGATCTCGCCGGCATCCACCAGCCCGGCTGCGGCCCGCATCCCAGACGTAGAAGCTTGTCTTCTCAGCTGGGAAACCAACTTAGGCATCGCCCTGCTGCGGCCAGTACTGGGCAGATCGCAAAGTGGCCACCGAACCCCTGAGGTGATGCCGGTAGCCCGGCCGGTCCCTGGGGCCAGGCCACCGGCAGTCCAGGAAGGTTCCAGCAGTCCCGGCCGGGGGCCTGCCCCGCCAGGGCTGCCTGGGCTCCCTCAACTCCGGCACAACCCTGCTCTCCAGCCGGACCCAGCCGACGCCTGGGCTTCCGCCGGGGCCGGGGCTTCCCGCAGGCCCCGGTTACACCCTGGCGGGCCCGCGGATTCGAGCCGGTGTTCTCCAGGGCCATTTCAGCAGAAGCGGTCTGCCGTCCTTTGCAGACGTCACGCACTCAGCGGGTCGCTCTCGCAATACAGCCGCTGCACGCGAATGTGGCGAGACGCAGGATTGATCCGTCTGCATCATGGAAGCCAGCCGGCATGTAACCGTGCAGCAGGGAAGGCTCAAGTCTGGGAACCGTCCGCCACTGCTTCGTCGTCAGATCAGTGATCGACCAGAAACTCGCTTCGCGGGTGGGTGGGGCAAACCCTGAAATCAAAGGCGCGTTCAGCAGGAAATGGCAGGCCCGTGTCCTGCAGTTGCAAACGTACGTTGTTTCTTGTTGGCGAAACTGCCAGGTTGGCCGTCTTGAGCACGTCATCTGAATGGCAGCGAAAGAAGCCGCAGAGTAGTGCCAGCCGGATTGTCAGGAAGCAACAGAAAAGCAACAGGTCTGGACTGAGTCAGGCCGCAGAACAAAGCCGTGTGCTGTATCAGGGCCGTCGCTGTCGTAAACTGTCAGCAGGAAGGCAGCCGCGGCCGCATAGAAAAAGCCAGCGGCACAGGCCGTTTGCCGCGCGTCAGATCACGTCACGGTTGCCGGTGCCTGCCGTGATCCCGCCAAGCATTGGGTTGAAAATTCGCCATCCGGCCGCAGGCAGGGCCGGCGCCGAGGTGGGAGATCTGTGACCCCGGAGGTCAGTCCGCCACCGAGCCGCCGACAGGGAGCTGCGTTCTGGTTCGTGACACCAGCCAGAGATTGTTCTCAAAGAGCGCCGGGCTGCAGCACCGTGCGCAAGCCCGATGCCCCCCGCTGGTGAGCGCATCCGGCCCGGCGAGCTTGGCGCTATAGCACGGCAGGACGCCTCAGCTGGTGGCAGGGACGGCTCGCTGACTTTGATCGTTGAATCGACCCCACTTGGCAACGGCTCGTTGGCCCGTGGCCCACCGGGCCTTGGGCCAGGTGGCCCTTGTGGCCGGGCAGGCCTGTGGCCCCTGAATTCGATTCGCCGTTCGGGCTCCAACTCACGCTTCAGGCCACCAGCTCATAGACCAGGCCGTCACGGTCCAGATGAAATCACCCGCGGCGGTGGGGCTGGACACATCCATCCACGCTTGAGTCGGTGGGCCCGTCACGGAGTACCAGCGGACTGCCACGGTGGCGGGCCGGCTGCCGTACATCACGCAGGGCTGGCTTGCCATCCACCGGGGCTCGGCAGCAGAGCCAGTCCGCCATTCGGGTTGTAGCCGGAGCCGCCACTGCTTCCGTGGCGCTGCGTTTGTACGGCTGGCCATCGAGGCCATCACCCGGCACAGGGCCTCACGCCAGAGAGGCCGGCCCGGCTTTTTTTTTTTTTCCCCTGCCTGGCAACGGTTTGGCCCATTCATCCCGAAACACCACAGGCCGGCGGCAGCGGGCAAGCAGCAGCGACAACAGGCAGCGAGGGCCACATAACAGCCCCATGGCGATGGTCACCACCAGGTCGGAAACGCATCGCTGGTAAGGACGTGCCGCAGCTATCGGGGGACATCAGGCCGTCCGATCGTCCACAGGGCACCAGCTCGGCCTGTGCCCATCTTCCCCAGTCCACGCTGGAGTCCTGCATCGGCCACACACGTGGAATCGATGCTCAGCTCGATCGCGGCCGTGCCCGCTCCTCATTTACAGCGCCGGGCTGATGGCAACCACCACAGTTCCAGCGTTTGCCGCTGCACCGGCCCGAGGCGAAAACCGATCTCCAGCCAGCGCTGCACCTGATGGCGCCAGACCCACTCCTCGCCGCCAGGCAACCCACCGGGCGCAGAGGGCAGGCGCAAGCACCGTCATCGCGCTCCTCGTGCCAGTCAGCGGAGTAGCGGGGGCATGGCAGACAGCCCAGCGGGCAGGGGAGCTACCACCCTTTGCAGCTCAACAAACAAGCCGCCGTCAGCAACACCGCGGTAGGTGTCTCTCCCAAGCGGGGATTAACCCAGCAGATCGCTGGGACATCTCCCAGGCCTCACCAGCAGGGGGATCGGCATGGTGGCCACTTCAAGCTGCAGCCGCTCGGCCTCAGACAAATTTCGGCTTTTGGTCATCGATTTGATCCAGGTGGATCCCGAAGTACCTGCAAGGCCAGTGATCGGTGTTCTCAGCCTTCGTCAGCGAAGCAAAATCGACAAGGTTTTCGCTTCCGGCTTCCCTTCAAGCTGGCTTCCGCTTCCTGCTCCAGGCGCGCTCGGCCTCAGCCACGCATTCTCCTTCTTGGTCATCGAATTGATTCCAGGGCGACGCCGTAGACCTCCAGGCAGTGAGATGTTCATCTCGTCCCTGGTCATCGCGGTGAACCAGGAAAGATAATAGGGCTCGGTCGGGTTCACCCTCGATTCTGTGAGAATCGGGGAGCAGGATCATCTTGGGTGGAGACCTCAAGCATCGCCGGATCACTCTGACCGCGCTATTGACAAAAGACATCACCGGCAATTTAAATTGGCCGTCTTAATCGCGCTTGAATCAAAGATAAAAAACTGCACTCAGTGTCGCTTGTATTAGTGTAATTAGAAAATTTTTTTTTTCCAGGGGGCAAAGGAAAATTTTTGGGGGGGGCCGACACAGGGGGGGGGGGGTGAGCCTTCCCATTCACGAGAAAATGATCACCTGTTGCCTCGATGCCGGCCTGCCGAACCACGTGACCACGTTCACAGGCTTGCCTCACCTCCAGAGGCTCCTCGGGATTAGCTCAACGATCACCGGCAGCACCGGACCAGGGTCCGGGTCAACGGGGATCCGGTTCGGTTCCGTGGGTCTCCGTGCCGCCATCGCCCACTGCGTCGTCGAGATCCGGCAACACGCTGCCACTCCAGCTGTCAACCAGCCCTCCAGGTGGCAGGGCATGACAAGCGCATCCACCTCGCCGGCTTGCGGATGCGCAGAATCCCCTCCGGCGTCTCCAGATAGGGCGCCCACGCCGCCAGGACCGCGCTTCGCGCACGGTCGGAATCAAGGGTTCGATCCGGTGCGCTGATCAGGTGGTCCAAGGTCATCAGAAGCGGCGCAGCAGTCCGGGCGGGCCGACACCTCAGCAGGCCTAGCGGCGGCGCCCACGGGCTCGCCAGGCCTCGACGGGATTCACGCGCATCTGCCCTCTTGAGCCTTGTAGAAACGCGTTTCCAGTTTCGAGCATCACAGCACTCAGGCGGCTCTCGCGGTAGGCGCCAGCATGGGTTGTCGGAGTCAGCGTGCACGGGCATACAACAAAAGTGCGTGGCTCCTTCACGTTCGCCGGCATCAGCAGGGGGCCATCAGCAGGGCACCGCCGCTGATCGTTGCTCCACCTGGCGCCGGCAGCCCGGGCACCGCCACCGACGCTGCACGTGACCCAGGTCGATCGTGCCGTCCTTCAGTGAGGCGCCAGCTCCAGCAAAAATGTCACGCGCAGCAGCGCCGGGTGCTGAGCAAGAAAAAGGTGAAAGTGACCCCGCTGCATCCAGCGGCGTGCTTGATCTGCACCACCTCAGCCGCTTTGCTCTGACCCGCTCAAACGGATCCGTGGCGCTTGGGATGATCCAGCCCACCAACGTCGAACTGCATCAATCAGTTTGTTGCCCCATTGCACGCCATCGTGCGTGTCCTCTCAATCAAAGGTGGAGATAGATCTAAAAAGAAAAGGAAAGTTGGGGCTTAGGTGAGAGATCGGAGCAAATCAGGTCCACGACAGACTGACGTTCATACGCCGGAGCATCGCCGGCGGTTGCACACCGCAAAGCCCACGTACCAATCCACCCGGCGTCGAAACACCGGGGGCGTCCTGCACTTCGCCGAAAGCCCGCACCGAGAGGGCCGTAGCGGCCTACGAACAAAGTACCCTGCAGGCCGGTCATCAGCTCATCACCCAGGGCGCAGCAGTAGAAGCTGGTGTGCCGCCGGCTTAAACGAAAGCCCAGGCACCTGTGTTGCCGGCGGGCTTCCTCATCCACCAGCCGAGGATTTCGCGTCCTCCAAACCAGTGCCGGCCATCCACCACCTGGTAGAGATCAGGCTGAGCACCTGGCGGCTGCGGTCTGATCTTGGCGGCGACCAGCCTTGCGTGTGACAGCACCTTACTAAACGCCACGTTGGCGTTCACCGGAAATCCAACCAGCGATTCGAGCTTGGTGAGCTTCACGAAGCCGCCTTCGTTATCGATGGTCTGGGGAGCAGCAGGGGGAGACGCTTGCTCGCCCGTTGAAGGGCACGTGGACAAAGTGGCATCGCCGTTATGATCGCGCCTCCAGAGTGGCGCATCGAGCGCACCTGTCTGCTCGGTCTGGCTGGCGCGGGGACTCGGGGCCATTGAGGGTCAAACCGACTCGAGGCATCACTCGAGATCGCCACCGAAAGAGGTGCACGAACTCCCGATCGTCTCGACGGCGCCGTATCCCTGCGGTACCCTCATTGACAGCGCGGAAGGCCAACGCCGAGGCGCAGCTTTCACCTCTTTTGGCGAAATTGCAAGGCACCACCAGCAGGTTGCGCCAAGTTCATGGGCGAAGCAGTTCACCTTCAACGAAGGGGTCTTTGGTTTGACCCGCCAGGCGGTTCAACCCTCGTCTATGCTCTTCATCGCCTCGAATCAAGGTGAGAGCCCATGGCACTCGGGGTCTGGGCCCAGCACGTCACCACCTATTGCCAAGCACCACCGCAAGCTGATGGGATATGGGGAGCGCTGACGGGCTTTGGTAGCCTGAGGCGCGGCGGCGGGGTCGTCAACCGATCCGACGGCGGCGCAAGGGCGGCGCAAGTCGCGAGGCCGGCTGCGCGGTCGCGGCCCCTTGGCCCTCGCCCGTGGTTTCCTCGACAGTCCCCTCCGGCCTTCCTGCCCATGCGCACCGCAAAATCCTTGCTCATCCAGCGGCCGCTCTCAGCTTCAGTGGGCTACAGGCCTGATTGCTCAATCAAGCGCCAGATCGACCACGCATGAATCGCCACGCCCCGCGTCCTCGCCTGCTGTGCAATGCCCGCTGCAGGCACTCTCGGCCTTGGGGAGTCGGCCCGATCTGGTTGGCCCCATGGCGGCGGAGTGGGCCGAGCGCCAACGAGCTGGAAAGCTTCGCTTGGAGCTTCAAAGGGCAGCACGATCTCCACGGCAAGGGCGGTAGAGTCGTCATGCCGATGAGGATCACCGCGGCGGCGGGGCGACTCACTGAAGGAGAAGCCGAGCATGCCCACAAAAGATCTTCTGGGGCTTGGATGGGGCCATCACCCAGCAAGAATTGCCGCTCATTTCAACTTCAAGTTGAGGCCAGCCCCCAGGAGCTGAAAGGCCTATGAGCGGCGATTGAAGCCGGCAGGCATTGAAATGCGCCATCGGGTCTCTGGGCTGGCAAAGAGCGCGCCGCAAAAGGCAGCTGCCATCGGCTGGGCGGCCTGAGGCCAAGCCCACCGAGCCTCAATCCGCACCAAAACACGTTTGGCGGGCGGGCCAGGCGGAGGGGATCAGGCAAGCAAGCTCAGTAGAGAACACGGTGAACGGCGGGCCGGCGTCGCTTGGGTATGTGGGCTGCGCACAGGCCCTTCATGGTCGGTGGGCGCTCAAGGGTCTGCGCAAGGTCCGGGCTTGGTTGCGCCGCTGCGCGGCTGTGGCGGTGCGCAGCGCTTCCGCACCGGCGCTGGGCGCCCCTTGAACCCGCCCCACCGCCTGCTTTCTGCGGTCCTGCGCTGCGCCACCAAGTGCCACACGCACCGCTCCAACCCGCTCGCCGCTCGAGGTGCCCTAGAGCTCCAGCCAGCCTAGAGGATGCTGCAATTGGATCGCCTCAGGGTCATGCCGGCGCCATGCCGCCGTGTCGCGGAAGCTGGCCGGCAATCTCCTCTTTGGCGCCCAGCTCGCACTCCGGCCCCGCTGCCCGGTGGCGTAGGCTGCAGAGCTGCCCTTCTAAGGCGGCCAGGGCCGATGGCATTCAGCGCGGGGGCTTCTGCCCCGGCCTTTTCTGCTGGACACCTGCGGCTAGCCGCTGGCAAAGAGGAGGAGAACGTCGCCCAACACGGCAATGCGCACCCCCAATTGACGTGGCGCGGTGATTGGACCGCTTACCAGTACTTCCGAGGCAAACAGCAGCAGCAGACGCCGTGGCGATGCTGGCACGAGCGATCGGGCGGATCGAGCAGCAGCAGGGCCACGGCCGAAATTCCTGCTGGACAGCAGGCGCCATGGGCTCTGCCGGTTTCAGCGAGTCACCGCCCAGCACCGCCCGGCATCAGCCTTCGCCAACCCGCGGTGGTGCCATACTTGCTCCCAGAACGACAACGCCAGCGGCACCGGCTTACCGCGAGATGCTTCTCCTCGAAGCTGCGCCATGCTCGCCGCCTATGGGGGCAAGGTCAGCAGCGATGACGCCTTACAACGTCATTCCGGCCCAGTCGGCGACAGCACCGAGGCCCAGGCCAGCTCTCAGCCCTGGCGTTCCGCTCGGCTGGAGGCCAACTTTTTTCACCAAGGGCGTCACCGGCCGATCTATTCAAAGAGATTCGACAGCCCGGCCGGCCGTCGCCACGGGCTGGCTGCACAAAGCCCCACTCCAGGCCCATCGGCAGGCGGCCACTGGACCGTGGTGACCGGCTACGAAGCGAAGGCGGCTGATTCACAACGATCCCAACGGGGTGAGGCCAATCGCGTCGTGGTGGGACACCGCAACCTCAACGGCAAGGCCGCACTTAACAGCGCCAAATGAACTGGATCCCCGCTTGGAGGCAGGCGGCAGCGGCGGCTGGTTCCTGTTGTAAAGGGCTAGCAAGAAAACCTGGCCGACCTCAGCAACCTGCAGCACTGGCTGTCTTTTCTGTTTTTCCACGCACCGCACCCGGGGCCAGCCTGGGTGCCATTGCGCCACTGAGCCCGCAGGAGCCGCCGGGTTCAGCGGCTGCATTGATCGTTGGAGCAGGGCTCCACTGATCTCTCTGATTCTCGATGTGATTCGGGCGGCAGCGGGCGCCTGCCGGCGGCGGGCATGCAAGTACACCGGCTGCCGCGGGACGCCCTACGACGCGCCAGGGAAGCAAGCACTGAGCGAGTGGCATTCGATGCCAACAGCAATTGCGGTGGCAGGAGATCTACTTCGCGGAGTACGGCCGGCCTGCACGATCCAGCCGAAGTTCCCGATTCGGTGGTGCTGCGTTCTTTGAAGGACCGCCGGCTGGCCTGATCCAGCTGCTGCTCGCCGCCTACTGGACCGGCTCAGGCCCAGACCGGTGGAAGGCTAACTTCAGGCCCCGGCACCACACCCACCAGCGAACGTCGTCAGGCAGAGCGCTCGCACGTCTGGGGGCTGATCGCGAAACCCGGGACCTTGGCTACCCCGCAGAGCCAGACCTATGGACGGACGATCTGAGCCAACCCTTACAGCAGAGCTCACCCCAGCACGCCGGGGGGAACTGCCGGTAAAACCACCGTCGACGCGAACGCTTCCTCTTTGTCGCTCGCAGCGGTGATCATCAGCGAGTTCTCGATCTATCTTCTCGCTGGGCGGTGTGCGCCTGGCGTCTGGGTCTTCCTCGATGCCAAAAGCCTGCCCAGAGTTCTGATGCGGCTGCATACAGCCACTGAGTCCGCCCTGCACCTCTGATTCCTCGCCCTGGCTCGGTGGTCGCCATCGCAGCAGCGTCAGCAGGGGCACCGTAAATGCAGGAACGATCCGGGCAAGCAAGCTGGCCGTGATCAAGGGTCCGTGGTGGCGCCATCATCCGCTCGCCAGCTTGCCCTTCTCTGCGTTCGGGGCTGGTGGTGCCGCGTTTTGTTCGCACACCAGCATGCCGTCCCCTCTCCGCCACGCATGCCTGATTCCGGAGTTCCTGCCACTCGGCCGATGCCAGCGGCGTCGGCTTCTCTCGGCCAATTCGCCGGCATCGAGCGAGAAAGATGCGATCCAGGTCGCCAGAATTGGCCCTTCACCACAGCAGTGAAGCCGGATCAGGAAGCGCAAGCACAGCCCAAAGCCTTCCTCAGGGCCCACCATCGCGGGCCGCACTGGTCACCATCTCCGCGGATCGCGTCGCTGGTGCGGGTGTCACGCCGTGAGCATTTGGAAGGCACCACGCCGTTCGCACGAAAGCTGGATCAGCCGCAGCCCAAAACCGGTTTCTGTGTGGGAATTTTGATCCCTGCTGAGGCCAGCGCAGAGCAGAGCGAAGAGTCAGGCAAGCTCGAAGCGCATTGCTGGATCAACTTCCGGCCAATTCAGGCCGCCGTGTCAGGCTGCACATCTCGAGGGGTCCTTCTCGATTCGCCAGGCAGGCAGAAGCCATGGGGGTCGAGCCACACAACGCCCCCGGCTGGAGGCCAAGGCACGGGCCAGCCTCAGGGCGGAGCTGGCCTGAGGCCATGGCCCTGCATTCACACCTACGAGTCAGGAACCAGCTCCAGCGGGCCGTTGTTGCGGCGCAGTAGGCTCCAGCTTCAACGCTGCGGATCAAGCCCGCGACTCGCTGGTTGTGCTGATCTGAACCTTTGGCCGCTTCATTGAAAAGCCGTTCCACCCGCCCAGGGGGCCAGGGCTCGGCGGGTCGAGCATCTAAGGCGCCGGCGACTCACCAGCAGGCGCCAATTCATACCCGATCTCCAGCCTTCAGGCACAAGGCCACTCATCAGGCATTGCCAGATTGGGCGTTGCAAAAGCCAGTGAACACATCTACCGTTCTAGCCGCAGCAGAGAAGTGCGGGCGTGTACTCATATATTCTCTCTACAGTAGGGGTGAGTCCGCGCAGGTTTCCTCATGTCTGGCGGCGGCGCAAAGGGCTTGAGCGAGCGGCTGGCGCCGCCCTTGCCCTCGCCGGCAAGTGCCCATTCGGGAGGCACTGCCGCAATTCCGCCTATGGCACCAAAACCCGCTCACGCCGAGGCCGTAAAGCCCAGAGGGTCCATTTTTCGCGCAGAAAGCGTCGTGGGCCGATCCTCATCGCCTGCTGGAAGCGGGCACCACGCCCTTGGCGCAACCTGGGAAGCCAGTGCGGCGGTCACCACGTCCATCTTGCTCTCCGGTCCCGCTACAGCGGCGCAATCCGGATTTTTCCCTGCTCACCTCGGCATGCAACCTGCGTGGTTCCGGCCCTGCCCTTTCCTGTGTGCGCTTTGCCGAAAGCCAAGAAGCTTCGGAATCTTCCCCAAAAGGGCTCCAAAGC
>Ga0163217_1023144_pt1 | contig 11457 bp, 17 predicted proteins | sample SynspAceP_FD_185933 | JGI IMG/M metagenome (GOLD analysis project Ga0163217, IMG submission 185933) | Saline lake microbial communities from Ace Lake in Antarctica - Synechococcus sp. Ace-P (PacBio error correction) | ecosystem: Environmental > Aquatic > Non-marine Saline and Alkaline > Saline ... | reverse complement strand
GGGCCACAACCGCCAGCGCTATCCTTATCACCGGGCATCATCGGGGCAGGGGTGCTTTGTGCCGGCTGACGGTACGGCGGTGGTTCGCCGGGGCCCCTTCCTGTCCTTCCGCGTTCGGCTATTTCCGCATCCCCCCAATGGAGAAAATTTGAAGCTGGCGACCGCGATTGGGCTTTGGACCTTGGGGTGTTTCCTTGCGGTGGTCGGCGCGGCTGGATGCTGTCGGCTTTGAAAGCTTCTCGCGGCTGGGCGTCGTGCGGGCGCATCGAGGAAAGCAAAAACACCCTTATGGATATCGACCCGTTCACGTGGGATGAACGAAAACCGAAGACGGAGGACCTGATTATGAGCTTTTAGTCGCGTCCGCCATTGGCGTTCTCACTGGCTGCCGGGGTCTATTTGATTCTTTTTTTTTGCTTTTTTTTTCTTTTTTTTTTTTTTTTTTTTTTTTAGCGCTGCGTACCTTTCCGTGATCATCGGCACGTCGTGGTCAGCTATGCGGTCAAATGTTTTCCTCTTGCGTTCGGGCCGGTTGAGCGTGAATGCGCCGCCGATCCTGCGGACGGGGTAGAGGTCTATACCCGACCCGCTGCCCCAAGCACTGGTGCTAACGGCCATTGTTATTCCGTTTGGCATGACCGCCCGTGTTGGTGATGATTGCGGTCGGTCTTACCTGAGGCGCGGGCGATGATTCTGGTGAACGAACCGACACGCTGCCGACACAAAAAACGCTGAACCCTCACAGCGCGGAGGAGGCCCGGCATTGACCCATTAGGCTTACTCTTCGAATCGTTCTTGCCGGCTATGCTGGCGGCTTTCATGGTATTGTCCGCACGCTATCATCGTTAATCCAGCGCGCCTTGTCAGGTGCGGGACTCTGGGCTGCTGATGCTAGCGGTTGGATTGTCTGGCAGGCCTCTGACGGCACGGTGAGCACTGTACCAGCTTGGCAATGGCGCGCCTTTTTGGCATTGTTTCTGGTCCGCGGATCGTCTGTCGACGTTGATGGTCTGCTTGACCTGTGTTGCTTGCCGTGCCGGTGTTGCTGTATGCTAATCGGGTCGGGCTGGGACAATCGCGGAGCGGCATTTCCATCCGCTGTTTTCCAGTTCCAGTTGATGGGGATCTTGGGGCGCGTTCCTGACCCGGTGATGCGTTCAAGCCTCTTTGTGTTTCGAAGTGCTGCTGATTGCGTTCATACGGTTGATGATCCCATGCAGGGCGGGCAAACGGGCGTCTGCGGGCGGGCACGCAATATGTGCTTTTTATAATCTTTTGGGCTCGACGCATTCCTGTTCGCGCTTGGCACGATCTATGCAGAAACCCGGCACGCTGAACATGGCGGATCTTGCGATGGCGCGTGGCTACATTGGACGCAGGCGATGGCGCGGGTTATTCGGCGCGCTGCGTTCTGGTTGCTTGCTGGTCTTTGCGGTAAAAGCGCGATTCCGCCCGCTGCATTTCTGGCTGCCAGCCAGCTATGCCGAAGCACCGCGCCGGTGGCGGCGCTATTTGCGATCATGACAAGGTTGCGCGCTTACTGTACTCATCCGTTTCTACTTACGCTGGTCTTCCTCCTGACCTTGAGATCACGCAAGGACTGTTGATGTCTGACTGGATGCCCTGCGGCGTTGCTGACCGTGGCGCTCGGAATGGCGGGCCGTGCTGGAGCGAACGAAGCCGACCGGAATGGTCGCGTTTCCGTTGATCGGTCCATGGGGATTGTTGCTGGCCGCCGTGTCGTCTTTACCCCCTCAGGATTTCGCAGCACTTTATTATGCGATCCATTCCCACCTTTGCCGCTGCGGCGTGTTTATGCTGATCGATGTGATCGCAAGTCGGCGCGGCCGGCGGATGTGGCTTTCGTTTGATGCGCCCCCCATGCAGGTGGCGCGCTGGTGGGCGGCATGCTTCTTGTGTCGCGGCGATTGCCATGACAGGTCTGCCGCGCTTTCCGGGGTTTTGTTCGGCAAAAACTGGGCTGAACTGGATTGCGGGCACGCAGCGTGAATCTGATGTGGTGGGGCTGCCGGGCGACGATCCTTGGGCGGGTCGATTGATCGCGGTCGTTGGTTTCTCTCGGGCTGGCAGCAAAATTTTCTGGAAAGCGCATCAGCGGCTGAAAGCCTGCAGAGGACGCGCTGCCGCGTCGCGGCACCTGAAGGCAAGCGTTGGCACCATGGTTTCCGTTGGCAGGCTAGCGGCCTTGGCTTGTCGCGCTGACCTCGCGGCGTGCCCTGTCACCCGCGTCTAGAAGCGACGTCGGCACAGCTGTGTTCAAACCCCGAACGCTATCTATCGATTTGTCTAACCACGCGCTGGCAAAAAGAGATCACGGACGGACACGCGGAAGACACTCACGGTGAGGCCGACGGATCAGGGCTATGCTACTGATGTTTCAGGCGCAGACGCGCCGCTGGCCACCAGAAAGGATCACTGCATATGTTTATCCCGACTGCTTCGCATCCGATGCTGACCGCCGATCCTGCGATTAGCGTGGTGTCTTGGTTGGTCAATGAAATCAGCTTGGCACTGTTGATATTTTGGGGTATCCTTGGCTGTTGATTCCCCATGCCAACATGCCGCCTATGGCCGACGCCGCCGCGTTGCCAAACCTGCCAAGCTGGTGGGGTATCTGATCAGGGGTGTTTGTGGGGATATTCGGTGGCCCAATGTCGTGGTGCTTTATGATTGTCTTGTCTCAGTCGGAACAAGAACAATTGCGTCCGGCCTGGGTCGTGATCCCGTGGAGCTACGCACCCCCCGAGGCGAGTACCATGTGGCCGGCCGATTTACCCTGACGCCGGTACGGTTTCGCGATGGTCTCTGAAGATGGGAAGCACTTTTGGTGCATGCGCTGGACGCGGCAAACCTGACGAGGTCCGCGACGACATCAAACAGCCGCTATGGAGCGTCGCCTGAAGGAGATTTTCGAATGATTGTAGATTGCTTTGAACATCGCTTTGGTTTTGCCGTTGCCGGTTCTCGCAGTTGCTGGCGATGCCTACGCTTGCTGAAGGCCCCAATACCGGCGACCGTATTCTGGCGCTGGATACAATGGTGGTGAATGCGATTGCCCTGATCATCCTGCTGGGTTATGCGTTTGGGGCACTGCCATTTATTTTGAAAGCGCGATGATCTTTGCCATGCTTTGGGTTTGTGTCCACCGTGGCCAATCGGCGCGCTTTGTCCTGCGAGGGATATCAGTTGAGTGATCTGCCCCTAATCCCCGAAACATCATCTCTGCCCTGTTGATCGTAGGGGGTTTTTTCCACACTCGTCGGGTCGATCGGGTTGATCAAGCTCGATAACTTGCAGTCGCGCTCCACGCGCCGACCAAGGGCATCGACACCTGGGTGTCGGGTCCTTGATTGATGGGGCGATGATATATTACCTTTGCGTCCGAGACAGGGTCGCTGCACGAAGTTCTGGTGATGGCGTTCCTGTTTGTGACGGCACCGAATCACCAGGGCATCTTATCGCCAAAGTAAATCTGCACCGCTGACATTCAAACTAAGATATGCCGCCAGCCCCAGTGACCACGTCTTGGGCACTTACTCTGAGAAATAACAAACCCGCGCCGCAAAGCGCCGGTTTTTCTTTTCTGCCAAAATAGGGGCGAGGCAGGGCATTTGCTCCTGCCTAAAGAAAATTTCAATTTTTCGCTGCCATTCGGTGCAAACCCCTGAAAAGACAGCCATCGCCCGAGCAGACCCTATCACCACCAAACGCTTCGACGGCAACGACGGAAGTACGGCAGGGGCGGTTGTAGCCTCAGATGGTAGAGGTGGACCGGCTGTTCACGCGGGGGTCGCGGCGTTCGAGCCCCGTCAACCGCGCCACCGCTGGCATTTTATCATACATCATGATGACAAGCACACGCCCTTCGGGGCGTGGTTTGCTTGATAGCCGTTCAGGCCATTAGCGTTATTCACCCATTTTTGGGTTTGTCGAGGCCGTTCTTTGGCCGCTTGCGCGGTCTTACGCTGAAATTTTCCAGAATTCTTTGTAATTTTCTTGCGTTAATCGCTTGACGCTCCGGGCTGGTTATCTTATTCCGCCTTAACTGGCGCGGTTTGTAGCTCAGCTGGTTAGAGCTTACCGGCCTGTCACGCGGGTCGGCGGTACGAGCCCCGTCAAACCGCGCCACTTTCCCTTTTTAGATTGTCTGATTTACCTTTCGTCTAAAAAGGGAAAAGCGGGCCGCGAGGCCCGCCCCGTTTTTTTCTTAGTGTTCATTGCCCAATTATCCGGCCCAGCTTCGGATACCTTTGTGAAAGCTCTCCAGATACGTATTTTTCATTCGGAGAATGGATGGCATCGTCATCCTGCCGAATCAATCAGCACCGGCGTGGCTATCCAGAATTTTCATGGAAGTGGCCTGCATGAGGAAATCGAACCCGCCGCACCCGACATAGGCCGGCTGGGCACATCCATTCGTTTCTCTGTCAGTTGCCTTGCCGCGCCTCGCTCGGAACGCCGGGGTCCGGTGGTTTCAAAACACTGACCCCCTGGCACGACCCATTGCGCGTGGAAGCTCGCGTACAGTCTTCCTGCGGCATCATATCGGTCACCATCTTGCGAAAAAACTTATCCGCGGATGACGGGGGTCTTGCGTGCCCACCAGACGGGAAGCTGATCTTCGTGTGCCTGCCGACGACAGAACGGTCTTGAAACCCGCGCCATGGTATTAGCCACTCCACATGCCGTTGACTTCGCAGGTGTGGCGCGACCAGATTCAATCTCGAATCGGCAACGGTCCTGGCTCGCCGGCAGGTTTGGACAGGCCACGTCGCCCAGAAAGCTGTCGTGATCAAAGGCGAGGCCCTGCACACTGGGCCTGAATATCCGTCGGGCAGCTCGGGGCCACGCCGTCATAGAACCCGGCACGGGATGCGACCTGCGTCGTCCATGCAGCGATGCGATTCACCTTGGAACAGAAACACGCGCGGGTTTCATCGATACGCCGCCGTACTGCCGGAATGCAGGTCCAGATCTGGGGCCGGTGATGTGAGCCGGGCTTCGCCCATCAATCGCGCAAACATGGTCACGATAAGAGGGCACTTTGGACTGGAAACATGCCGATATCGCAGATCATTCGCATAATCGGCGCGCAGACCTCTCGGCGTTTTCCTTTCATGAAAGGGGCACCAGCGATTGGCGAGCCCGATTTCTCTTATCGCCCTCAAAAGAAGAACGTCATACCGGCAGGGAAGTCACCGTTCACCGGCTTTCCAGCCGCGCACAGCTTCGACAAAGGTCATCAGTTGGCCCTTGGTCATCGCCGCCACCGCGCCCGGCGGATCACGCGGCCCTTTGCATTTTTTTTGGTTTTGGTTTCTTTTTTTCCCAAACGGGCAGACAAGGGATCCGCGTTCCACAGGGTTAGGAATCAACGGGTTGAACATCATAGTGGCCATAGAACAGGATATGCGCTTGTCTGCGGGGCCGTCGACATATGGACCCACGACCATTTCGGTGGACCGGGGGTGGGGCGGGTTTGGTGGTCTCAATACCGATGCTGTTCAGATCCTCGACACAGCCAGTCGGCAGCGCGGTTACGCAGTCTTCTGAACGCGGGGGCGGGTGAAATAGAGGGGATGCGCAGCAGCTCCAGCAGGCGGCGTCGGTGGCCGCATCCAGATCGCTGTCAATTCCGTGCCAAGACGGTCGGTAGGGACATGTGAGGTAAACCTTCTGTCGGTGGATATTAGCGCGACCCGTATCAGCGCGCTTGGCCTTGTCTTCCAGTGGTGGGCTACATGCGCGCGATGTCTGCGCGCGAAAACCGTACAAGAATCGCTTGAAAATCATTCGCTTGCGGTTGCGCAGGGCAGCGCAAGGGGATTTCCGAATGCGCATCATCTGGTCGTGCTGCGCGGAGGAGCCTTGCGGCAGGGCCTGCCGACCCAATACGGCTGCCTATTACAGCAATTGATTTAATGGTTCCTAACACGGATATTCATTCCAAGGCACGAATAATGGCGAATGATTCCGGTTGCCTTTGCTGGTCCGCCACCAGACGAAGGAGCAAGGCGCAATCGACAATATACCCAAAACAAGCTTGAATTGGCGGATATGACCGGCTGCACGAGCGAAGGTGCTAACCGGAACTTTTATCGGACATTGAGCGCCCGCAACGGGCACTTGTTCCGCACGCCGTTGGACGCAACCTGACGGGCAGGATAAAAACATTTCCAACTGTCTGCAGTGGCGGAACGACTATCTTTGGGATGCGGCAAAAACCAGTTGTTTCTTGCCGCCATGCACGAGGCGCTTGATGCGGGACCGGGCTGGCTTGGCGGGGACGCGCAAACATTTCGGGGTACCACAGTCATCACAAGCGCCTGGAAGAAGAACTGTCCGACCTGCACGGCCAAAGAAGCGCACGTGCTGCTTCACCAGCGCCTATTAATCCGGCCAACGACGCAACGCTTGAAGGCACGCTGCCAAGCTCTATCAGGTTCTGATCATTTTATTCCGATTTGCGTGGAACCAATGGCCTCTATGATCGAAGGCGTGCGCACGCAATGCGGGGCCAAGCGTATCCTTCCGGCACAATGACGTGGATCACCTGCGCGAGCTGAATGGCCTCCGACGATTCCCCAGCGCCCTAAATTGATTCGCGTAATTGAATCGATCTATTCGATGGACGGCGACTTTGGCCGATCGAAGCGATTGCGGACATTTGCAGGAGATTCGCGCGCTGACCTAATTGACGAAGTCCACGCCGTTCGGATGTACGGAACCACGGGCAGGGGATTGCGGGGGGAACGTGACCGCCTGATGCACCAGGCTTGATATTATTCAATTGGCAGCTCGGCCAAGGCCTATGGCGTGATGATGGGTGGCTATATCGCGGCCTCGCCAAAGCATGTGTGATGCGATCCGGTCCTACGCGCCCAGGGGTTTATCTTACACGTCGTTGCCGGCCTGCGGTGGCTGCAGGCGCTGACGGCGTCACGACACGGAGCTCGGTGCTTTCTGGCACTTCTTCCTCGTCTCATCATCAGTTTTTGATTCAGGCGGGAACAGCAGAATATTGGAGAAATATCGCTTTGAAGGTAGGCAATTCAGGTCAGAATTCTGATTGAAATGATTCGCTGAACTCGAGCAGTTGTGTGACCGGAATTGCCATACCAGTCGGAAGCGAGCATCGATTTGATAGGTATTTATAGTTCGATTGTGCATTTGCCGAACGGATCACCATTTGCATTTTTTGGGACGATTGCAATGGTGAATCTATCCAGAAGATGGTTGAAACACCTAGATTATCCGCCTAAGACATTATAATCGTGCCTTTCGGGAAACTCTCGCGTTGGCCTTCGCCCCATTTTCATGATGCTGGACGACTGAAGGCAGTCCACCTGAAACAAAATTGATTTACCTCAACTTGTTGCGAGCAATTGATCGCAGATTCGTTGATGATTCGGGGAAAAAGGTAAGATCTGGCTAGATTGTATTCAAAAGACTGGCAATTCATTTTATTTCAGGAGGCAATCTAATTCACGCTGTTTGAAGAGTGAGCATTTACCTCGCCTCAATACTCAGAGTGACCTATAGTTCAGAAAAGGCCTATTCGACTGAAAAACAGTGATAATGTCGTTGAGCTATGACGGAATTTTTTCAGATTGCCTGACCAAGTACAAACTTAATCTTCAAAATACGCTTCCTGTATTGTGAAACACGTTTCCTGAAGACGTGCGAAACTGTGGAAACAGATGAGAGACGCTGGATATGCAACGCAAGCTTGCCGAAAGCTTGTGTATTATAGAGAATCTGAGTACGAAAGAGCGGGAGGGAAAAATAATTATATTTCAGCATGAAAAATTCAGCAAGGCTGCGTTAGGAATGCTTCAGAGGAGAGAAGAAACTGGTCAGGATGAAATTGCAAAAAGTAATCCTCGCCAAAAAAATCATAGATCGAGTATTCCGATCTAGTCTATGCGTGGTAAGACCCCTCACTTTGCGATACGCTGATTAGGCTCGGGAATTATTTTGGCACCTTGGTCCAAATACAATCTCCACGCAAAGTATCAGATCGAAGAATTCCAATGCGGTACGATTACTTTGAGTTTACGTGACTTTTGCAGATGGATCTGGTGGAGGAGAAAATGGAAACAGAGCTCGGATTACTCCGTGATTTGAGATCTGCAGCGATGCAGAGCAGGGGATATTAGTGGGGAACAATGAGTCTGTGGATAAATATTTTTGATTTGGCGATCCAGTACTCAAAAGATTTTGCCCGGAGAGGCTTAGAGAGCGATCAGCAGAAGGATTCAATTCTATAACAATGTCAGACGATTTGAGGACGCTATCAGGTATGTTTTTCAAATCGGCAAGAGCTTGGGTGGAGTGTCCCGTCTAAAATTTTTCGCCCCTTGGACTATTCCTTGAATATTAAAAAATAAATCCAGAACTCGTATTAAATCAATTCGAGGCAATCATCGACTGCCTGAAATGAAAGATGAAGCTCAAAATGGCGCTTATGTCATGGCACTGCAGCTGGTCAGTCTGCCTTTCAGATCAAGCCCGCTCTGTGTTAGAGTCTGTTGCGATCATGGTCAATCTATCGCTTAAACACGGCAAATTGGATACTGGATTTATTGGCTTTTGGATTGTGGTCCAGTTTTTCACAGGGGATTCTTCACCAGACTAGGACTGGATATAAGATCGGTCAGCTGACCTTGGCACTCCAAGAAAAAATATAAACCAATAGAAGCGGGCACCGAAATTCACTTCGTAACAGGGTATTTCGCGATGCCATGGGAAAAGCCCAGCGATCGAAATGGAGAAGCAATGGCAAACTAGCCTTGAATCGGCTTGGAGGTAGGAGATCACTTCATGCGAGCTGTGCCTGTAGCGGAACTACCCAGAGTCTTTTCATGCGTGGGTTCGGCTTTGATCAGATTGATCACCTTATGAACTTCTACTTGGATTTTCTTTACGCGTGCCGAAATGAAGAGGCTATTTTAACCCTTCTAGATCCGACAAGTAATAAAAAACCTAAGAGGCAAACGAATTCTTCGATTGATTTTTCAGATGAGTCTTTGAAGAAAACAGTTACATCTCAAACTGGGAAAAAATTAACATCCCGTCCACTTTGTCATTTTTATTTTATAAAATAATGTCGCATTGTATCTCTGTGGGAGAAAATGATGCCGCATTTTGAGGCCCTTTGAAAATCTCAGAAAAATACCTCAATGACCACCCGGGATGCTTCATATGCGGAGCATTCTTTGGGAAGGATTGTCCTGGCTACGAAAATTCAAAGACAGGCCGGAGCACTAGTAGGCTTTCAGAGGACTAGAAGGTAAAGAAAATTATCAAAAAATTTAAAAATATAGTACTCAATGTGCCTTCTAATTTTTGAACATAATACCCAAGTCTTAAAGGCTGAATTGGCATGGCTAGCCAACGACTGGATCTGGCTCAAGCTCACTATTACTTAGCTATTGAGTGCTAATGAATTACGATTATCTTCAATTCAAGCTCTGGCTAATCTGCGTCTTTTTCAAATTGATTATGGGCAGCTTGGGGGATGAAGCGTTATCGCCGATGGCATTTGAATGATGCCGATACCTATATGATTTTTTTTGGGTGCAGGCGGAATAGCACAGCAACTCTCTGGAACGGATCCGAATATTAAATTTTTCGAGGAAAGACCTGCGGCTTTAGAATGAAAATGCAGTGGCCCCAACGCCGGTTAATTCATTTTCTGAGCAGGATTAGAATTGGCTTCAGTGATCAAATCCTCCGAAGCAAGTCAGTAAGAAAATTCGCTAAAAGACCTCTTGGATGTTCATGATGCAGATTATTTATCGGGGAAAAAATTGCAGGTGCGCAAACGGCATTAGTATTCTTGTAAAGAGTGGAAAGGGTTTGTTGGTACAGTCCGAAGCTTGCACCGAAAAAATAAGGAAAGGCCCATTACTCTTCAAAAATCTCTCTTGCGACGATTTTTGATGGATTGGCCAAAAACAGTGGTCAAAGAAGTCATCGATACCAAGGAAAGTGTCATTCTGGATTAATGCGACTTTTGGATAAACAAGTTTCTTGGATAGCTATACCAAAATTAAGCCTAAAATATCCTCTGCGTTCGCTGCTAAAGCAATCTGATGTGTTGGGAATCATGTATTTGGAAAAATATTCAACGAGGAGGTTTTTATCTTATGAGCGGCTTGGCCTGAATTTAATATTTCTCAGGTTCAAATGGCTATTCCCTCGAAAATGCCGCTTCTATATGAAAATTATGGAAGAAAAAAATCCAACTACGAACTAGCAGCTCAATCAGGAAATGAGAAGAAAATCCGAGGAAGGCTATTTTAAATATTCTCCCCCGGATGAGCTCAAGAAACTTCAAAAAAACCAGGGCGATCCCGAAGCCAAGAGCTTTGATCAAAGCCTTGTGTGATGTTTACAGACATTGTGAATTTTTCGAAATTTTGCGAGGATCTGTCAGCAGAAGAACTCGTCTCTATGTGAATCGAATTTACTATTCTGAGGTTTGACAGAATTGTTTAGAAATGAATGGTGTGAGAAAATCAAAAACGGTAGGGACAGCTAAATGTTTGCGCTGGAGGGATGAACAAAAAGGACTTTCGTTCCAAAAAAATAGTGATCAAGCAGATTTGAGATGAATGACTATATTACTCGCTCCAAAATGCTTAAAAATCTTAAAATGGAAAAGCCTTCCTATCGATATGCGAATTTGGGATTCACAGGTCTGTCATTGCGGGGATGTAGGGACTTTAAAAAAGTTCGCTACGAAATCTGGGCGATACGGTAAATATTGCTTCAGAATGGAAAGTTCGGAGTGGCGGTAAGGTGATATAGCGGGACGACGAAATTGCTGGTCGTAGACAATTCAAACTGAGTTCTAGAGTTTGAGATGGAGGTCAAAAATAAAGGCTTGGTAGAATGTATTTTGTATAGGGAAAATTAGGAATTCAAAAGGAGCTTGCGAGGGCTCTTTTTGTTTTTTTTAGACATCCACAATTAGGCAGTGAAACGGCTTTAGCATGAAGTTGAACTGCCCGGCCGAACTTGATTAAGCGGCAAAAGAGGCTTTATGGTTAGAAGGGAAAATCAATATTTTAATCATTTTTTCAATTTTAACAGCTTAAACACATGAGTTATTATATCTTACCAAGGATCAATTTTTGGAGGCAGATTTTTTACGGATCCCTCACGTAAATAATGATCCTACCCATTTACGAAGTTGGCAATACCAGGCCATTCTCCATGGCAGAATCCAATGGACTGCATTCGATTTCGCTGATCGAGTTGTGCTATTTTCGATCCGTGATTTCAATGCCAACGGTCAGACTTCTGATCCGCTTGTAGGCCAACCTGTCTCCACTACAGGACAAGCAAGCCGCTGCCAAGATAGCTGACTTGATGTGTATCAAGCAAAACGTCCCCACCATCTATGGTATGCATTTATCGATTCCCATT
>Ga0163217_1058015_pt1 | contig 11458 bp, 9 predicted proteins | sample SynspAceP_FD_185933 | JGI IMG/M metagenome (GOLD analysis project Ga0163217, IMG submission 185933) | Saline lake microbial communities from Ace Lake in Antarctica - Synechococcus sp. Ace-P (PacBio error correction) | ecosystem: Environmental > Aquatic > Non-marine Saline and Alkaline > Saline ... | reverse complement strand
ACTTCAATTGGCAAGAAGTTAAACATCGCACAAAAAAATCGTATCCATTTCCATAAATCCTTGAAATGTGATGAGGACGTCGGTTTCGCCAGAGTCAAGGCATAATATGCGAAAAAGTTCGTCAGGATATACGTGGGGAAATAGATTATAAAATAGTTTAAAGCGGAAATCAGGCATTATTTCAAAAAGGGCCTAGAGTTTTATTGCTATTATTTTCAATAACAACTGCGGGCGCAAAATTTACAGAAACCAAATATCAATCCATTCAATTTATACCGATGACCAAGGTTATGCGTTGATGTGGGAGCCCTAAATTCGGAGGCTAAATTTAGGGACCCCAAATATGGATAAATTGGCCAATGAGGGAGTCAATTTTTTAGGACGCCATAGTGTGATGCAGTCTGCACCCCCTCTAGATTACTTCCTTGTAACAGGGCGATTACAGGTTGGAGGGACATCTCTAAAAAAAGGGGTTCTGTGGTGCGGTATGGCCCCTGTTTGATAGAAAAGGAATTAGGATGACCATGCACTCCTTACTGAGGGGATAATGGCTATAAATTACCGCTATGGTAGGGAAATGGCAAATCTACAATATGGAGTTTGAAGGAAGTTTTGGGCAAAGGTATCGTGATCTTGGCAAAACCCTTTTACCGATGGTCCTATGAGAAGGGTGGTTGACTATTTTTTTCGGGATTCCCGCTTCCTATATGGAATATGGTTTATATTCTACCTATTTGGAAAATGATAGGTTTGGATCTCCAGTGTTATGGACTAAAAAGAAAGATGATGAAAAGCAAGGGTCTTACGCGGAAACCGGATGAAACCTCGGCAAGCCTTACAGAATTTGACCACCCCCATATTGAAAAAAATGAGGGAAGGTAAAGGCTGCGGTAAAGCAGCCACCCATCTTTTAATGAGAGTTTGGAGTACTTGAAACTGTCTGGCCAACCAAGGCAGATGGAGCTCAGTATTTGATGAAACTTCCAAGGCGCGGATGCAAAAAATTGGCAAGGCCTTTCTTTTTACTACCTTGCCATTGACCGAGTCCACATTTACACATTGGTACTCCACCCGATTTTCAAGTCGTAGCAACTTGTGCTGGTAATTATGGAGAGATTTTATGGAAGAAACAGATTTTAGGGTTGGACAGGGTCTGGATGCCTGAACGCCAACGGTATTGAAAGGGCAATACTTTGGTAAGTTTTTTCCTTCGGGATATGTTGGCGGCGGAAACCCAATTACGCTTCTTCAACGGGGAGACTATGATCATTATAGTAGTTTGAATTAAGGGGTTGGCCAAACGCGACATTTATGAAGGTTCGGTCATCGTATGTACCTTTTTCTTAATGCGTTGCCCCAAATGCAATAAAGGCCAGGGACAAAGTAGATTGTCCCTGTATGTCAGACGATTATCTTGCGACTATTGCCGTATCATTGGAGAAAGCTGCCGGAATAATGCAGTGAGGATAGTTATAGCCGTTGCCGATTTTTAAAAAGGGGGGGAGACTTACAATGAAAAAGTCAGAAGAGGGCCGAAATCCATCATTCCGTAACTTGGTGACTTTTGCCATACGCGATGGGAAATGGAAATTGAACATGCTTGCGCGGTGTGTTCAGGCGGGGGTTCCTTGGAACCTAGATTTTTCAACCAAAAAGTTGGTGGAAGCGGTATTTGAGCAAAATGGGGAAGGACCCGGTGAACCACCAACCTTTATTTTGAACACACTGATTGTGCGTGAAAAGGACTAAATGAAAAGAATATAATTAAAGATCATTAAGGACGGTAGAACAACCAAGCCGGGGGAAAAACCTCAGGCTATGTAAAAGGAGAATTGAGTCCCAATTGATCAAAATCGGTAGGTCTATCCCAACGAAATTGTAGCAATAAATTCATCGCTCTGCCTTATTGATCCGAAAATGAGCAAAAGAAAGGCGAAAAACTTGAGAAATCCTATTTTAGCGCAACCCTTAGGTTTTGCTATATGCCTAATTTCCTTTTACCCATTATTAACCCATTGCTTAAAAATAAAAATTAAAGAAATGAAAATAAGATCTATAACTTGTTCATTAGTTCCCTACTGCTCCTATCATCCGTCCGGTGGCAAACAAGAAGCTAAAAGGGACGGTAGTTTCCAGGAAGAAACCCCAACCTAATATTCATATTCATTTTCGCTGATGATTGGGGGCTTATGGCGATTTTGGGAATTCAACGGAAGCAGGCTTTTGCAAAGACCACCTAATCCTAGATAAAATGGCGGCCGAAGGTATCGATTTCAGAACTTCTCTGTTTTGTAAATTTCCTGTTTGTTCCCAAGCAGGGTTGGGGCTGTAATTGAAGGGTCCAATACCCTGCACGGACAAAGTGCTTCATGGCATTTGGCTTTCCGCTTAGATGATCCACATATTCAAAGAAATATGCCGGATTGGTTGAATTCCCCAAGGGCTCCCCCTACTTCCCAATTAATGTTAAAGGAAGCTGGATATTCCACGGCCCATTTTGGAAATGGCAATTTGCATATACCATGTGAAGATGCACCTTCTCCCTAGTAATAGTTAATGTGATTACGATTGAGTTATGTGTGAGACAAGTTTGAATTATCCGGAGAATCTAAGTACGAATCAATATATCAAAATGCCGGATTTCTACTATATATAAAAACTATTGGATTTTGTGAGCGGCTCTGAATAAGATAAGCCATTTTTTGTAAATGCCTGGATCCATTGCAACGCATACTCCGGCAGTTAGCCCTACAGGTAGCTACATGCATTCAATTTGTCTATTTTAGTAGAACGAGGATACAAGATTTTTATGTCCAGACTGTTAGCGTAGTATGATTGCGCGAATATTGGAAAAACTGTTTTGCCGTTCTAAAAACTTTGTGGAAATCAGATGAGAATACTTTTGGTTGTTCTTCTCTTCTGAGTGAATTGGACCCTCGGTAAATAACTGGGTTAAAAATAAAATAAACGTGAGATAATGTCTACAACCTAGGTTTGGGAACTTGCATTATTCTGGTAGGAAAACTGGCGGACGTTAAAGGGTCCGTAAGCTTCCCTTTTCGCAGGCTGGTCGGCATATCCGTTTGTGTTGCGCTGGCCCCGGCTTAAAGTGCCAGCTGGAAGGGATTGATAAATTTACTACCGAACTGGGCCAATCCGTAGATCTGCTACCAACATTTTTGGAATCTTGCAGGGCAAGCTATACAGAGAATTACCAACCTTGATGTTGTGAGTATGATATGCGCGCTATGTATCAAATCTTTTAGACTGACGCGAAAAGCGACGCATCTTTGTGGAGCGTGTTTTCCCAATGATCCTGAACAAGAATTTTTACGATGGCCTAAGTGCCGTACTTGTATGCAGAAGTGTTATTTAGACGGAAGTCTATGACTAATATATATATATATATCATAACTATAAACTGGTATTATAATATGTTGGTTTTGTAATGGGCGGAAGTCAGTAAGGAATGCTGGTCTGTGCTGAAATCGCTGGAAAAACGGTAAGGAAATAAATGAGGATTAAGTCTAAAAATGTAACTTTAACGATACCCTACTCTAAATTCGGCCCCAGTAAAATTAGTATTTTTCAAAAGCTAAAGAACGCCCTATCTGATCCTTATATAAATTATGATAGAGAATTAGCCTAATTGTCACGGTATAGAAGACAAGGACTATTTTTAAATAGGTGTTGGACTTGATTATACTGACCCAAGGATTTTTCCGGTTATGATATTTTTCAGTGAGGATGCAGGTCATTCTGCAGCCCCTAAGTCGTTAATATACTGAATAATTGTCTAAATAGTTTCTATTGGTTGTTTACCCGTTCTAAGCCAAGTAATCCATCTTGTGTACGGTGAGGGGTCATAAAATTCAATGATGGCATTGGCCATCGCGGTAATATTGAATTAATTCCGTTGTACGCTATGATCTTGATCTTTTGTTACCTTATCGGCACTAATCAGGAAAATTTGGTTTCCGGACACAGGTCATTGCTTCGTGGTAATAGGGGCCTATCCTCGGTTCCCGTTTATAGCGTCTGAAACGGGTTTTTGGTATTGTTCGTGTTCCGCCAACCACCCATTATTAATAAAGCCGCAGACTGTCATAATTGCTGATTTTACCCTCCGCGTTTTTTTGAATTTGCAAAAATGATCATCAGGATTCTCGGCGTCTTTGGCCATCAAAAACAATAAGATCGGGGGAAACCACTCGGTCTGAGATCCCCCTTATGGGCTATTACATAGGCATTCATATTGGATCATTTAATAGGGCCTTTCCAATAGCTTATTGAACCAAATAGTACAACCAGTCACATACGGTAATTCCAATTTTCCGGTCAGTATTTAAAACTTGTACCCCCGGGCATTCTGCCTCCACTTTCCAATTAATCGAGTCCGTTTTGAAATTATCTTTGTGGTAACAATGTTGCTTCGCCGATAAGAGGTATCGTTAAATCACCACATGTCCTTTACGTTTTGGGGAAAGGGCCTCCGAGGCAAACATAATTTGAAAAAAATGATTAGAATGGTTGTTTCATAAACATAAAGCTTAGGAAATTTGACCTTAAACGTTTTGTGTTAATAGTCTCTCACAGCGGTTAGGGCGCACGGTTTTGGCCTTTGGTACTTTGGTAAGACTTTTTTGCAGGAATTCCGCTATATTGTTGAATCCCGCACTCGTTCATTCACTTGTTTTTGAATACCCAACTTTATTCCAATTTGGCCTCCCCAACCAACATTTTAGGCCTTTTCTTTGTTCAGCAATTTTATAGAACATTCCGTAGGTTCGTAACCCCCTGTCGCATCTTATTGCAGGTCCGGGTCATCGGCCAATATTTACCAGGCAAGGCCACCTTTGTAATCTCCGTTGTCCAGCGCCTTAAATAGCAGGACCTCCAGCACTTTCCAAAAATTATTTGGCCATGCAATTAAGGACTAAACCAGCTGGGTGCGAAAGCCTCTTCACTTTTTTGGAATTGGCTTCGGTGCTTTAAGCCGTTAGGAAGCCGGTCTCATTAAAAGTGCTGACTTTTAGCAAAGTGGTTTTTTGCCAATTTAATGGGCTTCTTTATATGCTTGGGCAGTTTACAGTTGGTTCGTGCCGTCTAAGTTAAAATGAATTTTAGCACCTTTGCAGCACGTTATCCGCCAATAACTATATTCAGGTAGTTTCCTCGGTGAATCACCCCAAAGGGATTAATACGGGTTCATTTGATGCCCAAAACTCATACTAGGGAAATTCTTAAATCCCAATTTTAAGGAAGGAGATTTTTCACATTACCTGATAATTTTCCCTTGATTGGATCCACAAAGCTGGGATTCCGCTACCACAGAATTTCAAAATCATACCCTCCTTTTGCCAGGCTTTCCCCAATTTTTATTTTCTGTCATGAGGAATCATCCGGTTGGTTTTGATGTTCCAATACAGATTTTACTGTCATAGTGGTTGCTCCATTTGGTTTCTGTTTGTGCAAGGCTACAGGGCGCGATAAAATTATCCGGAGGGTTCTCTTTGCCAAGGACGGCCCACCGGAAATAACAAAGATGTTTATGTTTTGTTAGATTTCATTCTTTCCGATTCCTTTGGCCAAACATGCCATCCCAATGGTACAGAGCTTACGTAATGTTATTGTTTAAACTTTGCGGGCCATACCATCGCGCAGCTTGATAGTGGATCCCAAGTTGAGGTTATTATAGATTTCAAAATAGCTGGACCATCTATCAAGATTCGAATGGTCCAGTTTCCGGCACTGATAGATTTGCGATAAGTGTGGCCGATACGATTCATTCCCTTAGATACGCGGATCGATAGGCATCAAGCTGGTAAGTTCTATTAATGAAATGCTCGTCTGTACCCCTTGACCCTTTCCATTTGTCTTTCCCTTCCCCAAGAGTTAAAATGGGGCGTGTTCGCCCGTCTCCCTTACTGTTCCCCAAATATCGTTATGCTCAATGATATGTCCGCCCCAAGACCCTCCATTGCATGCATATACCGGCTCGGGGGCAATTATAGATGGTATTATGCTGAAGCTTAATCTTATGGCTCATGGAGATATTAAACGCACGGCAACTTGCTTGCGACATCACCAAAAATCCGTGGGGCATGATGGAGTTTTCTACACTACAGGTTTTCTAGTGGTAATTCAGGGGTTTTAGGGCCTGGTTCCATATCCATATGTTTCACCCGCATTTTATTCGAGGTTTTCCCATGTATTTCCACTGTCATCCAAGTCTGGTAAAAACGCACGGCCGAAGGGAGAGCACAACAAAAACCAAAACTGCACTTTCGCCAAAGATATTTACAAATTTTGCAGGCCGTTGTACCGTATTGTTGCGGTTGTAATTACTCATAACATTACTCCGTTACCTCCTTATGTACTCAAAGCTGCCCAGTCTGCTACTAGGCAATTTTCGCACCTTCCATAAAAAAACGGCCCCGCCCCTATTGAATGGCCCAATCGCCACGGGCTCACGGGTTCATACCTTCTCCATAAAGGTGAACGTTAGAATGCGTGAAATGAAATCCCTTAATTGAATTTGTTGTACTGGGGATCCTTAACTACTTTTAGTTGTATGAGATCTTTTTAAGAACAGAACCTCAAAGGTGGCCCTCCTGTTCAAACATTAGACCTGCGGCTATGGATAATTAATATAAAAAGATTGCCTTTGGTATCCAAAAAAACCATTATTCGGCCAATCCAGGTTCCTCAAATATGTTCTCTATAAAAAACCAGGAACGCCTTATTTCCTTGCCGCCAATGCCATTGGATTCGGTTTGCAATTTGCCATCCTCCTTCCCCTAGATTGGACTTATTTTCTTCCCTGTCAAACTTCTTTGAATCCGGTATTGCCATATTTCCCCCAATTATGGCTATTGGTAGGCATTGAACAATACCCGTTTCTGGGATTGTTCCAGTGATATTGGCGAAAATGCTGTGGATCGTAGTGAGAACCAACTGTCATAACGATGAATCCGTTCCTCCGGTAACCTTGTTGGTTAACCCTTTTTCCGCCCCTTAGGGGTTTTCATAATCGTAGTTTGGGAAATCTTTGGCCCTTACTTGACGATCATTGTTAATGAACCAGTTGATCAAAATGGTTAGCCCCTCTGTACTGTCGTAACCATATTCCGTCCTTGTACTCGCGCAATCCAAATTTTCCAATCGCTTGGAACCTTTAATGGTAAAACCTTGGCTCCGGGAAGCGGGGCCGAGAAAATAACGGGAATTTTTTGAATGTGCCCGAGTGTTCACTGCCTAGGCCCATAGTTTGGTCCAAATAGTAGTTCCCTCATAAACCATACGTTGGACCGTTTCTGTTTTCCAGCAAACTTCTTTACTTCTGGTCAGTGCCCTTGACAAAAGTTTGCAAACGGAACCTTTTCTGGGTACCTTCTCCCAAGGTCGTTTCCCAAGATGGGGGAAACAAATATTCTTTGGCTATAAGTTGACGGACCAGTAACAAAAAAAAGATTGCAAATTTAAATCTCATAATTAAGCTTATTGTTTCTAATTGGATTGTTTGATCCCACAGTCTATAGGATTCGTCATTGGGCCACCATTTGTTCTAGCTCAGTAAGTGCCTCCATTTCCCCTAATTTATCACTTGTATTTTGGGAATTATGCGCCAGATTGGTTTGCATTTCGTCCAGGTTTATTTATGCTCTAGGTTAAATATTCATTGGGGTTTTTCAAGCAGATTAAAAACGTTGGGTTTCCTAACTGCGCCCCGTACATTAAACATCCGTACTTATTAATTTCCAGTCTCCTTTTTTCACCGTACGATACCCGGTTTGGTACCTCCTGGCGTAAACCCCGTCAGCATAAATCCATCCCTAACCAACCTTTTTTTCGCCCTTTAGGAACATGGAACAAAGCTTTTTCCTGTTCCACCGTAGCAGGGGTCTGTATCCGGGCCAGTTCACAAAGTGTTGGTAATACATCCAAAAAGATAAAATATTTCCTTTAACGCTGTTTTGCCAGCTTCCAGTCCGGGGCCTTTAACAATAAAGGGTAACTCGCCATGTGGCTCGTATAAATTTTGCTTTCCCATTAAAACCATTGGCGACCGATGGAACATACCATGCTGTCTGAGCTGTAAATAACGTAGGTATTGTCAGCCTCCACCTGAAGGCCTCAGTTTAGCGAGCACTTTATTCAAGAATATCTATATTTTCGGAACAGGCATATTCACACCCAATTCATTGCGGGCACCGTCTAGTTTCATCCCTATTTTTCCATACACCACTTTACACGTTTCCTCATCCTTGAGTTCCGGGGGCCATGTAAGGAAAGGATGTTGCGTTTTAGAGTTTGTCCTGTAATTGGGCTGTTTTGGGTTGGCAGGAGGAAGACTATTTTGATCGGCTATGGTTTGTGGCTCCGATTTTCCAGAAGTTTGGGTCGTACCGTTCGACGCGTATCGTGCGGCATGCGGAAAAGCCCAAATATATAAAAAGGGATCTTTTTCCTGGTTTCTCTCTATCGGCCTAGATAGTTTAATATTGGTCGGATTGCCATGCACTCCTGATTCTTCCGTTCCTCCACGTTGGTGGCATCATGCACTAAACAGTAAATTGACTTTATTGGCCGCGGCATCAGGAGTTCCCTTTTTTACAGGCTTACGGCATGGTTTGTGTCCGGCCCTATTTTAAAAAAACGCACATTGGCTTGCTGTTCTAAACTATCGGGAGCCACACTTTCTTTATATCCCGCACTTTAGGCAAAATGCCATAAGGTTCTACGGTCTGATCATATTGCTTAAGGCGTACATACCGCACTCTAATCCACCCATGTGACGGGCACTTTCAAAAAAACACCTTGTTGGCCACATTCGTTTTATTAGTTGCGGCGTTTCCAGAATGGAAAATTGGGTCATACGTCTGTAGTTCATAGGGCGATTGCGGTCAATTCCACCAAGACGAATAGGAAGTTTTGGGTTTTTTTTGGGGTTCTTGTCTGTTTTTTGGGGCCACAGCCACAAAAGAATCGAGACCATGGCTACCACACAGGAGGTATATAAAGTTTTCTATTCATAATTATTGGTATGACCTATAATTTTCTTATTTGCGTTTTGTTACTATGCGATCGGTTAAAGGAATGCCGGATTTGATGTCTTTTTTCAACCTCAGAATTGCCTCCACATAATAATAATCTGCGTAATTAATGGAATTAGTCAATTTCAGCTTGCCATTGGTGTTTATGGCCTTGTGGAATGCAGGTAAAAATGCTGAATTTTTATTCTATGCTTTGTAGTTGTTGGATAGGCTCTACAAGCATTTTTCGCTTTGTCCAAATAAATTTTTGGCAAGAATTGAATCTCGTTGGTGAAGGTTAGTACAAGTTCCAAAAAAGCGCTGATTGAAACCAGCCGCTGCGCAGCAATCCCTGGTTCATTGGGGATGTTGGGCGGCATTAAATCCCAATAGGGAATTATATCATTAGGTAGGGCGTTCCAGATAATACTTTGGCAGTCTTTTTGTGCAAGATCTAGATTTACTTGGCATCACCCGCTTTCGCTAAAATTTACCATTTGGTATAACCATTTAAATGGCCATCCCTGTCCACGGGCCCACATACTATCATCGGCATTATCCTGATGGGTAAACCCCCTTTAATTTTATCCACCAGTTTCCCTGTCGTAGACCTCACTACATGGTATAGAAGTGTAAATCTGCGTCTAAAATGATTTTTCATGTTACATCGGCATGAGCTTACCCGCGATGTCATTATAGGGATTGTCACCTTCCATTTTTTTGAAGCCAGAAACAAAAGTTCCCAAGTTGGAGTCATGTTATCCATAATTGGTATTGTGCTGGGGCCATTCCCATAATATGGGTACTTCGCGGGCGCCAAGGAAAGGCATGCGTACCTACTTTTGGATTGAACAAAGTAGCGCAAAGTGTCCGCGCGTTTTTTAAGTATTAATTTCCTTGTATTCAGGGTTTCCAGCTTAGCCTATATCCATTTCCAAAACTGTTGAAGACCTGGGAAGCCTAGATCAAATGGTCCAGGGCAGGAGTAAACCGAAAGAGGGGTGAGATACCTTACTTTGGAGGCATCGGCTTGTTCTTTTTCCAATTTTTTTAGGTTCATTTGGGTGGTTTTCATCTTCATTAGATTACCACAGCGGTTCCAGGCCAAAATCCGCTTGTCCCAATCCGTGTAGTTTATAAAAAACGCCATTTCCGTGACTATTCTGGGGCAATATTTCTCGGAAATACTTGTTGTTATCGTTGGGAAAAGAGTTAGGGTCTGGGAGGCTGGTGCTCACAATATGCTAGTTGTCTATTCTATACAAAGTGTTGAAGGTATTGCTTTTTTGAGTTTTTTTTATTGCCGCCAACAAAATCGCCAAGCATAGCCAAAACAAAGGAAGCTAAAAAATTTGTTAATTTATTTGTCATTATTTAATGGTTGGTCATTTGTGAGGTTTCAGGTTTATAATAGGCCATTAATAATTTGCACATATTGCGTATGATCATTCTTCCAATTTGTGTTTTTAAAAAAAACCTATTGATTAAGCCTATAAATTCATGAAATTTTTATTGTTAATAAACTTGGAAGTTGCAATAAGCTCTTATGTGCACAATATAACCACAAAAAAATAAAATTAATTAAACTCTCTTGATATCGTTTTTATACGAAAGGATTGATTAAGCTAATGGGTTTAAAAAGGCTTTACTTAAAATTTTGTGGTTAAAAATATTAAAACGAGCCGTGGGATATGGTAAACAAAAAGAGCTTATTGCAAGTAAACAAATTTTTTTCATTAAAAAAGTTATGTGACCCCATAGTCTGAATTCTATTATACTTGGTCCCACTTTAGGAATTTAAAACATGTACTCCATTTTAGTAGTTTTTAAAGTCATTTTTTTCCATGAAAATTATTTCTGTTGTAGCTATCTAATTTTAAATTATGTATATTTAAAAGTGAAGATTTCTTCTTGATTTATCGTTGGCCTTGCTTTCGATTTAAATGTGGAGAGAAATCCCATGGTGTCCATGGAGCAGGATTTCCTCGATGAAATAAGATTGCCAAAATGGGTGGTTAAAAAAATTAATTGTTAAAACAGTTTTCAATATTTCTCTAATGGAAACATTTGATTTACAACTTAAGTTCTTGTCTATTTAAATACAAAAATTATATTGGTTCCCTTTATTGTTTTAGTTACTTCTTTAATTTGCAGGATTGTAAGGAAAAACAAAGACAAGAACAAACGCAAAATTTAAATTTTTCCAGAGGAAAATTTTGCCCACGGAAACCAAAAAAACCAGGGATTGTTAACCAAAAAGGGCAAGGGAAATTTTTTACCCAAAGCTATTCGCTTTCCCTTTCCCTTTCCCAAGGGGGAAATTTTTTGGGGGAAAAAGGGGGGGGTTCCTTTTTTTTTTGGGCCAAAAGTTTGGATTGGGGGCCCAAAGGGGGAAAAATCTTTTATATGCGGGGATCTCTCTC
>Ga0163217_1044913_pt1 | contig 11458 bp, 6 predicted proteins | sample SynspAceP_FD_185933 | JGI IMG/M metagenome (GOLD analysis project Ga0163217, IMG submission 185933) | Saline lake microbial communities from Ace Lake in Antarctica - Synechococcus sp. Ace-P (PacBio error correction) | ecosystem: Environmental > Aquatic > Non-marine Saline and Alkaline > Saline ... | reverse complement strand
TCTCAAATTCCCCAATTTCCAGTCTCTAGTCTCCCCTGATAATTACCAATTACAACCCCATCCTCTTATTTAATCAATATTCAGCAGTTTTAAAAATCAGCATTCACTTTCCACCAATCAGCATCTGTTTCATTTCTTCTGCATCATGGTATACCTTAGAGCGAAATCATACGCCCGCGCATCAAAATCAGAATTCAATCCAAGTTCTGGAAAGTACATCTTTCGATTCATGGCCATTTCTTCGCACTCCCCAAATTACTTCGGCCAGATATTAGAAATCTGGTGATTTTTCATTCCATTCGGAGTTCTATCGGCCACGCTTTATGGTTTGATTCATTCCATAATTCCAATGTCCAGGTTCTAGGGGGTATTCCATGGAACTCATTCTCGCGGGGGATTCATTCTTTAGGTTTCTCTCCATCACTTGTTAAAATAATACGTCCTCCCCATTTCCGGAATGGTCCACTTTCCGCCGCAGGGATCACCAAGCACTTTTGGAAAGAATGGATCTTGGGCGTGGAATTTCCTTTTTGTGCTTCCTTCTTTTGTCTGCCAAGTCTTAAACCTGCTATAACTGCTTTACATCTGATCTGATGTTTTCGAGTCAATACCAGCTGTTCTCGCACAAAATCAATTCTTTCTGAAACTTCATGTCAAGTTCGGCTTTCGCTAATGTATCTTGTCCCCATACAAGTTTCAAAACTGCACTGCATAATCACAGCTCGGTTTGGAATCAAGTGGCCTTGTCGCCTAAATAAAAAAATCCAGTCCAGAACCAATGATTCCTGGCTGCTGATCATTTGGAAGCTCTGAGATTATCCATGTAGGATTTTTCCGAAACTACATCATGACCACATATGCCCTTTAATAGTATAGTATTTCTTACGATTCGTCTGGCTTCAAGCCCGGTATTTTCCTGCTCGTGTTTATCAGTCCGAACTTTGGATAGTTCAAACACAAGCGCGGCCTTATCGCGTTTTGCAATCCCACAGCCATCGGCCGTCGTCAAATTGTCCGTCATGAATTACTACGCACTATCAATCTTTTGAACAAAGCTGCATTCGGTGATAGTTCTTCTTTGGGAGACCACTTGATTTTCAAGTCGTAGCGGACTCATCCAATCATACATTCAGCCAAGATTACTGAATGCGTGTTAAACCAAGGTAAATCGGATGATAAAAGTTGATCAGGCAAAAGCGCATTTCTCAAGCCTTCCGTTCTCAATGCTCTAATACTAGCCACATCCCATTGCAATTAGCATACTCACATGACTAATTTGGGCTCGGCTGAAGTACCTTGCAAAATCGCTTTCAAAGTAATTTACTTTCCTTGTAAATCGCATTCAAGTGCTACGCTAACCAGCAAGAACCCTCCATTGATAGCATATCCCAAAGTTTTGTATCGTCAATGAGTGTTTATTTTTTCTTCATAAGGTTTTCTTTCTTACATAATAGTATAAAAGGAAATTAAAAGAAAGAAAAACAAAAGTGAATCTATTTTTTTTTTAATTCAGTTCTTTTTGAGTAGTACTCCAAAAAAGTAAAAAATACATTGCTAGCGGACATAAACAATTTTAGAGGAATTATCAGCAGGATTTGTACGTTTCTGACTGTCTAAAGACATGAGACCATGTGGACGATCCGTAAGGATTTGAATCGAAACAAAGGCTTGCCTCTACGTCTAATGTTCTCTACGCCGTTCCACTATTATCTATCATCGTTCAGTCAAAAAGTGACAAGTTGACGAAAAACTCGAATAGCGCAGCTTTAGAAATCGAGAAATGAACATTTTAAATTGGTTCTGAACCACGTGAGTTGCTTTGACGCTAAGCAATCCCTAAAATCAAAACTACTTCTTACGGCTCATGAATGCCTTGGCAGATTGATTAGTATTGAATTGAGTTGGTGCAATTGGGTGGGATAGATTCGGAAAGCATAGTTCTGCATGGTTATCCGAGGAATTGTTTAAATTGCTTGCGCAATGCTGTTATTCAGTTTAGAGGGATCAGCCTGAGAATGGCTTGATACTTCAATATGATGGAAGGCAATTTAATATCAAGATATTCGCTTGTCAAACATTTTCTTGCTGTACCGAAAGTTGGAGGAAGAGGTTTGTTAAATCTGGACTCGAAGCTTATATGATCATCAACGATGCTGGATATTCCGGAGGGGTAGTACCGGAAAATGAGAGGAGAAGAAGAGTAAAAGTAAGTGTTTGACGATGACCGAAGCCGATATCCGTTTAGTGACGATGCTGCGATTGGACACGAAAATGACTTGATGTAAGTGTCCGGTACCGATGCGGGGGAAGTTGGGATTCGCTGTATGTGACGATACGGAATTCTGATGATCATGTAGGGCGGGGTGTCCGGTATTCGACAGTTGTAACATTGAATTTAAATGCGCTTGAAACTATTACTCATATAATAGAAAGGTAATTAACTATAAAATGATTAGAAGTATCATAATAATTTAAATAATAAAATAGTTTAACGAATTGTAATTCTGAAAAAATAATATTATTTTGTAGTAAAATATTAAGGATTATCATTATCGCAGACTATAGCAAGCTGGGAATTGCTTTTTTCAACTAAACTGATATATAGTTAATTAATAGTTATATTTTACTGTATCAGCCTATCAGTTTCACATCCAAAGATAATGGCCCATAATTACTGAGGATCCCCAGTCTGCGATTATGGTGATTGTCAGTGGATCAAAATATCTTGAAGCGCAACTGGTGGAGAATCACGGATAATGGCTTGAACTAAGCCAATTGTACAAAATGGCTTTCTAATGTCAGCTAATTTCATAAAAAAAGTACGTTGAAAATGTTATATCTTTTCCTGATCATACATTTTGCGTGCAATCGATATATAGATCAGATAAGATAATAATAGGGACTTAAACTGCAGTTCAATATTATGTTTCTTGATTAATGTTTATTTGGTAAGTCTCCAAATTCCTTATGTTGGATATTTATTTTATTGACAATTAGTGAACATTATTTATATAGATTCAATCATAATTTTCGCTTCATATCAGTGTAATTTAACGAATTAAGGATAGCCAACCGACAAAGGATTTTGTATTGTACGGACTAGAATGATTTTTAATATAATCTTATCTCTATTTTACTTCTTCAACGAAATCGGATTAACTCACTTGCGGGGAGAAGAATCAGTGAAGAAAAATGCTTCAGCCCAGATCAGATTATGTTGGTCTTAATGAGATTAGTTTGGATAGTAGGAAATCAATATCCGTTTCCCTAGGAGGCAAGATTATTATTCTCCTTGATAGACACATCCGAGTAAATGCTATGACACCAATATATGAACGTCGCATTTTGAACTTTGATGAAATATAATTGCAAAAAGGCTATGGAAAGCTTTGAAAATATTAAATAGCTATTCTGCGAAAATTAGATTACTACCTTTATACGACAAAGGGATAGATCTCCTAGGTATCCTTACCAATATATCCTAAAATCAGGTTATGAATTTATTGAATTTTGAAATTCGAACCAGAATAGCCATGAAGATGGATTAATCCTTACCAACGGCATGAAGCCGGAACAATGGACGCAATCAGTTACATTTGCACTACGATGATATTTACCCATGCAAAGGAGGTTATTATTTTCGATATAGTTATTTGCCGAGAAAATGGAGAAAATAATTTGTCTCGTGCGGTTAAATGGAATTCAATTGCAGCAATCTAGAAGGCAATTAAATTGTAGAGTATTGGTTCGTCTCTTTTTACTGATGGGATCGTAGATGAGGAGGAATGGAAAATCATTTCTATTAAATTCAAGCTCGATGAAATATAGCAATTTTTTTTTATGTTTTTGATAACTATTTGGCAGGCTAAAATAGTAACCTAAACAATGGAGCGTCTCATTTTCATTCTATGACCTCAAAGTAGGTAAGGTCCCTGAAGAACTAGGTCCACTCGATTAAATTATACTTATGGATCACTTTATATTCTCACGTGGGCTATCGAGAACTATGAGCTTGAGAGGAAATCTAAATAACCTAAAACGTCGAAAAAATACTAATCCAAAACAACATACACCATAATATTGTAACTGGAGGAGCTAGGGCCCATTTGGGATGAAAGCGTTTTTATCCGTTTCAGGAACAAACTGAATCACTCAGTAAAATTTTTGGTCGTGTCCATCTGTTTATAGATGTATCAGCCAAGTAATATATCATACGTTTGTTGGGTTTCGGAGTTTGGATGGATGCGAAAAAGGGTTAATCATTGATGTTCAATTATTTTTGGTTTGCTGAATACTCTCGGAAAGCACGTTTGGAGTATGTAGCATTCTTCACAAAACAATTTTGTTGTGCTACGAACTATTGCAGGATCCACAAACCAAAAATATAATTCTGAGTTCTTCAAGAGAAGGACTTGCCTAGACGGAGAATGAAATCGATTTGATGATTTCTGAGGGCTTCTGAGCTACTCGAAATCAGTGGACTACCCTTGATTTAACCTTTCTTTTGCTGTATATTCGCATGAACGGGAAAGATTATTTTATGCATTTCGGAGTTGCCTACATCTCTGTAGGATCTCAATTTGACGACTAGCTTCAAAAACAGCATCATATTTATCACCTCTTTTATCCCCATCATCGATATAGGGGCTAATGAATGATCCTTTGGGAGTTATTACAAACTTATGGCGAATTAGGATTATATGATACATTCAAAAGCACTTTTTTCAAAGGTTCCAAAGCACCCCCCCCGTTCGAATCCAATAAAGACTCATCGCGAAATCTTTTGATGAAAGCAATCCTGGATAACATAACAGCCAAAATCGCAAGTCGCCACAGTGAATTGGACGGATTTCAATAGGAAGCAAAGGTCAGAGTTTACAAATACAAAATCGCTTGAGTATTAAAAAAATGTGATTTAATAATTATCCTTAATGTCTTCGCTGCTGTCTTACTCATATTTTTTCAAATCAACGATATAGTCTCAATTCTCGGTCCGTCAAATTGGGAAAACGATTCCCTTTGTACCAATATTCACTAATGAGGCCGAAGGTATTACTAGGTTCCAACACCAAATATTCCATCCGAGCTGGCTTTATTCTCACATGAAGCCCTGATCTTTAGTATAATTTTATTTGACTCCAGGTGGTCGGCTGTGCATCCGTGGTTTTCGCTTGTATCTTGTGCAAATATGCTGTGTCCTTTGTCGCAAGATTGGCTAATTCGAAGACGTAATTCCAATGGAAGTCCATCTGAATCTTCCACCAGCTTTTTCTGATGTCGCGATTGAGTGTTTGAGTTGAGACTCACAGCCTAAAAAATACGGAAAACTAAGGTAGAAGTTTTTATCTAGTATAAAGATTATGCCTGCAATATATTCAAATATACTTTTAAGATCCTTTGAGAATTGCTTTACCATCTTGCAAAGGAGTCTATCGATATTTCGATCCGATGTTTTAGAACAAACGTCGGGATAGTGAATTTCATCTCAATTAATACAATGGATGAATCCTAACGTTCTTACCCGGAAAATGTTTTATCCAAATGCTATCTGGGCTTTGTATTCAAACTCGAATGCTACCAGAATTCTTCCTCTGGTCTGTCCTAAGTATATTTACCTTTTGATGGTGCTCAAAACTATAAAAGCATCGACAGATATGCTGCTCGGGTTTGCTTACAAACAATTCAATCGCCTCGAATCAGGGAACCATCGAACCAATTGTACTCGGATCTAGTTGGCGACCGAAATCGGCGAACTCAGATGCCAGTGTCATTCATAACCAAGATCTTGTAAATTCAGCTCGCGCTTTTTGTATCCTGGCACTTCACGATCATGGCATACCAATTTTTTGTATCTTCACTAGCCATGGTTAAATTCCCATTCCTCTTTGGCTTTACCTTTACCCGATTGCCCAATAGACTTGTGAAGTCCGCTTCGGAACACTCATCAATCCCGCTCCATCTTATGATGCGGCAAGCTTACTAATCCATACATGAGACATCAAGACGTAATGGGCGAGGGAAACGTCCTCGTTATCTATTTTGTGACTCTTTGAAGATCCTTCAGATATTATACACGGTTTTCATTGGACATGATCCCCTCTTTAGACACAATAAGATGGTGTCTGTAAACCGTAAGGGCTTACTTTTCATAATGTTTGGCAATTTACGATTTTCAGTTGCTTGTTTATCATTCTGACGTTTAGCTTTTAATGTCCATTTCAGCTTTCACTTCACTTCATGATTTTTTTCTTTCCCAATATATCACTCAACAATTATCGCAATGACAATGCTCTTCATGAAAAATCTCGGATCCCAATCCCCACACGCTTGGAGTACCTCACATGGGATTCCTATGTATCTGAAGGTTGACCGCGTTTATCTTGATCATTCACACCGATTGTCAATAACAAATTTGTTTGTAGCAGTCCATTGCCGTACAAAATTTTCAATGTGCTTCCCCTCAGAAGAAATTATCATTCTCTTGTCGATTTCTTTCACTTCGTTTGATTGCGTAATCGACTCCTGACCGTTCATGATATCATGCGACCATATTTACATTTTATAACTTATCATCGAGGACCATGCTATCAGTCCTTGCGCCGCACTCAAGCCCCGGATCCACAGCTGGGGAATTCCGCTTCACGACACAATACTTTTCCGATAAATGGCCAGTTCTTATAATCTGATTTCAAGTCCTTGAACTTAATTAGATTAGGCAATCATAAATCCAGTGGCCATAATTTTGGTTTCGGAACTGATTTGGAGTTTTGATTTGGAAGATCCCTGCTTTGAAAGGCTTCATTCTTCTAGAGGTTAATTTAGGTCCAAAGTCGAAAATCTCTGTAATTTCCAAGCCCAGTTCTGTAGTTTATTTCCGACAAAAATATGTGTGCCATTCCAAGCGATCTGATATGGAGGAAAAAATTCCTATCACGGATATTTGAATCGAATTGTCAGTGTCCCTTTTTCAAATACTATCAATCATTTTTTGCTCCAACCGCAGGCTGCCGGGCTGTCCAATAATAATGAGTAAATTTGTACTAGGTGATTTAAAATGATGTCAAAGAACGAGCAGTGTCTAGGAATCCCATACTTATTGTATTCTTCCTTTCATTAGGCAAGCCTGAAGATTCTTGAATACCGTTATGCCTGAAACATCTGTACGATTCTCCGTTGGCAAACTTGAGACATTCATTACAATCAATAGACCCAGTGTTGAGTATCTCGATTCATAGGTTGTGTTTAATATGAACGTTATTTCATTAGGTTACAGTCTCATGAGCCTGTACATTGTGCTTTTGCATATTCTTTTGCAAGGATCATCGTCATCCATTTGATAGCATGGAATTCCCGGTATTCTCAATTCCTTCCATAATAGTCAATACAGAGAACTTTCCATCTGGCAGAATTGAACCTTCGTAATTTTCCTAGATTTCCAATCTCCCCCCAATGTATGCTTCTAGCAATTGGACCTTCCAGCAATTTGACCAGTTGATCTACAAGTATGGGCTTTATGAATGGAAGTCACATAGTATTCAGTAAGCCCAGCGACCATTGATTAAAGCCACATCCACACTCGAGCTTTTCATGCATAAATCTTGCCTCGATGGGTAAGTTTGTTCTTCAAAAATCATCCTCGATGGCGATAATAACCATGGAACAGGATAAAATTCAAGCATAGCTACTAATCACATATTTAAGTAAGAAAAGCGGATTAACCGCTTTAATTTATATTTTGTTCTGTTAATTGGTTATAGCTGTTATCCTTTTCCTGGGTAAAAGGTTCCTGATCCATGCCATCGCTCGAGTTCAATCCTTCCGGAAATCTTATAAAAGGGTTTCACCCAAAAACAACTCGTCACCAAACCTCCAGAAAATTTATTTCCTTTTCTTGTCAAATGATATGCTTAATTGCCTTTGTTCCATGGGAATGCTTTGCATTCAGTGAACAAAAGAATAACACTATCAGTAAATGTTCTGAGATGGGTAGCTAATCTTTAATCATCTCTTCAATTAGGTCAAATGAATGTCTCCTCATCGTCATCCCGAACACCCTTAATGAGGTTCTCGAAGTCCATTCGATTTCAGTCATTATTCTTATTGATCTATTTATTCAAAAGATTTTTGCCGGTCAAGCTCCACAATATCATCTTCGAATTGTGGTTTAGTTGGAAAAATGAAGTAAGTAGGCATCTTGAAGGGTGTAATTTCCACCGCAAAGCCAGTTCCATCGCACTTTTTGCCAGGTTTTAAATTCTTAACGTTTGCTTGAATCTCCTCATCTTCATCTTGGTGACTTTTCTTGAACCTTTTAAACGTTTTGCATGCGGATGATTTGCAATGCATGTAATTCACATTATGAAATCAGGGGATGGATAATTGTTCCCAGTGCCATAAGTGAAATAAAGATTTACCACCTTCTTTGTGGACTCAGTCTTTTTTCCTCCTCAACTGTCCTTATATAATCTGAGTGTTATGTATTCAACGGTTGTTTTGCAAACTTTATCTCGGTGATGATCATCCCTGAGCACGTGTTATATATTCTATAAGATCAATGGTTATTCCTCGCGGTCGGTTTCTGGTAAAGGCCATCCATACTGATTGGAAATTTAAATCACCAACACTGCATTTATAAAATGTTTTTATATTAAATGGTTTTGTTTTAAATCGATGTCAATACAATGTATCGCCCCTATTCAGTAAAATGATATTTATTCAGCTTAAACTAATCGCGAGATGAACTATTCATCGAGTTGATTATTATTAGATTAAACGCTCTTAGTATGATACAAAATTTGCTTCATTACCGTGCTGAGTGGATAGCTTTCATCTCGCTAAATAACACTCTAGGGAAAGGCATTCATTTATTTATTATTTAAATTCTGACTATACTTCATAGCTTTTCAGAAATGAGAACACTAACTTTCAAGCGATCTCAAAAATTAGTGTGAAGGCAATGCACATATATAAGTTTACAAAAAGCTCCAAATTCTATTTTTTAATCTGCGCTGGAGTTAGTCCAGTTGTTCTGATGATCTGGCTTATTTTACCATCATATCAATACCAAAGGAAGATCTAGATTATACTTTGAGATTTGATGAAAATCAAGGATTTGTTCAGTATTACATTCGTTCTTGGAGATTGGCATTCTGACTGAGCTTATAAACCCGCTTCCAATTCCATTCGATTTTGTTTGCAGTGCAGCAATATTCTCAGTGGGGGGTGAAAATTTCTGTCTCGTTTACAGCATGTGTAAGGTACATTACCAGCAAGCCAGCTTCCTTTAGTGACATTCAAATTTTAAAACTGACATTATGCTCCTTGATTGCTATTGGAACCAACAGATCGGACATTCCCCGATATCGAGGACTATTCAGAAATGCGGGATTCCATGAAAATTTCGAGAATGGAAAAATTAAAAAGCTATTAAAAAACTCCTTTATGGGCATTTTTAGATTTAAACTTTTTAATACATTTATTTCGTACTATTTTGATCTTACGATATCTTCGATAATTTGTTACGCAAGCATCGTAAATCTATCATGACCCGAGAACCAACCAATCACTTAAGATCTTCATTTTTGGATAGAAAGAAGCAAGTCACAAATTCATGAGCACTTGGCTCTTACCAAAGACACTAATGACCCATACTTGAAATATTCAGACTGCATGCATGATGCACCGAGAGATGCAGGTAACCGCTCGTATCATCTCCAATCGACTCATCCAAAGACACTAAATTCATTGTTCAATTAGTCAAACTGCCTTGGAGTCAGACAAATTTTATGGCCTTGTTCAAGGATAGTCTTCAACAATGTAGATGGGAAATCAGAGCTTTTTAGATCAACATTGAAGAAAATCCATAATTTTTAGCACGGATCCGACAATTACCATATGCCGATGAGTGACCACTTTTCATTATTTGGCGCTTTCTCGCGTAAGTTGTACGTTGTGATCATTGAAAATTGTATATAAAGCTTCTTCAATCAACCTGGTTTAGTTCCTCGGATCATTATATACATGCACTTTTACTTACAAGGCTATTCACTTGCTCCATCTACTATGGGAGTCGCTCACCAATCCTTTTGATCAATAGTGTGGCTTCAGATTGCCTAGAATCCCTCTTCAGCCCAATTCCTGATGATCAGCAGTAACGATATTAGTGAATTTGTATTGCCTATTTCTTTTTAGACTTTTCAGCCTGACAATTGATCTTCGCCCAAGTCCATTTCGGCTGGAAATTGATTAGTAAACTTTTCATGATGGCATTGGGATTGGTATTTGTTGAAGTAAGTGTCAGTGTCTCCGATTATTTTGGTTTTAAACAGTATATTCTATCCTTATGCCTTGGTTTCCTTCTCCAGCACAGCTTAAAGCCTATCCCAAGGTGTATGCAGCGAAATGATTACCATCATATTTATTTCAATCGATTGACCTTTCTTTTATCATCCCGTCTTATTGGGATAGCCAGACGTCAGACTCCGAAAAAGCGCACTAGTTGTTGTACAGGCTGGGAAATCCCCCCCAAGGAATTTGGCTTATAGTTGCAGAAGGGTGTTAAATTTTTGAATCAATCCCTCCCGAATTGGCTTGCCCGCCAGTAATGAAGCATCCCAACAATTGCAGCATCAAAAGAAAATATGGGCAAACCGCCCAATCTATCCACAAAACCCTATTATTCATCCTATGTAAACCTTATATTCACGGCGCTTGGTTCCACGCAAAACCACATCCAATACCTTTACTTGATCGGAGGTGCAATCTAGAAATCAAATTTTCGTCTGAATCAAATCCATTATCACTCAGCTCATTACGTAAGGTCTGAAGCACGTAATAAAAGTGAGCTCACGACATGGTAAATTTGACAAAGGCACATCTCAACGTGGAAAATGAATTTCCTAACCTCGTTTTTACAAGAAGACTCAGTATTACAAATGGGAGACCGGTATCACAAAGTAAATTTAATAACAACTATGTTTTAGAATAAACGAGTGATTGGCTACTATGCAACCATGGACTTCAAAAATTTTCGAGCTCCATGCACGGGTATTTTCAGTATTCCCCCGAGTTCAACCTTTTCTTATGGACGAATGCCATAAATGCCTCCAAAGCGGGATAAATGCCTGTGATGGCTGACTAGCCCGATGCTAGATTGGCACCCCCGATGCATGAAATGGTCAAATAATTTGATGATTTTTCAGTATGTAGGAAAGATATACAGTCCATCGGGAATGGAAAAAATGGATAGAAGAATTGTTCTAAGGTACACGGCACTTAAAACATTGGGACCATAAGGCCCAAAAAGAAAAATATGGACAAAGAAATGGAAAAAAGCAATGCAAAAAACGATTGGGGGGCAAAAGGGCAAAAAGGAAAGACAAATGGAAAAAAAATGAAAAAACAACCAAAATGAAAAAAAAAGGAATCCCCTCTCTCCTTTTTGAGGGGGTGTTTTAAG
>Ga0163217_1102279_pt1 | contig 11459 bp, 13 predicted proteins | sample SynspAceP_FD_185933 | JGI IMG/M metagenome (GOLD analysis project Ga0163217, IMG submission 185933) | Saline lake microbial communities from Ace Lake in Antarctica - Synechococcus sp. Ace-P (PacBio error correction) | ecosystem: Environmental > Aquatic > Non-marine Saline and Alkaline > Saline ... | reverse complement strand
CCAGCTCCGCCTTCCACCAGCAACGTCCCGCTCATCGCACGGTGACGGCCTTCCTTCGAGCCCGTAGGGAGCGAGGGGCATCACTGACCAGACCACCCACGTGCCGGGCGCCCAGCCGGCTGCAACAGCACCGGCCATGCGTGGGGGTCACATGCACCCCATCGGCGAATCAGCCGGAGGCTGATGTCGCGCGCCGAGCAGTGCCGCGCCGAATCGGACCGCCGCCCGGTTGGTGCAGGCCGGGCCATCGCGTTGAAGCTGTGGGTGAGCATCGAAACGCCTTTGCGGTGAAGGCGGCGTCGGCTTCGGCTTCTGTGCTGCCGCTGTGACCCAGGCTCACCACGATTGCCCCGGGCACGCAGGCTCGATTCACGCGCCGGCGCCGGGGAGTTTTCCGCGGGCCAGGGTGACCAGAATCCGATTGCCTGTCTTTAAAGCCGCGTCCGCTGCTGGAGCGCCGCCAGGCTGGGCGGCAGAGGGTGCCTGCTCGGGGTGGCGCCGCGGGCGGGCCGTGGCCAGGGAACGGCCCTCTAGGTTGGGCGCCGAGCAGCAGGCAGCGGCCCCGGGGCCGGTGCTGGGCGCGGCGCTTAGCCCCGCACGGCCAGGGCCTGGCGGCAGCGGGCTCCACCGCGCAGGTCACCAGGGTTGGGCAGATCGCCTCGACACCCATCACGCCAGAAGCAGCTCCAGCAGCTCCACAGGCGGCTGGCAGTTCGTGGGGCTGGAGCTCCGGGAAGGCCAGGCCCAGGCGCCGTTGATCTGCAAGGCGACGGCCGGCCTGGGCTGAAGCCAGTTCCCCTGCCAGTCGTCGGCCCGGCAGCCTTTCTGCCGGGCTGCAGCGCCGCACGCAGGCGATTGGACCCTGCTCATTCGACACCGATCCGCCAGCGCTGGTCGTCGTTGCCCCGCCGCTGGAGCCGGCGCCTGGAAGGCGGGACGTTTGCTGAGCCCAGGCGCATGACCTTCGGCGGCGAGGCGCCAGAGCGGAGAATGCCATCTTCGCGGCCCTCCTCCCCTTGGACGTTGAGCCCAGCGCCATGCTGCGGCCATCCCCACACCCCGGCCAGCAAACGGGAACCTGGCGCCCTGTCAGGTCGCGGTTGGTGATGGCAGCGATTCCGACCTGCCCACATGCGCCGGCGGTCCAGATCCTTGGAGGCGCTTCGGAAATGGCGGGTGGAGGTGCGGGGTGCTCTCGGCCCCACGCACGCCGCGGCGATGGGGAGTTCGCCACGGGGCCCCAACGCCCGGGCCTGAAGGTTGATCATTGCCGGTGCCGGCGGGCGGCCCATCTTGCCGGGGATGTGGCGGCGCTCACCCCCTGCGGTTGCATGAGGTGCCGGGCGGCTTGGGCAGAGCCTGCGCCCTCTCGGGGTTCGACTCCCATGCTTCGATCGTGGCAGATGCGCTGGCATTCCCGGGCCACCGTGGCGATCGGGCAAACCAGGCAAGCAACGCCGGCCTGTTGGCGGCCCAGATTCCTGGCCACGGCGGAATCCCGTCCTGGGGGCGAACAGCTGATGGCTACAGGGCCGAACTGCATGATTCAGCGTGAGGGCTTAAGATTCCAGTCTTGAAGCGTTCGGGATGGCGGCCTACCTCCGGGGCGGTGGAGCCCTCCCCGTCATGACCAAGGCTGCGACCGTGACGGTGCCGATGTCCCTGCGTCTGGGGGCTGGCCCTGCCGCTGCTTGGTGCTCAATGTGTCGTGGGCTGCGCCAGCTGCTGCTGCCGCTGGCGCCGTTCCCGGCCCTGATCCTCCAGGCCGCCCTGGAATTCGCCTTCCTGCTCGGACATCCCCAGCCGCTGGCTCACGGGTCGCGGGGTGCCCGCCTGCTGGCGGCTTGCCCTGCTGTGCTCGGCTGGGCTGGGCTTGCTGGATGCTGGTGTCGCTGGTTGCTGTGCCGCGCCTGGTAGACAAGCTGGGCCCATCTGCTCAAGGCCTTGCCCCGGCTGGCGGTTCAAGGTGAATTGCTGCCTGAATGAGGCCCAGAGCTGGGCGACGGCCCAAATTGGTCTGCCGGCCGGACTTCGGCGATCTCAGCAGTTGAGCTGCCCACCCCTCCCAGCTCCAGCCCAGCTCAGCCAGCGGTTGCTCAGCCTGCTGGGCGCCACGCTTCACCTTGACGATCAACACGCTGGTTTGTGATCGTGCTGGGATGGCCGTGTTCCTGCTGATCCGGTGGTGAGTCGACAGCCGTTCGGGCTCGGACGCTGGCTGCCGGGGCCAGCTGCGAGAGCTTTATGGTTGCTGGCACGTTGTATCGCACTTCCGCGGCTATTTCGCCGGGCCAGGGTGGTGCTGGCCTTTGATCCTCACGCTGCCCAGGATTGTTGGTCTTCGGCCCTGCTGGCCATCCCCTACGGCGGTGCTTCTTTTTCGCCGTGGGCCGATCGGTTCACCACCTGATTCCCTAATGCCAGGCCTTCACGATCGTCTGGTGAGTGGCTTCTGGCTCTCGATTGATCCCGCACGGGTTCTGAGGTGCTGGTGGCGGCGATTTCACGGTGGTCAGGTGGTCGACCAAAGATCATCCAGCCCAGGCTGATTGGGTCAGATCGTTGGCTTTGCAGGCCGGCCTGGCTGCTGGTCAGCCTGCCGATCGGCGGCCCGTATCGGCAGCTTTGCTCGGCCCTCGGCGGCTCTGCTTTGGCCTGCTGCTGGGCGGTGCGGTGGCGAGCTTGCCTGAAAAACCTTTCTCGATGAGCTCGCCTGCCCTGGGACTGCCTGAGCCCTGGCGAAAATCCGTGGCGTGAGCGCCGGCCTGGACGTTCCGCGGGCCCTTGAGCCGATTCCACACACCGATGCCCACGTCAGCCGCCGGCCTTGCTTTGGCCGGAAGCCCTCCTGGCCTTGAGCGTCGCCAAGGCGGATGGCCAGCTGATCTCCCCTGCAGCTCGATCTGGCCCTGCTTGAGGGTGCCGCCGCTCGCGGAGGTCTTGAGCCGCTTGAGCAGACCGCTTGGCTTCGCTGTCGTGAGCTCCAACCCGGTGAATCACAGTTACGGTTTTACCGCCTTTTGCGGGCCTTGGTTGCGCTGCACCCGCCACCGCTGGCTGGGATCGGGCCGCCGCACCGGCGCCTGAGCTGCCCGCCCTTTCGGTGCTCTCGGGCCTGGCCTGAATCTTGCCCAACCTTCCCTTGCCCCATGGCGCCCGTTGTCGCGACGCCTCCATCACAGCGGCAACGGCCCAGGCCGCCGGTATCGCCAGCGAAGCGTTGAAGCCAGGCTTCCAGGCTGGACTTATCACGCCCCTCTTCCGGTTGACCAGCTACGGCTCCCCTCCGTCCATCCGGATTCCCGCCACCCTGCCCGCATCGGTGCGGCCAACGGCGGCGCGTCGCTCGGTCGCTTCGGCGGCCATACGTGCCGGGAAACACTTGATTGCCGGCCCTGCGGAGGCTGGAAGCGGCCAGCAGCGGCGCGCACTGGGGCCGACCCGCCTTCCACCGCCCGCCTGGATCACCTGCTGCGTACCTACGTTGGCCCGGCCCACCCGCTTCTATGAAGCTTGAAGCGCACTCACCGCCCACTACCAGCGCCCCGAGGGCGCCCGCGCCTCTGGCTTGAAGGCGCCGAAGACCTTCAAACCACAACCGGCGCCCACAAGGATCAAAACGCGCTTTGGCCAGGCCCTGCTGGCCCTGCGTATGGGCAAGAAGCGGATCATTGCTGAACTGGCGCTGGCCAGCACGGCGGTGGACCACTGCCACCGTCTTGCGGCTCGCTTCGGGCTGGAATTTGCGTGGTCTACATGGGCGGCCGGAGGACATGCGCCGCCAGGCCCTCAACGTTTTCCGCATGCGCTGCTGGGAGGCCAGGGTGCAGAACCGGTGACAGCCGGCCACGGCCACCCCTCAAGGACGCCACCAGTGAAGCCTATTCCGCGATTGGGTGACCAACGTGGAGAGCACCCACTACATCCTCGGCTCGGTGGGCCGGCCCCCACCCCTACCGATGCTGGTGCGCGATTTCCCCGCCGTGATCGGCCACGAAACCAAGCGGGCAGTGCGCGAGGCTTTTCGGTCGCCTTGCCTGATGTGCATTGCTTGCCTGCGTCGGTGGCGGCGCTCCAAATGCGATGGGGCTGTTCCTTCCGTTCGTGAACGACCCCTTCGTGCGCCTGAATTCGGTGTGCGAGGCTGCCGGTGAGGCGGGGTGGGCCAACCGGGGCGCCACGCCGCCACGATCAACGAGGGCCGCGTCGCGTTGCTTGCACGGGCCATGAGCCTGCTGCTCCAGGACGCCGCAGGGTCAGGTCCAGGAGGCCATTCGATCAGCGCCGGGCCTCGACTACCCGGGCGTCGGGCCGGAACACAGCTATCTCAAGGAGCTCCGGCCGGGCGAAAATACGCCGGCCGTCACCGACCAAGGAGGCCCTGGATGCCCTGCAGCGGGTCAGCGAGCTCGAAGCATTCATCCCGGCGCTTTGAAAAACGGCCCATGCCTTTTGCCTGGCTGGAGTCGCCTTTCTGTCCGACCGCTTGGCGCGGGCACGGAGGTGGTGATCAACTCTCTGGCCGCGTGGCGACAAGGATGTGACCACTGTGGCCGAGGGCTCAGGCGATTTCGATTGGCGGTTGAAGGAAACGGGGGCGGGTGAGCTGCCGCACGCGCCGTTGCCGGGGGCCACGGCGGTCATGCTTTGGCCGGCCACGCAGATGCCGAAGTATCGGCAGCGGCGTCGGCTTGCCAGGGCAAGGGCATGTAATCGGCGACCAGCCCTTCGTTGATGGGGCCAAAGCCGGCCGGTGGGCTTCGCGCACCAGCTCCTGCACCACGTCGGTATTCGCGGCAGGATGCCCTGTGTGAGATCCCGCTGGACCCGATTGGCAAGGTGGCGTGGGTGGGCGGAGGGGACCGCTTCAGCGGGTGGCGGAGGCCTGGGAGTCGGCTTCGGGCTTCCCAGGCAAAGCGGGGCAACTGACTGGAGGGCCGCCGCTGACTCTCGATCCAGGCCTTTGTTGATCTGGCTGATTCTCGGGATTGGGACCGCGCTCCAGTTGAGCTGATGGCGATCCTCCAGGCGTCGCCGGCGATAGAGCGCCACTTCGAAGGGGGGGCCGACGGTCAGATTGGAGCGACGGGTTTGATCACCTGCGGGACACCAGGCAGAGCCGGGCGGCGTCTTCGAGTGGAGTTTTTGTGGCCCCACCGCCATCGAGGGAGGCTGCCGGTATGCTCTCAACGCGATCTGCAGGAATGGTGTTTCCGGCGTGGCCATGATCGCAGTTGCCCTGGGATAGATCTGATAAAGGGCCGTGGCTTGTCCGGCGATCTGCCCACCGAGGATGAAGGTGGCCTCACCGCTGGCGCCCGCCTGCCGCAGGGCCGGAGTGATTTCGCCTCCTGCACCGCCACGCTGATCCGACCGATGTAGGCCGCGGCTTCAAACAGATAGGTTGCGCTCAGCAGGTCGGGGCGTGGCCGGCTTTCGGGCGAGGCCTGCGCTTTGGGGCTCTGAACCGTCCAGGCGAGGCTTTGGATCGAGATCGCGGCTGATCCAGTTTCAAACAGCCTGGGTGTGGCCAGGTTGGCCGGGCCGCCAGCAGGATGAACAGGCGTCGGGGCTGGGCTGGAAAACACATTTGCAGCTTCCGATAGCTGCGAGATGTAATCCACACCCGGCATTGGTTCCGGGAGTCTGAGGGCCATCACCCAGCCCATCCTCCAGATAAAAAACCGGACGCAATAGGGTCAAATGCTCGTGGGCCTCAGCTGGCAGGCGCTGCAGGCTAACTGGCGACTGAGCGCACCGCCCGCGGGCGGTGGCGTAGGCCATCCGCATCGGCCCGACCAGGGCAAACCTGGCCGCGGCTGCCATCGGCCCGCCTCGATAGGTGGCCTGCACGACCGCGCACTGGTTGAGCGCCGGTGAGTGGGGGTGTTCGGCGCCGATCCACACCCCGTCGAGGGGAATCGCCATGGGCAGGGCCATCAGCGAAGCAGGGATTCCGTCGCGATCCCGCTGATCGTCGCGACGCAGCAGTTCTTGGGGCGTCTTCTTCCACCAGCCTGAATCAGCTCGGCCGCAAAAGCTGGCGGTGCGGGGCTGAACTCCGGTTTGGCCCAGCAGGGCCACCGAGGCCAAGGGCCACCGGCTCCTTCGCCATCCGCCCTTTGCGGGGCCAGTGATGGCTGCTCAGGGCTTGGAGCACCCCCGGGCCCCATGGTTTGCAAGCTGGGAGGGAGCCTCTGCAAGCGGATGGTGCGGAATCGGGATTGTTTCGGAAGCTGATCATTTCACCCAGCCGCTCTTAGGGCAGGCAGTTTCCGGTTCGGTTCCGCTGCCAGCCGCACATTGAGGCTTGCAGGCCACCCCTCCGTTTTCTCGACAAAAAAGATAGCCAGCCGATCACGGCCGCCCACCAAGGCACGCGTTGGCCTGCAGCCGCGTACTGCAGCGCGTTGTGGCGCGGTGATCCAGGTCTGAGCCAGTCGGTGAGATCGGCCAGCCGCCGGGCCAGATGATTGAATCAGGAGATCATCAGTGCCGGCGCCCATTTCAGGCCTCATTAAAGCCAGCAGTTCACGCTTCCAGCTGAACGGGGCGCCGGCGCCGGGGGCTGGCAGGCAGATCGTCAACAAACAACCTGTAGCCCAGCTGGCTCGGAAACCCGGCCGGCGGCAGATGTGGGCTGCGACCAGCCAGACCATTTCTGCTCCAGCACCCCCCATGCGCGTACGCACTGTGGCGGGCTGGCCGGCAAATCGAAACGCCTTCACCAGGGTCTTGACTACCACGGCTCCACCGTGCTCGCGACGTAGTGCTGAATTTGGTTGGCACTTAGCACCTGTTGGTCCCCGCCGTGTCAGGTCGGGGCAACGTTTTTGGTGATTGAAACTGATTTTTTCAAATTGGATTCTAGTCCTATGGACAGTCTTCTGCGCTATGTGATTTTAAGCTGTGCCTTCATTCACATTGGCCGCAACGGAGGAAGGACTTGGGTGAATAACGTGCCCTTTATCAGCACTTTGCCCTGATGAATCAGCTTCTTGCTTTGCTTTATTGCGACAGTTCTTTTTTGGGTTTTGTGTATAAGTCGTGGGATCGTATTGCTTCCCCTGTGCAAGCTGCAGGTCGGCCAAGGGCTGTGTTCGGTGGCGCGCGTTTCCAGTAGGCGGGCCACGAGCGCATTCCACCTCCACGCTCACGGCGTCGATGCCCGCCCTGCAGGTTCCCAGACCTGAATCGAAATTCCCTGGTTTCGATCAGCCAGCAGGTCCGAACTGCCAGCTGCGAATCCCCGCATGGCAGAACACCACCACCTCCCCGCGTCCGATTCCAGCAAGGCAAGCCGATCTGAGACATCCACTCCTGCGAGCGCTCAGGGGCAGGTGGATCACGCCCTTCACCCAGGTTGGCCTGGACCAGTTTCGGCGTTCTTCACGCCACATCACCAACTGCACCGCCTCTCCTCGAGGCGAGCCTGGCCTGCAGCTCCTGGGCCCGCCAGGCTGGAGGGGGGATGGGTTTGAAGGGTTCATCGGAAGGGGTTTCCCGGGAGTGAGGCGGGCCAGAAGCGAGGCTGGATGTCCCTCGAGTCAGGGGCCGGATTGCCTGAGAAGACCACCGCTAGCGCGAGCAAAAGCAAGGCCTGGATCATAAGGATGAGGCGAATCCTGCCCTTGCGACGCATGAAGGCGGCGCCCCTTCCGGTGCTGGTGCTGACCCGTGGCCCTTGACCCTGCTCGGCCATCGGCGTCGCGGTTGGTGGCTGGTGGAGGAGCGGCAGAGCCCGCTTCAACCTGCAAACATCTGCAGGCCTGCCGATGCCTGAGGCGGGCGCGCGTTCATTTCCCCGCACCGCCCCTCTCAGCCTCATCTGTTGACCAATCCTGATTGGGGCTGGTGGCCTTACAACCAGGAGTCATGGCTCCAGCAAGGCAGCGGGCGCCGGGCAGTGCCCCCGCGGTGTCGAGCGCCCTGCGTTGGATGGCGCCTTATTGCAGCTGCAGGACTGGAATTTACGCCAGTGAAGCTGGCCGATTGGCTGGGCTCCCAGACAGCCTGGCCCTGATGGGCTCCCGAGGGCCCGCTGGCCCGACGGGTGGCTTGGCCTCGCCATGGAAAGTCGAGATGCGGGAGGGGGCCGCCTCTTCCTGCAGCGGCTTCTGGGCAGACCCGCCAGCCTGGCGGGCACGGAACTGCAGATCCAGCAACTATCGCGGCATGGGGCTTGATCAGCGGTCGTGGCGGCGTGACGGCGAGCGGGCCAGCGCCCTCGCCACGCCTTGATCCATGACCGGCTGGTCCTTAGGTGGCTCAGTCGCGGTTGCTCGAGCCAGGCCCTTTGGATTGTCTCCCAGATCGCCGAGCTCAACCAGGCGGAAAAAACCCACGACTGGCCGCCGATCGCAACGTCTTGGCCAGGGCATTTGCCCTGATCACGGCCCGGCCCGGGACGTCTTCGCGATTTGGACTGGGGATTCCGCGGAGATTGGGGCCGATCAGACGTGGTTGGTCTGGTGGCGGGGCCCTTTCTTCCCTCGCGGTTCGGGCGTTACGGCTGCAAGTCCCGACATTCGACCTGCGCCAAGCCCTGCGTCGCTTCAGCTCGAGCTCCAGCCGCCCTTGCTCTCGGAACTGCGCAGTCGGCCAGCACCTTGCCCTGATCCAAACCCGGCCCTGCTGTTTGCAGGAATCCAGCCCCCGAACGCATTCGGCCGTTCACCAACAGCCAGCGAGCCAGCGAGGGAGCGTGCGCTTTTGGCAGCGAGCAAGGACCGCTCGATGCCGAGGCTGTGGCCAACTGATTTTCGCGCTTCTGGCAGCGCCTGCTGGCTCGCTGCTGCACCAAAGCCTGCTCGGATGGCCGGACCCCTTCCGGCCCTTGTTCAGCCGTCACGATCAGGGGCCCCTTTGCTCTGGGGGGGGGGCCGAGCAGGCCAAAGGCTGGTTCTTGGCAACGAAGCCGCGATTCGCCAGCGGCCGCCCAGCTCCAACCTCGCCTCAGCGCCGATGGCCTGATCTCTGCCCCCCTGATCCGCTCCGAGCGATGCCTCTGCAGGTCTGGACCCGGCTTGGAGGCGCCCTCGTCAAGGCAACGCGGACCAGCTCCAGGCCCAGCCGTGGCCGGCCACCCGAGCCGTTCAGAACGGCGTGGCCCTGGTGGCGCGAAGGGCTGGGCGTACTCGAGCGCCCAGGCTGGAAGGGCGTCAGCCTCCCAAGGAGCGGCTCCTTTCAGTTGCAGGCCCTGGGGTCGCCCCTGGCTTTCCGCTTTCAAGCGGGCCCCGTGGCCCCAGAGCCCGCCCGCAGGGCTGCTTGGCCCTGTGGCAGGCCTGGCGCTGCTCACCGGGCTTGGCGGCAGCCCATTGGCCAAACACGATCGACGGTCTCGCCTTCAGCCTGGAAGCGGAGGCTCCCGCAGCACAGAGGCCGAACCGGCCCTGCGGCTGCGGGCCGGCTGGAGCTGGGCTTGAGCCGATGGGGGGAACATCCCAAGTTTGCTGCTGCTGCGCCATGGGCTTGCTCTCGACCGGGAGGCTGCCGGGCGTTTGGGCCTGGCCGATCAGCAGCGGCCTCTCACTGAGGGAGGGAGCCAACGCACGCCTGGGGGTTTGAAAAGTTTGGTGGCCTGGGCTGGGCTGCGAATCAGATTCCTTTCGCCCCCTGCTGCGCCGCCAGCGAAACGCGGATCTTGCCCCTCGCGGCGGCTGGCCCCCGCCTGAAGCAGACGACGGCCTGAACTTGGCACCGGAGGCCGATTCCCCTCGATCTGTGTTTTGCCCTGGCTGGGGGCGCAGCCGCCCCTGCCAGGCTGGCGGCGGCTCTGCCTGGTGGGGCCATGAGGCCGGATCTTGAGCGCCTGGCCGCCCGGTTGTGCGTGGCGCCGCTGGAGGCCTGCGGCTCCGGCAAAGCGGAGTTGCGCTGCTGGAGCTTCCTGCCGGCAGTCCGGAAGCCGGTCAATGGATGGTCTCGGCCGGGCCTTGCCTGATGCTCCTGCTACGCCCCCGCAGCCTTGTCAGCGCCGCTACGGCGCCCCTGAGGAGGCTGGCCCTAATTCGACTCCCCAATTGGTGGCCGTTTGGCGATGGTTGGTGGGATGCAGCGCAGACTGCGGCAGATACATCTGCGGCAGCAGAAATTCTGCGGCCCAGCCGCCAGGCCCTTTTCCGGCCCGGACTTGAAGCGTCCCGGCCACGCAGTCGTCCATCTGCGCTCGTTGGCCAGAAGGGTCTACTCACCTACCGCGGCTATGGACTGTCGATGAGCTGGCGGCCACAGCAGCTTCCTGGAAACGGCCTATCTTTGCCTTGATCTGCGGGCGGATCTGCCCAGCTTCGATCAGCTTGGCGCGCTTTCGAGGAAACTGATGTCCAGATTGCACCGTCGGGGTAAGCTTCGTATTCCGCGAACATGATGAAGTGGCTTCCCGGCGGACGGCACCCATGGAGCGCCTTCCAGTTCGAGCGCCGCCTCTCTTGGGCTCTTCTACTTCACGCCGGCGGCCCTCGACGATCCCGATTACATCGTTGACGCGGTGATTGCGACTGGATCGCCAAGATCCCACGATGGTGGGCGGCCTACCAGCTTGATCCGCCAAAGGCCAAGATCCCATTCCAGCCCGCGACGATCTCCCCTATTCGGCAATTTCCTCTACATGATCACCCGAGCGAGGAAGCCGATTCCCCTCGCCGGCTCGGGATCTTCGGGACGCCTGCCTGATCCTTCACGCCGGAGGCACAGCCCTTTTTCAAAAACCGCCAGCACCTTCAGCGCCCGGGGTTCACCGGCCAGCCACCCTCAACCGACCCCTACCCGGTGGGCCTCGGCAGTGGGAAACCCTGGCTGGCGCCCCCGCATGGCGGGCGCCAATGAAGACGTGCCTCGCATGCTCGAGCAGATCCGGCACGGAAGACCAGTTGGAGCCCTACCTGGATAGGGCATCGCTGAAAAGCAGGAAGATCATGGGCTTTGGTCACCGCGAATTACAAGGTGAAGGATCCCCGCGCCGCTTGATTCCTGCCAAAGACCTGCGAGCAACTCTTTTCAACCGCTTCGGCCCACGATTCGATGACGGACCTTTGGGGCCCGTCGCCTTGGAGGAGGCGGCCGCCACGCGGGCTTGGGGCCCGAAGGGCATCTACCCAATTTGTCGATTTTATTCAGGCCTCGTCTTTAACCGCAAAGCTCGGCATCCCCCGCGGGGAACCTGTTCAACCGCCCGATCTTCGGCGAATCGCCCGGGGTGGCGGGCTGGCTTGGGCCCACTGCGAAGGAAGCAGGGCTCGGTGCCAATCGGGATTTTAACCGGGGCCCACCCAGAAATCTTAATAACCGGCAGTTCCGCAGAAGCTGGGGGTGCCCTTGGGGGATGCCCCGAAATGCCGCGGGGTTGGCGGTTAAAAAACTTTGCATGCACCGGATTCGTGGGATTCTCGGTGTGGGCAAACGCTCTTGAGAGAGAAGCCTGTTGTTTAGGAGAGAGGGAATCCCCCTTCCTTCTCCCTGGG
>Ga0163217_1078663_pt1 | contig 11459 bp, 12 predicted proteins | sample SynspAceP_FD_185933 | JGI IMG/M metagenome (GOLD analysis project Ga0163217, IMG submission 185933) | Saline lake microbial communities from Ace Lake in Antarctica - Synechococcus sp. Ace-P (PacBio error correction) | ecosystem: Environmental > Aquatic > Non-marine Saline and Alkaline > Saline ... | reverse complement strand
ATTACCTCTTGCTCTCGTTACTGTTCCTTAGGCCGCCGTCGCCGCGTCTGCAGACCGTGGCATTCATCCTGGTGGTGGCCATGCCTTCGTCACGCCGGGGCTACAGCCCCCTGCTCACCGATCGCTTATGGACCGCATGGGTCTGGATTGCCGTGGGCCTCGGGCGGATGCTCTCGAGCCTTCAGTGGGCATCTATACTGGGAGCTACTGGATGGATGCCTCCACCGCCGGCTCATCGTGCTCACCCAGGACGGCTGTTCGTGCTCAGTTTTCTGTTTGCACCCCGCCATGGCGTGGCTGGCCCAGCAGCGGCCGCTGAATGGTTTTTCTGTAGATTAGTTGGCTTTGGCCTGTATTTCAGGCGCCAACAACTTGCCTAAACAAAGTGTGATTACTGATAGCGCCCTTGCAACGTGGAAAGCCCTTGACGAGAATTGAAACTCGTGACCTCTCCCTTACCAAGGGGAGTGCTCTACCGCTGAAGCTACAAGGGCATGTGGAAGGTGGGCACGGGTTGGATTTGAAAACCAACGTAGGCGAAGCCCAGCGGATTTTACAGTTCCGCCCCCATTAAACCACCGGGGCACGACCGCACCACACCTTCGTCCAAACTTACCAGCCAACCTCCCCCATGCATTTGCTCGTGACTGAGTGCACGGCCCCCAATCTCAACCTGCTGGGCCGCCGTGAGGCCCGGTCTTTATGGCAAACCACCAGCCTTTGAGCAGATCAATCAGGGCCTGGCGGAGCGGCGGCGGCGCTGGGGCAACCACTCAGCTGCTTGCAGAGGCAACCATGAGGGCGAACGGTGGACCGGAATTCCAGCAGCCGCTGGTCAGAGCGCCCGCGCGCTCTTGATCAATTGCCGCGGCCTACCACCCACACGTCGACCGGCCCTGCGTATTGCCCTGCTGGCGGTTCTCCCTTGCCCTTCGTGGAACTTGCACCTCAGCAACACCCATTGCCCGGGAGCCGTTCCGCACACCTCACCCTGCGGCTGTGGCGGTGGGTGTTGATCTGCGCCTTTTGGCCCCACAGCTACCGCCTCGCCCTAGACGGCCTGTCGACCACCTGCGCGACAGCTTGATGAACGAAGCCACTGTGAGGACTGAAGCACTGTTTGGTGTCAGCTCCTTCGGGGGTGAGGGTTTGCGCTGCGTTGGCTGAACCCAGCAGCGGCGCCTGGGCTGCAAGGCAGGCCCTGGCCCTATCCCGCTGATCTGCTGATCGATTCACGCAAACTGCGAGCGCAAGGCGGCTGGGTGGGCCCGGCAGCTGATTGGTTCCGCTACCCTGCGATCCGGCCCTTTGGCGCGGTGCTCAGCCCCCTTGGCCCGCCGAGGAATCTGGAGCATTTCGAGCGGGTGCTGGCCCTGTTTGCAGCGCACCGTGGCATTCCCCTTGCGTCCGGCTTGGCGCCGCCGCCCTACGGCGCCGCTTGGCCAAAGTTGTGTTGCGCCGGCAGAGAAGCCGGGGGGCGCATGCTCGACAGCTTTCTTGGTGGCCGGCTGGATCTAGGCCCGCAGCACCGAAGCGCCTCGCCCTGTGGGCCGCCCATTGCCCGACGCCGAACTGGCCGCGCTCTACGGCGACCTGCTGGCTTAGCAGGCCCCGTCACTTCGGGCTCTATTGGGTTTGCTGTGCGAGCCGCTGGCCGCGATTCGGCCGTGATCGAGCGGCTCGAGCAGCTGGCGGCTGAGGAGTCGGCGCTTGCTTGGTGGACGGGCACCCCAGCGCGCCTGCACAGTCTGAATTTTGCTCGAATTGAACAAGCTCAGTTCAGGCGAGCAGCGGAAGCGCTCGGCGAATCGGTCGGCCGGTGAAGTTGGCCACCCAGGCGGCGGGGTTGTTGAAGACGCAGGGCGGTTGTGAAGCGGGGGGGAAAACTGCCCATGTCGGAACCAGTGGCGGCTGCCGGCCGGCACCGGATCAGGTCGTCGCGCTCGCCAGAGCACCAGCAGCACCTTCCTTCCCCCAGATGCAGGCAGAACAGCCCACGGCCTTCACGAAAAGCGCACCCTCGCTTCGCTGTGGGTGTGCTCGGCGAGGAACTTCTGGCCGCAGGGCCGCGCCGCTCCGGGTGGTCGGGGACCAGGCGGACGGCGTCCACCGTGGGTAGTCGCCCTGGGCCTTGCAAGCGCGGCAACCTCCGGCATAGGGCCGCCAGGATCGCTGTTGGCATCGGCATCGGCCGCCAGCTCGACTGTTGGAGCCAGCGTCAAAGAGCCGGATGCCGCGGGCTTGCCAGTTTTCCCAGGCGGGGGGCCCCCGATTCCACGGCCCCGTCGTCGCTCTCCAGTTGGGCGGAGCCAAACGCCAGGCATTGCCCATTCCCAGCGGGGATGCAGCGGCGTTAGATCTGCAAACGGCTTCAAGGGTCAGCGGGCTGGTGGAACCCGGGTCGGGCAGGGACAATCAGCAAGTTTAGAAATCGAGAGAACAAGGCGGTTGAGCGAAGCCTTCGAGCGCAGCGGGATTGGCCCCCTGAGTTCGCCACTGGGATCCGTCGCTTGTTATCTGCCACTTGGATCCACAAGCCGGCCTGGTGCTGGTGGGGTGGGGCCCCGCGCTGATCCCGACCATGCTCACCGCTTGGCGGGCGGTGGCGCGCGATCCGGCGCTGCGGAGGTGGTCGCCTATCCGGGTGGGGCGACAGGGCGGGCGACGGACATGGGCCGCGGCGATCGCGGGCGCCCTTGGGTTGACGCCGCAGCAGGACCCTGTTGCCGTTGCTGTTCCCGATGGTTGGCCGCCGATGCGCCGCGTCGTCTGGCCTTGGCCGGAGCGGCGGCCGATCGGGGCTGGCGGCGGAGGTGGCCGCCGGCCGGCGGGTGGTGTTGCTCTGTGAGGGGGATGTGTCGCGTTTGCCAGCGCCTCCTATGCCGCTGGCCCTGGCGGAGCGTCACCCAACTGTCCGCTGCGGCTGCATCCCGGGCATCACCGCGCTTGGCGGCGGCGCGGCGGCGGCCATTGCCCCTGCCCTGCAGCAAGCAGGGGGGCTGCTGGTGCGTAAACCACACCGGATCAGCCCGAGGGCCCTTAGAAGCCCTGCTCGATCAGCTGCAGGACCACCGCCGGAGCAGCGCGCCAATCTGCGTGTGCTGCTCACAGCTCGGCCGGCGGCTGGTCCTGGGTGAGGCCGCTGCTGGCCGCCGCAGCTGCTTGGCGGGTGCCAGCTAGGCCCAGCGCCTGCGGGGCTGGCCCGATGAGCTGTTGGCAGCGGCCGAGCAGGTGGCCGGCCGCGAAGCAGGCCCTACTTTCTCCCTTGCTGCTGATCCGCCTGGGCTGGCCAGAGGTGCTCCCCTGATGGCACGCCAGATGCTTTGCTTCTCCCCATCCGCCAGCCGCCCGCCATGACCCCGATCGAGTGGTTTCTCCCTGCTCCATTCCGGTGCTGATGATCCTGTTTGTCGTATCCCGTGGTGGGGGCCACGACCGCTGGGAATCCTGGCGCGGGAGCGGCGGCTTGAGATCAACCCCCTTGCCCGCCAGCGTCGGGGTGGAGCATGCGACCCACGGCCGCTGGGTGGGCTCCCGGTTGCGGTTGGTGGCCGTGTTTGATCGCCCTGATTCATCGTTTTCTCAGCGGACCTCCCTCAGCAGTGCCGGTTCAAGCTTTCCCGCTTTGGCGCTGTTGTTTGCTGTTCTGTGCCGGGCACCTTCGCGAGTCTGGCTGGGCGCTCTGGAGGGTGCGGTGGCGGGCTGCGGGCCAGCTTCGCTTTGCTCACCTGCCGGCCTGCTGGCGCTGGCACCAGCCGAGGTCTTGGCGCCAGGCCGACAAACCCGTTCAGCGCGGGCCTTCTGGAGTTCCCAACTACTGGAGCGGCATGTTGCTTGATGGCCTGTTGCTGTTTTCGGATGGCGGCGGGCCGGAGATCATCGCCTCAGCTGCGCTTCCGGGCCTGCATGTGAGCGCCAACCTGCTGGTGGCCGTTGCTGCTTGGCGGTGCAGGCGATCACCGGCAGCCGCGATTTGCTGGGCCTGCCCTTGTGAGCCGGAGGGATCGGTTCAGGGGCAGCTCAGCGCCGCCCCATCCCTTTCCAGACCCGGCCTCCCTTGAGCGGGCCAGCGGCCTCGGCCAGGGTTCGGCGCCCCCATCAGCTGGACGGGCCGCAGCCTGCGCCGCGCCAGCAAGCCCTGGCAGGTCCAGCCGAGATGTTTTGCGGGCGATCAGCAGGCCCTTTGTCGCCCCTGGCCTCCCACCAGGGCCGATTGAGCTTGCTCGGCCGCCAGCTGCAGTTCCGCTGCGTGGCCGTGGGGGATCGGGGCACCGGCGGCCGCGTAGGGCCGCATCGATCCGCCCTACCAGCCAGGGGCACCGAGGGGCTTGCCGGCCCACCATTCACCCCATCGGGCGCCGGTGATACGCCAGGCAGGCGGAGGCGGCCCGCCTTCCGGACTGGTTCCACATCGCCGTTGGCGATCAACCGGAATGCGCAGGGGCCCGCTTTCACGCGGGCGATCCCCCCCGCGGCCCCAGTCGGCCTCGCGCTTTAAGACCCTCTCCGGGTTGCGGCCGTTGCAGGGTCAGGGCCTGGGCACCAGCCGTTCTCCAGGGGCCAGGGGCAAAGGCCCAGACGGATCGGCCGCTGCTGCCGCACCAGCCCAGCGCGTTTTGACCGTGACCGGATTCCGCCACCGTCCCCGCTCACCGCCGGCCCCGATCCGGCTGCGGCCAGACTCCGGATTCGCGCAGCAGGGCCACTGCCGCCGCCCTTGCGGGCGATTCTTGGCGCACCGGGCAAGGCCCTGTTGATGATCGATCAGAAGGCCACCGGCGGCTTCGGCCCGCCGCGCCGGCTTCGGCCATCGCCGCCGACGGTGATCAAAGACTTTGCACCGCGAATCGGGCCGGTTTTCGCCAGCTAAGTCCTCGAATTTCTCGCCGCCATTGGGCCGCGCTCCAGGGCTGGTGGCGTGAACCATCTCGGTGACAGCAGGGGGCTCGGCGCCCAACGCCGTACCAGGAGCGGAAGATCCTGTCGGCTCACACCCCCAGCGGCGACTGAAACACGCGGCAATTCGAGCTGGCGGCTACGCCCCGGCCCGGCCCAGCGCAGTGGAGGGGGTCAGCATGGTTTCAGCAGCGGCAGGCTCTCATTGCATCCCGATTACCTTCACCGCTCAAGCGCCGAGCCTGCTGCGGCGGATTTCCTCACGACGAGTTCAGCGGATTCGTTCGTCTGTTGGAATGTTCTGGCAACGGCTGGGCTTTAACCGGCTCGAGTCGGGCGGCCAGCCTGAGTTGCCGGTCCCCAGACACCACAGGGTGGGGGCCGAGGCCTACCGCTGGCCCCGGAGCTGATCGCCGAAGGCGTCCCGCCAGCGTCAGGCTCACCCGCCGGGATTCCGCGGCGCCCTCAAGCAATGCTCAAGGAGCAAGCTGGGGATTCGCTGGCTTACGGATCGGTGAGCTCCATCCCCGCCGCACCCGCCGGCGCCACGGCGCTGAACTTGGTTGCTTGGCCTGGCTGGCTGGCTGCGGCGAGCCGGCTGCCGCCAGAACGGGGCGCTCCGCAGCAGCCCGGCGCTCTGTAGTTGTCAAGAGTAGCCACGGTTTGGTTGAGATAAGTATTTTTGGCCTTCAGTCGTCGCCATTATCGGCCGCCCCCAAGTGGGCAAGGTCCACCTCGTCAACAGGGCCTCTTGTCCGCAGCCGCGGAAAGCCATCGTTCATTGACCAGCCCGGGGTTCACCCGGGACCGCCACCTACCAAGAAGCTTCTGGGGAGATCGCCACCTTCCGGGTGGTCGATACCGGCGGGTCTGGTCTTTGACGACGACAGCGGAATTTCTGCCGGAAATCGCCAGCGGGCAAGCCAACCTGGCCATGGCCGAGCGGCCGTCGCCGTGGTGGTGGTCGATGTGTCAGGGCAGGGCTCACTTGCCGCCGATCAGGTCCATCGCTGGAATGGTTGCGCGGCAGAAGGTGCCCGTTGCTTGCTGGCAGTCAACAAGTGTTGAGTCGCCCGACCAGGGTCTGGCCATGGCGCTGACTTCTTGGGGGCTCGGCCTTGGGCGGACCCCACCCCGTCTCGGCGATTCACGGGGCCGGCACCGGCGATCTGCTCGATTAAGCTGTTGGCTTCCTGCCCCCCCACGACGCAAGCTCGAAGGCGAGGAGCCGATCCAATATGGGCGATTTCATCGGCCGCGCCGAATGTGGGCAGTTCGAGCTTGGCTCAATGCGATCTGCGCCGGCCAGGGCGATCGTCAGCACCGATTTCCGTGCCACCACCCGCGACACGATCGACACGGACGATCGAGCCGCGAAGGCCAAAACCTGAAACTTGCTTGGACACCGCCGGCATTCGCGTTCGCCGGGCAGTGTCAGCTACGGCCCGAATACTTTCGGCATCACCCCGCAAGCTTCAGGCGCGTTTGGAACGCAGCGATGTCTGTGTTGCTGGTGATCGACCCTCCGACGCGTCACCGAGCAGGATCAGCGCGGTTGCCGGGCGATCGAAGGGAAGACGGTGCCGCGCCTGCGTGGTGGTGGTCAACAGTGGGGGCGCCATCGAAAAAGACAGCCACCACCATGCCGGCGATGTGAGAAGAGCTGCGCCGCCAAGACTCTATTTCTCGATTGGCGCCGATGCTGTTCACCTCCGCCCTCAGGCGGCCAGCGGGTGGAGAGCATCTTTGCCTTTGGCCCTTGCTGGCGGTGGAGCAGCAACCGGCGTCGGGTCACCACCTCGGTGGTGAACGGAAGCTGCTGCAGGAGGGCGCGGAGCTGGCGCTCGCTCCCCCCACAGCCGCGGCGGGCGCCAGGGGGACGCCTTCTACTTACGGGCACCCAGGGTGGCCACCCCGGCCCCCCAGCTTCACGCGTTCGTGATATGATCGAAGCTGTTCGGTGAAACCTACCGGCGTTATGTGGAACCGCCAGATCCGCGAAGGGCTGGGCTTCGGATGGCTCGCGATCAAGTTGTCTTGGCGTGGCAAGCAGGAACGGGATGCGGAGAAAGGAGCTCAACCGCCGGCAGGCCCGCGCCACCGCCCACGCCGATTCCCGTTTCCGATTTACCGTTCCGTGGCCCGCTCCAGGGGCGATTCCAGACTGGTGCAACCCTGATCTGGATGATTTTAACGGGCCGACTCCGCGACGCCCCGCTGTCTTGATGGCTTTGGGTTTGATGCGCAGACGTGAGAGTTTTCGCTGATGACTGGGCTTTCGGGCAGCTTCCGCATTGGCCAATTCGTCGATGGCTCATCGAGTTGGGCTGCGCCGCCTCAGATCCCCGCCTCAAGCTCGGCTTGGACCCTTGGCCTTCCTTTGGTCACGCCGATTTCTGGCTGGGACCCCTCTGCGGATCGCCCTGGTGGCTTTGCTGCTGCTGATCACCGCGCCTCAAGGGTCTGTTCCTGGCGGCTGTGGCGCCGGAACTTCCTGCTCTGCTCGCCCTTCGGCCTTGTGGTGGGGGGCTGCTCTCTTGCCCTGCAGCCCACCAGGGCGGTGCCAGTTCGGCACGATTCAGCCGATCGCCGCAGGAAGCTGACGCTGGCCCCCAGGCTGCCGGGCCAGCCCGCAACCCAGCGCCTGGGAGAACCCTGGGAACTGCTTGCGCGGGGGCCCCGTGCAACTCGGCCCGCTGGCCGCTCGGGCCCTTGGTTGGGTCAACCGCCGTCAGCGAACTGGGCCTTCAACAGCGCCAACCCTGCTGTTCACCTTGATCCACAGCGGCCAAAACCTGCTGCTGCTGAGCACCCCTCCCGAGGAGCTGGTTCTGGGGCCCTGACCTTGGGCGATCATGCCCTTGCGCCGCTGGCGCCTGCCGGCTGGATCGGCTTTGGTTTCACCCTGCTTGGACTGGCCGCTGCGCTTTCTGCCCCTGGTGCAGGAAAGAATCCAGAACCTGGTTGCGCTCGCTGGCCACCCGGGCCGTGAACCTGCGCAGCCTTGGCCGGAAGGGGCGCTTGGAATCGTTCTGGCGGTGGGAGAACGCTTGTTGCCAAACCTGTTGCTGCGGGCGAGCAGGGCGCCGAAGCCCTGATGGCCAGGGGCGGCCAGGTGGGTTGCCACCCGGCAACTTGCGGCTGGTGGTCCGGGCGGCCTCACCACTTCAAATTGGATCGCCGCAACCGCCCTGATTCGCCTTGCTCGGACTGCGCTTGGCAGTACGGTGCGCTGTGATTGGGTAGCCCGCTTAGAACCATCAGTGAGCGCAGAACGCGGAGTACGGAGCGGTATCTGAATCACCCCACCTTCGGCTTCTGGCTCATTCGGGTGTCCCCGGCCGGAAGAAGGGCGTTGACCTGTTCGCCACCCTCTACGGCCCAGAGGATGTTTTTTCTGCGTCACCCTTGCAGTCGCGCAGTGCCCAGTTCGAGGTGATTCCCTTGATGGATGCCCGTCACTTTACGCCGAAGGCAGAACCTGCGCGGGGCCCGCCGCGATGGCAGCGCCCCAACCTCCCCCGCTTGGCGGCCAGGCTGTTCGACCAGGCCTTCATCTAAGGCGTGGATGCCGCTGAGGGCCTCGAGCAGCGCTTCCAAGCGCCTGACCGCTGCATTGCCGCCGGGCAGTCGGCTGCTGGCGGTTGGAGCAAAGGGGCAGCCGGCGAGCGGATCCGCCGGTCTGGTGGGGTTGTGGCCAGCGCTCCTTTGGCGAGGCCGCCTGCAGGAGCCGTGGCGAAGCAGCTCGAAAGGCCGATCTCGAAACCGCTCGATGGATTCATCGGTCGCCTTCAGGCCCAACAAGGCCCAGGGCGGTGCTGCCGTTCATTCGGCACGATCCATTCCGTCGACAAGCGCCGCCCTGGCGAGCGGCCTGCAGCGCATTCGCCAGCGAGAGAGGCCTCAGGCCCCAGGCTGTTTCTGCAGGTGAAGTTGCGGCCTGACCCCGGCAAGACCCGGTTTTGGAGGCGCCGAACTCGAGCGGCTCTGGCCTGAACTCCGGGCCCTCGATCCCGCTTGCGGCTGGTGGGATTGTGACGATTGCGCCGATGGGGCTGGAGCGGCTTGAGCGCCGGCGCTGTTCCGCGGACTGCGCGGCCCTGCGGCACGCCTGGGACTGCCGGAGCTTTCTCGATGGGCATTGAGCGGGTGGACTGGCCTGGAAAGCGGTGGCTGCCGGGAAGCCACTTGGCTGCGAATTGGCTCGGCGCTGTTCGGTCACGCCCGATCTGAGCGGCCAGGTTCTGAGCGGGTCTTTGATCTGAAGCGGCCCGTCCAGGCCAATCGCTGTTTCGGAACGGGATTGTTTCGATGTGTGACCAGTTAGCCACCGCTGGGTGGGACGCGTTATTGAGGTACAGACCAACACGAAGGAACTCCAAGGTGTCGTTGTTCTCACGCCTTGCGTGCGGTTGGTCTCGGGTGACGACTACTCGATGGCGACTACGACGACGAACTCGACTACACGCCGGTGAGGGCCACAGCCACCGCCAGCAACCCCCGCGCAGCGCCGCTGGCCAGAGCGCAGCGCAGCGCCCTTGAGCCCTCAGCTCAGCATTTTTCGATGGACGCCATCGCCGGTGGGGAAGCGTTGATCGGCATGCCCGGTCTTTGCGACGGCCGCGGAAGCACCCTGATGGAGCCCCGCAGCTTTCCGATGAGATTGCGCTGGCGATTCAGGCCACTGCGTGACCGCAAGACCGTGATCATCAACCTCACGGATGATTGGAAGCCCGATCAGGCCCAGGCGCCGCCTTCGATTTCGCTCGCCGCTGGCGGCACCTACGCCATTCGGATGGCCCACCAGGAACGGGTCGGCGAAGCATTTTTCTGTTTGCCCCCCAGCTGTGTCACCGTCACACGGCGCCTCCGGCGAAAGCCTCCTCGCCCACCATCGTGACCTCCAAGGATCTCGGCGCCGATTCGGGTGGCCGCCCCCCAGCCCTTGCCTGGGGCCGAAACCGATCTCGGTGCCGGCCTTTGGCTGATTCCCGGTGTGACCGTTCCTGATGTGGACTGGGTCTTGGTTGTGATTGGTCTGGGCGCATTGGCCCGAGGCCGCTGCTGGTTCCGCTGCTTGCAGCAAAGGCGCCGTGCTGCGGGGCGGGTCCAGGCCGCTGGTGGCCAGCTGAGGCCAGTGCCGGGCGCCTGCGGGCGGAGTGGGGGTGGCTTGTCGGCACCGATCCAGCCGCTTGCCTGGGCAGGAGGAAGCGGGTGCTGCTGGGGCTGTCAAACCCAGCAATTACGCCGGGTTTGCCGGCCGCTGCCCCGTCTTTCGCGGCGGGTCAAGCCCCGCTGCTATTTCGGTATCTTCGCCGGGTGACCCTGCGGCAGCTGGAAGCAGGGCCTTTCCCCACTTGCCAGGGTTGGTCGGGCCGTGCCCAACACGCCCTGCCTGGTTGCGCGCGGCATTACCGGCCTGGCCTGGGGTGCGGCGGTTGCAGAACGGAGCAGTTGTGATCAGGTGCGGTCTTGGTTTTTGCGTCGCGTCGGCCAGGTGTTCGAGGCTGCCGGGAGAGCCAGCTCGATGGCTTCCTCGCCCCTGGCCTCCTCCGGGCCGGCGCTGCGGCGGTGAGTGATCGAAGCCGCTGAGCGGATTGGCGCGGCGTGGCCGCCGGGCCCTTTTTTTTTTTTGGGGGCCCGGGGGGGGGCGCGCCCTTGGTCTTTGAGCTCGCCTGCGGGATGATGGCCGGCCGGTGCAGCTGCTGCAACAGCCAGCAGCTGCACCCCGGCCAGCTCAAGGGACATGGTTGGCCAGCCCAGCTGGCACCACGATCGCGGCCCTCAGGGCTCCTGGAGCAGGGCGGTGTGCGTTCCGCCTTGATCGAGCGGTTGCTGGCGGCCGGCCGAACGCAGCCGGGCCCTGGCCGGAAGGCTGAGTTGTCTGGCTGGATCAAGTTGGCGGCCGGATTTCGGCCCAAGCTTCGGTTCGGTGCCGAGCGATCAGGCGGCCCGAGGTTGGCGCGGGTGTCGCCACACCACCAAACACGGTGGTGAGCACTGGGCAGGGCAGATAGGCCGGCGCCAGGCCGGTTTCCGGCGGTCATGAAGCTTGCCTGCATCAACAGCTGGCAGGGCTCAGGGCGGCCACCACGCCGAGAGCGAGGACGATCCGGCTGGACCGTATTCAGGTGGCCCAGAAACAGGCCGAAGCAGGCCAGACCCACCGGCCGGCACCAGGGCGAGCAGCCATGCCCAGCGCCGGTGGCCACGGCCTTGCCGCCCTTTGCACCCCAGCCAGAATCGGCCAATTGTGCCGGCCAGGGCGGCAGGGCCAGCCGGCGACCACCCACCAGTCGCTTGCTGTCGCTGATCAGGAGGCGGCTGAGCAGGGCCTTGGCGAGCAAACACCGCGCGCTGCCCTTGGAGCACATCGAGCAGGAACACCACAGGGCCGGGGGCCCTTGCCCATCTGCCGCAGCACGTTGGTGGCGCCTGTGGAGCCCCGAACCCAGTTCGCGGCAGTGTCGATTCCCCCCCACCAGCGGCCCGCCAGCCAGCGCGGAATGATCGAGACCGAGTAGGATATCCCGTAGCATTCACCCAAGGGGCAGCGGGGTCGG
>Ga0163217_1070120_pt1 | contig 11460 bp, 15 predicted proteins | sample SynspAceP_FD_185933 | JGI IMG/M metagenome (GOLD analysis project Ga0163217, IMG submission 185933) | Saline lake microbial communities from Ace Lake in Antarctica - Synechococcus sp. Ace-P (PacBio error correction) | ecosystem: Environmental > Aquatic > Non-marine Saline and Alkaline > Saline ... | reverse complement strand
GAACCAACGGAGGCCTGCGATCCTGCGGCGAGATCAAACGGCCGAGAGGACAAGAGGAAACCACAGCCGCGACCGACAAGAAAGGGCGGATTGGTCGCGAGGAAACAAACACGATGCCCGACACAGGGATAAACCAACCGCCCGCGGACGGCCGCCGCCATCGGGACGACACTCGCCCACCGCCGGGCGACGAAGTTACGCTGCTCCAAACGAAAACGCGATCACTAAATGCAAACACACGTAACACGGCCGATCGCCGTCTTCGGCCGTCCAACCCGTGCATACACCAGATCCGGAAACCGGACTGTTGGACCGCCGTTTGTCGTTTCACCGGCCAACGGCAATCACCGGTTTTGGCGAGCGGATTCCAGACCGGGCGATCGACGCGGATTGCTGGGCCACGAACGCGTTAACAACGGGTTGTAGGAAAATCAGTCACAATCACGAAACGCAACCGTTGACTGCCGTCAACACCCCAGCGAACATCACCCAACCAAAACACAACTGGCCCGAATCGCATGAGGCGATAGCCACGTCATTCACACGATTTGCCACCTTCTTCATTACCAATGAGCTCTTCGACCTGCGGCATGTCTTCGAGCGAGTCCAAACCGAGCACACACGAGCAAACCGTTCGGCGCGGATAAAAACCGCGAAACCAATTTGACCTTCACCGGTTTCTTCTTATTCGAGCGGGCTCACTTTCATTGTCGCTCGGCTCTCCGAGCCGATCTGCGTTTCGTTCCGGCTCGTTTCGGTTCGGGAGCACCGGTCGACTATCGCCCGGCTCCGTGTGCAACCGGGATGTTCGGGTTCCGTTTCATTTCGATTCAATCGCCGGCGGACCATTTGATTGAGCAACGAACGCTGTCGCGTCCGCGTTGTCCGTGCATTCGCCTGCCGTGATGCCGGGTTGGTAAGCGACGAGCGAGAGCACTTCGATCGAAGCCTGGTTCAATCGCGTCTCTTCACGGACTTTGCCAGTGAACACGTGCCGGATCGATTCCACACTTTCCGGGCGCGACCACGAGCCGGTACCCGGATTTCCGATGCAATTCGAAATGCCCTTGAGACGGTTGGAAACGATAGGAATCATTTCAAAGCGTCAATCGTCGTGGCGGACTTCCTACGGGCGTTCATGTCGCGCCATGATCGAGGCCAACCGGCGGCGGTGACGCCGTTTGCCGTTTGGATTTGCCGACGAACCAACGGCCGCTCGATGATCGCTTCGGGAAGTCGGCCGCCGCGTCGGGTTCCTCGGTCGGGCGATTGCACCTTCGTCGCCGTCCGTCATCTCGTCGCCGGATTCGCTACAATGCAAAACGCCGCTTCGTGCCTCCGCTTTCGCTCTGCTCGACGGCTTGGGCGGCGAGCAAGCTTGTTCTCCGTCGCAGCACCTCCCCGGTGACGACGCCGGTTTCCCATTAGAGCGGGGCAATCGGCACTTGGCAACGAGGTTGCTTGTAGGCGGGCGCCGAGTTCTTCGAGCGGAAGAACGCGTCCTCGTCGTCGTCAAACGATTCGTCGTCTGGAAAGATTTTTCGTCTGGAAGATTCTTCGTTCCTCGGGAATTTTCGTCCTTCGGGATTTTCCTGTTCGGGATTTTCGTCTTTGCAAATAATTCCTCTGCGGGCGGATTCACGATTGCGTCGCCCTTGGTTTGGAGATGGGTTGCGATGAGGTCCTTGGGCGCGGAGTTGTTTTCTGCCCCGGTGCAGCAATCCGGCGACGGGCGCCGGTGGTTTTGTCCATTTGCGTTGGCGACCTCGCGAGTTTGAGTCCTTCGAGATATATGCAGTTCGATGGCTTTTGTCGTTGCCCGTCGGGCAATCGATCGACGGGTCCGCGCGTAGTGCGTTGACTTTCGCCGACACCGCCACTTGGGCTGGGTGGCTTGGTTCGGCCGCAACATTCCCTCCAGGCCGCATGGACGATTGGGCGAGTTTCTGTCCATCGAACGCTCCTCCGCCGGACGTCGCGTTTGTTCACGATGCAGGTCACGAATCGAGGATGACAGTTTTGCCGCACGAGGATTTTGTCGCAACCAACCGCGCAGTTCCGGTTCGTGGCACCCGAAATTGCTCGATCCGATCCGAACCGCCTGCATTCATCCGCCTGCTGGACGATTGTCCGAGGCCCCGATTTTGGCTTGGTAGGCGGCACGCATGTACGACCGGGCGGAGCATCCGCAAATTACGGCTCGTACGGGCGATCCACTCCGGGTCGGGACCGCCCTCGGGCAAAACGTTCGGCTGGCATCGAGTGTGTGGCGGGAGAATCGGAAGTTAGTCATGTTTGAATTTTCTAAAAAATGACAGATTTCTGCTCGGGATGATTCCTTGGCACGGTTTTTCCAGCAGAAGGACCGCTCGTATTGGGGAAATGAACTACCAACCGATGCGTCCTCGGACCGCTACAGTAGCAAGGAAAACCATCAGCGTTCGACAGTAATTTACTCGTTTCGACAGTCAGATTTGACGGACATCTCGATGGCACTCGAAAAGCATTTACCAAACAATCCGGACCCGGAACGGCCGAGAAAACGCCCTGCCCCACGGGAATCGCCCACCGGGAAATTCGGGGCCGCCGCGTCCTTCCCTAAACCGGCGCGGGATCCGGCCCCTTATGCGAATTTCTTGCTGCAAAAATCGCCACCCGGCGCGGATGAGGGCCCTTTCCACCACCCGCCGGATGGTGACGGCCGCCACCGCCCCCGAGTGAGTCCGACGGGAAATTGCGTCGCGTCGGATGGACGGAATGGTGGGGCCAACGCGACGTGATCGGAGCGATTGAAAATCGCCCAATGCGACGCGCCCACATCGCGGGGCGAACCGCTTCGGCCACATCCTCTTCGATGGACCTCCCGGATTGGGCAAGACCACGTTCGCACCGTTCATTCCGGATGAAATGAAACCACGTCCGTGCAAATGGCCAACGGCGCCGGGTTTTTGCGCGCCCCCAAGGGATCTGTTGCCCTAACCTGACGAAACGTCTCCGGAAGGCTCTGGTGCTGTTCTATTGACGGAAATTCACCGCGTCCCGAAATCCGTCGAGGTAGTATCTCTTTACCACCGCGCTATTGGAGGATTACCGGATCGACTCGTGGTGCTCGGCGACGGTGCAACGCTCGCACCACTCAACCTCGAAAACTCCGCCGTTCACCTGATTCTGGGGCGCGACACGCGCCGGGATGCTTCAGCGCGCCACGTGCGGCGATCGGATTCCAAATTCGCGAGCACCTCGGCTTGGTACACGCTCGAAGAACTTGCCGAGATCGTATCACTCGCCAACGCTAAAAAACCTATCACTCTACGATCGACAATCCCTTTCCGCCCGGGTGATTGCCGACCGTTTCCCGCAGCACGCCGCGACTGGCGAACAACGGATGCTTGTGGGTGCGGATTACGCGCAGAGCAAAAGAGGGGCGGGCAAGTCAATCGGGACATCACCCAGGCCCGCAATCCGACATGATCGGCATCGTCACTTAGGCTGGACAAACAAGACCGCAACTATCTCGAAACCTTGATGCGGTTGTTCCTCGGCGGCCCCCGCCGGGCCTGACGCATCGGCCCACACGATTTGAACGTCAGCGCGCGGCCACGCTCGAAGACGAAGTCGAACGTTTTTTTGCTCCGCAGCGAAAAACTTGCTCGTCCGCACCCGCCGCGGCCGCTCGCCACCCCGCTGCGTACGCCCCACATGGGCGCCCGATGCAAAATCAGTGATTTCTTCTGCTCCCGGCCAGAGGTTAACGCAAGAGTACGAGCCCGACGCGCTTTCGCGGAAGTGAAACCTGTGACCTCCCTCGCTACCACGTCGGGCTTTGTTATTGCAACAGTCTTCGGGGAGGGCCGGACGCGTTCGTCGAGTGGTGGGCAAGGTGGCTCGGCCCTCCCCCAGCTTCGCTCGGAGTGAAGAAAATGCCTTGCGGCCAAGCACTCCAATTGCACTTATCTCGCTTACGATTGGCGATGGTGCCGGGCAAGCGTGACGTGGGTTTCCGTTCCAGCGGTGGTTAGTTGTCCCTGACACGGGGAGCTTGCAGCCGGGCACTCGGCAGGACGTTGCTGGCCATGCTAGTTGCCCCGTCGCTGAGTTTTCGCCCGGCGCACGCCATTGGTTGATTCTCGTGGATGGCGTGGCGACGCATCGGTTTGCCGGGACGCAGGCGCGGGCATCATCCCGGCAAGAAGTGCCATTTTCTTCGAGTGTGAGTCGGCGGCACTCCGGCTTTCGATCGCGGCGGTGATGTCGGAGTTGATGGGCATGATTTCGGAAGACGGCATCCGGCCTGCGAAACCACTGCCGAGGCATTCGTTTGCAGCCTTCGGCCGCGATAGAACTTTGGTATCGCGGAGGACGCGTCCGTCTGGGGTTCTTGCCGCCATGATGTATTTCAATTGCGTTGGCGAATCCATTCCGAATCGTTGATTCACTCTAGGACTTGGTTGATTCCGGCGAGGTCGAACGTTTGACCCGCCTTCGTCGAGCAATCGCAGCCAAGTTTTTGTCCTCGACGGTCGGGATGCCCGCTGACCCGAAAAACCGACGCGGGTTTGCCGTTTTCAAAAACGGTGAGGTGACCGTCTTGCGGGCGACGGCTTTCGCGTCGTATCCATGTCGCATTACTTTTGGATGCGGAAACTGATACGGGTTCCTTGATATGGTTGGGGATTATGGTCATGGCAACTTGCAGGTTCCCCGTCGACGCGGAGGTACCGGACCGGCATTTCGGGTTGTTTGCGGGTCGGGTGGGATGTCGCTGGCCCCGGGCGGTGGACAAGCGGCCCGACGAGATCGCTTGCGAGTTTTGACGACGGCGCGTCTTCATTGGCCCGACGAGGCGATCGCGCACTCGTCTCTTCGGTAGTATCGCCGACCTCGCGCATTTCGGCGAACTTCATGTCGACGATGTTTGGCGTGCGAACGCGCGATCGTCATCGACGCGGGCTGTAGCAGGCTGGTGAACGTCGTCGGCGAGTACGGACGACGGCCGCGATTTAATACCCGGTCATGAGTTCGGTTTTAACGATTGGTCTCGATATCGTTTCGGGGGCGACCCATGGCCATTGGTGAGACGCGGCCGGAGATTGGCGATTGGCGGCGGCAAGTCACGAGCGCGAGCGAAATCTTCGGGAGGCATCAACCTGTGCGACTTTGCGGCGATTGACCGACGAAAATCAATGTCGACAAACTCGGTGATCCGGCGGCAGCGTGCGGCGAGGTTTCCAGCTATGACTCCCGTGTCCAACGAGATTCGGTGCCTGAGTAGGGGATTGCTGGGATGGTAGACAACGTAAGCCGGAAGAAACGCAGTCGAAAGCTCTGCAGAGGTGCCACTGGACAAGGGATATCTCGGTTGCGGGGGATCGCCACCGTCTTCCTGCAAAAGCGGTCCTCCCATGGTGCCGACGGATTTCGGTTCACTAGGGACGCATTCTTTTCATCAAATATTGGGACACTGGAGCCATTGCCTGGAAAAACTCGATTCCTGGGGTCGGCGCTACGCTTCCGTCGATTGAACCACCAAACTTCGACGTTCAAAACTGTTCGCAAGTTCGGGCCGAGGGTTGGCGTTGTTGAGCGGGATTGTTTTGCATATAACCATTGAACGAGCCATTCACGCTCGGGGCTTTGGATAGCGAACGCCGCTCCAATTGTTCGGGCTTGAGTAGCGATTGGTCGATGGATTGTCGGCCGAGTCGTCGCATGATGGATCGTGTTTTTTTCCTTAAAAGGCGCGGCGGGCGAGAGGAGATGCTGGATTTTCGTTTCAAGAATTGGTTGGATCGAACGTCGTGATCAGGTAACCTGGGCTCCGGCGAGGAGGCACGCCGGACCGACTCGAGACTGTGGGTCGAGCGAGAAACAAAACCGGGACTTCCTCGGGTTTGATTTCCAGCCGCAATCGGTGAGCCATTCGATCCCGTCGCCGTTCAGGCAATTTGGTATCCACGATCATCAAAATCGACATTCCCCACGACGGGCAAACGGTCTTTCGCCTCCGCACCGCTGCGCCACCGGTTTTCGATTTCATTACCCCACGTTTCCAAACGAACGAGGTCAAATCGGCGGAGCAAACAGCTCGGGTTTCAACGAAGCGCAGGTTTCGAGAGGCTTGAGTTCGTGACAGCATGGGGAGCTTCAAAGGGGTGTCGAGTTGATGTGGAACGATTTGCGGAAAGGCTAGTTTCCACGTGAAGACGCGAGGGGGTAACCGTTGGATGCCCCTGGAATATTTCGTTTTTGTTCGTTCGCGTTGCGGATCGCATCAAACCGGATGATCGTGCAACCGGAACGCAATGAGATCGAACCGAGGACAATCCTGTCGCAGGTCAGAAGGGTTTCCGGACCTTCTGGGTGTTGTTGCCATGGTTTTTGGGGGATTCAACGATGACTGTATGAACGCTCAGAAAAATGCTGTTGACGATTGCTCCTTGCCCCTGCCATCTTGATTGCCCACTATGACGATTCGATCGACGATCGAGCCGCGCCCTCGCCTGGATGGTTGCCCGACCGAGCGAGTGGATTTCGCAATTTCATTTCCGCGATTTGTCGTGTATTCCGGTCGCGTTCGGTTCGCGTGCCGGCTGGACGTGTTCACACCGCGTCAGCGCAGCGACGTTGTCGTTGGAACTGGGGGAGATTTCTCGATGGTTTTGCCGACGGATTTTTGATCCTGAACTCGCGGTGCGAGTTCTGTTTGGCCAACACGTCGTTTGTCAGATGGTTCGGTGGCAACGCGGTCGCGGGTTGGTAGGGGTCGGTCGATCGATTCGCTTTTGCGATGTTATGCAACTGCTTGCCCGGCACTCGACCGTGGCACGACGCCTCGTTTGAACTCGAGACGGGTCAATCCGTCGGTTCGCCAGTGCGGATGTTGACGAACAATTGAATCGGGATACGAATGCGAGGACGGCTCACGTCGTTTTGCCTCGCGGTGACGGTTTCGAGAGGATAGGAGGGGGTCATTCTCCACTTCAGGCGGAATAGGTTGATCCGGTTTCGTGACGCGACGGAGTGGAAACGTATCGGGCGGAGATGGAAAACCTTGCTCGCCCGGGCTCGGGCATTCCGCGTGAGGAAATGCAGCAGTCCACACGAGGAGTTTGCACAAACTCGTCACCGAGGGGACGCCTGTTGACGGGATGGTCGTACCGCCGATCCTCGACGAACAGATTGATTCTGAGAATGGCAAAACGATCGTGAGCAAGAACAGCGGATCTCGCGTGCAATGATTGTTTGACATCGATCACTTCAAAACCTTCAACGATGAGCCACGGCCATGCCACCGGTTTTGATGAAAGTGCTGGGGGCAGTTTGGGCAAACGTTGGCGAGAGGACGTTCTGCAGGGTTAGGGCAGGTATTAATCGTTACTGTGGCGGACGAGTTTTTGTATCGTCTTGCCGGCCACGATTTTGAGCGGAATCGCGTTGGGATCGCCCGATCCACGAAGCGGGTGCGGGGCGTCGGTGTCTAGGTTGACGGTAAAGTCAACGGCACGAGGCAAAACCGCTCCAGGGTCCCGTCGTATCGGAGAGTGACCCGACCGTTTCGACCGAGCGATGGGACGCGGTGGGGATGATCGATTCAGCGGACAAGTGTCTTACATGGCAAACGGCAAGGGAACGCGATTGTGTCGTGGCGTACGGGGCCGGAGGGTGGGGCGGCGAAGTCCGGACTTCAGGACGGGGGGGAAGGTGAATTTTCAAAACGAGCGTTCTCAAACGGCATGACTCGAAGATCGGTACCGATTGCATTGCGACTCCCTGCTGTGTTCAACTCCACCACCGAATTTCAGAACCGAAAACGGCGCGCATTCGCCCGTAGCTACAGAAACAACCGTGGGATCAAAACGCTCACGCGATAACAAGTATGAATTCACTTCTTTAAAAATCGTCGCTCGTCGCGCGATGAAAAATACAAAACAGCACTCTCTCTCCAAGTAGGGACAATTTCCTTACATTGTCAAATTCGATGTTGTTCCAATGAACGCCGCCCTTTCGACGAGATTTCTCCGCTCATCCAGTTTTACGCATTGCTCGGTTAACACCGGCTCGATTGTCGGCTGTTGGTCCGCCGGAAACGCCGACCACCGGCAACCCCGGTATGTGGAAGGAAGCGAATATGAACATGATCACGAGGGGCACAGAATTCACGAGGGCACGACTCACGAGCGGGCACGATCACTCGCGCTGCGATTCGACAATCGATGGAATGATGCCGCCGACGCAGGCGCCGATCCTGAAGTCGCTCAGCGAAGGAGTGGCCCAACTCAGTTGCCTAGCGTGATTACGATCTCGGACCGGTTTCACTGCGAACGATTCACCGAATCCTCTCCACGACCAATTTGCACTTCGATTGGGGCGGGTTGCTTCGAAAGCCTCGAGGACATGGTCGAATCGAGCGAAATGTCGGACGCGGCTCAAGAAAGGAGGCTGTCTCCCAAGCCGTCGAAGCACTGTTTTCGTGGTTTAGGGGACGTGGACGCCACAACTTACACGGCGAAGACGGGCAGGACTACGGCGGACGTTTCCCGACAAATCAACTCGGCCGTCTCGAAGCACTCTTCAACCTGAAATCCCTTAGAACACTGAATCCCTCTCATTGTTCCGTTGACGATCAGGCGGATGAATTTCCATCGGTTGTTGTCAATCGGTTGCAATCGTCGTCGGACTTCCGCAGCGAAGTTTGCCGGTCGCTTTCAGGGCGATTTTTCTGCTGCCGTCTCGCCCTGGAGGCGCCGGCTTCGTTGGCGGACACCGCCGCGAGAAAACTCGCGAGCAATCGGCGACGGTGGAGCAAATGGTGTGATCGGGGAAAATCGATGCGGGTGTGATTCTCCGCATTCCAAGACGGCCAGGCGGACGTTCTATTGAGCGAGTTTGCCGCGACGGGGCACGGCGCGGACGACCCTGATTCACGAGGATTAATTGCCCGTTCTGCAAACGACGTGGCGGAAAAAGTCCCCGAAAGCGATTCGTGAATTTTGGTCGGCGATTGATGGCGCCACGTTAACAACGGACGCCCGGGGAACTGCTCGCGTCGGTTCAAGGCGACCGGGTGATCGTGGTCGGCAAGGGCACCTTTGACGCTGGCCCGTCAACACGATCACCCTGCAATGCGACGGCGTCTACGCCGGGCCCCTTGGTAAAACCGTATTGCCTCGACAATCCGCCACTCATCGCTTTTCGGTTCGGAGAATATCATTCGGGCTCTCCGACCCGAGAACGCCTCCAACTGCAGCTACGTGCGCTTTCGGTTCGATGAACCGAGCGACCAATGGCGAGCCGAGTTAAGTACCGCTAGGGAAAAGATTGAAGTGTCAGGTGAAAACCCCCCGCGTCGGGGGGTCCGCTGCCACCGTTCCGTGATGGCAGAGTGAACTCGATTAGGCCAAACCAGGTCGAGGAGTATGCTCCAACAAATCAAGAAACTTCCGATCCTACGCATCGAACATGGCCGACGGTAATAACGTCGGTCGTGATTGGCACGTTTTTGGTTCATCCGGCGGCAGCGTGCGCACGGAGGTTTTCCAGGCATGACTCCCCGTGGTCACGAGATTGGGCATGGAGTAGGGATGCTGGTTGACTATGTAAGCCGGAAGAAACGCCAGTCGAGTCTGCAGAGGTGCCATTCGACAAGGGAGGATTCTCCGGGTCGCCGCGTCTTCTTGCAAGCGGTCCGCCCATTGGTGCCGACGGTCCTTCGGCGGATTTCGGTTCGCCGAGGGACGATTCCCATCAATCATGGGGGACACGGGAGCCATGGAGTTGCCGGGATAAAAACCGGTTTGGAATCGATGAATGAAAGTTTCTTACGGAAAAAGGTTTAGGCCAAACTAACTTTCGGCTCCGGCGGAGGTGCGACTGCGGGTTAACAACGTCGTGCTGAGCGTTCCGTGCAAGGGGAAACGTAGGCCAGCTTATTGAGCTCCGAAATCTAGTACTTCCAGACGCCGACCTTGTCATGGCAAGGGAAGGCAAAAAACGTCACGCCGTTATCGGCAAGGCGTGGTCTGGTCTGCGGAGTTCGATTGAAAACTGTGGCATGCGTTTGGAAAATTCCAAGCGCCGAGAACCGGGAGAAGTCCTATTTCGCCTTCTGGGGCCATGTCTGATGACCACACCGCCAGAGCGACCAGAAACCGCAAGGGTTAATGCTGGTATGAACGCGGATTGGGATGGCTGATGGTTCGTAGTTCCGACGACCTGGGCGAACAAAGCGGGACGGAACCGCCCGTAGCGGAGTCTAGCGAGGAAAGGGAACCACAAAGGGAATCTCTCCCACTATCGTCTTTGCGCCGCGACTTTTGAGCGGATCACGCAGATTGAGTGCGATAGGGGCGGGGGCGACAGGTAACGGCGTTCACTTGACGCTGGATTCGGCTTGACCCAATTGAGGAAGCCGTATGAGTTTAAACGCTCGAGTACGGATCTGTGCGGGGGGGCGATGCTGGCCAACAGCGGCCGTCCTACCGCGATCCTGGAAAAAACCTCGGTTCCTGGGGTTCGGCGCACGCTTTCCGTCGGAATTGAACCACAGAATGACCTATTCGCGTCCAAAACGGGTAAGTTTCGTAACAACCAAAAATTCTGCCACGCCAAGCTTTTCAACCCACCAGCTTCAACCCACCAGCTATTGGGTGCCGCAAGTCTCCAAACGTTTCGTTTTCTGTTCAATGCTTTGTATTTCAACCGTTCTCCGTTGCGGGCGGGGCGCTGCGTAAGCACTTGCGAGGCAAATGACTTTTGGCAAGCTGCCGACCTGCTGGGGTGAGGGGTTCGTGCGGTCGGCCTGACCCGTTAGCCTGGGATCGATTATGCTACGGGAAGGGTTTCCCTCGACGCCGATTCTTTTTCCCTTTTCCAACTTCATTTGTTTTCATTTGTCAGTTTTCTGTTCGAAAAAACGATTGGCAGAAACGGTTGACCACGCATCTTTCAAATCGATCGGTAACCTGGTTGGTGGGCGTTTCTCCGGCGGGGTGGACAGTTAGCGTTGGTGGGCCGCGGCTGCGTTGCGACGGTTGCGGTCACGAGCGGACTGCGTCCACGAGCGCTGCGTCACGAGCGGGCTTGGGCCGGAAACCGGGGTCGCTCCGGTGCATCCGCGGTGGACCGCCGTTTCCCGTTCGCTGGGCGAGTTTTTGGCAGGGCGGAGACCTTTGCCACCCCGTGTTGCCGCCGAGAATTGGAATCGAAAACCATCGGTTTTCGTCAGTTTACCGAATTGAAATCCGATTCGATCCGGATATTAGTCCGGCCAACCCAAACGATCGCTGTTTCTATTGCAAAACCAAAAACGCTCATACGAATTTTTACAAACGATTGCGGGGGACGGCCCGGGAATTTTTTGCCGTTGGATCGTTTCGGGGAACCCCCCCCAAACGCGGGACGGACCCCCTCGGTTGACCCAATTTTTTTTAAATTCCCTTCCCCCTTCCTCCTTTTTTTTTT
>Ga0163217_1116072_pt1 | contig 11461 bp, 16 predicted proteins | sample SynspAceP_FD_185933 | JGI IMG/M metagenome (GOLD analysis project Ga0163217, IMG submission 185933) | Saline lake microbial communities from Ace Lake in Antarctica - Synechococcus sp. Ace-P (PacBio error correction) | ecosystem: Environmental > Aquatic > Non-marine Saline and Alkaline > Saline ... | reverse complement strand
CTGGTCGGCAGGGGTCACAAGCAGATTCGTTAACGGGCTTAACGCCTCGGTGCGGCGGGTGGGCTCTGTGGCAGTGATGGCGGCCTGGTCGAAGCGTGGTTCTTGGGGGATGGCCTCCACGGGCTGTGGGGGATGTGGCGGCTGTCAACCCGGACGTTCTCATCCCCTGCGGAGAATGGCTACTCAGTGATTTCCAGCGTGGCGGCCCAACCCCCAGGGTGCAGTCCACAACATCAATGCGACACCGTGGCCGTGAACTCGCGCCGCCCTCCAGCCGCAGAAGCTATCCTGCTCACGATTACCCCCTGGAATCCTGGCCATCGCGACGATCCTGGTTCGCTGCCTGCGTAGCTCAGCCTGTCGGAGCCCCGTGAGCTGATCGCCAGGGGCGTGGTCGATGCGCTGACCCAACCGAAGCTGCATCCCGTGCCCTCGCCCAGGGTCGGGTGCCATATCGTCGATGGCCGGTTTCCCCACGCCTTGCTCTTGAAGTGTTTCACCGATGGGCCGGCCATCGGTACGATGTGGTCGGCCGTCCTGCGCCGCAGCCGGCGCGGCCGGTCATGACCTGAGGACCCGGCTGTCACCAGCCGCCAGGCGCTGGAGAGGGGCGACACGGGCGTTGCCTGAGGTTGGCTCGAACCCCTCGCCCTGCTCCATCGGCCGCTACGCCCTTGGGGGCAGCCTGCGCTTGCTGTGTCCACGGCCTGGGGCCAGGGAACGATGAGCAGGCCGCCAGCGTTGCCGCAGTTTGCGCGTCTGCCGGACCTGGGAGATTCGGGCCCAGGCAAGGACCTTGCAGCTGATTCTCGAGCACCGGCCTTGCGCGTCCGGCAACTGGTCGCTGACATGCCGGCCATTCACGGAGGCCGCGCCCTTGAGGTTCGCTTTGAAACCGGCGCAGTCACCCGGCGCGCCAGCGTGCGCCGGGGCACCGTCGCCGCTGCCCCACCGATGACCCACCCGCGGCCCGGTTGGCTTTGCATCGCGTGCTGGCGTGCTTCTGCTGCTTGGGCTCCGTGCTCAGGGCTGCCTGGGGCGAGACGATCTGCGCTTCGTCCTCCCCGCCGGCTCCCAGCTCAGGCAGGACCCTGAGCAGCGATCCGGACGCCTGCTCCCCTTTCAGCGCCAATTCAGCAGGAGCTGCAGGCAGCGCACCAGCACGAACCTCGCCTGGAGCTTGAAACCGCCAGGGGGTGGTCGCCTGGGAGCGCCAACTTGACAGCCGAGATTTCCAGGCTGCTGCAGAGCACATGTGGCCACGGCGCCCAGCTTGGGGGGATCGAGCTTTTGCAGCCCCGGATTTGCAGCTGAAAGGAACGCAATGGTTGTAGGGCTCACCAGCAATTCAGCTTGGAAGTGATCTGCGCGCTGTCAGGGACTCCGGGACTGGAGCTGGCGTTCAGCTCGGCCCGCTGGCCCCTGCTCCCTGCGTTGGCGTTGCTCTGGCCGCCGTGCCGATGGCCGATGGAGCGCTGGCGTTGCAGCCGGCGCTCTCAAACGCTCGAACTGGTCTGCTGCGCGAGCCGCGGGGGTGGGCTGTTGTGATCCTGGTGGCTTGTCTGGCCTCGACTGAGCGGCTGCGCTGGCAGGCCGTTTTGGCCTGCCGGAATTGCCTTCTCCTTCCGTTGATGAAGAGTCTGAGCTCCAGTGGGTCGGATCAATGCTGGGTTCACCTGGCGATCGGCCCTGAGCGCAGATCAAGCTTCCGCTGGTAATGGAACAGGCTGCCGGCGGGCCGTGCAGCAGGATCTGCAGGCGATGGCGCCGGCCACCGCGCCACCGTGCCGGGCTTGCGTCCGACAGGAAGCCAACGGCGGGACTCCAGGTCACCCGGGGTATCCGCTCGGCCAGGCTAACAAGCGGGTGCCGTGGTGGTGGCGTGGTACCGGAGAGCCGCAGCAGCAGGGCGCTGAAGGGCACCAGAGAGTCCGCCCGGCGCTGCTGGAGTCGCTGTGAGTATGGTCGTAGCGGGCCATCGATCAGATGGCGGATCACGGGATGATGGGGGATAGGTCTGGACGATTCACTTCCGCCGGGGCGTTCGCAACGGCCGGCCGCGGCGGCCAGTGCAGCAACACTGCAGGCATTGTTCTCGGCCCGCAGATCCGGGCGGATGCAACAGGCCATCGGCCGCCAGCACCGCCGCCAGGTCACCCGCGGCGGTCGATCCCCTTGGTGGAGATTCTGGTTCCCACCGACACTCGGCTCGCCAGCGGCGAACTGTGCCAGCAGGCGTCGGTGTCCAATTCCGTCCCGGGTTGGTATTCGCGATCGAGCGCAGCAGGCGTAGCCCTTCGGAGCTCGTTCCCAGTGCTCGATCACCGCTGGTTCCCGCGCGAATGCTTGAAAGGCAGTGGCAGCCGCAGTGACTGTTCAGCGCTCGCTTGGCTGCTGCGGTTGGCCGCACAGTGGGACAGCGCAACCACTCCAGAACCATCGCGGTGGCGATGGACGGTGGAGCGAGACATCGCAGTGGCGGGCACTGCACCACTCCCGCAGCTGCGGCAACCAGGAAACTGCTGTAGCCCCGCCGGGGCACGAGCACCACCGCCTGTCACCCCTTGCGATTTGAGCCGATCGAGCCGGCCCGTTCAGCGCCGGCTGATCAGGCGCGGTGGCAATCGGCCCAGCTCAGGCCGCATGTCGGCCACGCCCGGGGCCGCGGTCTGGGCCGCTGATCCTCCGGGCAGCGCACAGCCGCGTCTGGGGTTGACGATCACTGCCCCGCCTGCAGCGCAGCCAGGTTTCGATGGAGGGGTGGCGCTGCGAGCAGCAGCCTTGCCGGGCCGCTGCGCGGCTCGGCGCCTGGCCACCGTCCTGCGTGATAGCAGTGCATCGGAGGCCTCCTTGCTTGTAGAGAGCTGCGTGCTTCCTCGTTCAGCCCGATCAGACGAGGGGGCAGGAGGCAAAAGTGGCGGAAACGGGTGCCGACCACCAGCAGCGGGGCGCCTGCTGCGCTGTTCCCTGCAGCGCCTCCAGACCCTGATCCGCTCAGCTCGCTGAGACCGCTGTGATAGCCGAGAACCCGGTCGCCGAAGCTGGCCAGCAGCGGCGATCAGCTGGGGATCAGGCCATCTCGGGGTCAACAGCAGGGGCGCTGCGGCCCTCCTCCAGGAAGGCCGCGCAGCCTGGAGATACACCTCGGTATTGCCCGAACCAGTCCACCCCAGGAGGCAGTTCGCATCGTCTGCTGAGGAGAGAATCTGGGCGAGGGCCTGGGCTGGGCCAGGTTCAGTTGGCGAGGGGGCTCCAGGCCCTAGCCATGCCGGCTCGGAACACGCTGCTGGGCCTGTCGTGTGCTACTGGGGCAGGCCTCGGCTCAGCTGAAGCCCGATCGTGTGGCCAGCCCCTGGACCAGCGAACGCTGAATCCCCACTGCGTCACCCAACGCCTGCAACAGGCACCCGCCAAAAACGTTCTGAAGGGCAAACGTTCAGCAGGCTCGCTGACGTGCTGTTTCGAGCCTCGCAATGGCCCCACGGCCAGCAGTTGCCACATTGGCGCTCAGGCGTTGCTCCTGGCGGGGCGCGGGCCGGCTGGCCAAGCCAACGGTGGCAAGGCTGTCTTGAGCGTCTGAACAGGACTGTGTGGCAGTCATGAGGCCACCTGCTGGAGCACTCTTGCCAGCTGGGGATCGGCGGGGCACCGCTCTGCTGGATCGCCTCGATTGGCAAAACTTGATCGGTCGATGTTCTGGGAAAGGCGACCGGGGTTTCGACGATCGGCATGGCCGGCGGCCCGTAAGCGGACCCTGACCAGAATCACCACTGCCAGAACAAGGTTTCTGGGGGTTGGTGGTAGGTGGAACACGGCCTCCGGCCTGCCTCCAGCACACCTGGAAGCATGTCAGTTCTTGAATCAACCGTGTCGCATCCGTCGTTTCCTGCAACCCCCAAAACAGTTTTCTTAGAAGAGGGTGTGAGCAGTTGATGAGCTGCAGGTCGGATCCGGCAGTGTTCCGGCCATTGGGAAGGACTTGAAGTGCAGCAGACGACTGAGTCACCCTCCATCCGCTCCCAGTCTGCGACCTCCCTGCCAACCCTGGCAATTGGCATCCGTGTCGATCCTTGTTCGTTTATGTTTTTTTTTGTCTGGTTTGATTGTGTTCTGAGAGCCGTTACTGTCCGTTTCAATCTCTATCTGTTGACGGACGGGAGTGTCTCTACGATGCCTTTCCCAGCCTGTGGTGCGTCGTTGCCGTGAGAAGCACTTCGAAAACCGCACCTCGCCGGCGTTTCCTTCCCTTTCTCCCTCCCGCCTCTACTTTCTTCTGTTGTTCTTATGAAGTCCTGTCGCCGCCGTCAAATCCAAGAAGCCCGACCAGGAAATTTCACGGTGTTCCCTTTCGGGACAGGGGTGGTGTCGCAGGCAAAGCCGAAGGCTTCACGAAGCCAAGCCAAAGATTCGCAGCAAGGCCAGCTCGAAGTCCAAGGGCGGCAGCCGAGCCCAGCACGGCTGAGACCCCTGCCGTGGCTCCAACAGGTGCGCCGCACCCGTAGCCTCCGGCGCGAAGGCTGCGCCGTCAAACTTCGGACGAACCAAACTCCACAACCCCACCCTCCTCGCGAAGCGGCTTCAGGAAAAGCGGTTTTCCAGTAAGGCGGTGCCAGCCAAGACCTCCGGCAGACCAAGTGGGTGCCTTCCCTTCCTGCCTCGGCCCGCTTGCGAGCAGCAGCAGGACAGCGCCGGCCGAAAACTGTTGAAGCGGCCATGCCGCGCGGCGACAAGGAAAAGAAAGCCCGGGCCAAGGCTTGGCCGAGCATAAAGGTAGGGACCCAAAGGGTGTACACCGAGGATTCGATCCGGGTCTAATCTCCAGGGAAATCGGCCGTATCCGTCTGTTGCGCCCAGCGAAGAGATCGGAGTGGCGCGCAAAGATCGCCGACCTGCTGCTGCTTGAGGAACTGGGAACAGTTCGAGGCAGGACAACGTCACTACCCGATGTGAAGGAGATGGGCCGTTCTCGTTGACATGACCGGTGCTGAATTCCGTCGCCGTCTGTGATGCGTGGCCGGCGGCCAAGGAAGCATGTGCAGTGAACTTGCGCCTGGTGGTTCGATCGCCACAGAAGTACATGAATCGGGGCTTTCCTTTCAGGGACCTCAATTCAAGAGGAAAGCCTGGGCCTGATCGTGGCGACCGAGAAATTCGACCACGAAAAGGGCTATAGTTCTCCACCTATGCCACTTGGTGGAATCCGTCAGGCGATCACCCGCGCATGCGACCAGAGCCGCACGATCCTTTCTGCCGGTCACTCTACGAAACCACTCCCGTATCAAGTAAAACCCAAGGTTCTCAGTCAAGAGTTCGGCCGTAGCCACGGAAGAGGAGGATCGTGAAAGCATGGAGATGACGATGAAAAACTTCGTTCATCGCAAACGGGCCCAACTGCCGATATTTGGAAACTCCGATTGGTAAGGGAGGAGGATTCACGCCTCGGTGCATTTCATCGAAGCGATATTGAGATCCCGAGCAATGTGGCCAAGAATCTGGCCCTGCGGGGAAGATCTGGAGGGCTATGGCAACGCTCAGCCCCAGGGAGGTGACGCTGCTCCGCCTCGTTTGCTCGACGATGGCCGCAATGAAAACCCTGAAGAGATTGGCCAAGAAATCCCTTGATGTCCACCAGAACGCCCTCATCTCCCGCTCCAGGGGGCTAGTAAGCGTTGCCCAAACAGTACGCCTCCAGATGTCATAATGCGCGTGCCATCAGATTCTCTGGCCACATCTTGCTCCGAGAAATTCTGCCCAACAGATATCTGGGTCTTTCGAATGGAAATCACCGTAGGCAGTGGATCCTCCTCTAACACGTGTTCCAAGTAACTGTGAGTTATCCTACCCCAGCCGATTACTCGAGTGTGCCTAACTCTTGCCGCTGACAACGTCAGTTTTCTCTCTCCCTGCATCGTCTCCTGGGCATGGTTCAATTTCAGCGATCTTCCTCTTGACCTGTCCTGTGCGTCGGTCTCGAATACTATTTGCAACTGGCGAACCTCGTGTCGGTGTTTTCTTTACTATGCGGTGATCGATGCGCTGTAGGTACAGAGTGCTCTGACCTCCGGCAGACTTGTCTCGTGAATCAAGCGCTCGTCTGCGTGCTGGGGTTCAAAGCAATGGTCGCTTCTGTGGCTGGCCTGTCTGTCACGATTGGGCAACCTCCCAGCCCCCTGAATGGACCCAAACCCGGTGCCCTGGTTCACCTCTCGGCAGCTGTGTCCAAACGGTAGATTTCCAGCCACTGAGTGGCATAGGTTGAGAAACTTATAGCCCTTTTCGTGTCGAATTTCTCGGCGGACGGATCGAGGCGCCGGCTTCCTTCTTGAATGCAGTCCTGAAAGGAAAGCCCCCGATCATGCTTAACTCTTGGCGATCGACACCACAGGGCGCAAGTTCGACTGCACCATCTTTTACTCCTTGGCCCGCCGGCCCAGGCATCAGCCGGCGACGAACGCTCAGCAAAGGTCATGTCGAACCGAGAAACGGCCCACTCCTTCACATGCGGGGTGAGGTTGACCGTTGTCCTGCTCGAACTGGTTCGCCAGTCTCCGTGCAAGCACAGGCCAGCAGGTCGGCGATCTCGCGCGCCAGCTCGATCTCTTCGTCTGGGGTCGCAACAGACGGGATACGAGCCGATTTTCCTGAATAGACCCGATCGAATCCTCGGTGCTACACCCCTTTGCGTCCCACCCTGATGCTCGCCAAGGCCTTGGCCCCAGCGGCTTTCTTTTCCTTGTCGCCCGTCGCGGGCATCGCGCCGCTGTCCAACCAGTTGTTCGGCGCGCTGTCCTGCTGCTGGCTCGCAGCGGCGGAGGCAGGAAGGAGGCACCCACCTTGTTCTTGCCGGAGGTCTTGCTGCAACGCCTTACTGAAACCGCTCTTTCCTTGGAAGCCGGCTTCGCGGAGGATGCTTTGTTGTCGGAGTTTGGTCGTCGAAGTTTTGACGGCTGCAGCTTCGCCGTCCGAGGCTTACGCGTCGTGCGCGTCACCTTTTTGGAGGCCACGGCAGGCGGTCTCAGCCGTCGCTGCTTCGCGCTGCCGCCTTGACTTCGAGCTGGCCTTGCGCTGGGAATACCTTTGGCTTGCTTCGTGCAAGCCTATCGGCTTTGCCTCGACACTTCACCCTGCTCCCTCGAAAGGAAAGCGACCGTGAGAATTTCCCTGGTCGGCCTTCTTGGATTTTGACGGCGGCGACAGGACTCATAAGAACAACAGAAGAAAGTAGAGGCGGGAGGAGAAAGGGGAGGAAACGCCGGCGAGTGGTTCGAAGTGCTTCTCACTGGCAAACGACGGCACCAAGGCTGGGAATGGCATCAGTAGAGACACTCCCGTCCGTCAACAGATAGAGATTTGAAAACGGGACCGTCGGTGCCTCTCAGAACACAATCAACCAGACCAAAACGACAAGGGATCGGACACGGATGCCAATGCAGGGTTGATCAGGGAGGTCGCAGACTGAGGGCTGGATGGAGGTGACTTCCAGTCGCTGCTCACTTCAAGTCTTCCCACTGGACGGAACACTGCGATCCGACTGCGCTTCATCAACTGCTCAACACCCTCATTCTAAGAAAAACTGTTTGGGCGTTGCAGGAACGAGCGGATGCGACCACGTGATTCAAGAAACTGACATGCTCCCAGGTTTGGCTGGAGGCAGCCCGGAGGGCCGTGTTTTCACCTACACCAACCCCCAGAACCTTGTTTCTGGCAGTGGGTGATCTGGTCAGGGGTCCGCTTACGGGCCGCCGGACCTCGCCTGATCGTCGAAAAACCCCGGTCGCCTTTCCCCAGAACATCGACGCCGGAGTCAAGTGTGGTTGCCCAATCGAGGCGATCCCAGCAGAAGGCGGTGCGGCCGGACCCAGCTCGCAAGAGGTGCTCCAGCAGAGTGGCTCTGACTCCCACACCAGTCTGTTTCAAGACGCTCAAGACAGCTTGCCACCGGGTTTGCTTGGCCAGCGCCCCGCCTCCGCCCAGGAGCAACGCCTGAGCCGGCCAATGGGTGGCACTGCTGGCCGGTTGGGGCCATTGCGGAGGCTCGAAACAAGCCACGTCAGCGAGCTTGCTCGAAGTTTGGCCCGTTCAAGACGGTGGCGGGGCCTGGTTGCAGGCGGTTGGTGACGCAATGGGATTCAGCGTCGCTGGTCCAGGGCTGGCCACACGATCGGTGCTTCAGCTGAGCCGACGGCCTGCCCCAGTAGGCACCACGACAGGCACAGCACGCCTGGGTCGCGCAGCCCGGCATGGGCTAGGCGGCCTGGAGCCCCTCGCCCAACTGAACCTGCCCAGGCCCAGGCCTTCGCCCAGATTCTCTCCTCAGCAGGACAGATGCCAACTGCTAGCTCTGGGTGTCACTGGGTCGGCAAAAAACCGAGTGTATCTCCAGCTGGGCGGCGCCTGCCTGGAGGAGGCCGCAGCGCCCTGCTGTGACCCAGGGAGATCGGCCTTATCCCCCAGCTGATCGACCGCTGCCTGGCCCGCTTCGGCGACCGGCGCGTTCTCGGCTATTTCACAGCGGTCTCACCGATGCTGAGCGGAATCAGGGCTGGAGGCGGCTGCCAGGAACAGCGCAGCAGGCCGCCGCTGGCTGGTGGTCAGGCACCCGTTCCGCGCATCTTTTGCCCCTGGCCCCTCTCGGTTCTGATCGTGCTGGACGAGGAGCACACAGCTCCTACAAGCAGAGGCTCGATGCCCTGCATCCACGCCAGGACGGTGGCCAGGCGCGCCGAGCCGCCAGCGGCCGGCAGCTGACTGCTCGGACAGGCGGCCACCCCCTCCATCGAACCTGTGGCTGCCGGCGTGCCAAGCGGGCGCCAGTGTGAACGCAACCCCAGACCGGGCTTTGGCCGGTGCCCGAGAGGATCAGCGGCCAGACCGCGGGCCCGGTGCTGGGTGGTCGAACCATGCGGCCTGGCGAGCTGGCCGAGTGGCCACGCGCCTGATCAGCCGGGCGCTGAAGGCCCGGCTCGACTCGGCTCAAGCAATGGGGTGAGCAGGGCGGTGGTGACTCGTGCCCCGCGCCCTCGCTACAGCAGTTCCGGAGTTTGTCCGCCAGCTGCGGGAGGTGGTGCAGTGTCCGCACTGCGATTGCTCCCTCACACGTCCATCGCCACGCGCGATGCGGTCGTGGGATGGTTCGGCTGGTCACTGTAGCGGCCACCGCCAGCAGGCAGCGAGCGCTGCAGTCACTGCGCTCCACTGCCTTCAAGCCATTCGAGCCTCGGGAAACCCAGCGGGTGATTCGAGCAAACTGGAAAAAACGGAGCTCGAAGGCCTACGCCTGCTGCGCGTCGAATCGCGATTACCACCCGGGACGGCATGACAACCGAGCGGCCTGGCTGCACAGTCGCCCGCTGGCGAACCGATGTGCTGCGGAACCCAGATGCTCACCAAGGGAATCGACCTGCCGCGGGTGACCCTGGCGGCGGTCTGCTGGCGGCGATGGCCTGGGTTGCATCGCCCGATCGCGAGGCCGAGAGAACACATCGCCTGCAGTGATTGCTGCAACTGCCGGCCGCCCGCCCCCGGGCGCGTGGCGAGGAGCGCCCCGGCGAGGAGGTGATCGTCCAGACCGTATTCCCGCCGATCTGCGTGATCCGCCATTGCTGATCGCACGGCCGCGCTACGACACTACCCTCACCAGGCCGAACTCCAGCAGCGCCGGCGCTACTTCTGGTTGCCCCTTCAGCCGCGCCTGCTGCTTGCGGCTCTCACAGGAACCACGGCCACCACCACGGCCACCGCCGCTGCCAGCCTGCCGAGCGGATCCGCGGGTGACACTGGAGTCACGCCGAGTTGGCTCCTGGTCGACCAGCCCGGCACGGATGGCGACGGCAGTGGCCGGCCCCATCGCTGGCAGATCACTGCTGACACGGGCCCCGCCGGCAGCCTTGTTGACCTTAACCAGCGGAAAGCTGATCTTGCGCTCAAAGACTCGATCGCCAGAGTTGAACCTCAGACATTTTGACCCGACCCACTGGAGCTCTTAAAGGACTCTTCATCAAACGGAAAGGAAGGAAGGGCAATTCCAGGCACAGCAAACCGGACCTGCCAGCGCAAGCGCTAGCAGTACCGAGGCCAGACCCAAGCAAAAACACCAGATTCACAAACAGCCCCCACCCCCAGAGCGCTCAGCGCCAGGCAGACCAGTTCGATTGCGGTGAGAGCGCCGGCTGCAACGGCCAGCGGAAATCCCATCGCATCGGCACGGCGCCAGAGGCCAACGCCCAAGCGCAGGCAAGGCAGGGCCAGCGGGCCGAGGGGCTGGAAGCGCTCGAGCTGCCACGTCGCGCGGAGATAGTCGGGCGGCTGACGAAGCGGCGCGATGAGGTCCAGCTTCCAGAGCTGACGATTGGCTGGTGAGCGCCCTGTACCAAGACCCGGAAGTTGCGTTTCTTCAGCTGCAAAATGCCGGGGCTGCAGCTCGATCCCCCAGAGCTTGGGGGCGGCGCGTGGGCCCCAGACAGGCTGCCAAACTGACAGCAAAGCCTGGGAAAATCCTCCGCGCTGTTCAAGTGCGCTCCTCAGGACTGACCACCCCTAGGCGAGTTTCAAGCTTCCCAGCGAGGTTTCGGTGCTGCGATGCCAGCGACCTGCAAGACTCCTGGGCTGAATTGGCGGCTTGAAAGAGAGCAGGCGTCCGGACTCGCTGCTCAGGGTCTGCTGGAGCTGGGAGCCGGCCGGGAGACCGATGTCGCAGATCGTCTCGACCCGCAGCAGCCTGAGGAGCAGGGAGCCAAAGCCAAGCGAAGCACGGCCAGCACGGCGATGGCAAGCCAACCGGGCCGCGGGGGGTCCAGTCGGTTGGTGCACGGCGAACGTGGCCCCGGCGCACGCTGGCGGCGCGGGACTGCGCACCGCGGTTTCAAGCGACCCTCCAGGGGCGCGGCCTCCGTGATGCCGCAATGTCACGACCAGTTGCCGGACGCGGCAGGGCCACGGTGCTTCGCGGAATCAAGCTGCAGGTCCTTGGCCTGGGCCCGGAATCTCCAGGTTCCCGGCAGACCGGCGCCCAAACTGCGGGCACTGCTGGCGGCACTGCTCAATCGTTGCCCTGCCCAGCAGGCCGTGACATCAGCAAAGCGCAGGCTGCCCCCAGGCGTAGCGGCGATGGAGCCAGGCGAGGGTTCGAGCAACCTCAGCACGCCGTAGTCCGCCCCTCTGAACCAGCGCCTGCGATGCTGTGACAGCGCGGTCCTCAGTCAATGACCGGCCGGCGCGGCTGCCGCGCCAGACGGCCGACCCCCACCCTCGTACGATGCCAGGCATTCGGTGGAAAAACACTTCCAAGAGCAAGCGTGGGGAAACGCGGCCCATCGACCGATCATGGGCAGCCCCGGACCCCCTGGCGAGTTGTTGTGCGACGGAGGTGTCAGCAGAATTGCGGGGTCGTTGGGGGTGCGATGGGCCGGCCGATCGGAACACCCCGCTGGGCATCAGGACGTCACGGGGCCTTCGCGACAGG
>Ga0163217_1077524_pt1 | contig 11462 bp, 13 predicted proteins | sample SynspAceP_FD_185933 | JGI IMG/M metagenome (GOLD analysis project Ga0163217, IMG submission 185933) | Saline lake microbial communities from Ace Lake in Antarctica - Synechococcus sp. Ace-P (PacBio error correction) | ecosystem: Environmental > Aquatic > Non-marine Saline and Alkaline > Saline ... | reverse complement strand
CCCGGGCGTGTCAGAGTTGGTGGTGGTGGTCGGGTGATTGGGAAGTTATCTGGGTTCGGGCTGAAGTGTGGGGGTGGGAGGTGGGGGGCAGGTGTGTGGGATCGCGTGGTGGCTGGTCTCCTACCGGTTGCGTCTGTTGGTGTTGTGGCTGTTCGTGATTTCGGTTTGTTGATCGCGGGGCCGGTTGTTTCCTGGAGGGTGTGTTTTGGCTTGGTGAGGGGTTTCGTGTGGGTGGTACTGTTGGTTGTGATGATGTTTTAGTTGGCGTGGTTCGGGGAGGGGGGTTGGGGTTGGGGGGGGTAGGTGGTTGGGGGTTTCGGTGGCATGGGCAGCGCTGCTTGGTGGGGGCGGTGGTGTGGTTCGGATCGTGGATGCGTTGGGGGTGGTTGTGGGCGGGTGGGGTAGGTGCGTGGGTTACTTGTCCCGGGCGTGTGCTTGCTGGGGTTGTGATGGTGGGGCGTGGTGTTGGTTGGGGTGTTGTGGGCGTGTGGGGGGTGGTTTTCGAGGTTTGCGGAGTCGGTGAGTGCTGGGTGGTTTTTGGTTGGGGTGATGGTCTGGTCAGTTTGATGGGCGCAGTCTTCGGTGGCTGGGTGGGGGGTGGTGGTGGTGTTGCCTTCGAGGGTTGCATTCTCTGCTTTTTGGCGGTGGTGTGTGGGTGATGGTGGGTTGTGGTGTAGGGGGGAGTGATCGTGCGGGAGGTGGGGGTTTTGGAGGTTGTTATGTTGTGGTTGGGGTGCTGTTGTGGGATCGGTTGTCGGCGTGGCTGTGGGGTAGGGGCGTGTGGGGGTGGCGTGGCTGCGGCCGGTGGGTGATGGGTGGTGTGTGGTGAGTTGGTGGTGGGGCGTGGTACGGTGAACTGCGTTGGTTTGGTGGGATTGAGTTGCGGCCGGAGTGCATGGGCTTTTACGTGGGGTTCGGTCAGGAGGTTCCGGGGTGTCGTTTTTGGGGGGTGGGCCGGGTGGATCGCGGATGGTTCGGTGGTGGATGTGGTGGTAGGGGCTAGTGTGGGGGAGGTGGTTTGGGTAGGTGTGGGTTGTGCCTGGCGGCGCGGGGGGGTGTGTGGTTTGGCGGCGTGGTGAGTGTTGGGTATTGATGGCTTTGATCTTTCGATGGGTGGGGGGCAGGTTGGTGGGTCGTTGTTCCGATGCAGGTGCTGGGTTCCATTCGCGCTGTTTTTTTGTTGGTGGGTGGTGTGGATGTCTGGGGGAATTGTCTGAGGTGTTTTGTTGAATGGAGGGGGTCCGGTCTACTGCATGGACGATATTGCTGTTTGTTCCTGGTTAGGTATAAATGGGTCCAACCTTGTCTGCTGTAGGGCGGTGGTTTCGCGGCTGATGGGGGCTTTGGTATGTGCGTCTTGGTTGATTGTGGGTTCTTGGTGGGTGGTGGCGTGGTGGTGGTCTTTTTCGGGGTGACTGGACGCTGGGTTCTGATCGGAGGGCGTTGGATTGGGCGTGGCTCTGCGGTGTGTTCTGTTGGGGGGATTTGTGCGTTGGCTGCGGGGCGGGGATGTGTTGGATTTTGCGTTTCTGTGGGGGTTTTGCTGTATATTGATTCGGTGCGGTGGTTGGGTGATGTTGTTGTTGCCTGGGTGTGGGATGTTTTTTAGGCGGAGGGCGGCCGGTTGTCCGGTGTTTATTTTTGGTTTTTACGGTTATGTTGATTTCTGGGTGTTGGGGTGTTGGTGATTTCGGTCTATGCGCTTTTGGGCTTGCTTTGTGGTGGTGGTTGGTGATTGTTGCGTGCTGGTGTTCTGGGTTGTGTTCCGCCGGTGTTCGTTCGTGGTGGTGTGGTGATTGTTTCATGGTCATGTGTGGGTGGGCTAGGTGTTCGTGTGTTGGGTTGGCGTTCGGTGTACGTGATGTGTTTTGTGGCGGTGTTTTGTGTTTGGTGTCACCGGTGTGGGGGCCCGGTGGTCATGTGAAACTTTTTGTTTGGTGGGGCATTCATGTGTTTTGGCGTTGCCTGGGGTGTTGCGCGTTTCATGGTTTTCGGGTGTCTTGTGGTGGGGCGTATTTCCTGTTCTTCGGCACTGATTGTTCCGTGGCTGTTGGGTGTGGGTTGGGGGTGGTGTTTAGTGGTTGCGTTTGGTTGTGTTTGAAGGTGGTGTTTTGATGGGTGGTTTCGTTTCTTTGTATTGGTGTTTGGTTGCGGGGGGGGCATGGGGTCGGTGGGTGGTGTGTGTCCGGGGTTGAGGAGGTTAGTGTTCGGCTGGTTACGGGGGTTTGGTGGACGGGGTTCGGCTGTTTTTGTTTGGCAGGCCTGAAGGTGATTACGGGTCTTAGGCTTGTGGGCAGGCGTGACGGGGTCAGGTACCGGCTGCAACCGTGGGGTTATTTTTCCGTGTCGGGATTTTCTTCGCCTTTTCCGGTAGCGGTGTTAGCTTCTAAGTAATGGCTTGGCGTGGGGCTGGGTGGGACGGCTGGTTGGGGTTGTGGGTCCCAGCGGAGTGGCTGGCCGAATGGTTCTGATTGCGGGCATTGGGGTTGGTGGTTGCTGGCTGGTGGGAAGGTTTCCTTTAGGGGGGGTGGGGTGGTGGGTGTCTTTGCATCCCGGGCAGCTTCGGCGTTTGCTTCTATTGTAGGCTTCACCGGTGATGTGGAGAGGGTTGTGCTGGGGATGTGTGTTGTTCATCCCGCGCCGGCTTGGGGCCGGAGGGGGTGGTGGGCTGTGTTTGGCTTTGTCCGATGTTGCTCTGGGTGCTGCTTTCCCATTTGCTTTCGGCTGCGTTTGTATTTGCGAGGCATCGGACGTCGTGAGGCAGCCCGGTGGAGGCAGTGGCGGTTCCTGGGCCCAAGGCGAGGGTTGTTGGGCGGGCGGTTGCTGGAGGGAGTTGTGTTAGTTTTTGAAGGTGCTTAATGAAGTGGTTTCGGCCGCGGTGACTTTCCAGGGTCTATGCTGGCGGCCAAGATTGGGGCGTGCTTGAGCATGGGCCCGGGCCCGGTTCCGCGGATGGCGTGAGGAGGTCAGGCCCCCGCCGTGGGCTGTACGCCGAGGTCGGCCCTGTTGGCGGCCCCCCGAGCCTTGTAAGGGTCAAGGGAGGTGGCATCGATCAACCCGAGCGACGGCCCGATTTCCCCGTTCTGGCGTGGCCTTTTTCCGGCGTAGCGTGGCTGGAGCGCAGGGTTGCGGGTCCCTAACCTTGCATCCTGGTTAGAAGATGGGATCCGCGCCGATGCCGAGTTTGTTCGGTGTGGCCCGCCGCTGAGCAAGGCCACCAGTGCGATCAGGGGCCCAGGTACGCTGTACGTACCCGTGAGGCGTGCGGGGGGTGGATAGCGTGATCGACGGGGTGGCTGTTCCGCGGGCCGCAAGTGGGTGTCGGCGCGGGGGTCACACCCCGCTCTGCTGGGTGGCCAGTGATGCCCCATCGAAGGGCGTGGCAACGGCTGGATTGTGTAGCCGCCAATTTGATGTGTTGCAGATCGCGCGAATATTGGCAGTGCCCCATCAGCAATTTCCGCTCCCGATATCCGGTCGGAGTAGAATACGGGGCGATAGGTCCGTTTTCGTCGGCCTAATCCCGGAACGCGGCGCGCTTTTCGGATGCTTTGACCCGATCGCGCCCGGTGTGTCGTGGTCCGAAGTGCTGCAGAACCATTGGCCAGTCGCTGTGGTTGTTGGTGGGATTCGCGTCCCGTGTGCGAACCTGAACCGGGCATACTGGGCCCCAAACGGTTCGATTCATCTGGCCCCAATCTCGAGCACCGCGGTGGTTTTTACGTGGCTCGACATGGCGGCGTTGAGCCGCCCCGATCCAGCGTGGTCAAGTGAGCTGGTATCCGGAGGCGGGCGCGTGGGTGGTGATGGGCTTTACGCTTGCGGCTTGCCGTATGGGCAGCCCGTCGCCATCCTCGTGGTGGGCCTCCCCCGGCTTAGTCGAGTTGGGACTTGCGTGGCCGGAGCCGTGGTTTTTCCAGTGCCAGCTTGCCGGCCTGGGACGGTGATTGCCACGCCATTCGCTTTTGGCTGAAGCGATCGCTGAGCGGGGTCTGGTTTTTGCTCTGGGTTCTTTAGGGGTTGGTGGGCCCCCCGGATATTGAAGGGTGTGTTTCATGGCCCCGAGCGAGATCCGGTCCGGCGGCTGCTGGCCACCGTCGTCATGGCGGTTGCCGTGTCGGCGCGGAGGATGGATTGGTGGCTGTTTCGGAGCGACCGCGCGGTTGGCCCTGGGCGCCAGCCGCCCGTATGGCGTTCCGGTTCGCTGAGAAGGGTACGGGATGGGGAGATCGGCCGGCCAAGTCGTGATGGGACTGAATTGCGCAGGTCAAGGAGTGACGGGAATCGAAGCGTGCGGGTCGAAGGCCTCCGCCGAGGTGGGGGATAGTGCAGCGGGTTTTGTGCCGATCGTTAGGTTGTATCCGGACCTCCCTGCCCGTGCCTGTTCGTTCCGCCCCACAGCGATACCGCCCGGGGTCCCCAGCGCCTTCCCCCGAACCGGGCCTGCTGCGGGCGTTGGCTTCGGCGACCCCGGGACTTGAAGCGATCTTGGCATGGCCCAATGGGGTCGCCGTCCCGCCTTGCAATCCGGCTCAGTGACCGGCGGGCGTGGTTGACCCGAGCGGGTGGGGGCCCGCCTGCGAGCGTTTTGGCACATACGTCAAGGACCCGGCCTCTGATGGGCACGAGGGGTGATATTCGCTGGTGTCGGGAGTGATCCCGCCCCCGATCGTCGAAACCCGCTGCCCTCGCCAGAGCCTGGACGGGCTGCTGGCTCGGCGGCTTGCGGACCAAGAATATGCCGGGCTTGGTTGCATGGGTCCCCCGCCATCGGACCATCCCCGGGACCGTCTTTGTCTACCCCGGCCCCGGCTACGATCAGGCCCGGCCGGCTCCAAGGTCCCCTGCGGACTCACCGTTTGTCAGCTTTGCGGCGTGGGCCGTTTCGGTGCGCATCGTGAGCGCCGAATGCTGGCGTGGAAGAGTTGGCCCCGGTGCGGCGTGCCCGGCCGGATGTCACGGCCAACCCCGTGAGTTCGGCTTCCGAGGCTGGGTGGATGTGGGAGCTCACTGTGCGGCCGAAGCCCGGAGAGCGAGGCGCCCGCGCTCCGCAGGTGTGGTGGCCCGCATCGCGCCCGGATCGCCCCAGCGACTGATACCCGCGTCTGATGGAACGCCACCGATCAGCGTGATCTGGCGGTGGGTGGTCCCATTCCGCGGTGTTGCATGTGGCGATCGCCGAGCCGGAGTGCCCGTCTCGCTCGGTTTCCGATAGTGCGCGGTGTTGCCGTTGATCTGACGATTTCCGCCGCGGCGCTTCGTGACGGTGCGTTCAAACGCGGCCGGTATTCCCCAAGGTCGGATGAGGGTCCCGTGCCCGGTGTCCTGAGGCCGATGCCGCGATCGAAGGCCAACTGGTCGATGTCGGTGCTGTGCTCCCCAAGTGCCCCCCCCGGGCAGGAGTTTCAGGTGTTTGATCGTGTTATGCAGGGGCATTCGTCCTGGGCTTGGCCGAGGCGCCCGTGCCAAGATCGCTGGTCGAAGACAACCCTCACGGAGCGTGGTGTTTGAGAGTGAGGGGCGGCCTTTGAGGCCATCTGCGGCGAGGTGGTGGCGGCCCCGATGTAGGTGGGAGTCCGCAGAGGGGTGGTTGGCCGGCATGCGCCGATGAAGAATGGTGTGGACCAACGCCGCGTCATCGGCAGGGGATGGGGGTTCAGGTGCCTGCAACGCTGGGCGCTTACAGTGGCCTAGGCCACTATGGGTGGTGGTCCGGACGTGGCCCCCGAGGGCCGCCGTCCCACGGTGCGCCCATCCGCCCTGATCCAGGACGCCCGGACCGATCACCGTCCCCGACGCTGCGCTGCTCAGCATACGTGGACCCTGCACGGGCTGGAGCCGCGCCACCGCATTGGTGCGACCTCCGAGCACCCCGCTACCCGGCCACCCGGCGTGATGGGAGTACGCAGCAGTTGAGCAGCGCAGCTGGGGGTCACGATGCCTGAACTAACAGCACTTGAAACCTAGGAAACGGTTGAAGCGAGAGGTCAGCAGGCGCAGGCAGGGCCAGGGATTGGAGAGGGGGCGCCGGCAGTGGGGGCCGCCTCGCCCGGCGGCCACTTCATCTCCGGACCGGGGTGGTTGCTTGCAGGTGGTTGCTGACCAGGCTGGCGAGCAGTGATCAGCGTTGCAGTTCTCGGCCCGCTGTCGGGTGTTCTCGGTTTCCCGTGTCATCGAGCGGAGGCGGGTGCAGTCCCGCTGCTGGCCCGGGTGGTATTCGCAAGGTGATTCGAGTGCTCTTCGCCGAGCCCCCATGCCAGCCCAGGCTGGAGATGGGGTTGAGCAGAGGTTGCCCGCCGTGCACCGTGCGAGGGCCGGGCTCGTAACGCCGGCCTAAGGTTTAGAGCCCCGGGATCGCCACAGCCGAAGGCGCCAGCCCCGGTCGGCCCCCGGAGCGGATTGAGTGCCTCGTCGGACCCGGATTTTCTTGCCACTGCGGGGGTGATCAGTGGGCGGATTTCGAGCGCGCGCAGGTTGAGCCGCGGCGCCGACCGGGGCGCGCAATATTCCGGGGGAGTCCCGGTGACTCCATCCGCTCGGTGGTGTTGTAATTCCGTACAGCGCAAGCCTGCCGGGGAGTTAGTCCGTAGGCCGGCCAGGCGTCGGTACAGGCCACAGAGTTGTAGCGGCGGCCTTCCCGCGCAGTCAATCCAAGGGCCGGAGGCACACGATCAGGGAAGGGGAGAAGCGGGGAGACAGTCCAAGCCGGCCGCCCCTGCTCCTACCATGGCTTCCAGCTCAGCCTCGGGCCACGGGACGTTGCACATGGGTGTCGTTGAGGGAGCCAGCCCCGCTGAACCTATTGCGACTCACAAAAGAGGGGTTGGTGCTTGTTGGATCTTCAGCCTGCGCAGCGGTGGCCGGATTCAGCACGGGGGTGCGGGGGGGACCGGGCGGCGTGAGGCTGCAGGCTCGTTGGGATCGAGAAGCCGTATTTGCAGGGCTTTGTTGTTATGCCCAGAATACAGGATAACACCTGCGGGCCGCGTCCCGACCGGCGCCCCGTTAAAGGTGACCGGGGCTGCCTCCCGTGACCCCCCCGTGAAATTGGCAATACGCACCGCGGTGGCGGCCGGTTGCGGGGAGAGCGAGCGGGCTAGTGTTCCCCCGTATGCCAGCCACCCGCCAGGACCAGAATCGAAGATCCCGGTCGGCTTGAGCCAGGGAAGTGGGCCCAAGCAGGGCGTCGTAGCGGCGGCGCCCGTTCCCGGAGGCTCTCCAGAGCCGGTGGGACCGGATGAGGAAGCAGGGCCTGGGCGGGATGGGCCTCGCAGCAGGAACGGCCGCAGTGGGCATTGTTACGGGTCTCCCCGGCACGGCCCCCCGCGAATCATCGGCGAAGCAGAATCCACAGCTGCAGGGCGGTGGTTGGCACGCCGCAGAGTGATAGGGCTGTCCGGTGTAGGTTGCCCGGCCGGCCGATTTGGGCCGGCTTTCGTTTCGCCCGGGTGCTCCGATGCTGGCGGAATCGTTTTCCCGGCTGCGGGCCAGAGGGCCCCCCCCGTTCGCGCTGTTTCCGGGTAGTGAGGCGGCGGGATGGGCGCTAAACCAAACCACTCAAGGTGTGAAGCATGCGGCTGGTCCCCTGCTAAGGTTGGGCGCCCTCGAACATTCAAGCAATCGCTGAAAGCCGGTTTGGGGCCGGCGGCCGCTGACCTTTACGCTGTCCGAATGTGTCCCAGGTTTGTGCTCAGCCAGGACGGGATGCCAGGCGGGCAGCAAGCCGCCCACTGGACACGCGGTCGTCGTGTTGTACTTGGGCGGGCACCAGGGATCCACATACGTTGGTCGGTGGCGGAAATTGGTGTGTAGCTTTGATCCGTTCAGCAGGGCGGGTGCGGATGCTGCGCACCCCTTCCGTCTGGGCAAATCGCGGAGGCTGCCGGTTGTAATCGTGCGCGCCGAGGTTCCACCATTCCCGGCCAATGCCTGGGCATGCTGCGATGCAGGCACGGGTGGACCGGACTCTCGGCAAGGGACCCCCGGCGGCCTCGGCTGGGACGGGCCGCGAATTCGGCGTGGACCACGGGCCAAGGTCGGGGCTGGTCAGGCTGGCTGCGCCTGGCGCTCGCGGTAGCCGGGAGAAGCTCATCAATCCGGCATTGAGCGCCGGAATCGTCGTCGGCCTGGCGCTGCCTTCCAGGGCTCTGCCACCTAGTTCCGGGCCGGTGCTTTGCCGCCATCGACGGGATTTCTTATCGAACCATGCTGCCGCCGTTCATTCGGTCAGGGATCGCGAGAGTGCGCGCAGGGCCCCTCCCCGGTGATTCTCACAGTTAGGAGGCGAGTGCTCGTTTGGTTCCGCCTCAAAGACACTCCGGCATTCCAGCCCGTGACGGACGGCCCGAAGTTCAATCCAGGTCAATCGGCCCTGCCGGGCTCTGTCCCCCGCTTTGCCGTTTCGATGCCTGTTGATGCTTCGTATTGCGACCGTCACAGCGCCCCGGAGGCCGATTGTAGGTGCCCGTGGGCCCATTTCACTGGGCAGCATCTTTTGGACACCCGGCTTCGCTCGGTCGTCGGCCGCTCTTGAGTGCGACGGGATCATGTTGCCTCCGGGCGCCCTTGGCACGCCGGAGAGCCCTGCGGCTGCGCCCGCGTTTGCTATCCGCCCTTCACCAGCCGCTCCCCGTGTCGGTGTCGAAGTTGGTTGCCGCTCGTCCAGCAGGTCGCCGTCTTCGAGTGGGGGAACGGCAGCGACGCGTGGCGATCTGGCGTCGATCGGCTTCCCCGCCCCCTTGAATATATCAAGAAATGCGGCCGTTGGGCGATCCAGGGCCCGCTACTCCAGGGTGTGGGCCCCGGTGTTGGCCCGGCCCGGCGACTTCGGACGTCTTCGGATCTTGGCGTACGGTGCGTTGTGCGCGCTGCGCCGCCATTGCGCAAGGCTGGCCCCAGGTTCTCGCCATCCCCCGGCCCGATCCCGACCGCAAAGTGCGCTTTGTCATTGTGGTTGAGGTTGGCTGCAACCCTAAGTTTCCTGCGCTGTTGCCATTCGCCAGCGAACGCCTGGGGATTGTCGTGCGGGTGTGTCAGACACCGCGCTACAGAAAGCCCTCGATTCACCCGTAGCCTCGGCCGCTCCGTGGCGTTTTTCTTCCACCACGCAGCGTGCCCCGTTGCGGATGTAGACGCCCGGCTGTGGCCGGGTCGCTTCTCGAATCCTAGAGTCTTGTATGACGCTATCGTGGATTACCCCCCGGTTGCGGCCGTGCCGGAACCGTTTTTATCGGGAAATCGCGACCCATTGACCCCGGTGGTGACCCCACAGTGGTCCCAGAACCGCAAGGGGATGCCCCCGGAGCGCTCGCGCGACCGGCCCACGTTCCATCACGAGGAAATTCGTCGTAATCGGCAATCCATTCAAGGGTGTTTTCACCAATGTTCGATCGGGAGCGACTGGGGAGTGTTTGCCTAGCGGCTGGAGTAGAAAAGCACTGCGATTGCATGAATGTATTGTGAAATTGGGTTACCAGACCTTTGTGGGAGCGCTTAAAATGAGCCTTGGTGCTTAGATTCGGGAAATTTTGTGTTGAAAGGATTATTGGCGGCCTGGTGGGCGATGAGTAAGCGTGCTGTGTGACATAACAATATCTCAGAAATCCTCACCTGATTGGTGACAAAGTTGCTCCTAACTACCCTAGTTGTCGTCGTAGAAGATAACTCCTTCGTGTTGTAACCGGCGCATGATTGCCGAGAGCCCGCAAGGGAATGATTGTGTTTTGAATCCATTACTCAGGTGTGCCGGTGGTGCTTGGCCACCTGCCATGAGTCTAAAAGTAGTTTTAGCACTTAGGAAGTTCCTTCCTCGTTAAGTAAAATTGTGGACCCTTCCCAGCGAGTTCCATCACAGCAATTCCCTACGATAGCGGGTTGGGGCGTCTCGGAGTGTATTACCGGCTCAGCGCGCAGCGATACGGCGAGAGCGTCGCTCCCACTCTCCTTCTCGCGAGTTTCTTCAGCAGGCCCCGGAAACTTTGTGAGGCCATTCTTATCAGTTCTGAAGTTACCGACGCGAAATGGCCGTGAACCCCTAGCTACTCGATTTCTGTGCGGCATCGCCAGCTTTTTCAGACCTAGGCTGAATCAGCTGGGCGCCGGTAAATCAGTGCCAAAATCCCTGCACCAAGTGTGTTGAATTTGTAATGACCGGTGTACATGTATCATGGAAGACCTCTCTCCCCCAATTCCGATAAAGTGCTGAGTAGGGATGTTATCATAAAGATCAGTCCCCAGGGTATGGTCCCAGGTCCCATCACACTTGGAACGAGATCCTAAGAAGTAATTTGCCATCCTTGAGTCACGGCAGCAGTGAATGCAGCACCCCAGGTATCGCCCAAGTGGGGCTTAATATTCCTCGCTGGCTGTACATTGTGGGGGCCGCTGTGTGCTGACTGAATATACGCTGGCGATAAGCCGGCCCGTGTAAGGTGTGTAGGCATCTCGTGTTGAAACAAAAAAGATCACTTGCGCCAAAAGGAATCAGTGCATTGTGCCCCTAGTTCTGTCGGAGAGTCTTATTGTTGGAAACTGGTCTCCTGCACAATGTAATTACCTTCTCTCCGAATTGAGAGCTAGTTTCATGATACCGACATGGTACCCCTCGCGCTCGAATCAGCCCGGAGTATTTGCAATGCGCCGGGGGAGTCTTGCGTGCTTGCGCCCAGACATACATTAGGTAGGGCGGTTTCTCAAGTGAAATTGGCCGGGTGCCTGTCCCCCACACGTTCACCCGCGACGGCCTCTGTCGGCCGTTAATCCGGCTGTTCCATCTAGTGCTGCTCATACTGCTCGCTGGGATGAGTTATCACAAAATGAAAGGGTAGCTGGGGGGCTGACCCGATTGAGCCACGCACGTGCCTAATGTAAGCCAGATAGTGAAATTGCGTCGGTTCTTTATGCCGAATATTTAGTTTGTGCTGGGCATGGCCAGGGGTGGAGTCCTTTTCGCCCCCGCTGAACATTTTATTAATTTTCCGAGTGAGCCGCTACGCGGTGTGTGTTGGTAACCTTAATAACGAGTGGTTTAGTCCCGTTGCTGAGGGTGGGTAGTCCCGGCCGTTATGGTGATAGATGGAACTGCAGGACGCTTATACTGTTTCCTGGCGTCACCCCACTCGTCTAGAGGAAGACAGGCGCTTCCGCCAAGTTGCCAGTTACCATATGTAAAGGATGTTAATTCGATTGGCCCGGTCATTTGGTTTCGAGATGAACAAGTTTCACCTCTTGCCCGTGCTTCGATCTCCGTGCGGCATTTTTAGAGTGGAATAACTGTGGGCAGTTTCGGTTTTTTTGAAGGTGATCCACTACCAGGAGCTTTCACAGCAATTCCGCGCCATCAGTGTCCAACGCGTGACATACTAGCCCAAATTAAAGGTTCTGAGGGTGTATCCAGTCCCTCCATGTCTTTTTAGAAAAAAACGCCGTGCTTGTGCCGTCCCCTGTCCGTGTGTCTTCTCTTA
>Ga0163217_1115045_pt1 | contig 11463 bp, 11 predicted proteins | sample SynspAceP_FD_185933 | JGI IMG/M metagenome (GOLD analysis project Ga0163217, IMG submission 185933) | Saline lake microbial communities from Ace Lake in Antarctica - Synechococcus sp. Ace-P (PacBio error correction) | ecosystem: Environmental > Aquatic > Non-marine Saline and Alkaline > Saline ... | reverse complement strand
ATTACTTTTGCGTGCTTAATACTAATAACAAGCACATTTAAAAATGAGGCAGTACCACAAAAAAGCTACCTCGGCATTAATTTCTGTATTTCATAAGGATGTTTAGAACCATATTGTAAAAAAAATTCAAAATTGGACATTACCATCCTCACGGCGGTACATGAAAAAATTTGTAAAAGATTTAGGGATTGAGGTTGTTCCTGTTGAAATGTTACAGCTATCTTCATTTTAGGAGGTGTGTAAAAAACTTCTACATCCAAAAGGTTTTGCGGAATTAAATCGTCAGACAATGCAGAAGATCAAAAAACAGTTAAAAAGAATACGAATCCTCAAATGATATTGTCATTGTTTGATTATCCTTTTGGAAAACGAGTGGCAAGTGTTGCTCCTGAACAAATTATCGAAAAAATTGATATTGTGAGTATTTCTCTGCGTCCGAGCTGTGCAAAAAATTTAAAGATGTTGCTTTGGCGTTTCTCTATGGAAGGACTGATGCCGAGCCGTTTTAGCACTTATCTCTGAGAAAAATGTGCCACAAGTTTAGAAGTCGCAGCGTTTTGCGGCAAAATCTTTTAATGTTTCTGCGCATTACCGATTACGCTATCTTTAACTATTTTCAGTAAAGACAAGCAAGAAACAGTTTTAAAAACTTAGTGAAATTAACGGACAAGTGCTTCGTTATGTGAAAAATCCACATCAAAAAGGCTTTTCTTTGGTGATTGAAGCGATAGGTTTACACAAAACTACATGGTAAAGAACTGTCATATAACAATCTTTTAAGATTGATGCTGCGGTTAATTTAATGAATGAATTTAAATGTGAGCCTACGTTTGCCATTTAAAACACAAACAATGCTTGGTGATTTAGCGTCGCGAAAGCACTTTACATCAAAGCCTAATTGCGCTTTACCGGTGGATCCTGTTTGCTTTTGGAGGTGTTTTAACTAAGCAATAAAGAAATTGATGTGGTACCGCCAAAGAAAATTCATGAGATATTTTGTAAAGTTAAGTCAAGCACCGGAAGCTATGAAAAAAAGAAGCACATTGAACATTTTACAAGAAAGAAAACAGATTACTTTAATTCAGAATGAAGTTGCTTTACCAGATACGCATTCTAGTAAGGACTTGCTTAAATGTATTGTAGTTTACAGGTAAAGATTTTATTACCGATGCTAAAACCGATTTAAAAAACGTGCCCACAACTTTACGGCACCAACGGCACAAGAAATCGAAGATTTACTTTTGGCTTCTTAAATTATGCAAACATACCAAATCGAATACCGATTGTATTAGCTAAGAACAAGCAATTATTGGCAAGCGGAACAGGACAAAAGCATCGCCGCGTTGACGCCTTTAAACCAGCGATCCATAAGCAAAATCGGTTTCGACTTCGATTTAAAAAGGAGCGGAATGGCAAAGTGAAGCCTTTTTTGCCACTTTCCTGATTGTGTAGAAAAATTGCACATACGAGTGGAATAGCAAGCGTAATTCAACCAGGAGGCTCTATTAAAGACGGAATTAAGTGGTCGCTTACTGCCAGATACGGAACGGAATTTCTATGGTAATGATGGTACACGTCTTTTAAACATTAATTTCTAGTTACTTTCATCGATAAACTTACATTGACCGTAACAACATTATTATAAATGGGCATTTTTTGATTTCTTGACTGAGGAAATAGCAATCGACTTAGGTATGCTACACTACTTATTATTCACAATGACAAAGTTCGTTTTGACAGTCTGTCTTTGTCGCTAGAGATGGATAACGGGAAAATAATTGCCGTTGGTAAAGACCGCATGATGCAACGGAAAAACCCATGAAAATATTTAAAACCATTCGTCGCTTTAAAAAGATGGCGTAATTGACTGACTTTGATGGCGTCTGAAAAAGATGTCATAGTCATTAAAAACAGTTCAGCATTAAAGAAAAAATGGTTGTCCACCAGCTTTAAAGAATGGGTTTATTTGTATTCCTCAGGAATTACCGAAGTTGAAATTGCGATGCGGTAAAAGAATCGCAGAGCGCGTTAATGGTAAAGAAGAATATCTTATTCACGACACCAATGGCCGCGGCATATAGGTATTGATTAGATATTATGCAACCTAAAGGAAATATGATTGTCGAGTATAGGGGTGGAATATGAAATTTGCTGGTATTGCTTTAGGTGGCATCGTATGTTGATAAATCGGTAAAATTGCGGGTGATGTTTTTTACAATGATATCTTTATTATATGCGTATCAGCATAACCTGTATGGAGGTTGAGAGCACAGCAGAGAATATAAATATAATTTGGTTCAGCACAGAGATTTGCACATCACACCAGACGAAAATGTGTCGAGGGTCGTGATTTATTGACTTGGGGAAAACCCAAAACAAGTAACACAAATAGTACAGAGAGATAGCCAAAGCCTATAGACAAATCAATCTTACGCGTTGAAGATGCCGTAATGGAAACTTATATCGCAAACTCCACCGATAGCTGGCTGATTTACAAAACACTGGAATTTATATGGCGGTGGCGGCTCTATGCTTAGAGTTTAGACGAAGCTTCAACAAAAAAACAGATTTACCTGTTTATATTGCGGAAGACTCCTTGAGATGTGTTGTTCGAGGTACAGGAATTGCCTTAAGGAAATTTTTAGAAAGGTATAAGGCATCGTTGATAAAATAACATAATCCCGGTTGTAAAAAAGCGATTAAAAAACGTATTTAAAAATTGCTGTATAAGCAGGAAAACGAAGTAGGAAAATTAGCGGAGAGCAGATGCAACAGATTTATCCAATTTTATTTTTTAGAAGATAAGAATTCTGTCTGCTCGTAGTGTGTATCGTGTGGGTTTTACAGCGGCTTGGTTTTCGGGTACAAATCACACACCTTCATCCATCTAAATTTTTTAATTTGCATTGGATTAGCTGGAGGTAATTTTTATAAAACTTCAATATATATTCGGACTATTTAATTTAGAAATATGAATAAGTAAATTAGTTTCAGGAGAATATTCGATTAACAGTTCTTTTTAATCAAGAATACAAGCAGAAGTACCTATCGTTATACTTTATTGATTGAATACTACACAAACTTGTTAACCATCGTGTCGGCTAAAAATTATAAAAAATAATTATTCACTCTCGTAACAAACATTACTTTAAACAAAGGCGCTAAACAAGGCATACAACAAGATATGGCTTGTTATTACCCTAACGGAATATTAGGAATCATAGAAAATTACGAGCAACTAATTTTTCCCGAGTTCAAGTATTTTAAATAGGCGGTCTAACCTCAATGCCAAACTTAAAGAACTCAGAAATTTCGTTCCCTTAATTTGGAATGGTTAAAGATTATAATTTCGTTCAAATCTTTGACATTCCCCGGAAGCATACCTATAAAAATGGAGTACCTATTTAACAGATGCTTCTAGTATTTTTCCAGGAAAACATTCTATGGTACCATTAAAAATTTGATTGTAGATGTTTCAAAGAGGAGTTCTTAACAGCATTTCGATGTTAACTTTTTTTAACGATATGACTAACATCAAGAATGTGGTATATCATCAAATTAATAAGAATAGAACAGAATTGAAACAATTAGAACACAAAAACAATGTCAGTACGCTAATTATGTTAATACTGTTTTAAGGCTTTATGTGACTCTACTGCACCAAGTCTGTCTGTGCAATAAAATTGGTTTTTAGGTTTATAAATCCAATCATTACATTTGTTCTTTATTGGTATCGATTGAATGCAAAACAGAGCTGTTTTTATTATCTCTTTTTTATTGGTTTTACTATCGAATATTTTTTCAGATACTGCCTTTCCATACCGCAGCTCTGTACCATTGTATTTAAGGACCACCATCATGCGCTTTGCTTTGGTGTGAATTTCGAATTTCAAAGTTTTAAAATTGCGACGGTGCTTGGATAACAAAAAATTACTTTAGCCTTGCTTTTTAGTATCATACATTGGTATTCTTAGCTTAGAAGTTTTAGTTTGTTGATATTCTTCTGCTAATTTTAAAGAAAACATACTAGTGAGTTTGGCCTTCATACTCTTTGCATACTGTTCAGGCCTTATTTAGCGTTAAAAAAGAATAGTTATTCTAAGCGTAATCGGTATTATTTCAGTTCCTTTGTTAAATCTATTTTTATTTTTCATTCGTCATGAAAAAATTCTTTTATCATCGATCATTATTATCATAAGGGTTTCCCTTATTGGAAGGTTGTCTACTTGCAGCTGTTTAGCTAGTCTTCTATACCACAGTTGTTGGAAGATATTGCCATTAAGCAAATGTTTATGATTATTCCAGAACGTCGGGTATATGTATGATGAAATGGAAAATTTACTCGTGCGAATAACCCGCTTATGGATGTCTGGTTATTCCCGTGAATCAAAATTAGACACCCAGAATCTGCAATTATTAGTATTTGGAAAAAAAAAAGACATTTTAAAAGCAAAAATAGCAAAGTAAAAATACTCTCCAAGATTACCCTCTGTTTTAGATGCCGCATTATTCAAAGGTTGGACTATTGCGCAGTTTACAGAGAAATGAGGAAAAGACCGTGGTTTTTACATTCAAAACGTTCGTTTACGCTACTATGACACCAACAGTTTAGCGAATGTTTTTGGTTTATTTCTGAGTAAGTTGAGTTTCGAATGAATGAAAACCCCTACTACAAACAAGTGAGAATTAAAAGGGGAGAACAGTATTGAAAAGCAAATGAAGAACTATTTAAAGAGGCAAGAAAGCAGTGTAAAACTACATTCAAAACCGATTTAACAGAAGATATTGGTCCTATAAATAATGAACTCTAGATAACGCTTCCACAAACAAGGTAAAGAATTAAAATTACGATTGATAAAGTTGTTACGGGAGTATGGTGAGGCTTTAATGCAGGGGAAAACGAGGTTGGAATCGTGCCATAGACCAGCACAGGAGAATATTAGCTATGATTTCAGTCGCTTCATATGATCCCTGCATTATTTAGTAGGTAGAGAACGTTCAAGGAATTTATACAAAACTTATATAACGATTCTATTGCCCAACCTACTTATGATCGCCTGTGCTCGCTCACATTCACCGGGTCCCCTTTTATTAAAATATTAAATGCTTAATTGGTTTACAAGAAATGTAATTACAACCGAACCAAATTCAATGCTTTAACGGTTTTTACGTCGGCAACGAAAGCGGGGTTCCATGCGGCGGTAGGTTAAGAAAGTTAATGATGTATTTTAGATCATGTAATGCCTATTTTGCAGGAACCTTTAGAAAAATATTGGCAAATATCAGATTCTGACGAAAGGATTAGATGTTTGGGATGAGCATTGTAAAGTTTTTGGTTTAGGAAAGTTCTAGGATCTGATATTCCAAAACACGTAGAAGCGGCCTTCCCTACAACCGATACCTATGACAGAATTGTACGGGACAAAGATGGTCATCAACCTACTTTATCTCAACGCGATTGGTCAGGGAGAAGTATTGGTAACCCCGATTCAATTAGCCAACATGACTGCTGCCATATGCAATCGAGGCCACATATTGTTCCGCACGTATAAAAAGTTGAAGTGTTCGTATAAAAAGATTCTTTATTATACCGAACTCAAAAATTACTACAAGATAAAAACCATTTTGAACCGGTTATTGGAGGATGGCCGATGTTTTTAGACCAACCAGGTGGGACTTTAGCACATCGACTACACAATAGAGGTATTTGCTATTGCTGCGGGAAAACAGGAACTGTAGAAACTTCACTAAATAACGGCTGTAGAACACAACTTTTTAAAACCCGCGGGGGATCATTTCTGCTTGTTCGCATTTGCAACCCGTCGACAATTCCGAAAATTGCTTTAAGCTGTGTGATATAAGAAAATGGCTATTTTGGTTGGCCGATATGCGGACCACACGCTGCCCTTGATAATAGAAAAATATTTAAGGACCATCACAAGAACCGATTTGGAGAAAAATGTTGGAAAAAACACTAGAAAAAGAAGTTGCCAACAGCATTGGTGGTGACCTTTTAGAATAAATGAGCGCAACTGGTAAAGGAGTATTTTAAACGATTAGACTGGGGCATCTATTTTTATTTATTCATGCTCTGTAGTTGGTATGGTTGGTTAAATATCTATTCTAGCACTTACTCCCAAAGGGCAGAGGATGTGTTTCGACCCTTTTATACCGTCTTATGGGAAGCACTTTATTTTTATTGGATTAAACATTGTTTTTATCATTTTATTCTCGCGTTAGAAAGTAACTTTGTTGAGCGTTTTTCTAGGGTGTTATTTATGTTATTTCTTTGGCGTACTATTGCGCCTTTTTGCTTCGGTACTACCATTGGCAGGGGCAACTTCATGGTATAATCTGGGATTTTAACTTTCAACTTCCGAACTAGCTAAAGTAGCTACTGCTCTTGCTTAGCAAATATCTAAGTGATATACAACCGACATTAAACGAAAACCAAGGATCCAATTATTCGCTTTTTAATTTCTTTTAATTCCTGCTTTTTTGGTCAATCCTCAACCCGACCCAGAGGGCGCTCTTGTTTTTTTTCTCCTTAGTTTTTGTTTTGTTAGAGGAAGGAAACCCTTATCTACTACATTGACATCGCATTTCCTATCCTGTATTGTTTCCCACTTATGATTTGGTACGATTGATTGTTATTATTCCTTGTCTATGATAGGATTGTTTCTTTTGCTAAAAAACAATCTTTTAAAATACCACTATCCGATAGCTGTAGCTATTTATAATACCATCCTTTTTTCTCTGTCGGTAATTTTGTATTCGAAAATGTTTTCTTGAACAACGCCATAGAGGACAATTAGCCTATGGTTATGCCTAGAGAATCCTAAAAAACTAGAAAGAAATACGAAAAACCATAGGTATAACCTATCAGATCGGAAAAAAAGCCATTTGAATTCTGTTGGTTTATTGAAAAAGGTTTTTAGAAGGACAAGCAACAAAAGGGTGATTTTGTTACCATGAAACAACATTACCGATTATATTTTTACTACTGTGGAGAAAATGGGTTTTATGGGTACTACAGCGGTTAATTGTCTATTTACGCTGTCTACTTTATTACGCTGAGTATCCTGGCGAACGACAGAAAAATTAGCCTTTAAACGAATGTATGGCCATATGTGTTCATATTATTTGGTTTGTTTCATTTATTTTATAATATTGTATGGTTATGGCGTACTACCCACCATCGGTATTCCTCTTGCCATTTTTTAGTATGGCGGCTCAGGCATTACTTGGATTTACAGCCCTACTTTTTATTTTTATAAAAAATGGATGCCAAAACGGATTAAAAGAAGGATTTTAAAATTTCAATCTTTATCCCTTATGACTTTCTAGTGGCGCTTTTCTTCCTGGTCTAGAAGCTTATTCAAAAAATCTATTTATTGTTCTTCGTTCTATTTCGATCAATGGATACAAAAATGATTTCAAAGAGCCTAGAAGGCTATTGTTTTTTCGGACAGAAAGCAACCATTTTTAGGTACTCCCTTGATTAACGTGCTACGATTTTATAAAAAAATTAATAGGTACCACTTACCGCTTGTTCACCAAGTGTTCTAAATTTTCTTCTTAAACACCTCCTGTCATGATATATAAGTCACCATACTTTTTACATCAATAGCGCACTTGTTGCTCCAATCATTCCAAAACCACCTGCATTAAATTCAGATTTGAGACTATATTTACAAAGAAATGGTTAATAAAATGTCTCGTTCATAAGCATACTCTGAGTAAACCTACGAATTCACCAGGGCAGGGCAATAAATGTTCCTCGTCATATCCAGAGCCACGATAGTTTCTCAATCAGCGACTTTTACGCACCTGATCTTCAATAAAATAAGGTCGTTCTCTATCGTCGTAGGAAGCTGTTCTTTTGCAGGCATAAAAACCATTCTGCTTGTTCATGCTTTTCATGATAAGAAAGTGAAAAGTTCGCATGATGTTTACAATTTCATTCGTTGTCGAAGCTCGGTAAAAAGAGAAAACACAGCGAGGGCTTATAGTCGGAAACTTTACTGGGTCGGATAGATGGCGTATAAAAGATTCTCCAAATAGCCAAAAACAACAATTACAGGGACCAACATAACAGGTGTAAATTGCTTTTTTATCATAGGAGTTCTCAAAAAGACCAGTTACTGTAATTTGGATTATTTTTTATTTTTTCTTAAAAAAAAAATTCATCTTCAAAACTTTAAACTTATAATGGTCTTCTTCAAGATACTTTTGCAAAGAATTGCACAAGAATCCTACTCTAGAAATAAGCCGCCGACAGTCGAAAAGGCTTGCATTCTTTGGCAAGCCTAAAAAAACATCGAATCCTAAATTCTTTCATGTGGCTAAAGAGATGGCCAGAAACTTTGGGAATTTCTAAGAGATTATCGGTACTCATGAATTTTTAGAAGATTGTAACTGGAAAACAAAGTTGTAGAAAACTCTAAGCTTATGCCATGTTTATGGCGGACTCAATTTGGGCATTGGGCTGGTCAATGGGACGGTAGAGCTATAAATCTTAGGTGAATAGTACAGGATACCCAACGGTGGTTTTTTTACAATTAAAAGGGGGCTGGGGCGAAACCCTTATTCCAGAACAGCAGACGGACTTGCGGTCCTGAATCTTCGTTCGAGAATATTTATGCAGTGAAGCCATGGTTTTATTGGAGTGCCCACCACCGTGCCATCCTTGTCGTTAAAGAGCGATCAAGTATTGCGAGATATGTTTGTATGATGGCCATCAAGCTTATGAAAAAGGAGCTATAGTTGCAGGGTTGCTCCTTCTGTTTGCTTTGATTTATGAAAAATTTTCTAGTAGCGCCCGTCCAGATTAAAAAAAATTTTAAAACACTAGTCAATTATCGCTAAATTATTTCTATCCTCACTTAGCAGAAACAGTTAAAGCCTGTAATATCAATTCTAAAGGGTTGCCGAACGTACGCCTTACATTGATTATTCATTGGCAGCGGGGGGGCGTTGGTTGTGTTCATGGGGTCATAATACCGATAATTTATCTATTTTAGGATTAACCATAGATTACGGCCCTATGGCTGGTTAGAAGGCTATGATCCGGAGTGAGACACCAGAATACCACCGACAGGGCAACATAAAAATTACCGAGTACGGCAAGTTCACGCCCAATATTGGATTAGTGGAATTTATACCCAGTTAGCCAATAGCCTTTATCCCTTAATCAGAAGGATGCCGAACTCTAGAAAGGAAATTTCTAAAGCCTATAAAACAATTATAGTTCAGTACTATTGGAAATGATGAAGACAAAGTGGGACTATTTTCTGAAGATGAGTTAGACTCAGAACTTACTAGAAGCATTGAAACTGTTTTACAAAAAAACAGAACAGATATGACACTATCTTTAACTATCAGTACAGTACATAAAAACGATACCACAGCTGATTGCCATTGCAAAATTAAACCTTCTTTTTACACCCCGTCCGCATTAAAGATGCTATTTTAACGTGTGGGAAAACCTGGTTTACAAGCTATTTTTAAAAAGAGTTCAAAGGCGAATCGCTATCAGATGTAGTTTTAGAAGACAAGAAAAAATGATAAAGTTAAATCCAAATATGTCTTTAGAATTCTTGGCCACAATTTGGCCATTGATAAGCAGACGCAAGGTGACACTCCTTACTTGACGAATATACACCGCTATTAAAAAGCCCTATGATGAACGCCTTATTATGAAAAAAAATGTTTTCAAAAACGTCCAGAGTGAGGTAGAAAACCCAAAGTAAGGATGTTTCCATGCTCTTCTTGCTAAGCTTCATAGGGGAGCATAAACTAGTTTTAACTTCCTAATTTATTTTTTACAACTAAAAAATCCTGTGAGTGCATCACAGGATTTTTCTAATTATTTAAAGTTGAGATTTTATACTTATAGTCTTTAAACCTTTTACACTTGCGTATTTTCCATTTTGATTTCGTGCTTTTTCAAGGTCTTGCAATACGTTACAGCTTCTTCGATATACACATCTTTAGCTTAAACTTGATACAATCATGCGATATCTTTTTAAAAACAGCAATCTTTAAGAAATAAGCTTTCTTCATTATTTTAAGATTCAAAACTGAAGCTTTAAGAATCGTACTCTGATACTTTTAAAGGACTTCGATTTTCAGCTTACCCGTAAAACGTCCTTCTTTCTTAAATCGCCATAATTTAAGAGACCATGGTTTGGTCTTGATTGCGACTTTAACATTGCGCGTTGTCTTCAATTAAATTTTATTGAGCATTATTTGCCGTCCGTTAGACAACTGTTAGCAATAGTTACCTCATAATTATAATACCGCATCCCAAGTGTTGTTAATTAGCAGGCTCCAATCTTAATTATTCCCAAACCAAGTGGGTTTTGTTGATTCTCTTTCGCCATAATCATTAATAACTTGTAACGATCTGGCACCAACTACATCCTGATTTTACACCTTCCTAGTGCGTAGAACCACGTTAAATTCTATAGAATTTTTTGGGTCGTTAAATTTTATAGCTCCTAATCTCCATGTTCACTTGCTTACTTACAATCCGGTCATAAAGAATTACATTTTGAACCGTCTCCTTTCCAAAGGTTTGTTTACTGCCCAATAACAACCAGCTCTGTGTAACTCTTTGCATCGGCGGCAGGGCTAGTATGTTATCTTCTGAAGCTGAAGCCGATTAATTCATTGACTAAGATAAACTAAAGGCCCGTCACTTAGAATTACGTTCATCAATATCATCATGAATTTGTCACGCTGCATTGTCCTTTAGAACGTACTTGTACAAATTGGTCCATCTTGCTTTAAAATAAAACCGGCCATTTCAACTTACGTTTTAATGCATCCCCCTTACCGTTATCTCATTAAATCTAAGATTAAGCCCTTTGAGCACCTTTCTTCTTTCCAACGTTCGACTTCTTTTTGCTACATCCCGATTGCGCATTACTTCTCCTCGTTAACTCTCAAAAACTAACAAAAAATTGAGGGTAAATTAATGATCCCATATTTTGAGTTGTCTTTAATAATAGTTGGGCTTGGATTTAGCAAAAGTTTGTCAATATTCAACGAATTATCTCTTGCTGATTGGAAAATTAAACTTCTACACTACCATCTTACTTTTCGGCCGATGGTTTAAATTCAAACCACGGTCCTTTGGCTCCCTTTAAATTAGTTTAGTATAGGCATCGTCTAACAAGCGCTGCCCCCACAATACTTACCGGTGGCTCTCCTTTTTTTGAAAACCCCACTTTTAAGATTTTCAATCACCAACTTTCCAATTTGCCTTATCTTCCTTCCCAAAAAAAAACCTAGGAACACCAGGAAATGAATTTCAAAACAAATTTTTTTTAATTTCCCCTCGGGTTTTTTACCGTTTTGGCAAAAAAACCGCCCCGCTTGTCCGGAATTGTCTTTTTAACCCTCAAAAAATTTTTTTTTACCTTTTAAATTCCCTCCTTTTCCCCTTCTGTGGGGGGT
>Ga0163217_1082851_pt1 | contig 11463 bp, 13 predicted proteins | sample SynspAceP_FD_185933 | JGI IMG/M metagenome (GOLD analysis project Ga0163217, IMG submission 185933) | Saline lake microbial communities from Ace Lake in Antarctica - Synechococcus sp. Ace-P (PacBio error correction) | ecosystem: Environmental > Aquatic > Non-marine Saline and Alkaline > Saline ... | reverse complement strand
CCGTCGCCGGTCAATAAACAACATCGCCCGCTGTCAGCCACGCGCCCTAGCGTCGAGGACCAAGGCGGGCGTTTGGTCTGCGCTGCAGCGTAAGATCAGTGCGTGTGATGCCATGCGCCAGGTTTACTTGGTGGGGCTGGTTGCGCCGCAAGGCGATAAGCGGGGATTCAGGCGTTTGTGGCGACTTCACGGACGCACAGAATTTTCGATCTCTGCGCGGATCGTTTTTTCCGCTGAGTGAAACCGGGTCAAGCGTGGCCCCCGTCATGGACGGTGAGATCAGGCAGGTCAGCTCGGTCCATCGACAGTAAGCGGCATGCTCCAATTCAGGCGATCTCTCCTGTTTCAAGCCCTGTATCTGCTCCCACGGCAGATTGGGCGCCGACCGCCGTTTCCAGACACTGAATTAGATTCTGGATGGGTGATGTCGGCAAGGTGCAGCGTTCTGGCTCACCTTCAGAGCCTCTTGGTAGGCTCTGTTCGAAACGTCAACCCCGAGGATGAGAATACGCCGATGGCGTCACTCAAGGTGGTTCCAGCATGGCTTTGGCCCTTGTTCATTCGGCCTTGAAGCTGCGCGGTCTGGAGTGACCTGCGCGCCTGATGTATTCGATCGAAAGGCTGTTGTTTCTCCGTCGGATGGGGCGCGCCCCCCTTGACCGACGTCTGACGGGTCCAGCGACAGATTTTCGTAACGGCCATCATTGCGCAGCGTTGATCAATTGTGATATGTATTGCGCCATGACGCATGTGTTTGGGGTTTTCGGGATTTTCTGTGTCTCGCTTCAGTTTGTCAAAATGGTCTGGATTCGGGGCGGGCATCAGGAAACTGCGCCCAGGGACGGCGTCAGGTCGAATGAGCCGGATAAACAGGGGGTACAAGGCTGATTTTGAGATCAAAAATTAGCGAGCCGATCGACAGCTGGGCAAAGGTTCTTGGTTTGCGCTGTGCTTCTTCGGGCGGATCAGAGGGCTTTGATGCATGTCGCTTGGTAACATGGGTGGTGCGCGGACTGGCTTATGGCGTCCGGCTCTACAGTTTTCAGCGCCGGTGGTCTGATCGCGAGCGCAAGGGCGGGAAGTCGCATTGCGCTGAAGTCGCAGGGGAACAAGCGGTCGGTTTCTGATGAGCGCCGCGTATGGTGTGACGTTACTTAAAGAGCGGTGGTAGCATCATTGTACGCACAGCAACGGTGGTGTTGATCCGTGTTGCCAAGCGGGCACAGAAACTTGAGGAGCGCACCCCGCGACAGCGTGACCTCTGCTCTGAGCGCAGGTCGACGCGCCGTCTTTGGGATCCAGCACAACGACACGGCACAGGGTGTTTGTCCCAATTGATCCGCAGGCAAATGTTTTCTGGGAATTTTGGAATCGGTGCCGACTTGACACATCTGGCCTTCGCCGGTTGAAGGGGGCTTGCCGGAGCAGCCGAAACGCGGAATATTGTGATGTAAATAGGGCCATTCTGGTGCCCTGTTCTAAGCGGGCAGCAACTGTTTGCGCCGCACTAAGAGGATGCTGCAACACCCGTGGTTCGACAGATAAGGACAGCTTCTGGCTCGCCTGACAGGGACGTTTGTCCGGCGTTCAGGGGCTAGTTCAGCAGAGATAGGCCGGACGTAGCCACTGAGGCTTAGAATGGCCATTATCACAAGCGCGATGTCATAAATGTGGAAGCCACGGCGAAGACTTCATTTCCTTAGGGTTCGTAGTTAAGCGCAAGAGTTACGTTATTAACGACCCAGAACGGCGGGTTTTTGTCGAGGGTGCGTACCGTCTATCGGGAGTATCCGAACTTGTGTATGAGGACTTAAGCCCATGCGAGTTTTGGCGGCCTGCATTTGTGTTGAACGTTACTGGGATTATAGGATAGCGAACTGATTGCGGGCCAGAAAACCAGTTCTCTGACGGCCCTGCCTGTCTTCTCAAAAACTGCGGATGGCCAGATAGATCAGCTTTGTCGCGCAAATTCATCAGTGGGAAGCTTACCGCGCGTTTTGGTGGTTTTCGTGATGACGCGAGTTCAGGCTTTCAATTTTCGCATTTGTCGGTGTGATGATCTTTGCGCCACTGTTGTGGGAAGGCGAAAAGACGGGGATGACATTCTTGCACGCGCGTCGCAGCTTGGGCGTTGACGGGTACTTTTGGCAATTCGGCTTCAAAATCACGCAAGGCTTTCCTCCGCTCGGTTGTCATGCGTGGGCTTGTGATTAATCCGTTTGAGGCTTTTGGCGACGTTCTTGCGATTCTTTCCACTCCGCAGAAGTTCAGGGTAGGCGCACGAGGTGGACAAATGGAGTGTTTGGACTGATGGTTCAGGGGAATGCGGCATTGATGGGCATTGGAAAGCCCTTGAGGCCGTTCACAACGGCGAATCAGGATGTCTTCGACGCTCCTCCGGTGCGCAAAAGCATTGTTCATCACCGAGAGCGGCGTAATTTTTGCCCTTCATTATGGCAACCCTAGCCCGAACCTCACGTTCGCCCTCAGGAAGTGACGGCCCAGGGCTACGTAACCGGCTCTTGTTCATGATACTTGAGCGGCGTTCTCCGCATCGCGGATTTGACCGATAAATGAGAGCATTCATGGCAGAGAACATGGGTACATCGGTCCAAGGCCGGTTCTTTCCTTAGTCTGGATTTACTTTTCGCCGAAACTAGTGCATCTGTGCAACCGCGTTGTGTCTGACCAGATTCGTAGATCGGATACACCTGTCGGACCTCAGCCGCTAGACCTTCTTCAGATTGGGCGCGGATGTCGCGCGCGTCGATATTTCCTCGGTCCATGGCATTCATAGAGGCAATGATCTTGTTCACTCCATACCGTCGATCGTGGTTTGTGACCCTTCTTTGAATCAGTTCCAGGTTCTCCAAACTTGCAATCACGTCGCGCGGGAATCAATCGCAGTGCGCTCCCATCATTTGCCCTTCAACGTTCTTTTGCGCGACCGTGCCATGGGCGGTTGCTCTGTAGGTTTGTGGGCTGGTTACCATGAGCTCCTGGGTGTCTCATGGCTCACTAGCGCTAAATGCTCGGTCAGTTCAGCGCCAAGCATCCGATCCATCAGGCGCACCGTTCAGCTCTCTGTTCCATCAAGCCTGAATCCGACCCAGTAAATCGTCGCGTTCTCAACGCCGCTCGCAGCTCGTACTAAAAACTTCCTTGCGTATCGTCATTGTCCGTTCATGCTTCCTTCGGTTAATGAGCATTGGGCCAAATATTTAAGCTCATTACACAGAGATCGGACACTTCTCTATTCGCGTAGTGGTTTACGCACGACGAACTGCTGTGTGTGTGTGTCCCCGTGGTGGCGGCGCGCGGTGTCCCGTTGGTCGGCGTCTCTGATCTCTTCGGTCTCTCGCGTAGTCCCGACTTGCGTGCGCCTGGTAGCGGGTTCGGGGAGCCCAATGGCAAAGCGACAGCATCTGCGCCAGATTCTTCCAGCTCAGGCGTATTTGGCGTTAGATGAAAAAATATCACGCCCGCCCCATGTCTCCCTCCTATTCGGGCGCTGCGCAGACGTTCGGGTCAGACCGCCGCGCCGCATACGCGGGCAGTCTCCGATCGGCAAGGGGTATCTGCGGGAAACCGGCACATCGTCGAATCCGGATTGAGATCGGCTATCGGTCCGTTGGCTTCGACCAGACTGCTCGTTGCTCCTGCAAAATCGACGCCGTTCTGCATTAGTGCGAGGCCGTGGCATAATTCTCTGGTCGGCGCAGGATCGCGGGCTGGTCGCGGCATCACCCGCATAGGGCCAAGGGTAAGGTAATGTCTTGCGCGCATACGTGCAGTCGGCGCTTCTTACCAGACGGTTCATGAACGGGCTGACGCAGATGTAGATCGTCTTGTGCCTGCACCGCCCGTTTTACGCGATATCCGCGGCATCGGTCCGCTCTGATCGCGGATCAAGGGCCGCGTCTTCGGCAGTTCAGGCTGGTCTTGCAGCTCGTTCCAAGCTCGCCGCTGGCAAGGCTTAGATCGTGTGCAAGGCGGCGGTCCCCAGTTCAATGTGCGGCAGCGCAGCCACGACGCCGCCAAGGGTCGGTCACTTTTTGTTCCCGCCGCCAGCGCCAATTTGCGGTCGCGGGCCAAGGCAGTCGGCCAGCGAATGGATTTCCGTTCCGTAACGCGTCGGCATTAGCGCGGTTTAGAGAACAAAATCGCGTCACCAGCCGAATCCAGATGCCAAGTAAGGTGACTTGGCGCGTTCCAGTCGCCCGCTGCGTTTGCCGTAGATCAGTGGCAAGCTGGTACAGCGCAGCCAAGCGTTCGCCCAGCACAATCGCTGTTACGCGCACAGCACAATAGGCGAACGCAGGCTCTTAGCGCGCGTGGCAGGAAAATGGTCACAGGCCCAACAGACAGCAGCGGAGAACGGTTATTGCAGCCCGCCCGTCCAGGGACACAGCAGAAACGCAGCTGCACCGATCGGACAGCACATCAGCAGCGCTTTTTCGTTTCAGACAGACGTTTGTTTCGCGGAAAGACCAGCAATGGCGATCAGGTTTCCCGAGTTACGATACACCCAGATGGCAAGCTAAATACGCCCCAGTTCCAACTGCAGGCCAAAGATGCGCTGCGCCACGCGTGTCGCCTCAGCTGCCCCGCAACGCCAACCCTTCGCAGCACCCATCTGTGTGGCGTAAGCCTGATCCAGTTGGCGCGGCGCACCCTTGCCAGCCGTTCCTTTCCCACGGGTAATGTCAGCGGCCTGCGTCATGGGCACCTTTTCAAAATGTCGATTGCGTGAAGAAGGAAAGCGTAGGGTTTCTGTTCCGACCGGGATCAAGAGCGCCTAAGCCGCGCAGAGGAGAAATAGGATATAGAGAGAGTAATGGCATTGGTGCCGGTGCTGGTCGTGCTGGCCTTTCTGGCGGGTATCCTTTGATTTGCTCGTCTTACCGGCGTCCGTAGCGACAGCGACAAATCGCCGCCAGTGCGGAACTCTGCCGTGGCCGGGGGGTGCCGATTGGGCCGGGCGTTTTGAGTGGTTGGAATGCGCAGGCAGACGTACGGACACGGTAGTAGATCACCGAACCAGCTCGTTTCTTGGTTATACTTCTTGCTAGACGTTTGCCCGCTGGACGCTAGACGCAACGCACGCGCCGTCGATGAACTGGGAAAGCCGCGGATATCTCAGGTCGCCTTGCTGTTCATTTCTGTCGATCCTGCCCGCCGATCCCCGACGTTGTTGGGGATTTCGGCCAATTATGCCCAGTGATCGGGACCTGACCGGATCGCCACCGCGCAAGTCAAGCGCGAGCGGACGCCTACCGGAAACCTACTCAAGGCGCATGAGGCGAAGACGAAACTATCCGTGGATCAATCGACCTTTAGCTATTGGTGATGCCCGAAGACGGGTTTCGTCGCACTTCTTTCGCCGCGGATTGTCCGCCAGAGCAGTTGGCCGACAAGTCGCGTTGCTTTTGTGGCACAACCAGTAGACATTTGTACCTCCCTATGCTCGCGCCACATATCCCGGATAAAGTCGGTCAACATCTCAACCAGCGGAGCATGATATGCGTTCAGGGAAAAATACGCCATCGACCTAGGCGAGGATCGTCCCTCCTTCTGGGTGGGATGACGACGACACCGTTTCTGCGCGTCTGGCCAAAGCGATGGGAAAACACGTGGGGTATTCCGAGGGTGGAGACCGGGCTCTGTCGCGGCTGCGTTTGCGATCTCAACAGCACGGCCATCGGCCTATCGGATGGTATTATCTTAGCGGTTGCAGACGCATGGGTTGTGTTGGTCGAGGTGTTGCGCGACAGAACGCCCGATGCGCGGGTTGTGGTTGCTGAGGGTACGGGGCTCGCCACGCCGTTGCCGCGGGTCAAAATCGGCGCGACGGGATTTATCTGTAAACCGGCTGATGCGGACTGACAATCGTCCAATGCGTTGACTGCCACGGGCGATGACTTGCCGCCGCCACCGGGAAAACCCAATGAGCGCGGATCGCTGTGCGGTGGACATATCCAGCGCGTTATGAACTTCGCGACAGGAACGGTCCGAAACGGCGCGTCGGTCTTGAACATGATCGCCGGACTTGCAGCGGCATTCTGGCAAGCGGTCACCGCAATAGGCGCTAGACGTGCGTACCGTATGGCTGCATCTTGTCCACGATCTGACCAGACGCCAGTGTGACACCTTGGTCAAAGTGCCAGTCGCGAAATTCCGCGCTTGGTAATAGGTCAGCCGCCGTCGTTGTCGGCGCGGATTGTTGGCGTCTCGATCCGACATCGCCAGCTAGTTCGCCGCCTGTTGCCGTGGCTTCAACACAGCGCGGACCCGGGACGCCAGACCGTGCGGACCGACCTGAGCAAAGCTCGCCCGCATATCGCAAGCCTTCGGGTGTGCAGGTTAGGGTGTGGGCTGATTCATTGAAAACCGAGCCAACTTCTCGTTGGTCATCCGCCGCAACATGCGATTCGCGCTTTGGTTAGCATTGGCGGCCATCCACTTCGGTCGAGATCCTTACCCGGTGACAGGGCGCGTCATTCGCGGTGGTTGCCGCCCATGGTGATTAATTCTCGCTTTAACAGCTTTGCGCCATGTGTTGGACGCATCCGCGCGATAGGGGGGCGACCTTGACCATTCACAGCGCGGCCGAGTAGAACTCCAGTGTGGCGCGCCGGTTGAAATCATTGCGCGTCTCTCCGGCGGGCGCAGCACGCATGGACGCCCCTCCAATCACCTTCGGGTTTGGGCCGGCCAAAAAAAGCGTTGGGGCGCTGTCGGTTTCGGAAAATCCGGCGATTTCTGCGTCGCCGTCCTCCAGGCGCTGACGCTTATCGGCGCGGTTTGATCTGCTGCTTGCGATTTGGTAGCGCTGCGGGCAGACCAAAGCGGGATTGTGAATCGCCGCCATTCAACGGTCATCTAACGCCCGTATCTCCGCCCGACCGCGGCTTTTCCCGGAAGTATCTTCCCCGATCACATATAATTCCGGCGATCATGCAGCAAGGCGGCCCAATTCGCCATTTTCGCCGCGCCTTGGGGTTCATTCGCCGAAAAAGGTTCGACAGAAAGCGCATGTTCGCAAGATAGGCAAATCCCGCGCTGCCTTTCAACGCGCCACAAGGCTAGCCCGTGCGCGCGAGATCTTCGATCTCTATATCGACCGCCGTCGGGTCAGCAGATCAGCCTGCGACGGATAAATGCGGTTGCCATGCACGCGATTGCTGCCGCCGATTGTGTTGTTCTGCCTTTTTTCACGTTGGACATTTTGCCGGTTCTTGTGTTCTTCACGAGTGAGAAGATTCATGAACTGGTATTTCGCTCTCACAATCGCCTTGGCTCGTGGCTTGTTGCCTGTCGCAGCGTTGGCACGACGTCTGCTATGCCCGCGCAAGAGCTCAAGGCGCTCACTGGTGGATGGTACGGCGGAAACACCGGTTCGAAGGACAGGAATCGAAGCGCCGCTTCATCTGGGCGTCGGCAATAACTGGTACATTGGTCTGCGTCGAAACTGTCGAACGGGGATGGCGTGCGTGACGCACAGCGGTCAAACTGGGATGGCGGGATGAATTACTGATCAATGGTCGTCGCTCGGCAGGTACCGTTTCGTTGTGACGGCGAACACCACCGTTGAGATCATCCCCCAAAGTTTGCTACGCTTTCAATTAGAAACGATTGGCCGATCTTTGAAAGGGGCCGATGGCCAACGTTACATCGTTAAAGGACCATAGCCTTGCGCCTTTGGGCCGCAAAGAACTTGTAGTTGCGGAACCGAAATGCCCGGCCTGATTGGCGCTGCGTGCCGGAATATTGGGCGAAGCAACCGCTGGTCCGGTTCACGCATCGTGGGCTCGCTGCACATGGCGATCAGCCGCGGTGCTGATCGAACGCTGGTTCGTTGCTTGGTCGATGTTGCGCTGGGCGTCCTGCAATTCTCGTCTCTACCAAGACCACGCCGCTGCCGGCCATCGCGAAGGCGGCACGCCGTGTCGCGATTAAGGGCTAGTCGCTGGAGGAGCCTGGACTATCTGGATAAATCCTTCCAGTTCGCGAGGCCGAACCTGATTCCTCGACGATTGGTGGCGGACGCTCGCTTTACTCCTGCTCGGGTTGCCCGGTGCCGCAAGCCGGCGATGAGTGTCGCTGTCCCGACGTCGGAAGAAGAAATCGCGATAAGTGCACAGATCGAAAGCGGATGGCGCAATCCCCCGGCCTGGTTCACCAAAATGCAGCGACCGATCAAAGGCGTGTTGAGATAACCACCAAGGCGTGCACTCGTTCGTTCGCTCTGGTGAGGCCGAAGGCAGCTGCCCTTCCGCGGATTCAACGTGAACGACAGTGTCACCAAGTCGAAGTTTCGAAATAAATACGGCTTTTGGCGTTTGAATTCTGCTTTGGTCGATATGCCATCGCCGTGCACCGACGTGATGATGGCGGTAAGCGTTGCCGTTTGGTTGTGGCTATGGCGACGTTGGCAAGGTTCTGCCGCATCGCTGGGCCGGTGCGGTGCCCGTGTAGAAAAGTGACCGAGCCGACCCGATTGCGCGCTGCAAGCCGCAATGACGGGTTCGCGAGGTGGTCCTGCTGAGACGTGCTCGACACCGCCGAATCTTTCCACACACGCAACAAAGACGTGATCCGCTCGAGCACTAGCGCCGCGTGAAGGACATGGGATCTCGGAACATTCGGCACTATTGATAACGAAATTCAAGTCGCCGCGCTGAGAACCACAAGTGGACCAACATCAAAGACAGGTCGACATGATCCGAGATGCTTCGGGCAATGTCTGATCCTTGCTCTCGAAGGGCGCCTGTTTGAACCTTCGGCAATGCCCGTGGTTCATCGATCGTTCGTCATGTCCGCCTTCGCTCACCAACCAGGTGTTGGCGGCGGATCGATGTGGGGAAACACCGTTTAAATACGAAACAGGGGTCTATCTATCCTGCCCAAGGCATCTGGACGGAAGATCGCGCGTCTACAACGTGGATCGTATCGGTGTGAGCTGACCCATTTTGAGGCGACAAGCCGCGTATATTCCGGCGTCCACCCGAAGGCCCGTTCAAGCCGGACACTCCGCTACTTAACGGCGTAATTCGTCTGTAACGCCGGTTGAAGTTGTTAGGCGGCGTTTTCATTGTATTCCCGGTGGTAAGCGTTCAATTTCCGTTGAAAAAGCATCGGTATCCTCACAAAGGGTTCAGGGCTGTCGATGACAAGGGGGTGGAATATTGTCCCTAATGTGCTGCAGAGCGTTTTGTACGGGCAGTAGTTATTTGATCTGGGCGGCCAGGCGGGCCCGTAGGTGGTGATGTCGAACCCGGAAATACTCCATAATATTTGGGCCCCTGGGGTATTCCGTGTCTATAAGGTTAATCGCGCTGGGTCGGTGGGTAGGGCGCGTTCTTGCGGGTCACTTGCTCGGACAAAGGGGCACGGAACGATCCAGGCCACGGACAATTGGCCGCTGGGCCGCAAGGACTGCCAAGCGCGGTGGTACGCCTGGCAGGCACCAGCGCAGAGGAAACGCCGATTGCGACAGCTCGCTACGTCAAGCTGACGGTGCTACCTTTGCAAAGTCGCCATGACCATCGGCCCCGCCGCTGCCGCTTCGGTCTACGCCTTTGTCAGCTCAAAAGGGGCTTTGACTGTGCGTGCAGCCGTATTTTCGTCGGCCCGGTCTCGTCAGTTTGGCCAATGTCCAGATGCGTCAATGGCGGGATGTCGACAGTATTTCCCCGCCTGCAGTCAGCCCAACCACGCTGACCGCTGGGCAAATCCCCGGGCGCGGCGTATAAATAGATGGCATATCGCGTTGAAACATCTCGGTCCCTCCACTCGTAAACCTGATGCGTCTAGACAGCGCAGTATGGAAACCTTAAAGTTAGGGGGCACCGCATTTCGGGTAGGGTTTTTGATGCCCCTGAAAGCTAAGTGCGGGCGCCCAACTGGGTTTGTGCCGGAACGGGCGCAGGACCAGTGTTGGGAAAAAATTTCTTCGAAGCGCGCAAAACCGCTTAGGCTTTGACCAAGGGCCGGGAGCTACGGTCGCACGATCACGGTTGGAGACACCCTCATGGGCAAGCAGAGACGAATGGACTCGAAAAATACGCTGACGATTCTGAAAACGAAGATGCGGCAATTGGATGCCGGACCATGGGGCTGCTTGACCAAGGTGACCATCGTGTCGCGGTCCGTTCGATCTATAACGCCGACGCCCAACCATCGCCGCGTCGCAAGGGAAGCGAGCTTTTGACTGGTTAAAGCCCACTTTTGATGAAGCTCGGCTCTCTGACAGCCTGACTGATGGATGCGTCATAAGGGCTGTCGAAACCTACGAGTCGGCGACATAAATACCGCGCTGTGGTCTATATATGCTAACAAACACTTCGGCAAGCCTTTCGTTTAGGGTAAGTTCTAGTGTGATTGACTATTGAAACGCCGCTTTGCAAAAGCGGGCGTTTTGCAGTGTCGCTCCCGTTATAGGGTTAGCTGTTGGGTGTTCGCCCATTCGCGCCAGTCGCGGTCCTTGTTCCTCGGGACGTGCAGGGTGGCATAGACAGGCGCGGGCTTTTGAACAAGGGCATATTCGTCGAACGGCAATCGGCTGTTGATTATGTCCCAGCTTGTCACAGGTTGTCGTCAAAACGGTGCGCAGGGCTTGTATCATTCAATCGATTCCCAACTCGCGCTCCTCGGATCTCGAACTTGTCACCTCGATTGTTGCTTGCGGCACTAGCGACTTCTCGATCGATGCCGACTCGACGCGCTTCCGCTTGCGAATGTAAAGAACCCAGATCGCCGGACCGCCATCTACGCCATAAGTTTAGCTTAGCCTTGATCTAGTTTGCGCACTGCCGTACCTACTCACTCGCCCGCGCGCCTTTGGCGACCTGATTCTTTGCCAGCCAGGCGAGGGGATTTCGATTTGACCAGCCAGTAGGCCACTACCCGATCACCCGGTTCCAAGGGATCAGCTGCACATTCGGCGAAACGCCCTGCTTTGCATAGGGCGTCTTGTCCGGCCCAATTCTGTGCTGGGCTTTATTCTGCACCATCCAGGAATGACAAAAGACCGATTCATGTCAACCGGTTATCATCCGAGCAGCGGCCGGCTTGGGCGCAACCAGTGGATTTCAGAGTTAGTCGACATGGAGGCGGGCGGTCTTTTGCCTGACGCACGGAAGGCGGCCAGCTTTGTCATTTGGCAATAAGGGGCAACCCAACATGTTAGTTCTTCCTTTAAAGGGGCGGGTCAAATGCGCTTTGATCCCGCGTTTGCCCAATCTAAGCGGTTCTCGACCAAGGGACTGCAGCCGGCGGCAGCGGTTGATAGGGGCCGGGGTCCAGCCCGTTGGTCTTTTGCGGCCCAGGCGTATCACGGCGCGGCGGCGGGGTGGCGGGGGCCCCTTCGACCGGTGTGCGGCTATGGCTCTGGTGGCGTGTTCAAAGGGTTCCCCCCGGCCCAAGGCAAGCCCACGGTAGTTCGACGAGCATCTCTCTCTT
>Ga0163217_1058212_pt1 | contig 11463 bp, 9 predicted proteins | sample SynspAceP_FD_185933 | JGI IMG/M metagenome (GOLD analysis project Ga0163217, IMG submission 185933) | Saline lake microbial communities from Ace Lake in Antarctica - Synechococcus sp. Ace-P (PacBio error correction) | ecosystem: Environmental > Aquatic > Non-marine Saline and Alkaline > Saline ... | reverse complement strand
GAATACACTTCCCAGAGAACTGCCTTCATAGGCACTTACTTCTCGCTCAAATGTTCACGTGTATAGCCGTCTTCGTACTCCCTGCAAGTACCAGGAGATACCTGAATGCATCGGTTGGCCAATATGCACACTCGCTCGACGTACTGCTGCCTCAGCTGGTCCAAGGGGCACATTCGCGCGAGCGGGGTCCCACGCATTCGGCGGACTTCGCGGTTCGCGTCTTTTGCTAACGAAGCTTTTCCCACAGCGTAAGCTGTCGCGGAATGTGCAATTGACACCTGTGCTGCGTCATACACACAATGAACTTTCGGAGAGTGATCGCCTTCACCGGTGGGCTCGAGACTGCACCGGGCTCGCTCTCGCCACCGCGCACATGTTGCCTGTTCTTAGAAGCAGGACGTTGGTCTCGAGAGAGACACGCTTGATCTCCGTCTACCTACCGTACAGCTGTGCGCGTTCGTCGCTCGTGCATACAGACGGACTCGGGGCGATATCTCACGCGATCTGATACGTGCTCTCTCTCGCTCGGCGGCATGTATGTGTGGAAGTTTAGGTCGCATGGTGGTCCTCGTCTGAAGCATGAGTGGGCCTGATGACCGGCTCTCTCGGTTTCGGGACACAGTCAGCTCATGCGACTCGCACGTGACTCGTGCAAACGCAGGCTCGCGGGTAGTTTTACGCTCTTGGGCCGCCTTCTATGAGAGACACAGTATTCTGCAGGATAAAATTCGACGCCGCCCTTCCTCATTCAGAATGGGGTATGTGTCGCACTCCCAAAAACGTTTCAACAGATGACCATTCCGCAGCCTTTAATAGGGTAGGGACAGAGGAAGATGATTCAGGTTTTCCGTTTCCGCCAACACACGTTTGAAAGAACGCTTGGTAGTGGATTTGAGTAGTCAGAGCGAAAGCTGCCATACGGCCTTTCGCGCGCAGCGACAGCATCGGATAACTCTCGGGCCCATTTTCAGGATCGCTCGAGCACGGCGATGTTCCATGTGAAGTGCTGGCTGGGTGTGGCTAGGAAACTGTTCTCGCTCTTCGCTGCAACTCCTATGTGAGAGATGAATCGGCACAGACTTGCGCGGGCTCACTATCTAGAGGGATCTTCGCTGCACGTGCGCCAATGTCCTGCGTATTTCGGAGACTCTCTCTTCACACCCTAGAACGACGTTCGCTTATATTTGTACATACTGGCGCGTGACGCTAGTTTATTTGTGTGATCCTCCACCCTCCAACTCCGCTTCCGCACTGATATGCACTGTGATTGCCTATGGATTCGCTCGAGCGCTTCAATTGCTGTGCGGAATTCGCTATGATCAGTGCCGCTCGTGAACGAGTAATCGTCGCGCACACTACTCGATGAGTGACGAGTAGAGACCTGGTGATAGTCACCGATGCGCACCGATCACTATGTCCAATTGGCTGCTCGGTATGTCATTCCTCGCGAGCCACGTGCCTCCTCTACGGTCTTAGCTCTCGCTATGTGAAAAAGTAGAACCTCGGCCTCTCTCGCGCCTCGTATTCATTGCTCGTGAATGCTCGCTTAGTCGCTAGCGAGAGTATCGACTAAGATCGAGAATTCATCGATCGATCAAAATACAACCAGCCAGAGAGAGAAGAACTGACCCGTCACACCTACCTCTCTTGCTCCTCGGCTCTGCGCGGAGCTCAGATGCTCAAGCGTGGGACCGAACGATGTGCGTCAGCGGACGCTTAGAGCAATCGCATGCCGACTGAGTTAGTCGACGATGCGGCGTGGTGCGATTCAACAGTGACATGCGGGCGCGCGATGCCCTCGTTTGGCCGCGCAAAACGCGCCGTAGTAGCGGCGCACCATAAATCAACTGTGACCCTCTCGATTGCCTTCACGCCGCCAGCGGATAACCTGACGCGAGCTGAGATAGAGGCAGGCAGAGCCACAGCAACAGCCGAGAGTGATGCCCGCGATCTTTCTGACTGTACCGACCGATGTCAGAGCGACCATCCGACACAAATCGAGAGGTGACGTTCGAAACGTTCCGCCGGCTGTCAGGACCTTCAAGGCGAGGATGCGCCAGTGTCATCGTTGGAGACACATCTGCGGCGAATTAGAGCGCATACAGAGAGTGGTACCACGTGCGCGCTCGGTCCCGATTCCGCGGCGGAGTGCACAGGCCCTTATGTATGATCAGTACTCAGCTTAGCGAACTGCAGACATGCTGTGATGATGCCAGTAGTTGACGTGAGAGGGCTGAGAAGCGTTCATTCTGTTCTCGCCAGCTTCCCACATATCGCTTTGGCCTTCGTGGGACATCGCGCTGCGCGATATAGTCTTCATCTCGCGGGCACACCATTCAGCAAGCGTCGCACGTATGGGCGCCTGTTAATATTGTGACAAGCCTGGTAATAGGCTTATAAACCGCGCAGTCGCGAGAGTCGCTACTTGGGCGTAGTCTCTGAGAATCTTAGCCGCGAGGCAGAAAAGCTGGCACACGACGAGCGAGCCAGAGATTAAGAGGGGGAGGACAGCGTGTCGCATATTTGATAACTCCAGCCTTAATTTTTAGATACTATCTTGACCGCTCAAATATAAGGAAATGTCTTGAATGTCAAGGCAAAATGGGAGGTAGCCTCCAGGTCATTGGAGTGCCTAGTGAGAATCACAGTATTCTTAAACGTGTGCATTGCCGGCGCTGCTTGCGCTGCCTGACCGCGAGATTGGGGCCCGCATTGGACGCGGGACCGACGATTAGCCGGTGCGTATCGATCCATGGACTTTCGCGAAGCATCGTGCGCGGACAATCGCCTTTGCCACATTCAGCACATGCGCTTTAATGCTGCGAGGCTCAGATGGCTTGGTTGGCTACTCCTGCGTCTCCGCTTCTCCACTCCTCTCACGCGCGCTGTGACTGCCGGCGGGCGAGTGATGTGTTCCCGATCGGCATCGATTTGAGTTTGTGCCACACAGTTTGGGGGACCGATGAACTCGAAACCGGGAAAGAGTATGATCAACCTCTGGTGCAAGGCCGCGCTGGTGGAGCTGCAGGGCAGATCCCCAATTGATTGCGCGACGTGCTGTTCGTTCGACCCCACCCCTCAGTGGGTTCGACTTGATCGATAAAGCGATTGCCGATTCATGTTTGGCTGACCCAAAAGCGGCCTGCTGGCGACATGAATGACAGTGAGGTCCAAACACCCTGACACGCTGTTGCGTAAGCTGATGGCGTCAATAGACAAACCGCGAGAAAGCCGCGGTGACGGTCAGAACATATCGCCACCTGAAACGGGTGGTTTAGGTGGCCTTTGCTACAGGGAGACCAGACCGGGCATCCGGTGCGCAAAAGCGACGACTTGACGATTGATGTGTCTGCCGGTGCTCGCTGACGCAGCTCAGATGCGACAGAGGGGTGTGAATGCCAGCGCCACTATCGTCAGAAGTTCTCCGTGAACGCCTCGACCAAAGTGTGCGAGACCGCCGCACGCGAGTAGAAACAAGTGATGTGCCCTGGTCCCAACCCGATCAGAGTTCGCCCTAACGGAGACGAGAATAAGAAACGTGGCATCGTCCCGGCATCATTCTTGCTCGTTCCACGTGTATGTGTGTGTTCTGACAGCGCGAGTTTGTGCGATCCTCTCACTCGCTCCAGATAGCGCGTGATTAGACGCGGCACGCGCGCTTTTGGGTACTCACGTACCGTGTGGACCGGTTAAAACTCACCTGGACTCACCCCAGTGCGCTCCTGTACGACAAGACACGCAAGCCGTGTCACCACTGCTGGTGCGCAGAAGGCGACGACTTTCCCGATCTCGCGCCAAGCTCGCTCGTCCATCATGTTCTAGTCTGGAAATGAGGTGTCTCTCCGGTCAATTTCACCTCACTAGGCTCATCTTCATGTCGGTAGATGGCTGATGTGTACGGGATATGAGCGCGTGGGCCGAGATGGTGAAAGCGTTAAAAGCTAATACAGGCTCATACTTGCTTAGACGGAACGTCATTGCGACTGGTGGCTTGTCATTTGTGTCTTTGACAGCACTCAAATGGAGAAACCACGACAATGGCGCTATTCATGCGCATTGCAGCCTTCAGCCGATCCTCATCGGTCAGAAGGTGCGGCGCAACCTCTTGCGGGTGGCGTTTATTCTGTGCGCTGCGATAAACGCAGCACCCTGGTCGCGCGTATTTTGCGCAGAAGCCGAGTAGGCGAGCAGAGGTCGGATACCTCTCGAGAGATCAGCCGTTTGTGTCGCGCTTGCCCACGTTAGGCACTAGTCGCGCAAGGAATCGGTTGTGGCAGCGTCTCCGCGCGGTCTGACTCGTTTTCGCCTCAGCGGTCGCGAAGTGCATTCTGCGGTCATTTGCGACAATTGCACGTCGGGGCCAGACCTATGGTATGCATCGTCCATAGAAGATCCCAGAACTCTTTTATTAAGTGTTCTGGGACTCGGTTGAACAACACGCTATCTGGTCGACACGCGGTCTCGATACGGGCGGACATACGGGCTGAAGGGCATGGCGGGGCACACCCCTGGCCTGCTGCCAGCCAACCGAAAGTCGCGCAAATAAACCGGCGATTGAGCTGGAGGATGCGATGGCGCTGCTTGGCCTGGACTCAAGGGATCGACCGGATGTGCGCCTTGCCACTCTCACCCGCATTCCACGGTGGTGCCGATCCCTCGTTTTCGCGCTTGCGTAATCGTTGCCCGGCTGGCCTGGGGGGGGGGGGGGGGGCCCAAATGGGGGGGCTTACCCCCCCCCGGATTTTTTTTTTTTTTTTTTTTTTTTCTCCGGGGATGAAGGACGCAACATTGATGCGGCGGCACAAACTTTCGTAACGATTATGACTCGTTTCATATCGAGGGTGATCGCGCCTTTTTCCGTTCGCCAATTGCTTTTGCGTCCGGGGGTGTCTGGAAGACCCTGCGACGGTGCATGCGGGGGGCAAAGGCGGGGGGGGTGGGGGGCTTTTTTTGCCCGGTTTTATTCTTGCGGGATCGCAACTGGCCTACATGGCGGGCAAGTCAAATCGGGCAGGGCAAGATTATGGGAGCGCCATCAATCCATTGGGTTCAGTTGGACAGTGAGGTCGGATCGTCGGTTTCCGTTGTCTCGGGCAACGCCACGTTTTCGATGCAGGCAGCTTAGTGATTATCTGTTGCAACGCGCCGCTGCATGTTGCGCATCATTACGGTTCAAAAACCCTGATTTTTTTGGCACGGATGGAAACGATCGATTTCGGACTGACAAAAACCCGCTCAAAACTCAAAGCAGTTGTTGAACGTTTTAAGCTGTCTCGCGACAAGGCGGACATCCATGGATCGCCGCATCGGTCGAATTTGGGCTCTTTGCCTGGGCCATTAGCTGCGCAATTAGACCAAGTCCGGTTTGGCCGTTCGCGGCTTTCGACAGGTTTGCGGATTAGCAATTCACCCCCTGCGACTACTCAGTTTGACGAAATTGTACAAATTTCAAGCTACTATTCAGGAGCGGATTGCCGCTCCCTATTTCATATGTTGTTATATGTCACGGTAGGCTGAATAAGTTGCAGAATACCTTTTTCATTGTGAAATTCAAGCTAATGGACTCAGAAGATCTTACGCGATGAATATTGATCTGGACGCAATCTTTGCGAATGCACCTTCACCCTATTTATTTTGCTCGATCTGTCTTAGGATTGGTGTGGGCCAATTAATGCCTATCTTGACGTCACAGGGCAGAAACCCGTGCAGTCCATTATACGGCGCCTTCATAACTGAGAATTCCCAGGCCCAGCCCGGACTCTGGTCTCTTGACAAATGTTGCGCGGTTCTTTCAAACGTGTGTGGCGAACGCGAAAACCTGATTCTCTTCCTCTGAATCCCCTACCCATTAAGGCTGCGGCATGGTCATCTTGTTGAACGCTTTTGGGAGTGCGGACACATACCCCCATTCTGAATTGAGGAAGGCGCGCGTCGAATTTATCCTGCGAATACTGTTGACGTTACGACCTTTTATCATTGGCCCACAGGCGAAAAACCCCAAAGACATCTTACGCAATGCAGGGCTTTTTGCAACAGCGCGCCGCAGCAGTTTGCATCCCGAAAACCGGAGCTTGGAAGGCCACGAATTCTTTCAATCTGCCTTCGACAAGCTCCTGGTTTTTCATGGCAGTCTTTAACGAGGTCGCAACACGTCTTTTCAGTTTGTGAACCAGGCCTATACCGGACTTGATTGCGCGCTCGCGATTTGTTGGCCTATCCGTGCGAGAGGCATTGCCATCATTGACGGGACAAGGGTTCTATGAGAAGATGCTTTGATTCAAGTGTTTTCAGTCAGGCGAGCCCGTTCTCGGTCAAGCGATGTCCAGCGGGAATACTCCGCGCCCTCACCCGACGTGCCGGCTGAGGAGCGCTTTTGGTTGATTTCATTATTTAACCCCATTGAATGGACAACGTCGGCATGCCAATGGGCATTCTTTTCCGCAAGGCACGAAATATAAACTGATTCAAAAAAACCGCGAAGCCGCGCTCACTGCTACTCGCGAAAAATTTAGAACGATGGCACAGACGATTTTGCCAGTTCATGCTGGACGGCCGAACAAAGATGGCGGGATTGAAACTGGCTAAATTGTGCGTATCTACGAATTTTACGGCTACGCAGAGCGGCTGAAGCTTTATTGGAGCCGGATTTGGGGCGTGTCGTCCATCCTGACGGATCTGGGGCTAGCAGTATTGGGAAAACTGGGACCGATGCGATCCAGAAAAGGCGAAGGCTATGAAACTGAATTTCGCATCCGGGAAAGCCGATGGCAGCTTTTCGGTGGCACCTTGTTACGGGCAAACCCCCTTTGCACGCCAATGACGGGACTTTGACAGTGTTGGGTTGGCACGAACACGAATCGAAGACCGAAAAATGCCGAAGCGGTTTATTTACCAAGCTCAATTTCAACGCTTGAAGAAGCGGGTTTGAAAAAAGGAAAAACCGTGAACTGGTGCGTTTTTGAACGCTGAGTTGCGCCAAAGCAAAAACTTGAATGCTATTGGTAGCTTGCGCCGGTGGAATTGCCCACGATTTCAACAAACCTTTTTTCAAGTTTTGTGATGGGTTAACTTGCAGATTGCGTATGCGCAGATGCCCGAAAGATTCGACCATTCAGAGGCGATTTGGATTCAGGCTGTGACAAGCGTGAAGCGCGGGGCGACGCTGGCCTCTCAACTTTTGTTCCTTCGCCCGCAAACAAAAGCCTCCTTGCCCCTGTGGTGATCAAGCTGGACGGCTTTGATAGAAGAACCATAGAGATATTTGCCCGCAGCGCGTCAGTGAAGGCGTGGAGCTTTTGGAGACCCGATTTGACGACAGTCTATGGAATACGAGCGTGGATCCCAAAAAACAGTATGCGAGGAATGCTCTGCTCACCTTCGTTATTTAAATGCGCGTGACGCGATGGACGGAAGGGAAGCTAACGATACATGGCGTTCTAATAGGCGCTGGACGAAGCATTTGTACCGAACCCATCCTGACGTAAAACAGGCCAATAACATTAGGCTTGCGGTACCGATACCGGGATGTGGCATGTCACCAAGAAACCCGCTGATCGCATATCGAGCCGATTTTTTTACAACCAAGGAAAAAACCGGGCCACGGAAAACCGGGCTCCGGTTTGTCCATGGGCTTATGGCTTCGCAAAACCGAATCGGGAGCGTTCATTGACTGTCGATAGCAAAATCGGTGAAGGCACCCACCATATGTATTTCTACCTTGCCCCGTTTCTTCTCGAAGCCTGAAACAGGTTTACAAGCTGTCCATACGCTTGATTTCATTGGGCTAAAAAGGCGGGACAGAAACGATCTTGCTTGTCGAGGGACGACGACGGACGTTTTCGCGAAACCGCGGTCCCACTTGTGCAGAGCTTGGATATAAGGTTTCTTCAAGCATCCAATGCGGAACGGGCGTTAGCTATTGTTACGATGACCTGCCAATGATTTCTCTTTATTCACGGATGTCGTTGATTGCCAGCACAATGAACGGGGCACGAACTGGCACAACAGCTTTACAAATTGCGTCCTGATATACCCGTGCTGTTCACCGTCTGGATTTTGTACAAAGATGTAGTCGTTCATGACGCGTCGTCTGGTTGACGGAGTTCAAGCTGATCAGGCAAGCCGTACTCGCAGTTGAATAGCCCAACAAGTGCGGAAAGTTTCTTTGGATACGAAGGGGTTTCGCTCGCCTATGTTCCCGCAGAAATGGACACTCAAACCGATCAAAGCAGATCGGAAAGTATTCACATGGACCGGCAGTCTACGGCCTTCTGATTCTGCGAAGATTGATGCATTGATACGAATGATATTTTCGGACGTGTTGCGCGAAGCTGGGCAATTGCGTTCTCGAGCAGGAAATGCGCAGCAACGTGCGCTCCGTATCTTTTTTGAAAGCGGAAGATGTAGATGTGTTTGAATCACTGATGTTCGGCTGTACCAGATCGGGTCCGGGAAAGAGCTCGCCAAAGACGCCAGGGGAACTGAAATTAATGATCTTGCCCGGGTGGTCTTTCGCGACTGGCGGCGTTCCAAGTAGCCTCTGCTTGCGGGACCTTGTGGAAACTGCCAAAGTTTTGACCAAAACCCTTTGCCGACACCGAATTTTCTGGCTTGCGATAGAAAACTGTAGTACCTAAAAAAAACCGCCACTTTCTGAAATGTAATTTTCTCTGCCTCAGCCTTCCGCTGGCGGATGGTTTCCGATGGACCAGCAGATTGCCGGTTGTTGAACATCGCCCCAGCCGGAGGGGGCATTGTCCAGACCCTGCATTGTCTGCGCTGAATGCGCCGCAGAACTGATCCGGTCGTCGTAACACCCCTATCTGCGTGTGAAACGTGTCTCAAACGGAATTGCAGCTTCGGAGGCACACGACCAAATATCCCAGTTGCGCCTTCGTCAGTTCGCCTTAGTCCAATGGATCACTTATTCCCTAAAGAGGCGGAAAACGTATGAGAGGCAACCTTAAAGAAAATCAAGGCGGTCCGCGGTCTGTAATGGACAAGATCGCCAAAAAGGGAGAGACCGTACGGTTCTTTCTTTCTACGCGTTTTTTTGCCAACGAAATGGGACGATCCAGCGTTGCTATGGAAGCCGCCGAATGGTTTGGATCAAAAAACGCACGAAACTGGATTCCACTTTGAGAAAGCGGCGAAGATCGAGATTTGGATCATTTCGGCGTGTTCGGACCAACGGCCGACTTTCCCGCTTAGCGGACCAACTTAATATTACGAACACCCCCCCTTTTCTTTTTGCGGTTTCGGGATGATTCAGGGACCGCCGGAAGTCTTTTTTCTTCTTCGATGCTGCGCACCAAGACACGGTCATGTAAGTGCTGAATTTTTAGGAAATGCTTCTTTCAAAGGAGTTTTCCGAGGTCGGGATGGCACGCCTTATACCTCTATTTGGCACCTCGCCATACCCCGAGTGCCAATATTAGTTGAGGGCGGTGCGCTGACAGACCACTGCAATAGGGCCACCGAACTATATTTCTTCGGGATTTTTCATCCAAAGATCAGTTCTTTGCTCTGATCCCGGAAGAGTTTACTTCACCGTCTTACCAGAAATCGCAAAGCGCAGGTTTTTCCGGCATAGAATTCGCAGTTGCAGAAACTTTCGGCTTTTCTCTTGTTTGGTTTTCTTCGGGCCTCTTTCTTTGCTGTTTTTACCTTTTAGCCATTGTCTGTCCTTCCAAAATGCAGCGATCTGGTTTTGCCGTTTGGGCAAGCCGCTTGACTGCGATTTCGTCCCACCGTTGCCCTGTCGAGCGTGGGATTGGTTGTGACTTGATGGGGCTTACGCCAGCGGCCTGTTTCTCAGCAAGCTTCGTCGATCGTTCCTTTGTTGCGGCACGCGAAATGGTGAGATGCGTTCAAAATATCGCATTTGCTGCAGGCGTATCCTGCGCTCCGTTATCAATCTCTGTCCAGCTCAAACCGGTTGAATCGAGCGCACGAAAGGCTGTTCCTTTCACCACCAACCGTTCATAGGCGGCCTCTAGTAATCCTTTGAAATGGTTTACTGCTCTCCATGATTTCAGTAAGTTCAGCAAGAGCGACGGCCTGTCTTTGGCACTGATTTTTCTCAATCCCGATCGATTCACCCATAGCCAATTTGGATCAAACCGTATTGCCTACTTCAAGGATTCTGCATCTGGTCGTCGGTGATGACTTTGACCTCTTCGTCCTTCAAGCGCAATGTTTTTGATCAATGCACCAATTACGTTTGGATTGGTCACTATCAATAAGTTGGCTGTAAAAATTTCACATCAAACACCACGTCCGCGTCGAACTTGATAAAGTCGGCAGGTGCCAATAAAGGCTTTCGAGGCCAACATAAGGAATGCCTGTGTTGGTCTCGCGATAACGCTCGTTGATTACATATGGTGACGCGAATGCCTCGGAATGTCTTTGTCGAACGAACTGCTGTGATCTCGTCGGCGCATGCCCCAGCACCAACGAAACTGTGGATATGCGCAACTCAGACAATTTGCGGAGCATCCGTTCCAGAATAACGGACCCGCCGACGGGAACAGGCTTTTTCGGCAGTTGTCGCGTTTTTAAAGGGGCTGAGCCGCGAGCCGATTTGCTGGCGGCCAGAATGGACTGCCATAGGCGGGGCGATTGATTTCATTTTTTCATTTTCTGATGTTCCTTTATAAGGCGATGTGGTGGGTGCTATTTTTGAAGGGCCAATTTTTGGGTTTTCCCCTATGTTTCTTGCCTCTTTGCCATGACTGAAGATGCCCAGAAACAGGCTCGGCTGCCGCAAAAACCCAAAGGGGCATTGCGGACCATTTGATCAAAGATTCAGCGCTGCTTGAGGAGCAATTGAAGATGAACACGCTTCATCGAATGCGAAGAACTTTGCTTGTTCGCGCAGAAACCACTCAAAGTTTGGCACGTGGACCAAAAGCCCAAACCCGCCAATTTTTTCCACCTTTTTTCGAACTCGTCATGTTCATCGGATATCTGAGTCACATTGCCGTTTCGATTTCGAGTGCACGGTATTTGGCATACCGCGCAACCCGTTAGACGTGATGCCGATTCATAGCGAGGATACAGGTACAACCCGCTCTCGGTCTGAGCATAAGCGGGTATCCGACGGGCCCCGAAACCACAACCCAACCTGCACCTGGATCGGGTCAGGGCGATTCATAATAAACTACCTTGCGGTGAGGGACACCGCGGACGGGTAGCAGTGCCATTTGTCCGTGTTCCATGCATCGAGGATTGTGGCTGAGATGGAAATTCAGGGAGTGCAGCGGCAATTGAAACAAGCAGTCCACCGACAAGGATCCCAACGGTCTAGCCAACACAGGCCACAAAAAAAGAGCCGCCGTTGATCGGTTCGGGGTGATCCCAACGCGCTTCCACAGCCCCATAATTTGGCGAGAATGGCCAGCGGTGACGTAACCAAAACGACGACCACCATTCATCATCGCGGGTTTTTTGGTCCAAAGTTGT